>Ga0180435_10000049_pt1 | contig 107798 bp, 103 predicted proteins | sample SS_ome_3_FD_132467 | JGI IMG/M metagenome (GOLD analysis project Ga0180435, IMG submission 132467) | Hypersaline lake sediment archaeal communities from the Salton Sea, California, USA - SS_3_S_1 metaG | ecosystem: Environmental > Aquatic > Non-marine Saline and Alkaline > Hypersaline >... | reverse complement strand
GCGGCGCGTCATGCGCACCGGCGCGGACGCGACGATCGAGTGGTTCGAATCCCTGCCCGGCGTGATGGACGGAACCAAGAAGGACATCCAGAAGCGCGTGGCCACCGCCGTCGCGGACGTCGCCCCGGAGAAGGCGGCCGCCTGGGTCGAGCCCTACATGGCGAAGCGGACCGAACGCGCCTCGCCCATCGGGTCGGCGCGCGCTGGGCGCGAACGGACCCGGAAGCGGCGATGGCCTGGCTGGCGTCCCTGCCCGAGAGCATGGATCGCGACTTCGGCGTGAAGGAGACCTACCGGTCCTGGTTCCGCCACGATCGGGAACGCGCCTGGGCGTGGATCGTCGAGCAGGAGCCCGAGCCCTGGATGGACGAGGCGCTCGCGATGTACGCCCAGAGTTGGCAGCGGGTGCACCCGAAGGATGGCGCGACCGCGCTCGCGAAGGCGCTCGAGATCGCCGACGAGGAGCTTCGCTGGACGACAGTGATGAACACCTGGAAGGCCTGGCTGCAGGCCGATTCGAAGCCCGCCGCCGAGTGGTTCGCGGCTCGCTTCGACGAGATTCCCGAGTTCTACCGCGAGCGGATGCAGGTCGTCCCGGCCGGCACCGTCCAGAAGTGGAACGCCGACGAGAAGACGGCCTCGCAGTAGCCGGACGCGGAGAGAGGCGCCGCTCGCTGCCGCTTCGCACGAACGGCGAGCGGCGCGTTCGCGTGCCCCTGCCTGGGCGTCCCTTCCCGGCGACGGCGACTAGCGTCGGCTGCGTCGATCGGGCGACCAGCGGAAGCGCACGCCGACGCCGGCCCGATACGTCCAGTCGTTCATCTGGAGCCGGAAGTCGGCGGTCTCGTCCGCGTTGCGCGGGTCCGAGGTGTCCCGGTTGTTCGCCGCGAACGAGATCTCGCGACCGCCGAGGATGTTCAGGGCCTGACCGGACAGGAAGACCGAGACCGTGAAGGGACCCGCCTCGCCGGCGTCCGTCTCGACTTCGAGACCGACGCCTGCGGCGTGGAAGAATCGCTGCTTGCGGTCCTCGATGAGGATGTGTCGGAAGTCGGAGAGGGCGTCGGGGTCACCGACCTGCCCTTCGTTCGGCCCGGTCTCCACGACGGCGCGGCTCACGATCCCGCTCGCCTTCACCTTCTGGACCATGTATTCCGCCGAGGGCTTGAAGCGCACGATCCGACCGAAGATCTCCTCTTCGAACGTCACGCCGATGCCTGCGGAGTAGGTCAGCCGCTCCGTGTTGATGCTGAGGCGCGTCCCCTGGCCCTTGACGACGTTGGGGTCGAGGTTCGACGTGCCGGAATCGATCAGGATCTGCGCGAGCGAGAGCTCGCTTGCAGGATCGAGCGAGCGGGTGACGTCGTCTTCCTGACCGAAGATGGCCCCGACATCCGTCCGGACGAAGAGCCGCGGTCGGCCCGGAAGATCCTCGAGCAGCGTCGGCGTCGTGAACTCGAGGCCGCCGAGCAGGTAGCCGGCGGTCTGGATCGCGGTTCCGTCGATGGTCTGTTGGATCGTGACGGGATCGAGCGGCGGAATCTGTGCGACCGGCCCCTGGACGTCGGAAGTCTCGATGCCGGCCTTGGCGGCGCTGAACTGGAAGCCGCCCGTGATCCCCACGCCGATCCGCCAGCCCTCCTCTTCTTCTTGTGCGGCCAGCGCCGAAGCGGGCAGGACCGTCGACAGGCCGAGGAAGGCCACCGCAGCGAAGGCCGCGGAGTGCAAGCGCGTGAGTCTCGTGGGTTCCATCGGCCGGGATTATTGCACACGCCCGGTCGTGTGAAACAGCGTCAAATCGCCGCCGAAGGCCCACGTCGGGAACGTTCGAAGGGGGCCGATCCGACGCTTCGTCAGCCTCCTGCGTCCGTCCGACGATCGCCGCGATGGGCCGCGAACGAGATTGCTGCCGGATGCCCACCGCGCTACGCCTTCTGCGGGAGTCTGGGGACTCGATCTGCCTGAATGAGTGAACTGCGAGCCGGAGTCGACTTCGGCCTTGCCCTGCGTTCGATCTCGGACGAGGCTATCCGCCGGCAGGACGTCGTCTGCAGCCTTCCTCTCGTTCGGTCGAACGAAGACACCCGAAAGCTGCCACGCGACCCGAGACTGGACCTCGACCACTCGCTTTTTTCTACCCATGCGATCGCGCACCAAACAGATGGGCATCGGCCGACCTTGATTATGTCTGACTCGAACACCGTGATCTCCATTGCCTCGGGCCGACGGTGCGCGCTCGTCGGCCTGATCGTGCTCGCATTCGGAAGCGTGGCGAGTGCGCAGGAATCCGGAGGCGCCGATCCCTTCGCGGGCGTCGAGGAGATGGTCGTCACGGGCTCGTCCGCCGCGGCGCTGCTCGAAGCGCCCAACCCGAGCTCCGTCATCTCCTTCGACACGCAGGACCTCGAAGCCATCGGCGCCGCCGACGTGTCTGACGTGGCGGCCTTCACGCCGAACCTCGAGATCAAGACGTCCTCGAGCACCGCGGCCACCTTCTTCATCCGCGGCGTCGGCCTCGCCGACTTCTCGGCCAACGCGACGGGATCCGTCGGCGTCTCCTACGACGGGGTTCCGATGAACTCGTCGGCCCAGCAGCTCGGGCAGCTCTTCGACATCCAGAACTTCAGCGTCCTGAAGGGTCCCCAGAGCGGCGCGGCCGGACGCAACGCCTCCGCCGGCGCGATCCAGATCACCTCGCGCCAGCCCGGCTTCGAACACTCGGGCAACCTGCTCGTCTCGGTCGGCCAGTTCTACACCGTCGACGCGATCGACGCGCCCCAGTACAACATCGAAGGCGGCTTCGACACGCCGATCGTCCCCGACGTACTGACCTCGCGAATCGCCTTCACGTTCAAGGGACAGGAGCCCTACATCACGAACCGCTGCGGAGGGCTCCCGCCGATCCCCGATCGCAACGTACGCCGTCGTGGTCTCTGCAACGAGGTCCTCGGCATCGACCCGCCCGGCCCGTCCCCGCCGCGACCGCCCTTCGGCGTCGAAGCCTTCCTCCCGACCGAGGTCGGCGAGTCCTTCGACATGGGCGGCCGCGCCATCCTGAAGTGGCTGGTGCCCGACACCGAGACCGCCGTGACCCTCAACGCCCACGGCCGCTCGCGCCGCCAGGACTCGACGCTGGGCGAAGCGATCGGCACGGGCTCGGACGGAACCAGCTTCGGCGGCGGCACGGTCAGCGGGTACATCCCTCCCGAGGTGACGGGCGAGTTCCGCGCCCTCGGCTCCACGACCGCCCTCGCGAAGAACCTGGCCCGCGACCGTCCGCTCGACAAGCGGCCCTTCGACGGCGACTACAACCGCGTCGGCCAGACCCGGCTCGACTCCTATGGCGGCTACCTGAAGGTCGAGTCCACGCTCGGCGACATCGAGATCAAGAGCACGACCTCCGCCGACTACTACGATCGCTGGCGGAGCACGGACAGCGACTTCACGCCCGACGTCCTCTTCGAGTCGATCACCAACGACAAGGCCTGGCAGTTCGTCCAGGACCTCCGGGTGACCGGAACGCTCGAGGACCTCCCCCTCGAGTGGGAAGCCGGCGCCATCTACGTCCAGGAGGATCTCTACAGCCGGGTCAGTCAGCAGATCGAGGTTCCCGCGATCGTGCGCTTCGTGCGGACCTACACCCAGGAAACCCAGGCGGCCGGCGCCTACGCCCACTTCACGCTCGATCTGCTCGAGAGCTTCCAGCTCCAGGCCGGGGCGCGATACAACTGGGAGCGCAAGTCGTTCGACACCCAGCAGGACGGCCCGAACCCGATTCCCACCTCCTGCGACGAGACGCGGACCTGGTCGGCCCCGACCGGCGCCGTCAGCCTGACCTACGACATCACGGAAGAGATCGACGTCTTCTGGAAGTACAGCCGCGGCTTCAAGGCGGGCCACTTCAACGCCAACGACACCGACTGCGAAGCCGCCTCGCCCGAGAACATCGACGCCTTCGAGATCGGGATGAACGCCACGGGCTGGGCTCAGCGCGTCCGGATGAGCGCCGCGCTCTTCAACTACGCCTACGAGGACTACCAGGTCTTCGTCTTCCAGGACGAATTCGCGAACCCGCCGAGCCTCGTGATCCGGAACGCGGACAACGCACGCGTCTTCGGCGCGGACGCGGACGTGACGGTCCAGCCGCTGATCGGCTTCGTGCCGGAGTGGTTCGAGAACCTGTCGGTCACCCTGCGCGCTGGCTGGCTCGAGACGCGGTTCCTCCGCTTCACGCAGCTCCAGCCCCGCCTCCGGAACAACCGGCCCGTCGAGATCGTCGAGGACAACTCCGGCAATCCGCTGATCAACTCCCCTCGCTTCAAGGTGAGCGGCACGCTCTCCTGGGAATTCATCCTCGACGGCGTGGGCTCGTTCACGCCGCGCTACGACTTCACCTGGACCGATGATTCCTTCTTCGACCCGGCAGAAGGTCGCGGCAGCCTGAACGGCAACGCGATCCGCGGCAACCCGAAGTTCCGCACGGGTCAGCCCGCCTACATCCTGCACAACATCCGGGTGACCTACACGACGCCCGATGGCAACATCTCGATGGCGGGCTGGTGCCGCAACGTGACGGACACCCGCTACAAGACCGCCGCGTTCGACGTGTCGGCGTTCTCGAAGGTGGCGATCAACTTCGTCGGGGAGCCGCGAAGCTGCGGCGGTGAGCTCAAGCTCACCTGGTAGGCGGCGCGCGGGGCTGCCCCCGCTTCGAGGGTCCGGCGCTGTCCGCGCCCGGTTCCCGATCAGCGCACGAGCGCCTCGATCTCCTCGCGATACGCGATCACGAAGAGATCGAGGAGCGCCGTCGCCGCCTTGAGCGTCTCGGGTCCGCCCTTCGGAATCGGGGTCGCGATCCGGAGAGCGACACGGACGTCGCTCGACTCGAAGGGACCGCGCTCGAGAGCGAAGAACGAACGCGCGACCTCGGTCGCGAAGCCGGGATCGTTCAGGTTCCAGACCCGAACCAGGAAGTGGTGGTTGCCCCGCCGCGTGATGGCTTCCTGGTAGGTTTCGCCGAGCCGGAAGTCCTGGCCCGACTCCAAGCGCTCGAGGCCGAAATGCCGATTCGGCAGGAGGAGCAGCGGCGAGAAGGGGCTTCGCCGGGGATGGTTCGCCGACTCGATGCCCACGAAGAGCTCCACCGGTCCCCCGATCGCCTGACGAGACCCCTCGTGCTCGAACCGCCGCTGGACGATCCGCCCGATCCCCAGCGCGCCGAGGAACATCCGATCGGCGCCGATCTCCTCGACGGTCCAACGCGGTCGGTCCTCGAACTCGGGGAGCGGGACGGAGGCGACGCGGGTCGAGCGGGGCCAGGCGGGCACGACGTGGGCGCCCACCGCGAAGACCGCGAGCACCACCGCCAGTCTCCGCCAGATCGGAACCGCCGAGGCGCCGCTCGCAGCCGCGTCGGGCTCGACCGTCGCGCCGGAAGCCTCGACCGCTTTCGAGGCGTCCTCGAGCTTGAGACCGAGCCCGAAGAGCAGCGCCATGCCGGCGATCAGCACGGTCATGCCCTGACCGACGTGCTGTGACGCTTCGGCGGTGCCTTCTTCGCCGAGGACGATCCAGACGACGCGGAGCACGTTCAGCGCGAACGCGACCAGCGGAGCGACCAGAAAGAGCAGGACGCCGCGCCGGCCGAGAGAGAGCAGGTCGCCGATCACGATCGAGAGCAGCGAGAGCGTGTGCACCATGCGGAAGCCGCTGCAGGACTCGATGATCAGGAAGCCGAGCCCGGCGCGGTCGATGTAGACGCCGTCGCGCAGGACGCCCACGCCGAACGTATTCAGCAGGAGCTCGGCACCCGAGGCACTCGCCAGCTGCAGGAACCACACGATCTCGTTCGAGAGGCGACCGGGGATCGGGAGCGCGAAGAGCGCGGGAACGAGCGCGACGGCCATCAGCCGCACCCCCGCGAAGCCGCGGAGCGCGAGACAGAAGGCGACGCCGCCGGCGAGCAGCGCCAGCATCCGCTGGTCCGGGGCCTCGTTCAGCTGCGACCAGATCACGAAGCCCGCCGCGATTGCGGTCGCGAGCGCTGCCGCGATCGGGCTCGGCCGGGTCGCGAGCGCCATGAACACGCCGTGCCGGCGCCACGCGAGGAATCCCATCACCCCGAGGATCAGCGCCGGGGATCCCTGGTGGGGCTCGAAGAAGAACTGCTCGGCCTCCTGCAGGGCCGAGGCTTCGATCGGCCCGGTCTCGGAGGGGAGGAGGAGCGGCTGGAGCGCGATCCCTAGGAAGGCCAGGGCGAGGCCCTGCCACGCAGCCAGTCGCGAATCGTACCCTTCGAACGCCTTCAATCCTGCCCCTTCGACTTCGTCCACCCGTCTCGACGGCCTGCTCGCGCAGCCCGCCGAAAACGCCCGCGGACTGTACCGAACCCGGCGGGGCGGCGAAGCGCGTCGCGCTACCCTCGCGCGATGCTCGAGCTCTACCACAACGCCGTCTCCACCTGTTCCCAGAAGGTCCGGCTCGTCCTCGACGCCAAGGGGCTCGACTACACCTCCCACGAGATCGATCTCGTCGGCGGCGGACAGCACGACCCCGACTACGTGAAGCTCAACCCGAACCACGTCGTTCCGACGCTCGTCGACGACGGCCGGGTCTTCATCGAGAGCACCCTCATCAACGAGTACGTGGACGAGGCCTATCCCGAGCCCCCGCTTCGTCCGAGCGATCCGGCGGGCCGGCACGGGGTCCGTCTCTGGACGAAGAAGATCGACGGGCTCCATCCGCAGTGCGGCGTGATCACCTTCGCGATCGGCCCGCGCACGATCCTCCTCCAGCAGCCGGAAGCGGTCCGGGAGAAGAACATCGCGTCGATCCCCGACCCGGCCCAGCGCGCGCGCCGCCGATCGGTCATCGATCACGGCGTCGAAGCCCCCGAGTTCGTCGGCGCGCTCCACGCCCACCTCGACTTCCTCGACACGATGGACGGATCCCTCGCCGAATCCCCCTGGCTCTCGGGCGAGCACTTCGGTCTCGCCGACGCGGCCGCGCTCCCCTACGTGCTCCGCATGCGTCACCTCGCGATGGACGGGCTCGTCGAACGGAACGAGCGCGTGGCCGACTGGTTCGGCCGCGTCGAGGCGCTCCCCACCTACGAGAAGTCCGTGACCCGATGGCTCGCCCCACCGATCCTCGAGCTGTTCCGGAACAACGGGGAGCAGGTTCGTGCCGCGGTCGAGAAAGCCGCGTCGGCACGTTGAGCGCGACGCGATCGAGGGGCCGCCCGCGAACGAGGGGGCTCGAAGGCGACGTGAGGCGACGGATCCTCCTCTCGGCACTCCTCGCGGGCGGCGCCCTGGCGAGTCTGCTCGGCCTTCGGGCGCCGACGGCGGGCGCCGCGCCCGCGGCGGGCTTCCACGCCCTCGGCGATCTCCCGGGCGGCGCCTTCGCGAGTCGGGCTCTCGACCTGAGCGCGGACGGACGCTTCGTCGTCGGCGCCTCGATCGTCGACGACGCCGGGCGCGAGGAGGGCTTCCGCTGGGACGCCGAGAGGGGACTCGTCGCGCTCGGAGACCTGCCCGGTGGCGCGCGCGTCAGCCGGGCGACCGCGATCTCGGGCGACGGTCGCGTCGTCGTCGGGACGAGCCAGTCCGTCTCGGGCAAGGAAGGCTTCCGGTGGAGCACGAGCGAGGGCATGCTGGGCCTCGGCGACCTTCCCCGCGGCATCTTCTCGAACGAAGCGCTCGGAGTCTCCCACGACGGGCGCGTCGCCGTCGGCGTGGCTCAGTCGATCCGGGGCGTGCGGACCTGGCCGCGGGCCTTCCGTTGGACGGCCGACGTCGGCATGGTCGACCTCGGCACCTTCGAGGACGGCCGACCGAGCAGCCGCGCCACCGACGTCTCCGCCGACGGACGGGCGATCGTCGGGAGTGCGAGTTCCTCCCGCGGAAGACAGGCCGCGCTCTGGCGCGAGGAGGAGGCCATCATCGGGCTCGGCGACCTCCCGGGCGGCGCCTTCGACAGCCGCGCGCTCGCGATCGCCCCGGACGCGAGCGTCGTCGTTGGCGTCGGAGCGAGCCGCCGCGGCCCCGAGGCGTTCCGCTGGAGCGCGCGCGGCCCGCTCCGCGGCCTCGGCGATCTGCCCGGCGGCGACCACGACAGCGAAGCCCTGGCGGTCTCCCTCGGCGGAGATCGGATCGTCGGCCGCGGCACGACCGAACGCGGAGACGAAGCGTTCCTCTGGTCGCGGAAGCAGGGCCTCCGCTCGCTCGAGCAGGTCGCCCGCGACGCGGGACTCGCGATCCCCGAGGCCTGGCGGCTCGAGCGAGCCGTCGCGATCTCGGACGACGGGCGCACGATCGCGGGGACCGGCACGAATCCGGACGGTGCCCGCGAGGCGTGGGTGATCGTCCTCCCGGGCGAATGACCGGCTCGACGACCAGTCCTCGCCGACCCTCGTAGCGGAGGCCCCTCGTTAGGCCGGCGCGGCGGACCGAGGCCTCGCTCCCAGGGTTGCCCCGCCGAGCGCGATCCGCTGGACTCCGGTCGGCGAAGGCCCGCGCCGCCACCTCGGCTCGCGCGCACGAGGGGACGAGTTCTTGCGCAAGACCACCTACTGGCAGGACAACCTGCGCCTCGTCGGGCTCTGCCTCGTCGTCTGGTTCCTCGTCTCCTTCGGCTTCGGGATCCTCGGCCTCGAGTGGCTGAACCGGATCGAGATCAATGGCCTGCAGGTCGGCTTCTGGTTCGCCCAGCAGGGCTCGATCTACGTCTTCGTCGTCCTGATCTTCTTCTACGCCTGGCGGATGGCGAAGATCGACCGCGATCACGGCGTCGAAGAGGAGTAGGCGTGGATCTCCAGACCCTGACCTACCTGGTCGTCGGCGCCTCCTTCGCCCTCTACATCGGGATCGCGATCGCCAGCCGCGCGAGCAGCACCGGCGAGTTCTACGTGGCCGGCGGCGGTGTCCATCCGATCGCGAACGGCCTCGCGACCGCCGCAGACTGGATGTCGGCCGCGTCCTTCATCTCGATGGCCGGCCTGATCGCCTTCCTCGGCTACGACGGCTCGGTCTACCTGATGGGCTGGACCGGCGGCTACGTCCTGCTCGCCCTGCTGCTCGCGCCCTACCTGCGGAAGTTCGGCAAGTTCACCGTCCCCGAGTTCATCGGCGACCGCTACGAATCCCAGACCGCCCGCGTCGTCGCCGTCGTCTGCCTGATCATCATCTCGTTCACCTACGTCGCGGGCCAGATGCGCGGGGTCGGGATCGTCTTCTCCCGCTTCCTCGAGGTCCCGATCGGCGTGGGCCTGCTGATCGGCATGGCGATCGTCTTCGTCTACGCCGTGCTCGGCGGGATGAAGGGCATCACGTACACCCAGGTCGCCCAGTACTGCGTGCTGATCTTCGCGTACACGGTCCCGGCGGTCTTCATCTCGCTCCAGGTCACAGGGCAACCGCTCCCCCAGATCGCGATGGCGAGCACAGTCGAGGGAACCGGCGGGGTCCCGCTCCTCGTGCGTCTCGACGAGGTCGTGACGGGCCTCGGCTTCGCCGCCTACACCGTCGGATCGAAGAGCCGGATCGACGTCTTCTTCATCACGATGGCGCTGATGATCGGGACGGCCGGCCTGCCCCACGTGATCGTGCGCTTCTTCACCGTCCCCCGCGTGCGCGACGCCCGCATGTCCGCCGGCTGGGCGCTCCTCTTCATCGCGCTGCTCTACACGACCGCGCCGGCGGTCGGGGCCCTCGCCCGCCTGAACCTGACCCGGACGATCCAGGCCGGTCCGGTCTTCGAAGCGGAGGCGAACCTGCGCTACGAGGACCGCCCCACCTGGTTCCGGACCTGGGAGGAGACGGGCCTCCTCACGTTCACCGACCGGAACGGCGACGGACGGATCCAGTACTACGACGACACGAACGCCGCCTTTGCCGAGGAAGCGACGCGCCACGGCTGGGCGGGCAACGAGCTCGAGGTCGACCGGGACATCGTCGTCCTCGCGAACCCCGAGATCGCGGGCCTCCCCGACTGGGTGATCGCCCTCGTGGCCGCGGGCGGGATCGCGGCCGCGCTGTCGACGGCCGCGGGGCTCCTCCTCGTGATCTCCGCCGCCGTCTCCCACGACCTGCTGAAGGGCGTCTTCCGGCCGGGCATCAGCGAAGCGGGCGAGCTCCGCGCCGGCCGGGTCGCAACCGCCGTCGCGATCCTCTTCGCCGGCTACCTCGGCTACAACCCGCCCGGCTTCGTCGCCCAGGTCGTCGCCCTCGCCTTCGGCCTCGCGGCGGCGTCGCTCTTCCCGGCGACGCTGCTCGGCATCTTCTCGCTCCGCGTGAACAAGCAGGGCGCGATCGCCGGCATGCTGACGGGGCTCGTCTTCACGATCACGTACATCGTCTGGTTCAAGGGCATCGTGATCGAGCCGATGGCCGCCGACGTCGCCGAGAACTGGCTCTTCGGCATCTCCCCGGAAGGCATCGGCGCCGTCGGGGCCGTGCTCAACTTCGCCGTCGCGCTCGGCGTCTCGGCGCTGACGCCCGCCCCTTCGGAGGACGTGCGTCGCCTGGTCGAACGGATCCGCGTCCCGAACTGAATCGGAAGGCCGACGGGAAGCGACCCGGGGCGGCTACTGCGCGACCGGCAGCGTGAGGATCGGCCCACCCGCCGGCAGCTCGCCGGCCTGCAGCGCGAGCACGAGGTTCAGCATCGTGAACGTCGACTTCGAGTCGAGGTCCGCGTCGTCGACCCAGAACCAGTGCCCCCGGTAGCGGACCGACGCGTAGGGCAGCTCGGGCAGGGGACCCGACTCGACGTCGATCAGCGAACCGGTCACGCGATCCCAGTCGAAGGCGTCGCCATCGCGCGAGATCGTCGTCGTCACCCGGCCGGCGACCCGATCCGTCTCCGGGACGCGGATGCCGTGGGACGCGTAGAACATCGCCGACAGCACCGAGCGCAGGACCAGATTGATCCGATGGGGTGCGCGCGCCCCGATCCCGCTCACGAGCTCGAAGATCTCCCGGCCCGGCTCGAGGCCCAGCCGCCCCTGGAGCTCCTTGAACTCGTCGGTCTCGAGCGCCTCGGGCGAGAAGCGGAGCAGGACGCCCTTCTCCGTCGGCTTCGGGGTCTCCGCGCCGCGACCGCCGAGGGAGCCGCCGATCAGCTGCAGCTGCCGCCGGTTCTGCAGCGTGCGAAGCAGCTGCGCGACGCGCAGGAACTCCTCGAAGACCGGCTCCTTGTCCGGGGTCGGCCCGGAGGCGGTCGGGGCGTTCGGCACGCCGCCGATCTCCTGGACGAAGAGCCGGATGAAGCGCTCCATCGACCAGCCCGCATGGGAGAGCAGGAGCAGGATCTCGGGATCGACCGGCTCGAGGAGCTGGCTGACGAAGCGATCCCCGACGAGCGGCGTGTAGGTCACCGTCGGCGACTCCTCGATCGAGACGCTGCCCAGCAGGAGCTGACTGTCGGCACCGTTCGGGATGAAGGACGCCTCCGTCCCGATCCCCGCCGCGGCGCGCATGTTCGTCGAGAGCGACGCGATCTGCAGGAAATAGGGCGTGTCGCGGTAGCGCAGGCGGACCAGGTTGAGCAGCAGCTCCTGGGCGCTCGTCTCCTGGGCCGCGACGTTGTAGTGGGTCCGCGTGAGCGAGACGGCGGCGGGACCGAGCCGGCCTCCGCAGCCGGCGAAGACGGCCACCACGACGATCAGCGCCCACCCTCGGCGCAGCTGACTCCCTCTCCGTCGCATGGACCGACACTAGCCGATCGGGATGGCATCGTGCGCTCGGGCTGCCAACATCGGGGTGCCGGCCGCCGGCGACTGGAGGAACCATGGACCGACTCGAAGGCAAGACCGCGATCGTGACCGGCGCGGCGCGCGGATCCGGAGAGGCGATCGCGCGGCGGCTCGTCGCCGACGGTGCCTGCGTCGTCCTCGTTGACCTGCTCGACGAGCTCGGACGCGCGGTCGCCGACGATCTCGGTGAGCGCGCGCGCTACGTCCGGGGCGACATCACGAGCGAGGACGACTGGGCGACCGTGGTCGATCTCGCCCGGACGACCTTCGGCCCACTGACCACGCTCGTGAACAACGCCGCGATCATCCACATCGCCCCGATCGAACACACCGCCGTCGAAGACTACCTCCGGCTCGTTCGGGTGAACGAGGTCGGCACGTTCCTGGGCGTGCGGTCGGCGATCGCGCCGATGCGCGAGAACGGCGGCGGCTCGATCGTGAACATCTCGTCGATCGACGGCCACCATGCCGCCGGAGGGACGAGCGCCTACTGCGCGTCGAAGTTCGCCGTTCGCGGACTGACGAAGGTCGCCGCCCTCGAGCTCGGGCGATACGGGATTCGCGTGAACTGCGTGAACCCCGCCGCGGGCAGCAACGAGATGGTCGAGCCCTTCGTCCCGGACATCGCGAAGATGCGCGACCTCCAGGAGCGCCACGATCCCCCGCCGATCGGCCGCCGCGGCCGCGTCGAGGACGTCGCCGCGACCGTCGCCTTCCTCGCCTCGGACGACAGCGCCTTCTATACCGGCGCCGACTTCGACCTCGACGGCGGAATCTCCGCCGGCATGAAGGTCAAGGGGCCGATCCCCGGCGCCCCGAGCTGACCCCGAGCCCTGTCCCCCCTTCCACGATCGGAGGAATCCATGCCCCGCGCCCTCATGCTCGTCGCCTCGAACGCGACCGATCCGGACCGCGTCGACGCGTTCAACGAGTGGTACGAAGAACACGTCCAGGAGCTGCTCCGTCTCGACGGGATCGTCCGCGCGACCCGGTGGGAGGCCAGCGCCCATCAGCTCCTCCCGGGCCTCGACTCGATCGACGGCCGCCGCTTCCTCGCCCTCTACGAGATCGAGTGCGACGACGTCGAGGCGATGCGCGATCGGATCAACGCCACCAGCGGCGACCGGAGCCACAGCGACCTCCTCGAGCTCGACCCCCTGCCGGTGACCCTGCTCTTCGAATCCCTGGGCGATGCGTCGTCCGCAGACGACGACGCCGCCGTATAGTCTCCGGTCATGCGAACGCGCCCCGCTCCGTCCGTCGTCTCCCTCGTCCTCGTTTCGATCGCGCTCCTGGCGGCCGTCGCCTGTCGGCCCACCGGACCGGCGAGCCCGCTCGACCCCTCCGGCGTCGAGGAGACCCCAGGCGACGCACAGACGGGGTCCGAAGGCGATCCCGGGCGCGACGCCTGGGTCCTGCCCGACGAGATGGGCGCGATCTACGCGGCCCAGTGCGCGGTCTGTCACGGTGCGAGCCTGGAGGGCTCCTCCCTCGGCCCCTCGCTGCTCGGCGATCTCCCGGGCGGCGATTCCGTCGATGCCCTCACGAAGAGCATCGCCGAGGGCGCCCCGGACAAGGACATGCCGCCCTGGCGAGACACGCTCTCCGCGGACGAGATCCACGGCCTCGCCATCTATCTCACGGAGAAGCGTCAGGGAGACCGCGGCGCGGACGGCCAGGGCGTCGGCGAGCCGCCGACGATCCCCGCGGAGCCGATTCCGACGGAGCACTATGCGCTCGAGATCGAGACGATCTACACGGGCCTCGCCGAGCCGTACTCGATCGCCCCCCTTCCCGACGGGCGCTTCCTCGTCACGGAGAAGATGCGCGGGCTCTCCATCGTCGAGGCGGACGGGAGCGACGTGACCCTCGTCGAAGGGACCCCACGGATCTGGAACGACTCGGTCCTCCGCGGGACCGCCTACACCGGAACGGGGTGGGCCCACGAGGTCGCGCTCCATCCCGACTATGCCGACAACGGCTGGATCTATTTCGTCTACGGCGACCGATGCGACGACTGCAACGCGGCGAGCCGGGAATCCGGTCGGAGCGCCGCAATGCTGCGGCTGGTGCGCGGGCGCCTCGAAGGCGACCGCTGGGTCGACCAGGAGACGATCTGGGAAGCGCCGAAGGAGACCTATCAGGTCGACGGGGCCGAGAACGGGGCGGGGGCTCGGATCACGTTCGACGATCGCGGCTACGTCTACTTGACGGTCGGCCACTACGCCGACTACTCCGGTGTCCAGGACCTCTCGCGCCCCGACGGCAAGACGATCCGGATGCACGACGACGGACGCACGCCCGCGGACAACCCCTTCGTCGACGTGCCGGGGGCGCTGCCCTCGATCTGGACCCTCGGCCATCGCGTGGCGCAGGGCCTCGACTTCGACCCGTCGACGGGGCTCCTCTGGGCGACGGAGCACGGCCCCCGCGGCGGCGACGAGGCGAACCTGCTCCTGCCCGGACACAACTACGGCTGGCCGGTGGTTTCGCGCGGCGTGGACTACGACGGGCGCCCCCTGCCCTATGCGAAGAAGCTGGGGCTCGAGCTCGACCCGGCGGACGTGACGCCGACGATGATCGACTGGACGCCGTCGCCGGGCGTCTCGAGCATCGTCTTCTATCGCGGCACCCGCTTCCCGGCTTGGCAGAACCACCTGATCGTGGGCACGCTCTCGAGGGGCGATCTCTGGCGCTATGTCGTCGACGAGAACGGGGAGCGGGAGCGGGAGACGCTGATCTCGGGGCTCGGACGGTTCCGTGACGTCGAGGTCGGTCCGAACGGGGAACTCGTCGCCCTCCTCGAGCATCGTTCGGGGAGTCTGGTCCTGCGGATCGAGCCCGCGGAACGATGAGCGAGGATCCGAACATGCGAAGAACGACCCCGACCCCCGTCCTCTTTCTCGCCGTCGCGCTCGCCGCCTTCGCGACGCTCGCGTTCGGCGCGGGCACCGCCGCGGCCGACGAGAGCGAAATCCGGGTCTTCAACGGCCGGGTCACGCTCCCCCTCGGAAGCGAGGACCCGACGGCCTACTTCGTGCTGCGCAACGGCAGCGCGACGACCCGGACGATCGTCGGCGCGAGCTGCGACTGCGCCGAGGACGTGTCCCTTCGTCGGACCGCAGTGAACGAGGAAGGACAGTGGTCCTCGGAAGGCATGCCCGACGGAATGCCCGTGCCGGCCGGCGGTGACGTCGCCTTCGTCCCGCGCGGTCTGTTCCTGCGGCTGATGTCGGCGCGCGCCCTGACCGAGGGCGAGACCGTCGAGATCGTCCTCGAGTTCGCGAACGGCGAGAAGGTCCCTTTCCCGGCGACGGTCACGGCGGACTGACGCGGGTCCCCCGGGCCGAGCGAACCGAAGACACCGGCCTTCCCCGGTCGAGACTCACGCTCTTCACGAGCGCGAAGACCTCGCTTCCTTCGGCGAGACCGAGCTCTTCGACCGCTGCACGGGTCAGCCGCGCGCGCAGGTGATCCTCGCGAAGCTGGATCGTCACGTCGGCCGAGCCCGCCCCTTCGTCCCGGATCGACGTCACCCGACCGGGCAGGACGTTGCGGATCGAGAGCCCCTCCGGTCGGTTCGTCGCGACCGCGACGTCCCGCGCGAGCACGCGAAGACGGACCGCATCGCCGGGCGCGAGCCCCTCGGCGAGCGGGAGCGAGAGCGAGTCGCCGTGTAGATCGACCTGCGTCAGGTGGAGCCGCGCGTCGTGCTCGAGAACGCGCCCTTCGAGGACGACGCTCGCGTCCCTCCGCCCTCCGGTCGACGGAAGGTCGAGCTGCTCGACGATCTCGGCGGTCGGCCCGAGGCCGGCCTCCTGCCCCTCCTCGAGGACGAGCACGCGATCCGAGAGCTGCACCACCTCGTCGAGGTCGTGACTCACGAAGAGCGTCGGAAGGCCGAAGCGTCGGATCACCGCCTCCAGATAGGGAAGGATCTCGGCCTTGCGCGCGAGGTCGAGACCGGCGAGGGGCTCGTCGAGCAGGAGCAGCTCCGGGCCCGAGAGGAGCGTGCGGCCGAGCGCGACGCGCTGACGCTCGCCGCCGGAGAGCCCCTCGACGCGCCGGGACAGCAGCGGCCCGAGATCGAGGCTCGCCACCACGTCGGCGCGCGCGAAGCGCGTGTCCCCGCGACCGCGCCGACGGGCCGCGAAGTCGAGGTTCCCCGCGACGTCGAGATGGTCGAAGAGCCGGGCCTCCTGGAAGAGGAAGCCGATCGGCCGCTGATGGGGCGGGACGAAGACGCCGGCGTCGACGTCGGAGAGGACCCGCTCGCCGAGCGTGATCCGCCCCCGGACCGGTCGCTCGAACCCGGCGATCGCGCGCAGCAGCGTCGTCTTCCCGCTTCCGCTCGGGCCGAAGAGCGCCGTCACGCCCCGCGCCTCGAGCCGCTCGTCGACCTCGAGGGTGAAGTCGGAGAGGTGGACCCGCACGCGCAGGCCGAGCCACGGACCGACCTCCGGGGCCCCGTTCCCCGTCGTACCGTCGCGCTCAGCCGACACGGACGCGCCCCCTGCGATCGAAGGCGTAGACGAGGAGGAGGACGGTGAACGAGAATACGAGCAGTCCCGCCGCGAGCGCGTGCGCCTCCGCGTAGCGAAGGGTCTCGACGTGGTCGTAGATCGCGATCGAGAGGACGCGGGTCGAGCCCGGGATGTTCCCGCCGACCATGAGCACGACGCCGAACTCGCCGAGGGTATGGCTGAAGGTGAGGATGCCGGCGGTCAGGAAGCTCCGCTTCGAAAGCGGGATCGCGACGCGCAGGAACGCGTCGACGGGCGAAGCACCCAGGCTCGCCGCCGCTTCGATTGGCTCGCGGCCGACCGCCTCGAAGCCGGCGGTCAGCGGCTGCACCATGAAGGGAAGCGAATAGAGCATCGACGCCGCGACCAGGCCCGAGAACGAGAAGGTCAGCGTGTCTCCGGTCAACGTCAGCCAGAGCCCACCGAGCGGCGCGTCGGGACTCATCAGGATCAGCAGATAGAACCCGAGCACCGTTGGCGGCAGCACCAGCGGCAAGGCCGTCACCGCCTCGACGAAGGGCCGCGCCGCCGAGCGCGTTCGGGCGAGCCACCACGCGATCGGCGTCCCGACGAGAAAGAGGAGGCCCGTGGTCCACGCGGCCAGCTGGAGCGTGATCCAGATCGGCGTCGGATCGAAGGCGTCGGGCGTCATCGATCAGGGCACCTCGTAGCCCGCGGCCTCGATCGCCTGCTCCGCTTCGTCGTCCGACAGGTAGGCGAGGAAGGCCCGTGCGGCGCCGTTGTCCGCGGCCCGCGCCAGCAGGACGGCCTCCTGACGGATCGGCGCATGGTGATTGGTCGGCACCCGCCATCCGCCCGCCTCCTTCTCCTGCACGCCCCTTGCCTGTGCGTCCGCGACGAAGCCGAGCTCCGCGTTCCCGCTGGCGACCAGGGCGTAGGTCTGCCCGATGTTCTCGCCGTGGACGAGTCGCTCCTCGAGCTTCGCGAGGAGGCCGAGAGAGCGGAGGACCTCCCGAGCGGCGACGCCGTAGGGCGCGAGATCCGGATTCGCGATCGCGAGGTGGCGGAAGTCGCCGCGCGCGAGCAGATCGGGCCCCGCCGCCGAGCGCCGGTCGGGCGAGGCGCTCCAGAGAACGAGTCGACCGAGCGCATAGACCCGCCGCGAGCCTGCGACCGCGCGCCCCTCTTCGACCAGCCGGCCGGGGCGCGCCGAGTCCGCCGCCAGGAAGACGTCGAAGGGCGCGCCGCGCGCGATCTGCGCGTAGAGCTTCCCGGTCGAGCCGGCGACGAGGGTGATCCCGTGTCCGGTCGACGACGCGAAGCGGGCGGCGAGGTCCTCTGCGACCGGCGCGAAATTGCTCGCGACGGCGACGAGGGCCTGCTCTGCCCGGGCCCCGGTCGCCGAGAGCGCGAAAGCGACGGCCAACACGAGCGATGCCCGACGGATGCTTCGGGAGGATCTTGTCACGCGGCGAGGCTAGCAGTCGGCCGAACGCGGGCGGGGCCGCCGGGTGCCCCCTACGCTGGCATCGCGATCGGGAACCCGAAGACCACGGGGGCCCGACGGGAGAAGCCTTGCCCCTCGATGCCAGCGAAAAGGACGAGCTACGGCGCCTGCTCGAAGCGCTGGCCGCCGAGCTGGCCGCCGGTCTCGACGGCTCGGCGGACGCCGCGCGCCCCGTCGAGCTCGACCCGCCGGCGATCGGCCGCGTCTCCCGGATCGATGCGATCCAGCAGCAGAAGATGATCGAAGCGAATCGCACCGCTCAGCAGGCGCGTCTGCGGGCCGTGCGCGCCGCCCTCGGCCGGATCGACGAGGACGAGTTCGGGGAGTGCCGCGCCTGCGGCGAGGAGATCGGCCTCGCGCGACTACGGGCCCGTCCGGAGTCCCACTACTGCATCGATTGCCAGAGCGCGCGCGAGCGGGGCTGAGGCCCGCCGGGCGTCCTGACTCCCCGAAGCAGGAACGGCGCCCCTCGCGCTCGGAACGGCCCCCCGAACGCAAAGGCCCCGGAGATCTCGGGGATCTCCGGGGCCTGGATCTGGTCTCCGTTCGGTCGATCGGCGTCGGACCGGTTCTCCGGTCTCCGAAGGGCGCCTCGTTCGGCCCGGACGGTCTCGGGTCGCTACGCGGTGTGCGCGAAGAGCTCGCCGATCGCGAGCACCCAGCCCGTGGCGAGCAGAGCGGCGATGGTCACGCAGATTCCCGATTCGATTCGCTGGATGGCCTTCATGGTTCCGACCCCCTTTTCTCTTTCTCTGAGCCCGTTCCCGAGCTTGCTCTCGGCGGAGATGCGAGCGAGCCCGGTGTGCCTTCCGGCACGCATCGCTTCGCGTCTCACTTCACGCAGGACCCGTCTTCGATCGAGATGCCGCGCGACGCGTCGTCCGATCTCTGAGTGCCCGACCGAATGGTTCATGGAGTCAGGATCGGCTCGCTCGCGTCACAGCATTATGAACCTTTTCTTCAAAATGTCAAATTACCGCACCCTTTCTGTGACATTCCTACGAAGGGCGCTCACACTCCGTTCACGAAAAGCCGCTCAGCGCCTCCTCGGACGTGGTTCCGGCACGAGAAACCCTTCGGGGACGAGTTCACACGCGAGGCTCGCGCGCAGCACACCCCTTGGGGTCATCAGGCGACGCATTGCAGAACGGCGCCGACTCGCGAGAAGCGAGGCGCCGGAGCGGACGGCTCAGAAGTTGAACTTCGCCTGCGTATAGAAATAGTCGGAGTCGCCCTGGCGGTTCGAGCTCGACGACGCGGAGTTCGTGTCGATGTACTCGCCGGCGAAGAGGTGGGCGTAGCCGACCTCGAGCATCACCGTGTCGGGCACGGCGAACCAACGGACGCGCCATTCGATCTGGGTGCCCACGTGATCGCCAGACTCGCCGCCCGGATCCGAGACACCGCCGCCCACCCAGGCATCGTTCCGCGAGGCGAGCCAGAAAGTCCGGACCGCGGCAAACGCCTTCACCCCGTCCATCGGCGCGACCTGGCCCCTCAGTCCCGGGCTGATCAGATTCGCCCGAGCGAAAGCCCCGTAGATCCCCGTCGGGCCGAACTCGAATCGACGAGCCCCGAAGAGCGTGTCGAAACGCTCCGCGTTGCCGTCGCCCGGGCTGGAGTCGCCGCTCGCGTAGTCGAACTGGAAAGCGAGGCGCGGGGCCGCCGGCGCATCGAACGAGTAGCCGACCGTCCCATGGAGGAAGAACGCCGTGTGGTCGTTCTCGCTCGTCGTCGTGGTGTTCACCCGGGACTGGCCGACCTGCAACACGGCCTCGAGCTGGAAGTCGACGACCTCCTTGGCCGGCTTGCGGAAGACGCGAAAGCCCGGCGTGTAGAGGTTGCGGTTTCGCGTGGGGCGATTGCCCGAGTCGCTCTCGTGCAGGCCGAAGAGGTAGACCTCGCCACGCACGTTCTCGAGCCCGAAGACGCCATCGAGGTCCCGGGCCGCGAACAGACCCCAGAAGAGATTGTCGAAGTCTTCCGTGTCGAAGACGACGTCGTTGTCGCCGCGCCGACGACGCACGTTCGCCGCCACCTGCGGGTTCGGCTCGCGCTGGACGGGAAGCGTGAAGAAGGCGCGCAGGTTCAGACCGTCGCGATCGTCGCCGGCCTTCCAGTCGAGATCGATCCCGGTGAAGCCGTTGATCGTGTTGCGATAGCGATTGCGCGCTACGAGTCGCCGCGAGCCGACGTCCATCGTGATCCGACCGGCCCTCGCGCGAAGCTGGCCGCCCTCGACATCACCGTCGTAACGCACGTAGGCCTGCAGCAGCTCCGCCGGATTGACGTGCGTCGAGTTGAGCAGGACGTCGTTGTCAAGGAACGTGCGCGAGTCCTGGAGCTCGGCCCCTAGCGAGAATCCGGCCGGCAGCTTGACGCGGCCGTGGAGCAACGTCCGCAGTGAGATCAGGTCCGTGAATTCCTTGCCGTTGTTCGCGGCCTGGAACGGATCGGAGAGCCCCTCGTACCGGTAGCGATGCTCGAGCGTGAGCGAGATCGTGTCGGAGCCGATCACGTCGTCGAGCTTCCAACCCGCCTCGGCGGGAAGGGCGCCGAGCACGCAGGCGACAACGAAGAACGGAAGCAGCCGAGGACCGGCAGGGATGGACGACATCGTGCGCTCCTGCGATGGAGGAATCGAGGCGGCGCAGTCTACGCGGGGGCATTCCGGGCTGCAACGAGCCCGCAAGAGCCCGATCTTGCGCGGCGGCGCGGAGGGCCGGGCCGATCGGGGTAGGCGCCGATCGACCCGGCCAGCACGCAGGACGGAGCGTGCAGGATGGGTCCGCGTCGCTTGGGCGCGTCAGCCGGCGGCTTCGAAATGGAGCGCCTGCTGACCCCGGCTCGCCAGGTCGATCGCCGTCTCGTAGTGCGCGAGGAGGCGTCCGGTCTCCTCTTCCCAGGTTCCGCCTTCGGCCGCCTTTCGCGCCTGGATCCCGAGATGACGTCGCTGGCTCGGGTTCGCGATCAGGGTCTGCACCTGCCGGATCGCATCCGAGGGATCCTCGGGCGCGTAGAGCAGGCCGTTCTCGCCGTCGCTCACGAGGTCCAGCTGACCCCCCGCTCTCGCGGCGACGACCGGCGTCCCGGAGCTCATTGCCTCGAGAACCACGAAGCCGAGGGTCTCGGTCGTGGAGGGCATGAAGAAGAGATCCGCGCTCGCGTACGCGGCGGCCAGGTCGTCGCCGCGCAGGAAGCCGGTGAACACGAAGCGCTTGCCGCGGGCCTTTCGTTCCAGTCGCTCGCGATCCGGCCCATCCCCGACGATCGCGACATGGAGCCCCGGAATCGCGTCGTGCAGATCGAAGAAGCGGTCGAGGCCCTTCTCGGCCCCGACCCGACCCACGTAGATCGCGAGCGCCTTCACGGCATCCGGGCGCGCCTCCTCCGTCAGGCGAAGGCGCATCGTGGCGCTCGCGGCATCGGGTCGGAACCGTTCGGTATCGACCCCGCCGCGCCAGATCCCGACGGGCTTGATCCCGTGGCCCTCGAGCTCGTCTCGGGTGACGGTCGACGGACAGAGATTCACATGGGCCAGGCCGTGCACCGCGCGGATGACCGGCCAGATCGCCGGCTGCGCGAAGCCCAGTCCGTAGCGCGGTAGATAGGCGGGAAGATCCGTGTGGTAGGACGCCACGAGCGGGAGGCCCAGGGCGCGCGCCGCGATCGAACCGAGGACGCCGAGGCTCGCCGGCCCGACCGCGTGGACGACGTCCGGCCGGAACTTGAACAGCTCCCAGGCGATCCGGGGATCCGGATGGGTGATCTGCAGTCCGGGGTAGAGTGGCAACGGCATGCCGGCGATCTGCACGACCTTGACGCCGCGATAGCGGTTCTGCGCGTGGAGCGGTCCGAAGACCCGCACCTCGTGACCGTCGTCGAGCAAGCGGTCGATCGTGTGACGCAGCCGATTCGTGATGCCGTCGATTTTGGGCAGGAAGACTTCGGAAAAGATCGCGATTCGCATGTCTGGTGGCACCCCCCCGAGTGATGAGGTGAGTCTATGCCCCCATCGGCTCGAACCCGGGACGGCCCGGGGGAGTTGGCTGCACGGTTCTGTGTCACCTTCGCCAGACCGCCGCAGCGTCGGCGGGCGTCCGCCCCGCTTCCGCCATCTCCGTCACAGGATCGTCATTTGCCGACGCGACGAGCCGCCCCGTCGCGTTGTATAATCGACGGTCACCGGACGTCGGGGGGTGTTCGCCGGAGTGAACGTCCCCTTCCGCTCCCGACCTGCGCTGCCGCAAGACGCCTCCGGGACCCTCCAGCCTCTGGGAGTCGCTCGACATGCCCGCACGCGGACGAAGACTCGCTGCCCTCGTTCGGCACGGACGCTTCCCTCGCCCGGAAGGAGTCGCGAGCGCACATCTGCCGCTTCCGCTCACTCCCGAGGGACGCGGACACGCCCGGGACGCGGGTCTGCAGATCGCACGAATCGCCCGGGAGCACGGGATCGAGCTCGACGAGACGATCGAGTCCTCCCAGCTCCTGCGCGCGCACGAGACGGCGATCGTCGTCGCCGAGACGCTCGCGGAGGAAACCGGACGCTCCTTCGAGGTCGTCGACCGGGACGACATGCTCGAACGCGGCCTCGGCAGCTGCGCGAATCTCCGCTTCGACGAGATCGAGGCGGTGCTCGCCGCGGACGATCGACTGGATCCCCTCCCTGAAGGCTGGCGACGCATTCCCGACTTCCGTCTGCCGGTCCCGGGCGCCGAGAGCCAGATGGACGCCGGGCGAAGGACCGCCGCTCGCATCGACGGCAGCCTCGCCGCGATGCCCGACGGGCCCGAGGACCGGATGCGCATCTTCGTCGCACACGGCGGCTGCCTCCGACACGCCTCCGTCGTGAAGGGCGCGCTGTCGATCGACCGCGTCACGCAGGTCACGATGGACTACGGACAGGTGGTCGCCGTCGAGCGTCTGCCGGACGGGTCCTGGCGGCGTGCGATCGGCGAATGGAAGGAACGCATCCCCAGTACGGCGCCGGCCGCCCCCCCGTCCGGAACCTCGACCGAAGGAGACGCCCGACGATGAGCGCCGTGGCCGACTATCTGACGCGGAACTTCCTCAGCCAGAAGGAGCTGGCCGAAAAAGAGGCGGCGCGCCCCGACACCGCGGCACGTCACTTCGGCGTTCCCCGCCCGGCGCGCTTCGAGAGCTGGGCCGCCGGCAGCACCCACGACGTCCGCGAGGGACCGAACGCGGACAGCCCCTCCGACCAGGCCCTCTGCGACTATCTCCAGGGCCGCGCCTGGGTCGCGCCGGAGGTCCCGGTCTGCTTCCTCACCGACCTGCACGCGGATCGCGAAGCGTTCTGGCGCAGTCTCTGCGTCGGCGGTCTCGTCGAGTTCGATGGTGGCCCCGAGACGCCGCTCGATCAGGTCCCGGACGAATCCTTCCGACTGACGGATTTCGGTTCGCAGACCCAGTTCATCGTGGGCGGCGACCTCTTCGACAAGGGCCCTGCGAACCTTCCCCTCCTCGACGCGATCAGCACTTTTCGCGATCTCGGCGCGGGCTTCACGCTCTTGGCGGGCAACCACGACGTCCGGACCTTCCTCGGCGTCCGATTCGCGCACGAGCAGGATCCGCGCCTGGCCCACCTCTTCGTCCGCATGGGCAAGAAGACGATGACGCTGTTCCGCGAGCTCTTCGAGCGCGAGATCGCGGGCGGCGCGGGAACGGGACGGCTCTCGGACGACGAGGTCCGCGCCCGTCTCTTCCCGCAGGAAAGCTGGTTCGACGACTTCCCGCGCGTCGCGGACGGGATCGTGCCCCCGGCGCGCATCGCGAAGGAGCTGCGCCGGGTGCGGGAGAAGATGGGCGAGCTCGAGGAGCGATGCCGCAGCTTCGGCATGGGGCTCGGGGACGTCTACGCGACGCTCGAGCGGGCCGAAGCCCACTTCCTCTCCCCCGAAGGACGTTATTTCTGGATCTTCGACTCCATGCAGATCGCCCATCGGGAAGGATCGCTGCTCTTCTGTCATGCGGGCGTGGACGACGTCGCCGCCCGCTGGCTCGCCCACGAGGGAATCGAGGGTGTTCGCGAGCGGTTCCGCATCGCTCTCGCGAAGGAGCCTTTCGAGCTCTACAACGGGTCTCTCGGCAACATGTTCCGGACGAAGTATCGAGACCTCGACCTGCCGCTCACGGAGGAGGGGCTGCGGGATCTCCACCGCGTCGGAATCCACGCGATCGTGCACGGACACCGCAATGTGTTCCTCGGGCAGCACATGAACTTCCGCCGGGGCATGCTGAACTTCGCGTGCGACGCCTGTATCGACCGGAACACCCGTGTCGCGGAGTCGCTCCCCGGAGACGGCAGCGCGGCGACGATCATCGCCGACGACGGCACGATCTACGGGCTGAGCTCCGACCATCCCGCGGTCAAGGTCTTCGACCCGACGCTCTACGGGGGGTGGGTCACCTGCGCCTGAGCGGTCGAGCGGTCCCCGGCACCGCGTGCTCGACCCACACGTTTTCGTGAATTTCGTGAAGTTCGTGAAGGGGCAGCCCCCCCAGAAGCGCGCTCCTCGGTGCGTTCTGCGTGAATTGTGCGTTTCATCTCCCTGGATTCTCGTTAGACTGGAGCCAGGAGGCCCCCCCATGCCCAACCACGCCCCGAATGGCGGCGTCGCCGAGACAGCTGTAGCCCTGTCCGCCGGCGCCGAAGCCGTCCCGCCCTCGTCGGTTCCCGACTCGGAAGAGAGTCGGAAACAGGATGCCAAGGAGGCGGCGCGCAAGGCCGAGAAGCAGGCACGCAAGGCCGCGAGAGAGCAGGAGAAGATCGCTCGCGCCGAGGCCAAGGCGGCAGAGAAGAAGCGCAAGAAGGCCAACGCGAAGACCGAGGCCGCCGTCGCGGAGAAGGCGGCGAAGGCCCGGAGCGAAGAGTCCGAAGCGCCTTCGACCGAGTCGAAAGCGAAGGGCCGCAAGCTTCGCTTCGAGAGCGCCATGGATCGCGAGGAGGTGGCCAGCTACCTCGAGGCGATCACCAAGGGCCTGCGGAAGGGAAGCATCCACTTCCGACAGGGCGAAGATGCCCTCGAGCTCTCGCCCAACGAACGGGTGACGCTGTCTGTGAAGGTCTCGGCGAAAGGGGACGCCCAGCGTCTCTCTCTCGACGTCGAGTGGGACGACGAAACGTCACCGGAACTCGCCATCGTCGTCGGCTGATCCGGCGTACGCTTCCTGCCATCGACCGGCGCACTCCTCCTCCGCGCCGCACGCCACAACCTCGCGCCCGTCGGAGCGGGCGGACCAGAACGCCCCGAGAAAGATCCCTTTCCCATGAAGGACAAGTCGAATCAGTTTCGACACGAGTCGCTCCAGGACACGAACGCCGTCGTCAAGTACCTGAACGCCCTCGCCGAGGGAATCGACAAAGGCACCCTCCAGTTTCGTGACGAGGAGAGCGAGATTGTACTCGAGCCGGGGGGGATGATCCGTTTCGGCCTCGAAGCGCAGAAGAAGTCCGACCGCTACTCGCTCTCGCTCAAGATGTCCTGGAAGCAGCGCTCCGACAAGCGACGCGACCCGGGTCCGCTCCGCATCAACGGATTCAGCGACGACGAAGGCGACACCGAGGTGACGCCCGGTCCGACGGCACCCGGCCCGACACCGCGCTGACCCGCGATGATCTCCACCGGCGCGGTCGAAGAGAACCTCCACTTCCTCATCCTGGAAGTGATCCGTCAGGTCGAGCGGACGCGGACCTATCTGCGTAGGCCCACCGAGAAGACCCACGACATCATCCTCCGGGGCGACGACTACATCGATCACCTCCGCACCATCATCCAGCGGAAGTGCTTCGCGCTCGTCCGCGACGTCGACCAGAACGACCGGTTCGAGATGGAGCTGCTCAAGAGCCTCGACTCCATCACTGCGAACCTCGAACGGATCGCCGATTTCTGCGAGAGCATCGTCGACCAGTTCCAGCACCTCGACGACCCCGAGTCCGTCCAGTCGCTTCCGATCGAGAGCAACTTCGAGCTGATCATCCAGGGACTCGAACGGATCGAGCCCGTCCTCGAAAGTCGCGAGGTCCAGGGCGCGCTCGAGATCTGTCGGATCGAGGCCCGCCTCGACGACCTCCACGCGGAGACCTTCGCCCAGGTCCTGCGCGACCTCGACGCCGGAGCGCACGCACAGAGCCAGGTCACCCTCCTCTTCATGTCCCACTACTTCGAGCGGATGGGCGACTCGATCCTCAACATCGGCGAAGCGCTGCTCTCGGCGACCGTCGGGGAACGGATCAAGATCGATCAGTTCCGCGTGCTCCAGGACATGGTGGAGGACGCGGGCTCCATCCTCGCGGACGTGTCGCCCGACATGCTCTCCGTACAGGCCCTCGGCGAGACCCGCTCCGGCTGCCGGATCGATCGGATCGCCGGCCGCTCGGGCGACGACGAAGAACGGATGGTCGTCTTCAAGGAAGGAGCCACCGAGAAGCTCGTCGAGGAGAAGGAGGGCATCGACGCGTGGAACCGGAGACTCCCGGGCTACGCGCCGCAGATCTACTCGTTCCAGGAGCGAGGCAACCATGGCGCCATCCTCTTCGAGTACCTCCCGGGCCGGACCTTCGAGGAGATGGTCCTCCGCAGCAACACAGAGGAGCTCGCCGCCGGCGTGGCTCGGCTGCAGCGCGCGCTCGAGGACATCTGGACGACGACCCGACAAGCCGATCCCGCCTTCCCGCGCTTCGTCCAGCAGATGCGCTCACGCATCGGAAAGGTCTACGAGCTCCATCCGGACTTCGAGCAGGGAAACGTGAGCCTCGGCGGCCTGGAGGTCGCCCCCTTCGACGAGCTGCTCGACCGGGCGGCCCCACTCGACGATGTGCTCGCTGCGCCCTTCTCGGTCCTCGGGCACGGGGACCTGAACGTCGACAACGTGATCTACGACTACGCGGTCGACTCGATCCGGTTCATCGACCTCCACCGCTCGGCGCCGGCCGACTACGCCCACGACCTCTCGGTCTTCCTCGTCTCCCATGCGCGTCTGCAGGTCACGGACCGCGCAGTTCGAGATCGGATCCACCAGGTGATCGCGAGCATGCACGACTTCGGCGTGGACTTCGCCGACCGGAACGGGGACAAGACTTTCGGCGTCCGCCTCGCCATGGGACTCGCGCGGAGCTTCATCACATCCGCACGCTTCGTCCTCGACGAAGAGTTCGCGAAGAGCCTCTTCTTCCGCGGGCGCTACCTGCTCGAGCAGCTGGTCGGCCTGCCGCCGAAGGCCGTGGAAGACTACAGCGCACCCCTGGAGATCCTCCTTGATTGACGCTCGCTCTCCGCGCGTGGCGGTCGTCGGCCTCGAAGAAGGCTGGTCGAGCCGGGCCCTCGCCGACGCCTTCCGGGAACGGACGGGCTTCGGCCGGATCGTCGAGCTCGGCCACGTCGTGCTCGATCTGGAACGGGGAACGGCGACCGCCGGCGATCTCGATCTCTGCAGCCTCGACGGCCTCGTCGTGAAGAAGATCGGTGCGCAGTACGGGCCGGAGATGCTCGATCGACTCGAGCTCCTCCGGTATGTCGCGAGCCGGGGCGTTCGGATCTTCTCGCCGCCCGAGCGGATCTTCGCGATGGTGAATCGCGTTTCCTGCACGACGGCCCTCGCGGCAGCGGGCCTCCCGATGCCGCCCACGGTCCTGACGGAGGACGTCGACGAGGCGATCGCCGCGATCGGCCGATTCGGAGAGGCCGTGCTCAAGCCGATCTACTCGACGAAGGCGCGCGGCTTCCGCCTCCTCGGGCCGGAGAGCGATCTCAAGGCCGAGCTCGAGGATCATCGAAGCACGACCGGGCATCCGCTCTTCTACCTGCAGAAGAAGATCGACCTCTCCGGGCGCGACCTCGGCATCGTCTTCCTGGAAGGCGAGTACCTCGGAACCTACGCGCGTATCGCCGGCGAAGGCGCCTGGGACACCACGATCCACTCCGGCGGTCGCTACGAGGCCTTCGAGCCCGAGCCCGCGGTGGTCGAGCTCGCGCGACGTGCCGCGGAACTCTTCGGCCTGACCCTCTGCGGCGTCGACGTCGCCCTCACCCCCGACGGTCCGATGCTCTTCGAGGTCTCGGCCTTCGGCGGCTTCCGCGGTCTGCGCGACGGCCTCGGCATCGACGGTGCGGCACGGCTCGCCGATCACGTCGTCGCCGTCCTTCGCGACTGAGCCTTTCCTTCCTTCATTTGCGGGTCTCGCCAGAGTCCCTGCGGAGCCCGTCCGAATGACCGAGTCGATCCAGTCCATTGCCGCCCGGTTCGCGAGCGAGGCCCCGACGACCGAGCGACTCCCCCTCTGTTTCGGTGGCCACCGCATCGACGTCGAGACGAACTCGACCGAGCTCCTCGAACGACTCCGCGGCTATTTCCGCGGATTCGACGAGGGCCAGGGAGATCGTGCGGCGGACCTCGTCGTCCGGGCCCACCAGGTCGAGACGCCCGATCTCGGCCTCGCCTATCGGGAGTGGAGCCGGGAGCCGGGCAAGCAGACGCGCAAGGAGGCCTTCTTCGACCTCGCCGACGGCCGCGCGGTCCACAAGGTCCGCACCGGCATGCAATTCCTCGTCGGTCCCGATCTCCGGGTCGCGATCGGGGACTGCCTCGCCAACGACAACCAGGTCATCAACTTCGTGAACTTCCAGTACACGTCGTACCTGATGAACCAGAACCTCGCGCTCTGTCATGCCGCCGGTGTCGTCCACGAAGGGCGCGGTCTCGCGATCGCCGGGATCTCGGGCGCAGGCAAGTCGACGCTCGCGCTCCACGCGATCTCCGACGGCCTGGATTTCGCGAGCAACGACCGGCTCCTCGTCGGTCCCGGCGAGACGGGCATCGAGATGACCGGCGTCCCGAAGCACCCGCGCATCAACCCCGGCACCGCCCTCGCGAACCCCGACCTGCGCGCCATCGTGCCCGAGGCGCGGCAGAAGGAGCTCGAGGCCCTCCCGCGCGAGGAGCTCTGGGAGCTGGAGGAGAAGTACGATGCGCAGATCGACCTCCTCTACGAAGGCGACCGGATCGTGCTCCATGCCCCGTGCCGGGCGTTCCTGCTCCTCACCTGGAGCCATCGGAACGACGGACCCGCACGCTTCGAGGAGGCGAAGCTCGCCGATCGCCCCGATCTGCTCGACGCGATCATGAAGTCGCCGGGTCCCTTCTACCTCCCGAACGAAGGACCGGCACCGACGGGATACGAGCCCCCGGACCCGGAGCCCTACCTCGAAGCCCTCGACGGGCTGCCCGTCTACGAAGCGAGCGGCGGCGTCGACTTCGAGGCGGGGGTCGCGTTCTGCCGCTCGCTCCTGGCCGACTGAGCCGAGAACGCCCGCGGCACGCGTCCGCCGCCTACTCCGGTCGGTCCCGCGCGCCCGCGATCTCCGCGACCTCGGCCTCGTGACGACTCGTGTCGCTCGGTCCGCCCACGCGCCGGAACGCGGGCCATCGCGGGGGCGCCGCCCCTTCGACGCGGTCGCCCATGACGGTCACCCGTTGGATCACGCGCTCCTCGTCGAAGTCGTTGAGCACGAAGTGCTGCGTCGTCCGGTTGTCCCACAGGGCCACCGTCCCGGCTTCCCAGCGGTAGCGTACGGTGAATCGCGGGTTCGACACCCAGCGTTTCAAGTAGCCGAGCAGCAGCGCGCTCTCGTCCGCGGACAGCTCGACGATCCGGCGCGTGAAATGCTCGTTCACGAAGAGCACCCGACGGCCGGTCACGGGATGGATGCGGACCACCGGATGGACGGCCTTCACGTCGTCCAACCCGTGCGGCTCCCCATCGTGGATCGCGGTCAGCCCGTCGCAGAGGTCACGGATCGGAGGCGACAGCTCGTCGTAGGCCATCGCCGGGTTCGCCCACAGCGTGTCCCCCCCACCGCGGGCGCCCGGACCATGTGCAGGATCGAGTAGAGCGCGGGCGAGTCGAGGCAGGTCAGGTCCGAGTGCCACTCGTCGGCGACCCCGCCCCGCCTGGCGGAGAGCTCGAAGATCTCCGGCGGCAGGCCCTCGGTCGGATTCTCGAGGTGGGGATGGCCTCCGAGCTCGCCGAAGTGGCGGCCGAAGGCGACGTGCTCCTCGACCGTCGGCGACTGCTCGGGAAAGAAGAGGACGTGGTGGTCGAGCAGGACGCGCTCGACCGCGCGCGCGCCTTCCGCGTCGAGCCGGCTCAGGTCGACGCCGCGCACCTCGGCGCCGAGCGCGCCGGCGAGGCGCCGGACGCGGAAGCCTTCCGGGGTCGTATAGGTCGCCTGGGACGGATCGTATTCGGGACGCGTCATTCGAGCGGATTATGCCACGAACCCACAGACGCCGGGTCGGATCGCGAGCGCCCTCCGCCGCGGCCCCGGGTGGTATGCTGGACCGATGCCCGCCGTCCCGAACGCGCCCGGCTTCGCCCTCGAAGGGGCCGGCCTCGCCCGCCTCTCCCACGTCTCGCTCCAGGTCGCCGACCTCGACCGCGCTCTCCGTTTCTACCGCTCCGTCTTCGGCATGCAGACCGTCATGGAGCGGAATCTCGAAGGGACGGAGTTCGAGGCCGTGACCGCGACGCCCGGGGCGCGGTCCAGGCTCGTGCGCGGACTCGTCGCCGGCAACACCGTCGTCCAGCTCTTCTGGCACAACTGGCGCGAACCCTCGACCGAGAAGCGGACGCTGATGTCCTTCGAGGTCCGCGACGTCCATGCCGCCTTCGAGGCGCTCCGGGCGGAGGGCGTCGACTGCCAGAGCGAGCCGGTGCCCTTCGACAATTCGACGGCCTTCGTGATCCACGATCCCGACGGGCATCCGATCGAGATCATCCAGTGGGCGGCGGAAGCAAAGCCCTATCGCATCCCCGCGTGACAGGAGTCGAGCGATGAAGGTAGGCGTCCTCCAGTTCTTCGGCTGGCGCGATCGGAGCGTCGCGCTCGAGGACATCTATGCGCGCGCGATGGAGCGCATCGAGATCATGGACCAGACCGGCTACGACGCCGTCTGGCTCGCCGAGCACCACTTCAGCAGCTACAGCGTCTGCCCCTCGGTCCACCTGATGGCGATGCAGGTCGCAGCCCGAACGAAGCGCCTCCGGATCGGGACCGGCGTGACGCTCGCCGCGTTCTACCACCCGCTGCGAATCGCGGAGGAGATCGCGTTGCTCGATCTCTTCTCGGGCGGGCGCGTGAACTGGGGTGCGGGCCGGGGCTTCGACCCGGTCGAGTTCAAGAACTTCGGCGTGCCGCCGGAGGAGAGCACCGAGCGCTTCCGCGAGGCCGTCGACATCGTCCTCGGCGCCTGGCGCAACGAACGCCTCACCCACCACGGCAAGTACCACACCTTCGAGGACGTCGAGGTCCTCCCCAAGCCGACGCAGGCGCCCCACCCGCCCGTCTGGGTCGCCGCGAGCTCCGAGGGCGCGATCGAATGGGCGGCGGAAGAGGGCCACTCGATCCTGATGGATCCGCACTCGTCCCACGACATGATCGCGCGCAAGGAGGCGCTCTACGAAGCGCGCTTCGAAGCGGCCCACGGCCGGAAGGCCCGCGGCGACCGTCCGATCGCGCGCCTGATCGCCCTCGGCGAGACCGACGAGGAGGCGCTCCGGGTCGCCGAGCGCGGCGCCCTCTTCTCCGGGCGCTATCTGCCGAAGGAAGCCGTCGCCGCCTTTCGCGAAGACGGCCGGCCGACCGAGCCCGCCGAGCACTACATGGACGGCGTGATCGTCCACGGCTCGCCGGAGCGCGTCGTCGACCGGCTGCGCGAGCTCGAGACGACGATGCCGCTCGACTATCTGCTCGTCTCGCCGCTCTCGGAGAAGACCTTCGACCTCTTCACGGAGCGCGTGCTGCCCGAGCTGATCTGACGCGTCGCGAACGCGCGGCTCACCCCGCCCCGTCGAGCGCCTCCACCGCGTGACGCGCGTCGAACGCGACCTCGAGCCGGCCGATCGGGCGGAGCCAGACGCTGGCCCAGCGCCGGACGTCCCCCTCGATCGCGTAGTCGGGCATCGCCCGCAGCAGCTCCTCGAAGGCGACCCGGCCTTCGAGGCGCGCGAGATGCGCGCCCAGGCAGACGTGCAGCCCGTGCCCGAAGCCCATGTGCCGCCCCAGCTTCCGCGTGACGTCGAAGCGCCCGGGCTCAGGGTACTGCCGCTCGTCGTGGTTGGCGGACATCCAGATCAGGACGACGGCCGAGCCCGCCGGAATCACCCGCCCGTGGCGCTCGACCGTCCGCGTCGTGATCCGCGGCGGAGACTGGACCGTCGGCGAGTCGTAGCGCGTCATCTCCTCGACGGCGTTCGCCATCCACCCGGGCTCGTCGAGGAGGAAGCGGCGCTGGTCCGGAAACTCCGCGAGCCGGAGCGCCCCGTTCGAGATCATCGCCGCCGTCGTGTCGTTGCCCGCGATCATCAGCTGGTAGCCGAGGTCGACGACCTGCTCGTCGGCGAGCCGCTCGTCGCCCTCGCCCGCCTGGACGAGCGCCGAGAGGAGGTCTTCCCGCGGCGTGGCCCGGCGCTCGGCCACGAGCGAGCGCATGTACGTACGGATCGCGTCGATGGTCTCCGCCTGCTCCTTCGCGGCCACGTCCTCGGGCGTGTCGGGATCCCGCTGCTCGATCTTCTCCGCCCAGAGCCGGAACTGCCAGCGATCGACCTCGGGCACCCCGAGCAGGGCCCCGATCACCTGCGTGGCGAGCGGTGCCGCATAGTCGTGCACGATCTCGGCCCGGCCCCGTTCGGCGACGTCGCGAAGGAGTCCCCTCGCCAGCTCCCGGATCACGGGCTCGAGTCGCGTCACGCGACTCGGCGTGAAGGTCCGTGAGACGAGACGCCGCAGATGGTCGTGTCGCGGCGGGTCCATGTAGAAGAGCCCGAAGTCCATCATCCAGCGCGGCATCAGCTCGCTGGGGTCGCCCTCGGGATCGGGATAGTGCTCGACCGCGTTCGCGAAGGTCGCGTGGTCCGCCGCCGCGTCGCGCACGTCTTCGTACCGGGACAGGGCCCAGAAGCGCAGCGCCTCGTTCTGATAGGCCGGGAACTCGTCGCGCAGGCGTCGGAAGAGCGGATACGGATCTTCCTGGAAGTCCGGGGCCGTCGGGTCGTACACGAAATCCGTCATGGGCCCTCCTCGCCGCGCTGGACGGCTACGCGTCTCGGCGCTCGCCCTCGAGTATCGATCACGGCCGGTCCGCCCGCGACCTTCGCCTCAAGGCGCGCTCGTCGCGCCTCGCGGCGCCGTCCGCAGGAAGACGGGAAGCAGGCCGCCGAGCAGGAAGCACGGAATCGTCAGCAGGAAGACCGAGGCGTAGCTTCCCGTCACCGTGTAGACGTAGCCGCCGATCGGCACGATCAGGAGCTGGAAGGGCGTCGCGAGGCTCTGGAGCAGCCCCATCGCGCCGGCGAAGTTCGCGCGGCCGAAGAGCTCTCCCGTCAGGGTCGCCTTGAGCGGCAGCGGCGCCCCGCCGACGAAGCCGATCGCGACGAAGAGGACGACGAAGAGCCAGGGCTCGCGCGTCTGGATCAGGACCGCGGTCAGCGTCGCCTCGCTGGCAACGACCCCCCAGAGCACCGGCCGGACGCCGACGCGATCGGCGAGCGCGCCGAAGACGATCTTCCCAGTCGCGGCGAGGCCGGATCGTGCGCCGGCGACGGTCGCCCCCCAGACGAGCGGAATCCCCAGCTCCGTCGCATAGGGGACCATGTAGATGGTCGAGATCATCCCGGCGGAGAAGATCAGGCCGAAGGTGAGTCCGACGAGCCAGAGGCGCGGGTCGCGGATCAGCTCGCCCGTCGAGGCGGTCGTCTCCGGGTCGACGATCGACGCGGCCGGTCCTTCGCGCCCAGGATCGACGACCTCCGGACGATCCCGAACGAGGAAGGCGATCGCCGGCAACATCACGAGGAGCGCCGTTCCCCCGAGCGCCGCCATCGCCCCGCGCCAGCCGAGTGCACCGATCAGCGAAGCGGCGAGTGGAGGCAGGAGCATCCCGCCCGCCGTCGTTCCCGCCGAGACGATCCCGAGCATCCGCCCGCGTTCCGTGTCGAACCAGTTCGTGACGAGCGCCTGGCCCAGGAGCGGACCCATCAGGAGCGCGCCGGGGGCGATCATCGTCGTGAAGACGAGAGCCGCCATCGGGAGCGAGGTCACCCGGGACAAGGCGACGTACCCCAGGCCGAGCGAGAACGCGCCGACGAACATCACGTTCCGGATGGAGAGGCCTGCGCGGGACGAGGTCGCGAGGGAACGGCCGACGACGGGCGACAAGAAACCGCTCACGGCCGTGAAGAGCGAGGGCGCGAACGAGAGCGTCGCGACGGAGGTGTCGAAGGCCTCGACGAGGGCGTCCTGGAAGACGCCGAACAGATAGATCGTCATGCCGATCGAGACGAGGCTCCCGACGAAGCCCCCGGCGACCACACGCAGACGCGCCCCGCCCCCCTGCCCTTCAACCATCCACGGCCCCCGGCGAACGACCGAGAAGGCGGATCCGTCCCGACGATCAGTAGGGGAAGGTGTACCGGACGGCGAAAGCGAAGTCGCGAGTCGCGGCGCCCTCTCCCCTGGGGTGGAATCACGAGCGGAAAGCCCCGCCGTCGGACTCGCGCCATCGAAACGTCATCCTGCCAGTCTGGCCGAACCCGGGCCGGCCTCGGTCGATTGCGGCAGACTCTGCGCGGCCGCTCGCCAAGCAGCGCGTCCACGACACTTCTTTCTCTCGGAGCCCGAACCGGAATGGTCCTCCCGCCCCACCGCACGCTTCTCCCCATCCTGACCCTCGCGCTCGCCGCGACCGCCTGCAGCGAATCCGGTGCCCCCGAGAACGCGGCGACGGATCCGGTCGCCGAAGCCAAGCGCGTCCTGCGCCAGGCCGATCTCGACGCGCTCCGCGCCTCCTTCCCCGAACGCGTGGCCTCCCTCTGCAAGCGCTACCGCACAGACGAGAGCCCGCAGGCCGAAGCCTGCGAGAAGGCTGGATTCGCCCTCCACGAGCGACTCCTCGAGAAGGTCGAAGCGACGCCGTACGAGTGGCAGGAGCAGACTCTCTCGCTCGGCCGGCTCTGCCTCCGGCACGCCTTCCGGGTCGCGCAGTCGGAGATCGAGGGCAAGACCGAAGCCGAGCTCTTCGTCCAGGGTCTCGAGGAGGGTCCGAAGTGCCTCGACGACAGCTACACGGCTCTCATCCGCCAGCTCCGCGAAGAAGCGGAAGGGAGCGAAGCGAACTCGTAGCTCCACCCCATCGTCCGGACGATCAGAACGTGAAGACGTACCCGAGCGCGAACGAGTAGTCTCGGCCGACCTTGAAATTCCGCTCCGAGATGTCGTCGTTGGTGGCGGACTGGTCGTAGATCACCTTCCGGGTCGAGTCGGTCAGGTTCTTGACCGAAGCGCGCGCAGAGAACTCGCCAGGGACACCGGGGACTTCGAAGGTCTGCGAGACCACGAAGTCCATCTGGTAGAACTTGTCGAGATAGCGGTCGAGTTCGATCGCGTCGGCGAAGCCCTCGTTGGGTGAACCGACGGAGAGACTGGCCGCGCCGACGGCGTCCAGGACCTCGCTGATCGCGAAGATGGACAGCGTCGCCTTCGTCCCCCAGTCGGGATTGTCGAAGGTGATGTCTGCGTTCGCGATCCACTCGGGCTGGCCGAAGAGCGGCCGCTTCTTGGAGAGGCCGTTCGGGTTCGTCGCCGTTCCGTCCGCGATGTCGGCGTCCGTGGCGAAGGAGAACGCGCTCGATCGAAGGATCTGCGTGGGATCCCGACGAATCTGCGCATCGATCCAGGTGAAGTTTCCGCCGATCGAGAAGTACTCGAGCGTCTTCCCGCCCGACCAGTCTCCGCCGATAAAGTCCAGCGTACGTCGCCCCTCCAGCTCGATCCCGAAGAGCTCGGCCGTGTCCGGGTTGTTCGTGAAGGTCCGGATTTCCGACAGGCCGATCGCGTCGACGTTCCGGAAGTCGACGAGGAAGACCTCTTCGATCGGCGTGTCGATCAGCTTGTAGAACACGCTGAAAGCCAGGAGATCCCCGAAATCCCCGAACGTGTATTCGAACCGTCCGTCGAAGTTCTCGACGTCCGAGGTGCCCAGCGCAGGATTGCCGACGATGAACTGATCGCTCCCCGATTCCTGCGAAGCGTAGTAGGCGAGCTCGCGGAACGAGGGCCGAGCCACGGTCTGTGAATAGCCGAAGCGGAAGATCAGATTCTCCGTCGGCCGGTAGTTGAGCGTGAGCGAAGGCAGCAGGAGGAACTCGTCGATCTCCCCGTTCACGACCGACCCCACGCAGGCGACGGTGATGCAGTCCACGAGACCGTTCGGTCCGATCGGAAGCGTGACGCCGACGATCTCGTCGTTGAAGGTGAAGCCGTCGGACGGAACAGCCGCCGCCTCGCCGAGCGCCGGATTGTCCGCCCGATCGAAGAAGAAGAAGCGACTCGGAAAGATCCGGGGTCCCGAGACGTTGCCCGGCGGGCAGTCGCCGTTCACGAACTCGTCTCGGAAGCAATCTCCCTGGAAGGGATCGTTCTGGCTGGTGATGCGGAGATCCTCGATTCGGAGTCCGCCGATCACATCGACGTCCTCGAGGACGGTCAGCTTGAGCTCGCCGTGCCAGGAGCGGATCTCCCGCTTGAGATCACTGCCCGTGGGAAGCGGAGCGATGCCCTGCTCCACCTGGTCGAAATTCGCTCCGAGGAACGCGTTGCGCCCCATCTGCTGCGGAGTGAAGCCGACGATGGAGAACTCGTTTTCCTCGGTCCGTGGGCCCGACTGGACGGCCACGCTCGGATCGTAGGTTGACGGATCGATTCCCGAGAGACGCCCGAGCGCTCCGGGTTGCGTCAGGTTCGCCGTCGGCTGGACGTTGGTCTTCGAGATGACCGTCCGGTTGGCCTGCTCGAACCAGAATCCGCCCTTGAAGGTCGCCTCGACGTCGGCGTGCGGCTCGAACTCGTACTCGAAGTCGATTCGTGAGAAGTAGAGGTTCTCGTCGATGTCGTTCTCGCCGTACACGAGATCGTTGCGCGACGCGTAGATCGGCGTGCCGTTGAGATCGTCGATGGTGGCCGGAACGTTGTCGGGGAGGATCGTACCGCTCGACGCGAGCGCCAGGTTCTCGAGCGTGTCGAGAGAGTATCTGGCGTTGAAGGTGCGCTCGTTCTGGTAGGCCTCGGAGTAGTTCGCGACCCAGGTCATCTTCAGACCCTCGACCCACTCGTCCAGCTCGTGGTCGCCGTTCAGCTGGAAGACGCGGAGCTCACGGGACCGCTCGAACGTTCGCGACTCGAAGAGCGGCGAGAAGAACGCATGCTTGCCGCCCGTAACGCCGTCGTTCTCGGTCGTCACGAAGAAATCGAAGAACCACTCTTCCCGGATGAAGGGGGCCCGGAGGTCACTGAAAACGTTGTCCTCGAAGAACTGGCTCGCGCCCTCGGGATCGGCGAGGGCCTCCGTGATATCCCAGCCCTCGACCGTGAAGTTGTCGCGCTGCTCGACCAGCTCGTCCGCGGCCTGCGTGACGAAGGCCGACCCGTCGATCCGGTGCGCTCCGGCCTCGTCGAGATCGACGCCGACCCCCAGGTAGTAGGTCGTCTGCTCGTCGCGCGCGCTGGTTCGCCTGCGAGAGACGGGGCCCTTGCGATCGAGTTCGCCGGTCGCGATCCCGCCCGACGCCGCGCCGCGGCCGAGACGCCCTGGAAGGGGCTGTGAGATCCCCTGATTGCCGTCGGTCGTCTCGTAGTCGACCTCGTTCGCGAAGACGGCCTTGATCCGGAACTCCCGGCCGAAGAGCTCGGTCCGGCCTCCGACGAGGGCGCTGAAATCGGTCTCGTAGACGTTGCTGCTTCCCTGGTCGACGCCGATCGGGCTGAAGTGGTCGAGACGGGTGAAGAAGTCGAGGGTCCGCTCGTTGAAGCCCGAGCCCGCGGAGGCCTTGAAGGTCCACTCCTCGGGGTAGTCGTGGGTGATGATCCCGACGGAGCCCGCTGCCGAGTTGCTGGCGGACGACGCGGAGAAGGTCTTGCCGATCTCGAGATTCGAGACGATGTCCGAAGGAAAGAGGTCGAGCTGGACGGACTGGCTGTCGGGGTCCGGGCTGGGAACCGGCGCGCCGTTGTAGAGCGTGCTGCTGTAGCGGTCCTCGAGGCCCCGGATGACCGCGAACTGGCCCTCGACGACGTTCACGCCGGCGACACGCTTGAGCGCGTCGGCGACGTCGCTCGCCGCGAACTTCGAGAAATCCTCCGCGGAGAGCAGGTTCAGCTGCTGATCGGCGTCGAGGCGGAGCTCGAGGTTGTTCATCAGATCGCCGACCAGGGCCACGTCGACGGCGAACGCTTCGAGATCCATCACCTCACCGGTCGCGCTCAGCTGCTGGCGAGGCAGAGGAAAGTCGATCACGGTGTCGCCGCCGGCGGTCACCTCGACGTTCGTCACGACCGACGTCCGGAAGCCCGACTTCACGAAGGTCAGGTTGTAGAAGCCCGGCGGGACGGGTTCGAATTCGTAGTCGCCTTCGATCCCGGAGTTTGCGACGAGCTGGGGCGGAACGCTGCCGTCTTCGGGCTCGGGAAAGTCGAGGATCACGGTCACGCCGTCGATCGAAGCGCCCGTGTCCTGGCTGAACACCCGTCCCGTCACGAAACCGTTTGCCTGGGCCGACGCCGCGCCGGCCCAGAGGACGAGCAGGCACGCGACCCCCGCGATTCGAAGGAATCGGAGGCCGAGCGACGGTCGCGCGGTGTGGGGGGCGATCATGGTCTTCCCGCTCGTGGGCCGAACTACGACGTTCGGCGCTGGAATCAGGGGGAGCGGGTTGCCCGGCCCCCCACCAGGTCATTCGGCTAGCGCCGCGAGGCGTCCTCGATCCGCGCGAGGAAGCGTTCGATCCGCGGTTCGCGCTTGATCCGGAGCGCCTGACGCAGCGTGTTCGCGGCGACGTCGTACTTCCGTTCGGCCACCTCGAACTGCGCGCGTTCGACGAGCGCTCGGTACTCGTACTTCTCGAGCTTCCCCGCCCGCTCGAGGAGGAGCAGCGCGCGCTGGTCGTTGCCCTGTCCGCGGTGGTACTTGGCGAGCTCGAGGAGCGCGTCCCCGCGCGTGCCGTCCTGCTCGACGATCGATTCGAGGAGCTTCGCCGCCGACTTCTCGTCGCCTCGGGCCCGCGCGACCTTCGCCTTGAGCGTCATCAGCTCGAGCTTCTCGTCGTTCGAGATTCCCTTCGCGTAGCGCCGATCGATCGCGGCGAGCATGTCCGCCGCTTCGCTGTTGGCCTGCCCACGGTGGAGCAGCTCCGCCGCGCGCAGCGCCGCTTCGAAGCGATTTCCGCTCTTGTCCGTGGAGACGACCTCGAGATAGGCCTCTTTCGCGAGGTCGGCGACGCCCTCGTTCATGTAGATGTCGCCGAGGAGCTTCAACGTCGAAGCGTCGGCTTGACCGAGCATCCGGACCGCTTCGAGATTCACGGCGGCGGCGAGGGGCTGCTCCAGACCGAGGTACGCGTTGGCCTGGAGCTTCCAGGCGCTGGCATCTTCGGGGTGTTTCTCGAGATAGGACGAGAAGAGCGCTGCCGCCTCGTTGAACTTCTCCTGCGCGTTGAGGGCGCGCGCGAGGCCCATCTGCCAATCCTTCGAGTCGGGCTGCTGAAGGATCGCGCTGCGGTAGGCCGCTTCGGCGGCGACCCAGTTCTCCTGGTTCACGTAGCAGTAGCCGAGCAGGCCGAAGGCGCGGCCGTCCCGCTCGCCGAGCTCGATCGCCCGCGTCAGGTGCTCGGTCGCGCCGGCGAACTCGTTCACCTGGACCATCAGCAGGCCCAGATTCTTGTGGGCCCGCCGGAAGTCCGGGAACTTCGACAGCGCGAGCTCGTAGGAATCGATCGCCTCGGGGAGCTGACCGTTCTGGAAGCGCAGGTTCGCGAGGATGAAGTCGAGGGCCGCGCTGCTCCCGCCGCCAGTCCGGGACTCGAGGACGGTCGCGGCCGTCCGCGGACTGCTCTTCATCACCTCGATCACTTCCTTGAGGACCTCGAGCTCCGACGGCTTCACGTCGGGCTCGGCACCCGAGAGGAAGCCGTAGCTCCCCAGGAAACGCGCCTGCCATTCGGGGTCGCGGACGATCGAAGAACCGCTCCACGGCTTGCCCTGCGCGGTCGCCGTGGTCGCGGGGCCGACGAGCAGGAATGCGGCCACGAGAGCCGCGGCGCAGACTCGAAGGCCGGTGCGCGATTGAGCGATGGAGATCGGGGGATTCGACATGATGGGGTCCTTGCTACCCGCCGATGCTGATCGGGACCGGGAAGCGGGCCTGGGCACGCACGGGCGTGCCCTCCTTCGTGGGGGGCGTGAAGCGCCACTTCGAAACCTGGGAAGCGACGATGTTCTCGAACTCGGGGAGATTGGAGGACTCGACGTCCGCCTCGAGCACCCGGCCGTCCTCGGCGAGCTTGATCAGCAGCACGACGCGACCACTCACCGCTCGCCGCTTGAGGCGGCGCGGAAAGTCGAGGCTCGACCCGGGCATCGGCCGCGGCACCTGGTCGAGGTCGGAGAAGTCGACGAAGTCCGCCGTGCCGAGGGAGCTCGACGTCGCGGCGATCGTCGGCATGGCGAAGTCGCCTGCGAGGGAGCCTCCCGTTCCCGGATTCAGCGCGATATCGAGCTGGTCGAGGGAGAGCTGCGGCGGCTCGGCCTCGAGCTCCGGCGGCGGCTCCTTCTCTTCGGGCGGCGGCGGGAGATCCTCCTCGATCTCGTCGATCTCGGGCGGATTCCACGGCGGCGCGATCTCGACGATCTCGGACTCCGGGACCTGGACCTCTCCCAGCATCTGCGCGAGCGCCATCAGCACGAAGAGCGCGCCAGCGAACGCCAGGCCGAGCAGCACGCTGATCGCGAGCTCGTTGCGCGGCGTCGGCAGCTTGAAGGTCGAGTTGGGCATCGGGGGGAATTCGTTCGTCCGGTTCGTGAGTCGTGGATCGTCAGTCGTTGCGGGTGGAGACGCTGATCTTCTTGGCGCCAGCGTTCTTCACCTCGCTCCACACGTCCGAGAAGACGCCGTGGTCCGCGCGGGAATCCGCCTGGATGATCACGGGGAGTTCGTCCTTGTTGAGCAGGGCACGTACGCGCGCGCCCACGCCGGAGACACCGAGCTCCTTGCCGCCGTAGACGACCTTGTTGTCCGCGGTGATCGCGATGATCACGCTGTTCTTCTCGAGGTCGAGATCGACGGTCGCGTCCGGCTTGAAGATCTCGACGCCGGGCTCCTCGACGAAGACCGTGGTCACGATGAAGAAGATCAACAGGATGAAGATGCAGTCGATCATCGGCGAGAGATTGATCTCGGTCTCCGCCTCGGGCTCCGAGCTGATCATTCGGTGCGGCATCGTCAGTTCACCGTGCTGAAGCTGAGCTGTTCGGCACCGCCCCGCTTGGCCGCGTCCCAGACCCCCACGAAGATCCCGTGGGCGGACTTCTCGTGGGCCCGGATCATGACGGGCGTCTCGGGGTCGGACATCGCGGACTTGACGCCGCTCGCGACGTCGGCGATCGCGACCTCCTTGTCGTTCAGCAGGATCTTGTTCTGCTGGGTGATCTCCAGGAGGACGTTGTCCTTCTCTTCGTTGACCGCCGACGCTGCGGCCGCGTCCGGCTTCGCGACCTGCAGGCCCTTCTCTTCGACGAAGACCGTCGTCACGATGAAGAAGATCAGCAGGATGAAGATGCAGTCGATCATCGGCGAGAGGTTGATCTCGGTCTCGTCGTCCGGCGACAGCACGCTACGCCTCGGCATCTGGATCCCTCCCTGGCGAGCGGCTCAGTCGAGCTTCAAGTGGCTGAGCGTGAGGCTCTCGAGCCGGGCGATCTTCGCCTCGAGATTCTGGCGCTGACGCTGGATGATCATGACGATGAAGAGGCCCGGGAGCGCGATCGTGAGCCCGGTCTGCGTCGTGACGAGTGCCTCCGAGATCCCCGCCGCGACGACGCCCGCGGTCTCGGTTCCGCCGCTGGTCGAGATGCCGAAGAAGGTCTGCAGCATGCCGAGCACGGTTCCGAGCAGCCCCATGAGCGGAGCGGCCGCGACCAACGTCGAGACGAAGACCGTGCGGCGCTCGATCAGGGAAACGAGAGCGAGCCGGATCTCGTCGAAGCGATTGCGGACCTGGTCCGAGGACGTCGCGCCCTCTTGCGTGTATTCGATGATGTCACGAACGCGGCCTTCGGCCTTGCTGGGCTCGCGCACCCACTCGAACCAGTACCGCTCCGAATCGGAGCGAAGGTTCGTCCGGCGGACGTAGAGGACCAGCTGGAAGGCCTGCGCGTAGAGGAGCGCCGCCAGCCCGAAGAGGGGGATCATCACCCAGCCCCCGCTCATCCAGATGTTCAGGATGGTCTGCATGCCAACCGCCTTGCGCGCTACGCCTTCGAGTCCGGGCCGCGAAGGACGTCGATCCCGTTCACGAAGGCCACGGACAGCTCCTCGAGCAGGCCGAGCTTTCGCTTCGCCATGCGCGAGAGCGCGCCGTGGAGGATCAGCGTCGGAATCGCGACGACGAGGCCGAGCGCCGTCGTCATGAGGGCCTCCGAGATGCCGGACGAGAGGCTCTTCGCGTCGCCGGTTCCGAAGATCGTGATCAGCTGGAACGTATTGATCATGCCGATCACCGTTCCGAGCAGGCCGAGCAGCGGCGCCGCCGCAGCGGTGATGGCGAGGAAGGGCAGGAAGCGCTCGAGGGTCGGCCGGACCCGCAGCACCTTCTCGAAGAGGAGCTCCTCCAGGACACCACGGCTCTCGGCGGCGTGCCGGACGCCCGTCTGCAGCATCTCGCCCGCGACCCCGTCGATCTGCGCCGCGCGCTTCGCGGCGGCATCCTGACTTCCGGTGCTGATGTCCTCGAGGATCGCGTCGACGTCTCCGTGGCCCGCGACCTTGAATCCGAGGATCTCGATCGCCTTGAAGCCCGTGAGCAGGAGGGCCGAGAGCCCGAGGCCGATGATCACGTAGCCGACCACCCCGCCGTCGGCGACGTACTCCGAGACCGTCTTCCGCGCCTTCTCGACCTTGAGCGCCTTGCCGAGGGTGGGGTCGAGGGGCAGGTTGCCGGATCCGGTCGACGCGACGCTCGCGAGCGCGGTGTCGTGGATCTCGGGGAGCGGCACCACCACGGGATCCGCCGCGTTCAGCTGCGCTTCGACCAGTCCCGTCGCACTCCCGTCCTCGGCGACGAAGAAGACGGTCGGACCGGCCGCGACGAAGTGACCGCTCGTGAGCACGCCGTCGGGGCGGAGCGCCTCGCCTTCGAAGCGCTGTCCCCCGAGCTGATCGCGGAGCCGCTCGAGGGCGACCTGGACGACGGCGATCTGAGCCTCCCTGCGCCCTTCGTTGTCGAGATTGGCGTTCTTGTCGGCGAGCTTCGCGGTCTCGGTCGTGGCTTCGTAGCGGGGGAGCTCGGCGATATGGAGGCGGCCTTCGAAGTCGCGCAGGAACTCGCCGAGGCGGCTCTTGATGAAGTCCTCCTGATCCTCCAGAGAGTCGACCTGCTTGCGCAGGGTCGTGAGGTCGATCGTCCGCGCGTCCTGAACCTTCTGGAAGCGTTCGCGCTCCTTGCGGAGCTCGGCGACCTCCGCTTCGAGGGACGCGACCGTCTTGGAGAGCGGCAGCTTCTCACGGGCGATCCGATTCCGCTCGCGGGCCAGGGTCGCGAGCGCCTCGTCGAGCCGCGTATCCAGAGCGGATTGCTGTGCCGCGAAGGGCGCTGCTTCCTGCGCGACGGCCGGCATGACCAGCGCGAGAGCGGCACACCCGACCGCGAGAACCAGGGGGAGATTCTTCATGACGTGGATCCAGTTGCGTGCTCGAGAGCCGCTTAGAGTCGATCGACGAGTAGCTGTGGGAAGGGGATTGCCTGGGATGGCGAACGCAGCCGCTCGCGCAGCGACGTTCTCAGTCCATCTCGATCGGGATGGGGACGAAGGCGATCGTGTCGACGTTGCCCTCGTAGATGTCGAGGAGCAGCTGCGCGTCGGCGGAGAGGGAAGGGTCGTCGACGAACTGCCAGCCCTCGGCGGTCGGACGGCCGATCCCCGCGACTTCGCCGTTCGTGTCGACGTAGACCGCCTCGGCGAGGCCCCAATAGAGCGTGCGGACGGCGACCTTCTGACCGCTGCCCCCGACGTCCCGGGTCTCGCCGACGAAGGTCGCGGTGCTGTTCCACTTCTCGGTCTGCGCCAGCACTCCGAGCACGTTCATCAGGCGCTGTCCGAGCGGCACCTTGCTCTCCTCGGGATCGTCGGGGATCTGAACGAGCAGCAGCTCGAGTCGATCCTGGAGCGGCTCGGGGAGCTGAGGCGCGAGCGCGAGGACCTGAGCCTCGAGATCGGCGACCTGAGCTGCGAGGGCAGCCGACGTGCGCTGATGCTCGGCGCGCCGAAGCAGCAGCTCGCGCCGCTCTTCGTCCGCGCCCGCGCCCGTCTCCTGGAACTCCTTGACCTGCGCGCGGAGGTCCTTCCGTTCGGCGCGCAGGAGATCGCGGGTGGCTTCCAGGGTTTCCTTCTCGACGAGCCAATCCGCTCGCTCCTCGGACGCGATCTGCCGGGTTTGCACCCACTTGGCCATCTTGTCCCGGAAGGCGGAGACGCTGTCGGACTCGGAGCCGAAGCCGGTCAGGGGGAGGCCGATCACGAGGAGCGCGACGCAAGTCGCGACAGACCCGGCGGCCATCTTCGAGGGGGGATTGAGGCGCATGGATTCTCGATGGTTGGGCGGCGGAGGCCGCGGCGCCCACTTGATACCACCCGAGGCGTTCGAGACGGCTGGGACCCGCAATCCTCATGGAAATGTGACCGAAATGGCACGGAATCAGTGGCGAACAAACATCGTTATACCGATGCCCCGGAGAGGCGCCTCGGGCCGTCGAACCGCCCGGCCGGGTCGCCGCTCGCGGCGGGATCGGCCCCGGACGGAGGAATCTGGAGCGGGCGCCGGCCGCGGCTATCGGGCGGCCAGCACGCGGTCGAGCTCGGCGAGGACGTGCTCCCCGAATCTCCATTCCGAGATCAGTCGCCCCTCCATCGAGAAGGCGCGAACCACGGGAGCCCCTGCCGGATCCTCCAGGTAGCCGTCACCGAAGGAGGCCGTGTAGGTGTCCTGGAGGAACACACCGGGCCAGTTCGCCTCGTGGGCCGCGTAGAAGACCGCCCGGTCCCGATGGTCCCCGAGGGCGACCAGGATCAGGACCGCGTCCTCGTCGAGCGGACGCTGGATCAGCGCCGAGGTCAGCTCGGCGAAGGACGACTGCTCGGGATCGGCGAAGACGACGATGGCCCGCTCGAAGCTCCCGACGCGAAGCTGGCTGCGCTTGAGTCGGGTCTCGCTCGGATCCAGCAGGCGGCTCCCGAAGACGAGCGCCAGGTTGCGATCGAACTTCGTGTCCTGCCCGAGGCGGAGCCGTTCGGCCCGATCCAGCACGTCGGTTTCCGACGCCGGCACCCAATGGGGTCCGTAGTGTCCGAAATCGACCCTGAGAGCGCCATCTCGCCGGACGCGCAGCAGGACGCCCTGCCCCCATCCGAAGTGGCCGTCCCAGTCCCGGGGCTTCCAGTCGTCGGTCAGCTGGATGTGGTGGGGCCAGAGGGCTTCGCGCCAGTAGAGGTTCTCGAAGGTCACGGGCTCGTCGTTCGCGAAGACGGGGGGCACCTCGTGCCCGGTGCCCAGGCAGCCGGCCTGGGTCGCGACCGTGGCCAGCAGAATCGAGAGTACGGACAGGGCGATCGTACGCCTTCTCGAGACCATGGATTCGTTCGCTCCATTTTGGACGAGGACGGGGGGAGACCGTCTCGTGAAACGTCAGAAGCCGCCGCCCTTTCGGACGGCGGCTTCCTCGGACTCCGTAAGGAGTCAGATCATACCGTGAGGCTCAGGCCTCGCGTCGGCGCGCCAGGCCCATCAGGCCGAGCAGTCCCGCCGCGATCCCACCGAGCATGCCCGGTTCCGGAACGCTGACGAGCGCGACGTTGTCGATCAGGGGCGGGTTGTCCGTCCCGTCGAGATCGAACACGACGCAGCCACCGGTCGCTCCGGATACACCGAGGGCGAAGATCACCTCGGTGTCCTCGACGCCGACGACGGCGGTCCCGACGGGGGCCGTCGCACCGCAGGTGTCTCCGAAGGACACGTCGATCGCGGTGGTGGCGTTGTTGGCGCCACTACCGAAGATCGCCGTGGCACCGAACGACAGGCGAAGCCCGTCGCCCACCGTGATGCCCGACGGGACTTCGAACTCCACCGTGGCCGCACCCTGGGTCGTGAGACCGAGGTACTGGGAGCCCGAGCCATTCAGCTGCGGAGCACCCGGCGCGGCCGCCGGAGCCAGGAGGCCGAAGGTCGAGCCACCGACGGCGTCACCGGCGGTCAGGCCACCCTGGAGGCCGTCGGCGTTCGTGGTCGAGAGACCGGGCGGCATCGCGCCAGCCGTGACCGTGCCCGAACCGACCGTAGCGGTCGGCGTGCCACCGGCCGAAACGGCCGGGGCGATCGGGCCCGTCACCGACTCACCCGCGACCGAGAGACCAGCGAAGTCCCAGGCCGCGAGCACCGTCGCGTTGGCCGACCCCGCCGCGAAGGCAGTGGCGACGATCGCGGCGGCGGTCGTGAACAGTTTTCTACTCATGATTCTATTTCCTTGGGTTCTGGACGTTGAGTGTCTTCGACCTGCTGGTTAGTTCGTGATGCCGCCGAGGCTGATCACGGTCCAACCATCCGTCCAGAGCGGCTGACCCGCCGGGAACGCACCGCGGTACGTCGCCGAGGCGTCGAGACCGTTGCCGCGCGGAACGATGCCGCCCGAGGTCTCCGCCGCCGTGGCGACAGCCGGGCGGGGATCGAACGCCGCACCCACCTTCGAACCCTGGAGCTTGCCACCGGCGGCGCCCTGCGGGTTGAAGAAGTAGTTGTCGTTCACGAGGATCTCGCCCGAAGCGGTCGGGAAGTTGAGCGAGCCACCCTCGTAGTCGCTGCCGCCCGCGACGGCGGCGTTGCCGTTGCCGATGGCACCGGCGGGCGCGCCCGCGCTGCCCGAAGCGATCACGCCGGCGGGGCAGGCGTCGATCGGGGCGCCGCTGTCGACGAAGGTCGACGCGACGACGCGGATGACGTCGTCCTCGTGGGTGCCCGCAGTGCCGTCGACGTCACAAGCGTCGACCGGGTTGTTCGCGACGATCGTGTTCGCGACGAGACCGGTGAAGCCGGCGTCCATCTCCAGACCGTCTTCCGTCAGACTGACCGTCTGACCGACCGCAACCGGAAGGTTGCCGTCCTCGTCGAGCGAGCCGATCGCCGTCAGGTTGTAGATGTGCGGGTGGTTGTTCGGGAAGGAGTCCTGCGCGGCCTGCGCGAGGGCGTTCTTCGCAAGCTGGTTGGAGGTCTGGCCCAGCTCGATGTTGCACTCGATGGGCAGGCCTCCGCAGTCGTCCCCGTCCCACTCGCCGATGGCGTCGCCGCCGTCCGCGCCGAAGGGGGCGCCGTTGTTCTGATCGAAGAAGGTCTGGAGGACGAGCGCGTTCTGGACGACGCCGGTGTAGCCCTGGTCGATGTCGAGCGAGTCATCGCCGACCGCGACCACGACCGCGTTGCGGACGTTGACCGTGCCACCGAACCATTCGATGCCGTCGTCCTGGTTCGCGTAGACCTCGATGTTCTCCATGATCGTGCCGTCGCCGACGCCACCGAGGGTGATGCCGTTCAGCTCGTTCGCCGGGGAGATGTCATCGCCCGCGTGGCGGACCGAGACGTAGCGGATGACGCCCGAGGTATCGTGGGGCTGGTAGCCGCCGTATCGGGAACCGGCGACCGAGAAGCCGGGGACCGCGAGGCCCTCGACCGTGGCGGCGCCGAAGCCGAGGCCGGTGATCGGCTCCAGGCCGAGGTTCGTCGGCGCGCGGCCGAGGATCACGAGTCCACCCCAGAGCGAAGCGTTCTGGGTGCCGTCCGCCGCGAGGGGCGCGAGCGGGTTCGTGGCCGGCGTGTCGTCGAGGAAGTTGGTCGGATAGGCGCTGACGCCGTCCCACGCCACGGCCTCGCCGTTGCCCAGACGATCGGCGTTGCCGTCGTCGTCCGCATCGATGGCGCCCGTCGTCATGATGATCGGGCTGGCCTGGGTCCCCTGCGCATCGAGGAAGCCGCCCTGCGAGATGATGAGAACGCCGGGAGCGCCGTTCGTCGCATCGTTCGCGTCGAAGGGCACCGTGCGCGGCGCGCCGCGAACGATGCATCCGGGCTCGATCGTGAGCTTGCCGAACACGAAGATCGGCTCGAGGATGTACATCTCTGCTTCGTCGTCGCACCAGGTGGCGGACGTGCCGGCGACGATGTCGCCGGAGACGGCCGTCTGCGCGGTCGCCGAGCCGGCGAAGCCGGCAACGGCCGCGGCAGACGCGACTGCCGTGGTCAGGATTCTGCTGAATCGCATGTCTTTGGGTCTCTCTTTTTTATCAGGGTCAGAAAGGGTCACGCATCAACTCGCTCGCCGGTGCGATCGCACCTCGCCGAGCGGGGGGCATTATGGCCGCGGGATGACACGAAGCGGCATCACCTCGGTGACAATTCGGTGATGGACGAGGAAGTTCGCGGAACGCCACGAAACCGCCGCCAGAGCCCCTCTGGGGCCTGTCCCCGCGCGGACGCTGCAACGGAATCACCGCTTCTTCCACAGGCAACGCACCGGCAGGCGACGGCCCGACGTCCAATCGTGACGATTTCCTGCACGTGCTGTCACGGGGACGTCACAGGCAGGTGTTTTCGTCTCGCTCGCGTTTCCATGAATGAAATTCGACTCGATCAGCACTTCGCTCTCCTCGTCGACGCCGACGCCGGCACGGCGTCCCGCGTGCGCGAGGCGCTGGCCGAAACGCACCTCGAGCTCGTCGAAGCGAAGAGCCTGTCGGAAGCCTTCGACCAGATGGAGCGCCGAGCGCCGCGACTCGTCCTGAGCGAGCTGGCTCTGCCTGACGGATCGGGCTTCTCCGTCTGCCGTCACGTGCGCGAGAGTCGTTCTCTCGCCGAGGTGCCGGTCGTTCTTCTCTCCGAGTGGACGCACGAGAGCGACCGGATCCTCGCCTTCGAGTGCGGCGCCGACGACTTCGTCCCCAAGCCCTTCTTCCAGCGTGAGCTCGCCTCGCGGATCCGCGCCGTCCTCCGGCGCAGCGAGTCCCCGAGCCGGGAGTCGGCGCGGCGGGAGCCGCGGCTGCCGAGCCCGCTCATGATCGACGAAGAGCGTCGATCCGTCCGTTTCGAGGGGCTCGAGCTGCCGCTCACGCCGCGGGAGTTCGAGCTGCTCGCGACCCTCGCCCGCCACGAGGGCCGGGTGCTCAGCCGACGCGACCTGATCGACGAGGCCTGGCGGCCCGGCGAGAACCCGACCGAGCGGAGCGTCGACGCCCACGTGAAGAGCGTGCGTCGCAAGCTCGCCGGCGCCAAGAACGCGATCGAGACGGTCCGCGGCCTCGGCTACCGCTACGCCGAGAAGAATCTCCTCGCCAGCCGCGGCTGACCCCCGCCGGGCCAGCTGGGCTAGCCTCCGCCGACTGCCCATCACTACGGCTGGAGGCCGGTCGAACGCACGCTTCGAGCCCTCCCGCCTGCGGAAAGCGCGATGTCCGGGGTGTCGGAAGGGTCCGAGCGGCCCGAAGGATCGGATCCGAAGGCGAGCGGAGCGGCCGAGCGCCTCCGCTCGCTCTGGGCGAACCCGCAGGTCCGATATCCGCTGCTCGTCGTCGCCTATCTCCTCGTCATCGGCAGCGCGTTCAACGCGGCCCTCGACTCGCTCCGCGGCCCTCTCGAGGCCATGTCCGCCGGAACAGCCACGAGCGTCCACTACTTCCTGCGGATCTTCACGGAGGCCACGACCCTGCGCGGCGACCTCGTGACCTACGACGGCTTCGCGGTCTCGATCATCATCGAGTGCGTCGGCCTCCTGGAGATGCTGATCTACTCCGCGTGCGTGCTCGCCTTCCCGGCCCCGCTCCGGACGCGGGCGGCCGGCGTCGTGCTCGGCTGTCTCGCCATCTTCTTCTTCAACCTGCTCCGGATCGTCACGCTCCTGCTGGTGGGCCGCTACCAGGGCGAGTACTTCGACTTCTTCCACCTCTACTTCTGGCAGGCGACGCTGATCGCGATGATCGTGAGCGTCCTCTACGGCTGGATCCGGATCTTCGTCCACCGATGAAGCGCGCGATCCCGATCGTCCTGGGCTTCGTCGTGATCACGATCGCGCTCACCTGGTTCTGGGAGGAGAGCGGGCGGCTCCAGTACGGCCGCTTCCTCAAGCGCGTCGCGCCGCCGATCTACGACGCGATCGGCTTCGGCGACGCGCGGGTGGGCGCCTTCCGCCAGCGCTACATCAACTGGGTCCCCTTCGTGGGCCTCATGCTCGTCACCCCCCGTCTGGCCTGGCGGCGGCGGCTGGGCGGCCTCGCCGGCGGGCTCTTCCTCCTCTTTTCCGGACACCTCGCGCTCAACCTGACCGAGCGCGTCCATCGGGCGGCCCAGCTGCCCTTCGTACCGAGCCTCGTCTCGGATGCCCTGCCCTTCGTCCTCTGGATCCTCTTCGCCTGGCCCGTGGTATCGGGCTGGTTCGCCTCGGCGCTGGCGGAGACGCCGGGTCCGGAGCACGATCCCGACGACGGCGACGAGACGACGACCACCGCAGGAGACCCTTCATGACGCAGACGAATCCCGAGCTCGGATTCTACGCCCTCGCCGGCCAGCCGAAATCGCCCCGCGACCTGATCGACGAAGTGAAGGCCGGCGAGGCGATGGGACTGGGCACGGCCTTCCTCTCGGAGCGCTACAACCAGAAGGAGATCTGCACCCTCTCGGGCGCCGCCGGAGCGGTCAGCGAGTCCATCCGAATCGCGACCGCCGCCACGAACCACAACACGCGCCACCCGATCGTGACGGCGGGCTACGCCCTCACGATGCACGGCATGACCGGCGGCCGCTTCGTCCTCGGCATCGGCCGCGGCATCGTGCCCATGCAGAAGGCCTATGGCATCCCCCCGATCACGACCGCGCAGATGGAGGACTTCGTCGGCGTGACCCGGAAGCTCCTCGCCGGCGAGCCCGTGATCGGACACGACGGACCGATCGGGAGCTACCCCTTCCTCCACCTCGGACCGAACGTCGTCGACGAGGTCCCGCTCATGCTCGTCGCCTTCGGCCCGAACTCCCTGGCGCTCGGGGGCCGCGTCTTCGACGAGGTCGTGCTCCACACCTACTTCAGCGACGAGACGACCGAACGCGCCGTCAAGACCGTCAAGCAGGCGGCGGAGCAGGCCGGACGGAACCCCGACGACGTCAAGGTCTGGTCGTGCTTCGCAACGATCGGCGACCACATCCCCGAAGACAAGCGCCTCATGAAGTCGGTCGGCCGCCTCGCGACCTACCTCCAGGGCTACGGCGATCTGCTGGTCGACACCAATGGCTGGGACAAGTCGGTCCTCGAACGCTTCCGGGCCGACGAGCTCGTCTCGACCTTCCAGGGCGGGATCGACGTCAAGGCGACGACCGAAGAGCTCGAGCACATCGCCACGCTCATCCCCGACGAATGGCTGTCCTACTCGGCGACGGGCTCGCCGGACCAGTGCGTCGCCGCGATCCGCCACCAGATGGATCTCGGCTGCGACGGCGTGATCCTGCACGGGGCGACGCCCACGGAGCTGGCGCCGATCGTCGAGGCCTATCGCAAGGACAGCTAGCGCGCATCGGGGGTCATCCGGCCGGCGCCGGCGCGGGCGTCGCGATCTCCACCGGCGCGTCGGCGTCGACGGCGATCCCGATCGCTTCGATCCCGACCTGGCGCGCCAGATCGAGCACGGTCACGAAGCGGCCGTGTTCGCTCGTCCGGTCCGCACGGATCTCGATCGGACGCTGCTCGGCGTGCGCCTCTCCGAGCCGGAGACCGAGATCCTCGAGCCCGAGCGATTCGCCTTCGACGACGATCCCGCCTTCGGCGTCGATCTCGATCCGGAGCGCGGACTCCTCGCCGGGCTTGCCCGAGCTCGCCTCCGGCAGGTCGAGCGGGACGTGGCTCTCGGCGAACGAGGTCGTGACGACGAAGAAGATGAGGAGCAGGAACACCACGTCGAGGAGAGGCGCGAGCGGCGTTCCGCTCGTCGTATCCTGTCGACGGGCGAACTTCACGGCCGGTCGTCCTCGTCGCGACCGATCTCGAAGCGAGCGATCGCGTCGGGTCGGTGGACGCAGGCGAAGAGCTCCGCGGCGCGTTCTTCGAGCATCGCGGACCGTTCGTCGGCGAGTCGGCTGAGGAGCGCATGCGCCGCGAGGCCCGCGATCCCGACCCCGAGACCACCGGCGGTGGTCACGAGGGCGCGGAAGATGCCCCCTGCAACGACGCGCGCGTCTCCGGTCCCGGAGACGGTGATCATGTCGAAAGCCTCGATCATCCCCATGACCGTGCCGAGCAGGCCGATCATGGTCGCGAGGTTGCCCACCGCGGAGAGCAGCGGGAGATTGCGCTGGAGGCGATGGACCTCGGCGTCGCCGCAGGCCTCCACCGACTCGAGGGTGGCCTCGGGACGGAGGACCTGGGCGGCGATCCGCGCGAGGGCCGAGCCCCCGACGTCGAGGTCCCGCTTGAGATCGAGCGGGTTGGCGCCGTTGATCACGCCCCGGATGCGCTCGTCGAGTGTCCGCGGCAGGGTCGCCCCGGCCCGCAGGGCCCAGAGGCGTTCGCCGATCAGCGCGACGACCAGGACCGAGCAGAGAGCGAGGCCGTGCATGGCCACGCCGCCCATCTCGTACCAGTCGGCGAGACTCCGATCGACGGCGGGAGCCGCCTCGGGCCCGGCGGCGAGCGCCGGGCCCGAGACGATTCCGATCATCGCGATTCCACCGAGCGTCGGGATGATCCTGCGAAGCGGCATCAGGCGCGCTTCTGCTTGCGGCCGGCGCCCGCAAGACCCACGAGGCCGAGGCCCATCAGGAGCGCCGTACCCGGCTCCGGGATCGGATGGATCGAGACGATGTCGAGGTCGATGTTGTAGGCGACGTCGTCGTCGAGCAGACCCACCGGCGCGCTCGTCCCGATCTGGAAGTTGCCGACCGCCTGGAGTGCGGAGAGGCAGGAGCCCCCTTCCGGCGAGCAGCTCGGGCTGAAGGGATCGATCCCCCACGTGACCTGGGTCCAGACTCCCGCCGCGACGGTCTGCGTATTCTCGATCACGGCTCCCGGAAAATTCCCCGGCGTCGCGACGCGCATGAAGAAGCTGAGGTCTTCCGGCGCGTCGTGTCGCACCCAGGCGGAGATCTCACCGACTCCGTCCGCGATCCAGTCGCCGATGAACGCGCCGAAGCTCGCGCCGTCCGAAGCGCTCGCCCGATGCGTGACCGGGCCGCCACCGAAGGGATTGACGTAGCCGTTGTAGTTGAACTGCGTCGTGATGTAGCTGCCGCCGTCGGCGCCGCCCGCCGGCACCCAGCCGGCGGGGTTGTTCACGTTGTCCTCCCAGTTCGCGTTGAAGCCCACGAACTGTTCCGTATACGGGACGGTCGTCGCCGAGGAAGCCGATCCCCAGAGTACGACGAGGGCCGACGCGCCGATCAGCGCCACGTTCTTCAGATTCATCTTGTTCAGCATGGGTCTTTCCTTGTGTCGACGATCTTCGTCGACGGTTGTGTCGCGCTGGCTGGCCGGGCGTCCCAGGGTCGCTCGCTGGCGGGCGGGGTTGATTCAGCCACGAAGGGCCTGGATGCCTCCGAAGCGGGTATCCCAGCTTCGCTGGTGCTTGAAGCGGAGGACGACGTGCTCGTCGGCCATCCCGTGGAAGAGCGTGTTGTGCCACCAGACGTTGTCGTAGACGGGACCCTCGGAGAGGATCTCGACGTCGCAGTCGAGCTGCTGGCAGCGCGGAGCGCCGATCGTCTGCGGGTCCTCCGTGGCGAACACGTTGAAGGAGAGCGTGCACTTCGGCTCGGCCTTCAGCGCATCGACGAGCGCGCAGTCCTCGGGCACGAGGGACGTGATCGTCCCGGGATCGAAGTCGTCGCTCGAGTCGTAGTAGTCGAGCAGGTACTGGATTCCGACGTCGTAGACCGCGCGCGCGCCCTCCTCGATGTTCTCCTCGTAGAGACTTCGGAACTCGTTGGTCTTCGACTCGAGCAGTCGGGGATGGGGAAGCAGCCCGCAGACGATGCTGTGCTGGATCACGCCGAGATGCGCGCCGGGTCGCTTCACGGTCACCGTCGGTACCACGCCGATGTGCGGCGCGCCGTTCCGGTCCGTCATCGTGAACAGGCGCAGCGCGACCTGCCAGTTGAGGAACTCCTTCGGGAGCGGGGTCGCTTCGGTCGACATGAGCAGGCTTCTCCTGGGTGGTGCGCTTCGCGCGGGGGGTGGTTCAGAAATTTCGGATGGGATCGCCGGGGCCGAGGATGCGCATCGTGAGACCGCCCTCTTCCTCGGTGATACGCGACTCGACCCGGAACACGTCGAGCAGCGTCTCTTCGTTCAGCACGCGTTCCGGGGGGCCGACGTCGTACACGCGACCGCGCGACAGGACCGCCACACGGTCCGCCACGTGGGCCGCGTGCTCGAGGTCGTGGATCGAGAGCACGATCGTCGTTCCCCGCTCGCGATTGAGGCGGACGAGCAGATCGAGGAGCTCGAACTGATGCCGGAGATCGAGCGCGGACGTGGGCTCGTCGAGGAGCAGGACCCGGGGCTCCTGCGCGATCGCCATCGCGATCCAGGCGCGACGGCGTTCGCCGCCCGACAGCATCTCGAGCGGTCGCGTCCGGTAGTCCGCGATCTCCACCGCTTCGAGCGCCTCGGCGACGATCGCCTGATCGCGGGGACCCAGGCGACCGAAGGCGCCGACGTGGGGATGGCGGCCGCACTCGACGAGCGCCTCGACGGTGAGCCCCTCCGGCGTCTGCGGGTCCTGGGGGAGGCGCGCGACGCGACGCGCGAGCCGGCGCCGCGGATAGGTCGAGAGGGGATCCCCCTCGACGAGGACGTCGCCCTTGCGCGTCTCGAGATCGCGGCCGAGCGCACGGATCAGCGTCGACTTGCCGGAGCCGTTCGGCCCGACCAGCGCCAGGATCTCGCCCGCGCGCACCTTGAGCGAGGCGTCGCGCAGGACGTCTCGATCCACGCCGGGGTGTCGGACGTGGAGGCGCCGGGCTTCGAGCGCGAGCTCCGGCGCCAGGTTCTCGACGGGGGCAGCGCTCACGGGAGCTTCTTCCAGAGCAGATAGAGGAAGTACGGGCCCCCGACCATCGAGAGCAGCGCGCCGACCGGCAGCTCGAGCGGGGACAACGCCGTCCGCGCGATCAGGTCCGCGAAGATCACCAGCGCCGCGCCGCCCAGCGCCGTGGCCGGGAGGAGCGCGCCGTGTTCGGGGCCGACGACCAGTCGGATCGCGTTCGGGACGACCAGACCGACGAATCCGATCAGACCCGCCGCGCTGACCGCCGCGGCGGTGAGCAGCGCCGCCACCACCGCCGCGCCGAGGCGCGCCTGGACGACCGGCACGCCGACTCCGCTCGCCGCACTGTCGTCGAGCAGGAGCAGGTTGAGCGTGCGGCGATAGGCGATGACGGCGAGGCCACCGAGGATCGTCGGCGGGATCATGCGCTGGACGTCGGTCCAACCCAGGCCGTTCAGCGAGCCGACCACGTACGCGGTGAAGGCCGGCGCACGATCGGCATAGACGTAGGTCATCAGGGAGATCAACGCGAAGAGCAGCGCCTGAAGCGCGACGCCCGAGAGGACGATCCGGAGCGCACCGGTCTGCCCGTCCTTGCTGGCCGCCAGACCGAGCAGGACCGCGATCGTCGACACGGCACCGAGAAAGCCGGCCCAGGGAACCCATTCGCCATGACCGGGGAAGAAGAGGATCACCATCAGGGCACCGACCCCCGCGCCCGCCGTCACGCCGAGGATCCCCGGATCGGCCAGGGGATTGCGCACCGTCGTCTGGAGCAGCGCCCCGGCGAGGGCGAGGTCGAGGCCGACGAGGGCACCACACGCGACCCGAGGCAGTCGAACGTCCCAGATCACGCCATGGAAGGGGTGGTCGACGTCGAGGATCGACGCGGGCAGCTGGAGGAGCGACAAGTCCACGGCCCCCTGCGCGGTCGCCAGGGCGCCCGCCGCGATCAAGGCGAGCCCCGTCACGACGGTCCACGCCATCGGCTGCTCGAAGAGCAGCTCGGCGCGCGATCGAACCTGCCAGACGAGCGCGTTCACGATCGGTCGTCTCCTTGATCGGCCGCGCCGAGACGGACGAGCTCTTCCGCGGCGCGAGAGAGGTCGAGGCCGGGGTTGGCGCTGAAGAGCGCGGGGTCGAGGACGTGGACACCGAGCGCTGCGCCCGCGAGTCCGGCCCAGGCGCCCCCCTTCGCCGTTCGGCGGTCGAGCTCGGCCCGGATCTGCGCCGGATTGCCGTGGGCGATCAGCAGGACGAGGTCGGGCTTCGCCATCGCCATCACCTCGTCGCTCACCGGCACCAGACCGGGAAAACGCTCGTTGCCACCGCCGTCGATCGTCGACGCGTATCCGACGCGCTTCGCGAGATCCCCGAGCCAGGCCCGGTCGGTCATCACATAGAACGTCCCCGGCGAACCGAAGAGCGCGAGGATCTTCGGCGCCCCTTCGACAGCCAGTTCCTCGATCGTTTCGCGGGTCGTCTCGATGCGCGCATCGAGGGAATCGCTTCCCCCGATCGCCGCGGAGACCTCCGAGAGGGCCTCGAAGGTCGACTCGACGTCCGACGTCTCGAGCATCAGCACCTTCGCACCGGTCGACGCGAGCGCACCACGGAACCGCGCGTGGACGCCGGCGTCGGCGATCACGACGTCGGCGCGCGCTTCCGCCAGCTTCTCGAGGTTCGGCGAGTGGGGATTGCCGAGGTCGATCACGCCCTCCGCGAGCGGCGCGTGCAGACTCCGCCGGACGCTCGCCACGACGATGGCCCGATCGCCCGCGATCGCCACCGCGTCCTCGACGAAGGGAAGGAGCGTCGCGACGCGGGTCGGATCCGCGTTCGCGGCGAAGGGAAGAAGGAGGACCGCGACCGCGACCAGTGCGGCGCTTCGGAATCGAACGGGGAGACTCACGCGGACACCTCGGCCTGGACGTCGACACCCGCTTCGAGCTCGGCGTGCGCGGCCTGGAAGACGTCGACGATCGCCGGGTCGAACTCCTCGCCGGCCGGTCGGTAGACGTAGATGCGAAGGAAGGGCGCGTCCTCGCGCTGCTCGTGCAGCGTGAAGAAGAGCACGCGGCGACCGGAGCGCTGGTGGACCGTGTCCTGGGACTGCAGGAAGCCGAGCCGCGCGTGCGCGAAGTGCCAGTGGAAGTCGGGCGTGATCATGTTGATCGAGCCGCCCTGGACGTCGAAGGCGCCCGCCTCGCAGATCGCCTCGAAGACGCTCGGCCCGCACACGTTGATCACGCGCAGCCGACCGAGCTTGGGGAGGAGCTCGAAGAATCGCCTCGCGGTCCAATCAGGGGGCGTGCGCTCGGTCATGGTCGGGGCTCCGGCCGGGAAGGACGCGCGTTGGACGTCCCTTCCCTGTCATCGCTTGCCGTCCCGGATCGCCGCGATCGCGGAATCCGGAACACGCTTGCTGGCTGGAGCCGCCGGATCGGGTCCGGCCTCTGGCTGGCGGGTGCGGGCAGTGCTGGGACCCGCATTGAACCATATTGAAAATGATTTTCAAGTTCATTAGTATGCGATTCGCGTCACCAAGGCCCCCCAGCAAGCCCCTCGCCAGCCACGCGGCCCCTTTCGACGCGTCCCTCCGGGGGTTCAATCTGGGGTTCTCCTTTGTCCCGTGCTGGCGTGGCCGTCTCCATGGTCCTCTTCACCACCCTCTGCCTGCTCTCTTCCCGCCCGTCGCTGGCCGACGAAACGGCGGCCGGCGACGCCGTGGCCGGCGGCGAGATCCTCCGGGCGGAGAAGATCGAGGTCGTCGATTCCGTCATCCGACCCGCCGAGATCTACCAGGACACCCCCGTCGAGACCGAGGTCCTGACCGAGGAGGACATCGAAGAGCTCCCGGCCACCACGCCGATCGAGGCCCTCGACGCGATCTCGGGCGTCCGGATCCAGGCCCGGGTCCAGGGCCAGCGCGGCGCCGTCTCGATCGACGGCCTTCCGCCCGAGTACTCCGAGCTCCTGGTCAATGGCCAGCGCTATTCCGGCGAGAACCAGGAAGCCACGGATCTGGGCGACCTCCTCTTCATGGATCTCGAGAAGATCGAGATCCTTCGCGGTCCCCAGGCGCTTCGCTACACGGCGCGCGCCGGCGGCGGCGTCGTCAACTTCGTGACGAAGGCCCCGCCCACGGATGGCTGGCGCGTGAGCGGCGTCCTGACCGGCGGCGACCAGGGACGCTTCCGGACGGCGGGCGCCGCCGGCTACGGCGGTCCCGAATGGGGCGCGAGCGTGATCGCGGACTACAACCGCATCGACGGCTTCCGCGACCCCTTCCCCGGCAGCGACGATCCGCGCGACGGGCTCGCGTCCACGTTCGGCGAGAACTCCGTCCAGAAGAAGACCGACGTCTACGCGACGATCGCCGGGCGGCCGAGCGAGAACTCCGAGTTCGTGATGCGTCTGGGCTACTGGGAGCGGAACGACGGCTTCGCCGGCGACGAGGGGCCCATCACGGAGCGCTCCAGTCAGGAGCGATTCCTCTGGAACGCCGAGACGCGCGTCGAAGTCACCGATACGACCGAGCTGTACGGCAAGGTCACCGTCTTCCACTGGACCCTCGAGACCGACGTCGGTCGCGAGTTCACCCTCGTCGACGATCTCGAGCGGATCCAGCTCGGCTCGAGCACGTGGCTCGAGCTCGGCGACACGTCGCACCTGATCGAGGTCGGCGCCGACCTGATGACGAACGGGATCGATCTGGACGAGGGCGACGTGCCCCCCGAGATCGAGAATCCGGACTTCACGATCGAAGACGTGAGCGAGCGGACCTATCAGGCCGGCCTCTTCATCGTGACGGAATCCGAGCTACGCGAAGACCTGTCGATCGAGGGCGGTCTCCGATACGAGATGCGCCAGGGCTTCGAGCCCGAGTTGCTGCCCCAGGTGGCCGTGCTCTGGACGCCCTATCGCTTCGACGCCGAGCGGGCCGTCAAGCTCCGCGTCTCCGCCGGGCGGGCCGCGCTCTACCCCTCGCTCCGCGACCTCTACCAGCCTCCGGCGCCCCAGACCGGGGCCGGCTACTTCCTCGCCGGCAACAGCGAACTCGTGCAGGAGACCACCTGGGCCTTCCGGGCCAGCCTCGAGAGCAACCCCGCCCGCTGGCTCTCGGGAACGGTCTCGGGCTTCTACAACGAGGTCGACGACTTCATCCGATCGCAGGCCCGAAGCCAGCAGATCGTGATTCGCGAGGAGATCCGCTTCGCCGATCCCACGCTCTGCCGCCTGACCGGCGAGAGATGCACCGACGAGATCGAGCAGATCTTCCGGAACGTCTTCGAACGATCGAACCTCGACGAGCTGAAGAGCTGGGGCGTCGAAGCAAGACTCCAGCTGCGTCCTCGGGATTGGCTCGAGCTGAACCTCGGATACACCTGGCTCCGCACCGAGATCGAGTCGGACACGCTTCTCCTCGACGAGCTCCCGAACTCTCCCCGTCACATCGCGAACGGGAAGCTCGTGCTTCGGGCGAAGGACTGGGGAACGACGGTGACCGTCCGCGCGAGCTGGCGCGACCGCGCCTTCGTCGAGCGAACCGGAACGGGCATCGCGAGCTTCACCACGACCGACCGGTCACGGGACTCCTTCGACGTCGACGCACGCCTTCGCCAGTCCCTCGAACACCTGGTCGGCGCGGACATCACGATCTTCGCCCAGGCCAACAACCTGACCGACAACCGCGTCGTGGACTCCTACCGGGTTCGCGGACGCTCCTTCGTCGCCGGAGCCGAAGTGCGCTGGCCCTAGGCCCGCGCGAATCCGCCGGAGACTCCATCCACCGCGTCAGCCGACCGCCAGCGCACACTCGATCGAAAGGACACGAACATGATTCGCCGCTTCGTCCCCGTCCTCGCTGCGCTCCTCCTGATCGCAGGGCCCGTCACCCTGCTCGCCTCGAGGGCCGACGCGGACACGATCCTGATCCTCGTGAGCGAGGACACCTCGCCCTACTCCTTCCTCCCGAGCCTGGTCCGGTTCAACAACCCCAGCGCCTATGCGTTCCGGGGCGAGGACGAGGAAGGCGGCTCGGTCCACGAGTTCGAGACCTTCCTCTGGTTCGACGTCGACGCCTCCGACATCCCGGCGGGTCACGTCCTCGCCGACGCCCAGCTCCTCGTCACCTGGGACTTCGACGCAGGCGGTTTCGGCTCGGGCTCGACGGCCGAGGCGGAGCTGAACTGCCATGAGGTCACCGAAGACTGGAACGAGGCGACCCTCAACTGGATCAACCGACCGGCGATCGGCCCCGCGTTCGACAGCGTCACGGGCCTCACCGGGTTCACGTCGATCCTGTGCGACGCCTGGCCGGTCGTCTTCGACTGGATCTACAACGGCGCGCCCAACCACGGCCTCGCCCTCACCAACGACAGCGAGCGCGCGATCGGAATGCACACCCTCGAGGCCGATCCGTCGATCCCCGACGGACTCAAGGCGAACCTGGTGCTGACCACCGAGCTCCCGGAGCCCGGACTCGGGATCGGACTCGCGTTCGGCGCAATCGCGCTCGCCGGCCTTCGCCGTCGCGCGCAGCGGTAGATCGCTCCGATGCATGCGCCCAACGAGGACACGGACGATTCGCGAAGGGCCGGAAGCCCTTCCAAAGGAGAAGAAGACATGGCGGTGCCGTCCGACGAGACGACCGAGACCACCCGGCGGCTCCAGGCGCGGGAGATGCTCGGACCGAAGGGGGTCGTGCAGATCGAGCACGAAGGCGAGGTCTATACCCTTCGCCTCACCCGCAACAACCGACTCATCCTGACGAAGTAGTCACCGACGCGATGGGTGTCGATCGACCTTCTCCGCTCGCGCTCTGCCTCGTCCTCTCGCTGGCGGCACACGCCGCCCTTGCCTGGACGCTCCTGGATCGCGCGGCCGTTCGGACGATCGACTTCGGGGAGGAATCCGTCGTGGCGGTTCGGCTCTTCACGCCTGCACCGCCCGCGCCCGTCGCGCCCCCGCCGCCGGTCGAATCGCGACCGCCGGCGCCCACCCCGACAGCACAGCAGCCTGTGGTGGAACCCGTCGTCGAGCCGGAGATCGTCGCGCAGCCCGAGCCCGCGCCGGTCCCGCAGCCCGTCGAGGTCGCCGTCGCGACGCCTCCGGAGACGCTACCCCTCCCGACGGTCTCGGCCGCCGTGCCTCCGGAGCCCGTGGCGGCGCCGCCGAGCGGGATCCAACGCGACGAGATCGCCGAGTACGTCGAGACCGTGAGTTCCCTGATCCGCGACCAGAAGCGCTACCCGAAGCTCGCCCGGAAGCGCAAGATCGAGGGCCGCGTCCTCGTCGTCGTGAAGATCGCACCCGACGGCGAGCTGTCCGCGCTGAACCTGGACGACGATGCGCCCCGCGTGCTCGGACGTGCGACCGAGGCGGCGATCCGCCGGGCAGCGCCGTTTCCGACGCCGCCGGGGGGCGCGAAGACGATCGAGATCGAGATCGAATACACGCTCCGCGACGTGTCCTGACGCCCGTCTCCCCCACCGCGAGCGGCCAAAGCCCGCCCCGTCTCCTACTCTCGCGTCGTGATGTCCTGGCTCCGCACGCTTGCAAAAAGCGACGAGGAAGAGGGCGCCCTCGGGCGCCACGCCGTCCTGCTCGGCTCGCTCGTCCTGCTCCTGGTCGCCCTGCCGCTCGTGCAGATCACGATGGGACGATCGGCCGGGTTCTCGCCCATGCTCGCGCTCGTCATCGTGGCCGCCGTCTTCGTGAACAGCCGCCAGCGCGGCGTGTTCGTGGCGGCGATCGTCCTCGGCCTCGCGGCGGTCGCCGGCCTCGGCTTCGCGGAGTGGAACGAGTGGATGGGGCTGCGGATCGCCTCGCAGCTCTTCGGCCTGGCCCTGCTCGGCCTGACGACCCTCGTCATGCTGAACAGCCTGATCCATGCGGATCAGGTCTCGCGAGACACGATCGTGGGCGGAATCTGTGTCTATCTCCTCGTCGGGCTCTGCTTCGCGGTCACGTTCATCATCCTATCCGAAGTGGACCCAAGCTCTCTCGCGCCGATCCCGATCGACGATCCGGCGCGGCGAGCGACGAAGCTCCTGTATTTCAGCTTCGTGACGCTCACGACGCTCGGCTACGGCGACATCGTGCCCCAGAGCGACCTCGCGCAGATGTTCGCCGTCGCGGAAGCGGTGATCGGTCAGCTCTACCTCACGATCTTCGTCGCCCGACTCGTCGGGCTCTATCTCAACCACAAGCGGACCGAGCCCACCATCTGACACCCTGCCCGTTCCAAGGCCCGCCTTCGAGCAAGACGACGGCGACGCCGCCGAGGGCGCCGCCCGCCGAGGGTGGAGGTCGAGCGCCCCCTTCACGCCGCGTGGGCAGAGTCCTCCCCTTCGAGAAACCCGATCAGCTCACCGCGCAGGCGGTAGTAGTCGGGATGCTCGAGAACCTCTGCGCGGTCGCGCGGTCGTCCGAAGGGGACTTCGAGGATCTGGCCGACGCGAGCCCGGGGGCCGGACGTCATCATCACGACCCGATCGGCCAGGAAGAGGGCTTCGTCGACGTCGTGGGTCACCATCAGGGCGGTCATCCGCTCCTCGGTCCAGATGTCGAGCAGGACTTCCTGGAGCTCGACCCGGGTGAGGGAGTCCAGCATGCCGAAGGGCTCGTCGAGCAGGAGCATCTTCGGCGACAGCGCGAAGGCCCGCGCCAGACCGACCCGCTGACGCATCCCGTTCGAGAGCTCCGCCGGCCGCTTGTCCATCGCGTCCCCGAGCCCGACGAGCACCAGGTTGTATTCGACGATGTCGCTCCGCGTGGGCTCGTCGACGTGGGAGTAGACCTGGTCGACCCCGAGCCGGACGTTCTCCCGCGCGGTCATCCACGGGAGCAGGCACGGCGCCTGGAACACGACTCCGCGGTCGGGTCCCGGACCGTCGATCTCCCGTGCGTCGAGCACCACGTTGCCGTCCGAGATGTCGTTCAGCCCGGCGATCATCTGCAGCACCGTCGACTTCCCGCAGCCCGAGTGGCCGATCAAGGCGATGAACTCGCCCTCGGCGACCTCGAGCTCGAAGCCTTCGACGACCGGCAGCGGACCGTCCGGCGTGTCGTAGACCTTCGACAGAGCCACCGTTTCGAGGAATCCCGCCATCTCTTCACCTCGCCGACGGCAGGCTTCGCGGACGCAGGTCCAGCGGCTTGACGTCGGGTTTGCGCACACGCGATCGGCTCGAAGCCCGAGCGGCCTGCCGGCTCACGGCCATCAGGTAGTGCGTGATCTCGTTCCGGATCTTGCGGAAGTGCGGATCGTCGTTGACTGCCGTGCGATCCCGGGGCCGCTCGAGCGGGACGTCGAAGATCGGCCCGAGCGAGGCGCGCGGTCCCGGCCGGAGCGGAATGATCCGATCGGCCAGCAGGATCGCCTCGTCCACGTCGTTCGTGATCAGGACGACCGTCTTCTTGTCCGCCGCCCAGATCTGTTCGATCTCGGTCTGGAGCGTCGCCCGCGTCAGCGCGTCGAGCGCGGAGAGCGGCTCGTCCAGGAGCAGGATCTTGGGATCCATCGCCAACCCACGTGCGACGCTCACTCTCTGGCGCATGCCTCCGGAGAGCTCGCGCGGATATTTCCAGTGGGCGGCGCCGAGCCCGACCATCTCGACGTAGCTCCGCGCCCGGGCCTCCCGATCCGCCTTCGAGGCGTTCCGGAACACCGAGTCGACGGCCAGCTGGACGTTCTCCATCACCGTCAGCCACGGCAGCAGCGCGTAGCTCTGAAACACGACGCCGCGATCCGGTCCCGGCCCGGCAATCGGCTTGCCGTCGAGCTCGATCGTGCCTTCGTCCGCCTCGACGAGCCCCGCGATCAGGTTGATCAGCGTCGTCTTGCCGCTTCCGGAGAATCCGACGATCGCGAGAAACTCACCCTCGCGAACCGAGAGGTCGATCTCGGAGAGCACCTCGCTCCGAGCGGCGCCCTCCCCGAACGACTTGCTGACGCCCGAGAGTTCGAGGAAGGGCGGCGGAGCGACCGCCTTCTCTTCGCTCATGCTGAAGCCGATCGAGAGCTGCGTGTCGGCGCTCTCCGTGACGGGTGTCGTCTCCGTCATGCCGACACCGCTCCGTCGAAGCTCACCGATCGTTGGAGCGCGACCATCAGACGATCGAGCGCGAAGCCGATCAGGCCGATCGTGAAGACCGCCACCATGATCTGCGCGAGCGTCTGGGAGCTGCCGTTCTGGAACATGTCCCAGACGAATTTCCCGAGCCCCGGGTTCTGGGCGAGTATTTCGGCCGCGATCAGGACCATCCATCCGACGCCCAGCGAGAGCCGAAGGCCCGTGAAGATGAGCGGCAGGGCCGAGGGCACGACGATCTTGAAGACCCGTGTGGTCCACGGGAGCTTGAGGACCCGAGCCACGTTGAGATGATCCTGGTCGACGCTCGCGACGCCCAGCGCCGTGTTGACGAGCGTCGGCCACAGGGAGCAGAGACTCACGGTGAGCGCCGAGCTGATGAACGACTTCTCGAAGAATGGATCTTCAGAGGTGTAGAGCGCACTCACTAGGATCATGACGATCGGAAGCCACGCGAGGGGCGAGACCGGCTTGAAGACCTGGATGAGCGGCGCGAAGGCTGCGTTCATCGTCCTCGAGAGACCGCACAGGATCCCGATGGGGACCGCGAACAACGAGGCGACGAGGAAGCCGGCGAACACGGTCTGGAGGCTGGTCCAGATCTGGTCGAAGTAGGTCGGCTTGCCCGAGTACTTCCGGTCCTTCCAGGTCTTCCCCTTCGCCAGCCACTCGGCCTTCTTCTTCTCCATGCGCTCGTAGAAGGCCACCTCCTTGGCGCGCTCGGCGTAGTGCTCGTCGACGAGGGACTTCGCTTCGGTCCAGACCTGCGTCGGACCGGGCACCGATCCGATGCTGGTCTCGACCGAGGCGGCCAGCGACGCCCAGAGGATCATGAACACGCCGATCGAGAGGAGCGGCACGCCCACGGACCGGATCAGGTCTCGAATCTGGGCCCCGGGATCCTCTCCGGTCGCGAGGCGAATGGCCGGTACGAAGATCTCGAGGCCGAGGCCTTCGAGCGTCCGGATCACTCTTGATTTGAGGGCGCCCTTCGGTCTAAGGGCCGGCGCTTCCGTAGACATGACGTCTCCTGCATCGAGTGTGTGGTGGTGGGAGCGAGGGCCGGGGCGACGAACGAGCGTCCCCCTAGCGCGCCGCGGTCTGAGGACTTCCCTGGTTGCCGATCTCGAACCTCGAGAGGTACTCGTTCGGCTTCCGGCCGTCGTAGACGATCCCGTCGATGAACCCGGAATCGGGATCCTTGTACCCGTCGGTGTCGGGCACCTCGCTCTCGAGGAGGTGTCCTTCGGCGATGAGCATCTTGGCGGCCGCCATGTAGATGTCCGGGCGGTAGACCTTCTTCGCCATCTCGTCGTACCAGGCGTCCGGCTTCGCCTCGGAGATCTGTCCCCATCGGCGCATCTGCGTCAGGAACCAGACGGCGTCGCTGTAGAAGGGATACGTCGCGTCGTATCGGAAGAAGACGTTGAAGTCGGGCATGTCCCGCTTGTCGCCGCGGGCGTACTCGAAGGTGCCGGTCATGCTCGCGGCGATGACCTCTTCGTCGGCGCCGACGTACTCGCTCTTCGAAAGGATCTTCACCGCCTTCTTGCGGTTCTCGATGCTGCCGTCGAGCCACTTGCCGGCGCGGATCAGCGCCTTGGTCACGGCGATCGCCGTGTTCGGGTGCGCCTCGGCCCACTCGCGCGTGATGCCGAAGACCTTCTCGGGGTTGTTCTTCCAGATCTCGTAGTTCGTGACGACCGGGACGCCGATCTTCTTGAACACGGCCTGCTGGTTCCAGGGCTCACCCACGCAGTACCCCTGGATCGTCCCCTGATCGAGGGTCGCGGGCATCTGCGGCGGCGGGGTCACGGAGAGGAGCACGTCCGCGTCGGTCGTCCCCGTCGTATCGGCGGGCGTGTAGAAGCCGGGGCTGATGCCCGACGCCGCGAGCCAGTAGCGGAGCTCGTAGTTGTGGGTAGAGACCGGGAAGACCATCCCCATCCGAAGCGGTTCACCGAGCTCCTTCGCGTCCTCGACGATCGGCTTGAGCGCGTCCGCGCTGATCGGATGGACGGGCTTCGGAACGGCGAGCTTGGGGTCGACGGACTTCATCTCCTCCCAGATCGCGTTGGAGACGGTGATTCCGTTTCCATTCAGGTCCATGCTGAAGGGCGTGATCACGTCCGCCTTCGTGCCGATCCCGACGGTCGCGCCGATCGGCTGCCCGGAGAGCATGTGCGCCCCGTCGAGCTCGCCGCTGATCACGCGGTCGAGCAGGATCTTCCAGTTGGCCTGGGCCTCGAGGGTCACGAAGAGCCCTTCGTCCTCGAAGTATCCGAGCTCCTTCGCGATCACCAGGGCGGCACAGTCGGTCAGCTTGATGAAGCCGAACTTGAGCTCGTCCTTCTCGAGCTCGAGCTCCTCCGACGAGGCCGCGCCCGGAAGGAGGATCAGAAATAACGCGAGGACGAACGTGAGCGCTCGTGATCGCGGATCAGGGAGACCTTGTCGGTTCGAAGTCACGGGGGCGGACCTTTCGTCGTCGGGCGGGTAAGAGACAGGAGATGTTCGACGCGTCCTTGCACTTCAAGATCGGTGCCAAGGGGCCTGCCGGGCGCCGGACGACGCGCCTGGGCCGCCTTCTACCCGACCTAGCACCTTCCCCCACGGCGAGAGGGAAACGAGTCCCTTGCGATGCGAGACGGATCGGAACCGGACGTCTCGTTTGCCGCGTCTTTGGGCAGGCGCGGTCAGCGTTGCATCATCCGGCGTCGGTGACGGACTCGATGCGCACGGCGGCGTGCTTGTAGCTCGGCTGGTGCGAGTACGGATCGAAGGACGCGTAGGTCAGCCGGTTGGTGCGCGCATCGTGCATCGCGAGGAAGACGGCCCCTCTCGGCACGACCGTCGTCACCCGCGCGCGCACCACGAGCCGGTCCCGGCGCGAAGCGACCGCGACGAGGCCACCCGGTTCGATGCCGCAGGCGATCGCGTCGTCGGGATGGATCTCGAGCTGGCTCTCGGACGGAGCGAGCTTGCGGAGCGTCGCCGACTTGCCCGTCCGCGTCTCCGTGTGCCATTGGGCCGAAGACCCGCGACCGGTCAGCAACACGAAGGGATAGGCGTCGTCCGTGGGCTCGGCGACGGGGCGCGGTGCTTCGAAGACGAATCGGGCCCGGCCGTCGGTATGGAAGAATCCCCCGTCCGCGAAGAGCCGCCGCTCCTGCTCGGGTCGGGCGCCGTCGCGGGTCGCGGACTCGGGCACGGGCCACTGCATCCCGCCCGAAGCCTCGAGCATGCGGTAGTCCTCGATCCCGGAGAGATCGCAGGGACGATCGCGGGACAGTGCCCGCATCAGGTCGAACACGTCCTCGGGCGTCTTCCAGCGCTCGAAGAGGTCGTCGAGCCCGGCCGCGTTCGCGACCAGACGGAAGATCTGGAAGTCGGCGAGGGCTTCTCCGGGCGCCCGGCGCACCTTTCGGATCCGCCCGATCCGCCGCTCCGAGTTGATGAAGGTCCCCTCCTTCTCGCCCCAGCCGGCGGCGGGCAGCACCAGGTCCGCCATCTCCGCCGTCTCGGTCGAGGCGTACATGTCCTGGACGACGAGGAAGTCGAGCTTCTCGCGGAGGCTTCGGAAGTCGTTCTGGTCGATCCACGAGTGGGCCGAGTTCGTCGCGACGATCCACAGCCCCCGGATCCGGCCTTCCCGGACGCCCTCCAGGATTTCGTCGTAGGCGAGACTCCGCTCGTCGGGGATGCGGTCGACCGGGATGTCGAGGATCCGCGCGACGTCGGCGCGATCCGAATCGCAGGTGAAGTCGCGCCCGCCGAGCAGGTTCGTCGTGTTGCTGAAGAGCCGCGAGCCCATCGCGTTGCACTGTCCGGTGACCGAGTTCGCCCCGGTTCCCGGCCGCCCGATGTTGCCGGTCATCAGCGCGAGGTCGATGAGCGCCTGGGCGACGCGGACCCCTTCGTGGGACTGGTTGACGCCCATCGTCCACCAGAAGGAGACGCGCTCGCCCTGCGCGATGGTCTCGACGAGACGCCGGAACGCCGGCGCATCGATCCCCGACTCCGCGACGACCCGCGCCTCGTCGAACGCGGAGACGAAGTCGGCGAAGGCATCGAATCCGGCGGTGTGGGCGGCCACGAAGTCCCGGTCGACGCAGCCTCGCTCGATCAGCGCCTGGGCGAGACCGTAGAAGAGCGTGAGGTCCGACTTCGGCCGGAGCGGAACGTGCTGGGTCGCGGCTTCGGCCGTCTCCGTCCGCCGCGGGTCGATCACGATGATGTCGGGATCGTGCGGGTTCCGGCAGACGCGCTCCCAGAGGATCGGATGCGCGATGCAGAGATTGGAGCCGACCAGCACGAGGACGTCGGACTCCTCGAAGTCCTGGTAGGAGTAGGGCGGCGCGTCGAAGCCGAACGACTCCTTGTACGCCTGGACCGCCGTCGCCATGCACTGACGCGTGTTGCCGTCGCCGTGCACCATGCCGAGACCGAACTTCGAGAGCGCCCCGAAGAAGGCGAGCTCCTCCGTCGGCATCTGTCCGGTTCCGAGGAAGGCGAAGGCCGCGTCCCCGTGCGCCTGCTGGACGCTGCGGACGCCGTCGACGAAGCGGCGCATCGCCTCGGGCCAGCTCGTGCGGACGAGGTGGCCGTCGGCGTCGCGGACCATCGGGTGCGTGGCCCGATCGTCGGCGTCGAGCGGAGACAGGACCTCCCACCCCTTCGGGCAGGCCATCCCCCGATTGACCGGATAGTCCGGGTCGGGCGTCACGTTGCAGGCCTCGCCGTCCCGCAGGTGGAGCTTCAGCCCGCAGCCCGTGGAGCAGTAGCCGCAGACCGCGTGCGCGACGGCGTCCGGCGCGAGACGCGACGGAACCTGGCCGAGTCCGAAGCGACCCGGCTTCCGCACGAGCTCCCGCGTGAGCGGCCCCTCGTGGTTCCGCACGAGCCGGGCGAGTGCATCGGCGTTCTTCCGCCATCGCGAAGTCATGCCATTCCCTTCCTGCCGAGCGATCCTGCGCGCATCCTCGTCCGCCCTACCCGGTTCCCGGCATGGAGGGCATCGCCTCCGCCTGGAAGAAGAGACGTCGCTCGAGGACGTCGGAGAAGAGACCGAGTGCGAGGGACAGACAGACGATCGCGAACACCGCCCCGCCCGAACCGACCGCGAGCGCCAGCAGGAGGCAGAGCGAGCCCCCGAAGCCGGCGAGCGCGAGCGTTCGGCTCCGCAGGGAAGCGGTTCGCCGGAGCGGTCCTCGGAGCAGTCTTCGCGAGCGATCGAGGGCCCGGGCCGACGCCCGGGTCCGTGCCTCGAGGAGCGGCCCGGACTCGAGCTTCAGTCGAAGCGCGGTCAACCCGATCGTCGACAGCGCGAGAGCGGCCTGGGCGGCCGTAGGAGAGCCGGCGGCCGTGACCGCACCCGCGGCCAACCCCACTTGAACCGCCGCAACACCCGCCCAGACCGCCGACCCCGCGAAACGCAACGAAGTCCGGCCGAGCGTCCAGAAGGGACGCCGGGTCGCCGCGTAGATCTGTGCCGAACAGAAGAAACCGAGCGCACCGAGCAGCGCCGTCCCCCACGAGAGGGGCGTTCGCACCATCGAGGCCACGCGACCGATCGGCGACGAAGCGCCGAGCGAGGCCGCGTCGAGCCACGCGACGCCGGCGAGGGCCGCGAGCGCGCCCGCGAAGGCGCCGAGCACGACGATCTCGCGACTCATCCACGACGTGCGGAGGCCGAGGATCGCGCGGAAGGCCCACTGCGGACGTCCGAGGTGGGCGATGCTCGCCGCGAGTCCCGGAAGCGCGACGCCCAGTGCGAGCGTCGGTACGACCACGGCGGCCGCGGACGCCCCGCTCGCTCCGAAGGTCTCGAGAACGACGTCGCCCCAGGTCGCCCCGATGGCCGCCTGGGTCAGGACCAGCATGATCGCCAGAGGCATGTGCGCCGAGCTCGGTTCGACGTGAATCGCGTCGGCGGCGTCGACGCCGATCGCCGCCTCGCGCGTGGAGACGTACCGGGTCGTCGGCGACGTCCACGCGGAAGGCGGCATGGCGCCTTCGACCACGGGCAGCAGCGCCCCTTCGCCGCTCTCCGTCCCAGACGAGAGAGGCGGCGAGACCTCGACGATCGAGATGGAGATCGCGCCGTTCGGACAACCCTGGACGCAGGCGGGAGCCTCCCCCTCCGCCAGGCGGGCGTGGCACATGTCGCACTTGCGGACGATGCCCAGGCGATCGGACCAGGTCGGTACGTCGTAGGGACACATCAGCTGGCAATAGCGGCAGCCGATGCACTGGTCGTCGAGGTGCCGCACGATCCCCGTCGTCGGGTCCTTTTCGTAGGCCTGGACCGGGCAGCCCGAGAGGCAACCGGGCTCCGCGCAGTGGTGGCAGGCCGTCGTGACGGTCTGCTGGCGGCCGAGGGCCTCGCTCGTCGCGCCGGTCTCCACGAGGCCGACCTTGCGCCAGGTCTCGTCCGGCTCGAGTCCGTTCAGGTTGTGGCAGGCGGTGACGCACGCCTTGCATCCGGTGCACGCGTCGAGGTCGACGCGAAACGACAGCTGCTCCCCTGCCCCGGGCAGACCGGAGGGAATGAGCGACTCGTATCGTCCCTTCGACTCCGGCGTCTCGTCGTGGGCGGCCGAGAACACGTCGACCGCGGACAGCGTCTGCTGTTCCTCGAGGAGCAGGTCCACCAGGCTCGGGGTGGTGTCCCACTCGGGCTCGGCGCTCACGGGGAGGGGGTCCGCGTGAGCGACGGCGGGAGCTTCACGAAGAGCGTGCCTTCCCGAACCTCGATCGGATAGGTGTCGACGCAGAAGTTCGGATCCGAGAGTCCCTTGCCGTTCTGAAGGGAGAACGTCTTCTTGTGCAGGGGACAAGCGACCTTCGGCTCTTCCCCGTCCGAACCGACGAGCCCGCGCGCGAGGACCATGTCTCCCTGGTGGGGGCACCGGTTCTCCGTCGCGTAGTAGGTGTCGCGACCCGCGTGATGGAAGACCGCGAGCTGGCCGCCCGGGACCCGCATCGCCCGGCCGGAGTCGCGCGGAATGGAGTCCGCCTCGCCCAGCGGCATCCAGGTCCACTCGTCCTCGGGCACGACGGCCGTCGGCGCGTCGCTCTCCGTCGCCGTCCCCTCGACGGCCCAGTCCTCGGGACGCTTCTGACCGCGCTCCTCGACGAATCGCAGGGACGGGTCCGGCCCTTCTTCGTTCGCGAAGTGGGTGAACATCTTCTGGCGTTCGGGGTCTTCGACGACGCCCTTCCACTCGCACTGGTAGCTGGCGACCAACGCCGCCATGTCCTTCTCCAGGCTCTCGCAGATCCCGAGCTTGTCGTCGATGAGGATCGCCTGGAGCTCGGGTAGGCCGCCCTCGAGACGCTCGAACCAGCGAGCGGTTCGTTCGAGCGGGTTGGCCGTGTGGATGTAGTACATGAACCAGCGGTCGATCAGCCGGATGGCTTCGTCTTCCGTCAGGTCCGTCGCGAAGAGATCCGCGTGGCGCGGGTTGGAGCCGCCGTTGCCGTTCAGGTAGAGGTTCCAGCCGTTCTCCGTCGCGATCAGACCGAAGTCCTTGCTCTGCGCCTCCGCGCACTCGCGAATGCAGCCCGAAACGGCGGACTTGACTTTGTGGGGTGCGCGGATTCCCCGGTACCGCTCTTCGACCCGGATCGCGAAGCCCGTCGAATCCTGGACCCCGAAGCGACACCAGGAGGAGCCGACGCAGCTCTTCACCGTCCGCAGTGCCTTCCCGTACGCGTGGCCACTCTCGAAGCCCGCCTCGACGAGCTCGCGCCAGATCGCGGGGAGCTGGTCCACCCTCGCGCCGAGCAGGTCGATGCGCTGCCCCCCGGTGATCTTGCAGTAGAGGTCGTATTTCTTCGCGACCTCGCCCAGGACGACGAGCTTCTCGGGCGTGATCTCGCCGCCGGGTACGCGGGGGATCACGCTGTAGGTCCCGCCGCGCTGGATGTTGGCGAGGAACCGATCGTTCGTGTCCTGGATGTTCGCGTGGTTCAGGATCGGATCGTTCCAGGTGCTCGCCAGGATGGACGCGACCGCCGGCCGGCAGACCTCGCATCCGGCGCCCTTCCCGTGGCTCGCGAGCACGGCGTCGAAGGACTCGAGGCGGTTGATCTTGATGATCTGGAAGAGTTCCTGCCGCGACCAGGCGAAGTGTTCGCAGAGACTCTGGTCGACGGTGATGCCGGCGCGTTCGAGCTCGGCTTCGAGGATGTTCTTGACGACCGGCAGGCATCCGCCGCAGCCCGTTCCCGCCCGCGTGCAGGTCTTGACCTCGGGCAGGGTCGTCAGCTCGCCGTCGCGGATCGCCGCGACGATGCCGCCCTTGTCGACGTTGTTGCACGAGCAGATCTGCGCGTCGTCCGGGAGCTCCGTGGCGTCGGAAGCGGCGTCGGGGACGCCGGTCAGCAGCTGATGCGGCCGCGGCGGGACCGGCGACTGAGTCCGCGTCGCCTGCAGGAGGCCCGGATAGGGCGAAGCGTCGCCCACGAGGATCCCGCCGAGGAGACGTTCTCCGTCCGCACTCACGACCAGCTTCTGATAGACGCCGGCGACCGAGTCCTCGATCACGACCTTCCGGGCGGCGAGGCCCTCCTCGTCGGCGAAGGGATCGCCGAAGCTCGCGACGTCGACGCCCAGGAGCTTGAGCTTCGTCGACAGGTCCGCGCCTTCGAATTCGACCGACTCCCCGACGAACCGCTGGGCGAGGATTCGCGCCATCTCGTAGCCGGGCGCGACGAGGCCGTAGATCGTGCCCTCGTGGAGCGCGCACTCGCCGATCGCGAAGATGCGTTCGTCGGTCGTCGCGAGCCCCCGGTCGACCAACACGCCGCCGCGCTCGCCGACGGTCAGTCCACAGGCTCTCGCGAGCTCGTCTCGCGCCTTGATCCCGGCGGAAACGATCACCATGTCGACGTCGAGGACGCCGTCGTCGGGAAGCGCGAGCGCCGTGACGGCGTCTTCCCCCTGGACCGCCTGCGCGCCGGTCTCCGTATGGACGACGACCCCGATCGACTCGATCGCCCGGCGCAGCAGCCGTCCGCCGGCATCGTCCACCTGCCGCGGCATCAGCCGAGGGCCGAACTCGAGGACATGGGTCTCGAGGCCCATGTCGACCGCGGCCTTGGCCGCCTCGAGGCCGAGCAGACCCCCGCCGATCACCGCCGCACGCGTCGTCTCCTCCCGCGCGGCCCACGCCGCCATCGCCTCGAGATCCTCGATCGTGCGATAGACGAAGACGCCTTCCTTGTCCGTTCCGGGCATCGGCGGCACGAAGGGCACGGAGCCCGTCGCGAGCACCAGCCGATCGTAGGGATGGATGGATCCGGAGGCGCACCGCACGCGCTGCGCCTCGCGGTCGATCTCCTCGACGGGATCGTCGAGCACGAGCTCGATGCCCTGCTCCGCGTACCAGGCGGGCGTCGTGAGGGCGAGATCGTCGGCGGTCTTGCCCCCGAAGAAGGCGCTCAGCCCGACCCGGTCGTAGGCAGGCCGCGGCTCCTCGGCGAGGACGGTGACGTGGAAGCTGCGATCCGCGTCGCGCTCGACGAGCTCCTCGCAGAAGCGATGCCCCACCATTCCGTTGCCGACGACGACGATTCTCTCGCTCACGGTCTCTGATTCCTGTTCCTGTCCGGTCGCTGCGTCGGGGCGCGCGCCCATCCGGTTTCGCGTGGGATTCCGCTTCGCCGTCAGGTCATCCAACACACTCCGGGCTCGATCCAGCCGACCCTGCGGTGCCGCACTGCGATTCGGTTTTTCAAGAAGCGTGCCTATCGTTGTCGTGCCGGTCCGGGCGCGTGCGGGCCGATCACTGCCCGGATTCCCGCTCTCCGCTCCAGGTCAGCCCACGCGTTCGCCAGGGCATGCCCGCATGCGACGCATTCGGCGTTCGCGTCGCGGTCGCTACATGCGTGGCCGCGACGGCTGCGCATCATCGCGACAACATCACCTCGGCCACCGCGGCGTACGTCTTCGCCCAGGCGAGGTCGGCCTCGTCGGTGAACTCGTCGCCGAGCGCGGTTCGCAGCGTGTCGATCAGGACCTCGCCCACGACCGGGTAGTGATCGTCCTCGGCGCCGTACTTCTCGTGGCGCTCGCCGAGCTCGATCAGCGCCGGCACGATCTTCGCGACGTCTTCCATGTTGTTCACGGCGATCCCGATCATCTGCATGAGCTTGCGCCCCTGCTCCTTCATGTCCGTCGTGAAGAGCGGCTTCACGGCGGGGGCCGTCTCGAAGAGCTTCCCGTAGAAGAGGGCAGCGGCGGCATCGGGGTCCGCGGAGGCCTTGGCCCAGGTGTCGCGGACGACTTCCATCTCTCGTTCGGTGAACATATTGGAATCTCCTTGGTGTCGAACCGTCTTGGTTCTCGAGCTCCTTTATCCAACTCTCGTGCCAATCATATTCCCGGGTCGTTGCGTCCCCTCCGATACAGCCGTTTCCGATTCCGGCCCGGTCGAGCACGCCACGACTCGCTTCGGAGTGCCTCGAGCCCCGCATCATGAAGTGACGCTGCCCAATCATTGGTCGCGCCACGGTCCACATTCCGGACATCGACATGCCGATTCGAGCCGAACGGATCTCACTCCGCCGTTCGCTGCTCGCCTCGCGAACGAGTCCGCCCCGCGACTGGGCACACGCCTCCCGAATGACGGGGAGCCGGTTTCCCGCGGAGCGCCACGGCGCAGTTCGTCGCCGTTTCGAGCGTGATCCGGCACGAAATGCGCGCACGGAGTCCGTTCAGGCGATGAACCTTTCCCGGGTCACGCGCGCAACTTGGCCTGAGACTTGAAATGGAATCGGGTTGCCAGCTCATGCCTGGATCGTGGTGGGTCCGGCATGACGACAAGGAGCAGGGACGGGAGGCGTTCGCGTCGCATGGGTGATCGCGAACGCCTCCCCATCCCCGCTCCCGCTGGCGAGACGCGGTGAGGGGAGTGGCTCGAACGATGTGGGGAAGGAGCGAGAAGAGGCGAGCCCGCCGCGCGCGAACCGCTCCCGCCGAACGCGAATCCCTGGTCGTCGTGGGCGGGGGCATGACCGCCTTCCACTTCATCGAGTCGCTGATCTCGCGCGACGCCGACGAGCGTTTCACGATCACGCTCATCACCGAGGAGGTCTCGCCGCCCTACGACCGGATCCACCTCGAACGGGTCGTCGCCGGCGGCCCCACACCCGTCTTCCGCGGCGAGGAGTGGTACGAATCACACGGGATCCGCCTCGTCCTGAAGGACCGCGCGACCCGACTGGATCGCGCGCGCGCCGTCGTCGAGACGGAGTCCGGAGCGGGGATCGCCTACGACCATCTGGTTCTCGCGACGGGCAGCCACGCGTTCGTCCCGCCGCTCGAGGGCGCCGACCTCCCTGACGTGGTGAGCTACCGCGACGCCGGCGACGCGGAACGCATCGCCCACGAGGCCCGTCGCGCCTCCCACGTCACGATCGTCGGAGGCGGCCTGCTCGGCCTCGAGCTCGCCCATGGCGTGCGCCAGCTGTCCTGCGAGGTGGACGTCGTCGAGATGGCACCCCGGCTGCTTCCCAAGCAGCTCGACGTCGACGGGGCCTCGATCCTCGAGCGGAAGATCCGGGGCCTCGGGGTCGGCCTGCGTCTCTTCACCCGGACGAGCCGGATCTCCGAGACGGAGCAGGGGCTCGCCGTCGAGCTCGGCTCCGGCGAGCTCCTCCGCACGGACCTCGTCGTCTTCGCGGTCGGCACCCGGCCTCGCGACGAGCTCGCCCGCGAGGCGGACCTCGACTGCCACGCGAGTGGCGGCGTCGAGGTCGACGACGCGCTCCAGACGGCGGACCCGAAGATCTTCGCGATCGGCGAGGTCGCCCGACACCAGGGCCGACTCTTCGGCTTCGTCGCCCCCTGCTACGGCATGGCGGAGGCCCTGGCAGATCGATTCTCCGGCGGGACGGGCCGCTTCGAGGGCGCGACCGACAGCGCACGGCTCAAGGTCCCGGGCGTCGAGGTCGCCGCCGTCGGCGAGTCCCTCGCGGACGGAACCCTGGTCCGCAACCTGGTCTGGAAGTCGAAGGACGGGTACCGACGGGTGGCCCTGCGAGACGGACGCCTCGTCGGCGCGATCGCCGTCGGGTCCTCGAGCGAGTTTCCCGCTCTCCAGGAGGCGATCTCCCGCAACGCGCGGGTGACGATGGCGCAGGAGCGGCGCTTCCTCGAGCACGGAAAGCTCTTCCGCGGCGAGCAGGCGCGGCCGATCGAGACCTGGCGCGACGACGCGATCGTCTGCACCTGTACGGGCGTGAACTGCGGCGCGCTTCGGGAAGCGTGGGCTGCGGGCTGCCATTCGAGTGCCATGCTGACCGAAGCGACGGGGGCCGGCAGCGGCTGCGGCACCTGCCAGCCGCTCCTCGCCGAGTTCGCGGGCGAGGTCACCGTCGGGCGTCGCGCGGGCGCCGGAAGCGCGCTCGCCTGGATCGCGGGCGCCAGCCTCGCCGCCCTCGCGCTCGGGACCTGGGTCGGTCCGATTCCGATGTCCACGTCGGTCCTCGACACGCCCGAGATCGACTTCCTCTGGCGGGACGGATTCTGGAAGCAGGTGAGCGGGTACACCCTCGTGGCGGTGATGGCCGTCGCCTTCCTGCTCCCTCTCCGGGAGCGCATTCCGGTCCTCAAGCGCGGCTCGGTCCGCTCCGCGCGCCTCCTCCACACTTCGGTCGGCCTGGCCACGGTCCTGCTGGGTGCCGTGCACACGGGCCTGCGGCTGGGCGCCAACCTGAACGCGATGCTGATGAGCGCGGTCCTCGGCCTGCTGGTCCTGGGCACGTTCTCCGCCTTCGCGACGAGCCTCGAGCACCGGCTCCCGCCGCAGCTCGGCAGTGTGCTGCGACGCGGCTGGCGAGGCGCCCACGTGGCGCTCGTCTGGCCGTTGCCGCTCCTGCTCCTCTTCCACGTCCTCGCGGTCTACGTCTACTGAGGGCGTCGGGGGAGTCGAGCGGATTATCGAGGTGGCGAAATTCGGTGTCTGGGCAGGAGGAATCGCGACGATCGTGGGGGCGGCTGTGCTCGGAGGACTGATGTGGGCGCCGGAGCGGCTCGAGTCGCTCCCGATCGACCGGACCGTCTTCCTCCCCGGAGAGACGACGGACGGCCACTATCAGATCGAGCTCGCCTGCGAGTCCTGCCACACCGACACGTTCTCGGACCGGACCGTGATGCAGGAAGCCTGTGAGGGCTGTCATTCGAGGGAGCTCACCCGGGTCGACGATTCGCATCCCCGCACCAAGTTCACCGACCCCCGCAACGCGGATCGCGTCGAGATCCTCGACGCGCGTCTCTGCATCACCTGCCACCAGGAACATCGCCCGGAGATCACCTCGTCGATGGGCCTGAGCCTTCCGGGCGACTACTGCTACCGCTGTCACGAGAACGTCGGAGAGGAACGGCCCACCCATGCCGACCTTCCCTTCGACAGCTGCGCGAACACCGCCTGCCACAACTTCCACGACAACCGATCGCTCTACGAGGACTACCTCGTCGAGCACCGCGACGAGCCGGACTTCCGACCCGTCGCGGAGGTCCGCTGGAAACGGGCGCAGGGCGTCGCAGCCACCGTCGACCGCCCGTCGCTCTCCCTCGCGGAGCACGATGGACCGGCGGACGAGGCCGAAGGCGCACGGGCGGCGGCGGAATGGGCCACGAGCGCCCACGCCCGCGGTGGCGTGCAGTGCAGCGACTGCCACGCCGACGCCACGGGCGCCTGGCAGCAGGAGGTCGACCTCGCCGTCTGCCAGGACTGCCACGGCCTCGAGGCCGAAGGGTTCCTCGCCAGTCGCCACGGCATGCGTCTCGCCGAGGGCTTGCCGCCGATGCGGCCCGCCGACGCGCGGCACCCGATGCAGACCGACGCGGCCGAAGCTGAGCTGAACTGCAACGCCTGCCACTCGAGCCACGCCTACGATCGGCGAACGGCCGCGGCCGAATCCTGTCTGGGCTGCCACACCGACGAGCACTCCCTCGCCTGGGAGAAGTCGCCGCACGCGGCGCTCTGGCGCGCCGAGCTCGCCGCGGCGTCGCCCGAGGGCAGCGGCGTGTCCTGCGCGACCTGCCACCTCCCTCGCACCCGCCATCCCGACGACGCGACACGCATGCGCGTCGATCACAACCAGAACGATCACCTGAGGCCCCGGGACAAGATGGTCCGGTCGTCGTGCATGGAATGCCATGGCCTCGCCTTCTCCCTCGATTCGCTGGCAGACCCCGCTCTCGTCACCACCAACTATCGCGGCCGACCGTCGCGAGAGGTCGAGAGCATCCACTTCGCCACCGTGCTCCGGTGGCAACTCGAAGGTCGCCCGCCGCCGTGGGACGACGCGAAGAAGGAAGAAGAACGATGAAGACGGTCTCCAAGCTGCTCGCAGGAGCGACGCTGATCACCTGCCTCGGGCTCACGGCCTGCCAGCCGCCCGCCGAGGGAGGCGGCGGCGGAATCGAACCCAAGCTGATGGCGGACGCCCTGCACGCCGTCATGGAATCGGATCGGACGGTCTACACGCGGAACGTCGTGAACCGGCTGGCGAAGGAACAGCAGGTCATCTCCGCGAGTGAGCACTGGAAGGACGAGCCGGCGCTGCCGCTGCCCGCGCAGATGTTCCGCATGGGCGCGGAGATGGTCGCGGAGAAGGACGTCGGCTTCACCTACTCGCTGCTCTCGATGTGGCCCATCAACAAGCAGAACACCCCGCGCACGGAGGTCGAGAAGGCCGGGCTGCAGTTCGTCGCCGACAACAAGGGACAGAACTTCTACGCCGAGGAGACCCTCGGCGGCCAGACCTACTTCACCGCGGTCTACGCCGACACCGCCGTCGCGCCCGCCTGCGTCTCCTGCCACAACGAGCACAAGGACACGCCCAAGACCGACTTCGCCCTCGGCGACGTGATGGGCGGCGTCGTTCTCCGGATTCCGGTCGGATCATGACGTCTCGACGCAACGCCGCCGTCGTTCGGGCGCTTCGCACGGGCATGGCCTTGCTCGTGATCGTCGGACTGACGGCGGGTTGCTCGGAGACGACGGAGCCCGAGGACGGCGGCTTTCGCGTCCTCGTCGAGCCCTCGAAGAAGCCCGAGGGTCCAGACATGCCCGACTCGAGCCTCTGGGAGACGCCCCTGGCGGACCCGGAGCTCGAGTCGGGACGCCTCGTGTGGACCGGCACGTGCATCCAGTGCCACTCGACCGGCCTCGGCGGCGCGCCGCTGATCGGCAACCGGGACCTCTGGGGTCCCCGGATCGAGCAGGGGCTCGACGTCCTCGTGAGCCATGCCACGAACGGGTTCTACGGCAAGGTCGGCGAGATGCCCGCGCGGGGCGGCAACCCCGATCTCAGCGACGACCAGATCCGGCTCGCCGTCCGCTTCATGGCGACCCGCGTCGAGCCCAGCCTCTAGCCCACCCGGCGAGCCTTCGCCTAACGCATCTCGAAGATCTGCGGATAGGTCACGGTCATCGCGTCACCGTCGAAGTACCCCTTCGCCACGGCCTGGACGTGGTTGAGCCAGGCGAGCTCGGGAACGCCGGTCCGGAAGCGGGGGCAGGTGTACGCATAGCCGGTCTGGAGATTCGTCCGGCCGGTGTACTCGACGAAGACCAGGCCCCCTTCCGTCGTCTGGAGCGTGAGGCGCACGTCCACGTAGGCCGTCCCGTCAGGGGCGACATCGAGCCAGTCGGCCGCCGCGCGGCCGAACTGGTGCGCCGTGAACCGGTCCCCCTCCCAGGTCGAGGACGCGATCTCGCCGATCATGAGATTGCCCTGGGGCGTGTTCTCCAGGACCGAGGTCTGGCTGACCTGCAGGGTCGCCGAGCAGAGGGGAACGAGCTCGAGGGGCTCGAAGGGGTCGGGCAGGCTCATGGCGGGACTCCGGACGATCGGGCGGTCCCCGTTCGGGACGCCCTGATCCGAAGACTCTATCGGAGAACGGCACCCGCCGAACTCGCCCGCGCCCGACCGGCCGCCCTACCCTGTCGTCATGCCGCGAAGCGAAGCGTCGCCCATTCCGCAGCGCCCGGGGGCCCGTCGGAGCACCGCGTGGGTCGGGCTCGCCCTCGTCCTCGCCGCCTGCGCCGGCGCGCCGGAACCGGGACCGGCACGCCCGTCACCGACGCGGGCCTGCGTTCCGGACTTCCCGGATCGCGACGGCTGGTACGGAGGCGACGGCGCCTTCTCGATCCCGCTGCCCGACGCTCCGGACGCGGCGAGCCTCTGGCTCTTCGGTGACAGCTTCGTGGAACGGCCGGAGGCGCCGGGCCGGCGCGCCCCTCCCTTCGTGCCGAACACGATCGGCCGATCCCACTGCTCACCGAAGGACGGCTTCGCGATCGAATACCACTGGCGAAGCGAGGCGGACGGACAGCCGAGCGCCTTCTTCTCACCGAACGCCGACGCGCCCTGGGCCGTCGCGGCGCGGACGGAGACCGGGGGCGAGCCCTGGTACTGGCCCTTCGGCGGTCTCGTGCTCGAGGGCCGGCTCCACGTCGGCTTGCTACGGGTCGTCCCGACGAAGGCCCGCGGCCCCTTCCGACTCCCCTTCGACGTGGTCGGGGTCGACCTCGCGCGCATCGCCGATCCCGAAGCCCCGCCGAGCGCCTGGCGGATCGAGATCGTCCCCCTCTCCGACGACGAAACGCTCCTTCCGACGGGCGCGTTCGTGTCCGCCGACGGATTCGTGACCGCCTTCGCCTTCTTCGATCGGGCCGAGGGATCCGAGGGCGTCGCCCTGATCCGTTGGCCCCTCGCCTCCTTCGCCGGGAAGGGGGACGACCTCCGCTCGGAACGGGAGGTCTGGACCTCCGAAGGCGTCTGGCGCCGCGGCGACGCACAGGACGCGGCGATCGTGATGGCCGATCGCGCGACGGAGCTCTCCGTGGTCTTCGACGACGAGGTGAAGCGCTGGGTCGCGGTGACCCTCCCCCCCGGCCCCGTCCCGCCCGGGGGAAGCGTCTTCCTCCAGAGGCGGCACGCGGAGGCACTGACGGGGCCCTGGTCGCCCGCGGTCGAAATCGCGGTCGCCCCCCCGCCGAAGCCCGCCCCGGGTCCCGGCGCCGTGTTCTGTTATGCCGGCAAGGCCCATCCGCAGTTCTCTCGCGCGGAAACCCTGCTCGCCACGTTCGTCTGCAGCCTCTACTCGCCCTCGCCGCGAGACGACCTCGCCGTGCTTCGTCAGCTCGTCGACAGCCGGAATCTCTATCGACCGACGGCCGTCGAGATCCCGGGCGTCTCGTCTTCGTCCTCCGGCGGCGAGGAGGCCTCGATCGGCTCGGCCTCGGGTTCCGGCGCCGGCTGGTCCACGAGGGCGATCGGCGTGGGCGCCTCTGCCGGGCTCGCCTCCTCTTCGTCGACCTCGGCCGCGGTCTCCTCCACGGGCGCCTCCACCGACTCGGGCTCGGGGAGCGACGGAGATTCCGGCGCGGCGGTCCTTCGCCCGAGGTAGCGGTCGACGGTCGCCTGGCGGAGCCCTTCGAAGGAGGCCGCGATGTCGTCGACGAGAGAGGTGAGATCCGGGACGAGCTCGAAGTCCCCGTTGAAGCCCCAGCAGAGCTTGCCTTCGTAGCTGAAGAGCGCGACGCCCAGGCCACCCCCCGGAATCAACGGCACGACGGGATACATCGCCAGCAGCCGCGAGCCCGCGAGATAGAGCGGGAACTGCGGGCCCGGGACGTTGGTGACGATCATGTTCACGGGTCCGGAGCTCCCGATCGCGGGCAGCGCCCGCTCGAGGATCGGTCCGGGCACCCACTCCGCGAGCTCCATGATCGTGTCGACGGCGAGGGCCGCGTTCGACGCCTTCAGCTCCTCCGTCGTCTGCTGGATCGCCTCGATCTGCTCGATCGGATCATCGAGCGAGAGCGGCAGCCGGACGACCCAGCTCGAGACGTGATTGCCCTGGATCCGATCGTGCTCGGGACGCCGCATGCTGACCGGCGCCGAGATCCGGAAGTCGAGCTCCTTCACGTCCATGCGACGTCGGAAGAGATAGCGACGCAACGCGCCGGTGACGGTCGCGAGGACGACGTCGTTGATCGTGCAGCCGAGCTCGCGCCGGAGCTCCTTCACGTCGTCGAGGGGCATGGTCAGCCAGTCGAGCCGGCGATGCGGCCCGAGATCCCCGTTGATCGGCGTGGGCGAAGCGGCCGTCGCGGCGTGGCTGGCCATCTCGGCGAACGCGCGCAGCCGTTCCCGGGCGCTCGGACCGTCCATCTCCGTCGCCGCCCGCTGTGCGGGGGAGCTCGTCGCCTGGGCGATCCAGTCCCGCGCCAACGCGAGCGGCCGGCGCACGGTCTCCGAGACGACGTCCCCGAGCAGCTCCGATCGGGTCGGCGCCGGGCGGGGCATGTACGGAATCTCGGGCCCCTCCTCGACCTTCGGCGAGGGGGACATCAGGACCTGCGAGAGGTCCGCACCGGCGGCGCCGTCGATCATGCAGTGATGGATCTTGTTCAGGATCGCGAACTGCTCGCCGCCCTCGACGCCTTCGATCACCCAGACCTCCCACAAGGCGTGCCGGCGGTCGAGGCGGCGCGAGTTGATCCGCGCCGCGATCTCCTTGAGCTGCTCCTGCGTCCCGGGACGCGGCAGGGCGATGTGACGGATATGGTGGGCGATGTCGAAGTTCCGGTCGTCGACCCAGACCGGCCAGCGCTCGACGGGCGTCCACTCGAGCTTCTGGCGATAGCGGGGGATCCAGTGGAGTCGCGACTCGGCCTGCGCGCGATAGCGGTCGATGTCGACGCCGCCGTCCTCGCGCTGGAGCGGCCCCGTCTCGAAGAGCGCCAGCGCGCCCACGTGCATGGGTTGGTTGGGTGTCTCCGCCCAGAGGAATCCCGCGTCCTGCGCGGACAGTCGCTCGAAGCCGAATCTCGCCATGGCACCGCCTCCCGATCGGGTTCGAAGACGGAAAGAGCAAGATGGGTGCCAGTCCGCAGACGGCCCGCAGCGGCCCGACACGACACGGTGACGGGCGCGCGCGGACGGCGTGCCCAAGGAACCGGCGCGGGCTGCCCGCGGACGGGTCACGCCCGGAGACGCGACGCCGGCGCCGAGGGCTCACACGTGATTGCGCAGCATCATCTCGCGCGGGTGCGGCTCCAGATAGAGCTGCCCGCCCACGTAGTCGGCGTCGTGCGAGGCCACGAGGAATCGGAGCAGGGTGACCGGGACCACCAGCGGAACGCGCCCGGATCGATAGTCCTGGATCGCGACACCGATCTCCTTCTTGTCACGGGGGCTCAGCGCATGCTTCAGGTGGCCGAATAGATGCTCGAGCACGTTCACGTGCCTCCCGACCGAGGCCGGGCGCCGGATCGCCGCGAGGAAGGTCGCTTCGTAGTCGCGGTAGACCTCCTCGTCGGGCACCTGCCCGAAGCTCCCGACGATCCTTCCGAGGGTTCGGTAGCGCGCCTCGTCGTGGGCGAGCAGGAGCATCTTGTGCGCCTCGTGGAAGGCCACCAGGCTTCGTCGGCTGAGGCCCCGCTTCACCAGCACCCGCCAGCGGTTGTGGCTGAAGAGCGCCTCGATGAACCCTTCGCGCAGGCGGGCGTCGTTGAGCCGCCCCTCCTCTTCGACGGGGAGCTCGGGGCAGCGGTCGACGACGACCCGGGAGAAGTGGCCGATTCCCGTTCGGACGGGCTGCCCCTTCTCGGAGGGCCGGACCTTGCCGCGGAACACGCCGCAAGAGGGGGAGTCCTTCTTGAAGACGAAGCCGTCGAGTCCCTCGTCGAGGAGCTCCGCGACCCGAGGACCTGCATATCTGGCCATCTGGTCGGTCACGTCCGAGCCGTCCCTGCTGACGATCAGTCGGTCTCCGCGCTCGCCGCCGACGAGCGTGATCGCCGGACGGGGGAGGCCGAGCCCCGCCTCGAGCTCGGGGCAGACCGGGCGCCATTCGACGTGCGTACCCAGCACGTCCGTCACGTACCGATCGCGCTTGTGTCCCCCGTCGAAGCGGACCTCCGCGCCGAGGAGACAGGCGGACACGCCGACCCGGACGGGCTCGCTCTCATCGTGCCATCGTTGCCAGACGGGATTCTCGTCGTCACTCACACGGCCTCTCCCTGCAGGGCGCCGGACTGGTTGTCGCGCCGCCCCCGAAGACTAGTGTCCGCGCGCCATGATCTACACCATCGAAACGGACCAGACCCTCCCGCGCTCCCTCGACGACGTCTTCCCCTTCTTCGCGGACGCGGGGAATCTCGAGACGATCACGCCGCCCGAGCTGCGCTTCTCGATCGAGACGCCGCGCCCGATCGAGATGCGCGTGGGGGCGCTGATCGAGTACCGACTGACACTCTACGGCATCCGCTTCAGCTGGCTCACCGAGATCAGCGTCTGGGAGCCCGGCAAGCGCTTCGTGGACCAGCAGATCCTGGGGCCCTTCGCCCTCTGGCACCACGAGCACCGCTTCAGCCAGGAAGGCGACGACACCCGGATCCAGGACACCGTCCACTACGCCCTGCCCCTCGATCCGATCGGCCGACTGGCGCATCCCCTCGTGCGCAAGCAGCTCGATCGCATCTTCGACTACCGGACCGCGCGAGTCGACGAGATCCTGGGCAAGCCGGAATAGCTCGCACGCGGGGTCGGCCCGACCGGGAGCCTGGCTGGCCCACGTTCGCGGTCCGATCGAAGGCCTAGCCCGCCCGCGCGGCCCTGTAGACGTCGAGGGCCCGCTTTCGCGCCTCGTCGTGCGCGACGATCGGCGCCGGATAGTCCGCCGGCGGCGTCGACGCGAGCCAGGGCGAGTGGACGTAGCGCGTCTCGAGCTCCGCGAGCTCCGGGACGAAGCGCCGGACGTAGACGCCTTCCGGGTCCCAGCGCTCGCCCTGCTTCGACGGGTTGAAGATCCGGAAGTAGGGCTGCGGATCGGTGCCGGTCGAGGCCGCCCACTGCCAGCCCCCGTTGTTCGAGGCCGGATCGCCGTCCACGAGGTGGTCCATGAAGAAGCGGGCCCCACGGCGCCAGTCGATCAGCAGGTCCTTGGTCAGGAAGCTGGCCACGATCATGCGCACCCGGTTGTGCATCCAACCCGTCTGGACGAGCTGACGCATGCCGGCGTCGACGATCGGGTAGCCGGTCCGACCGGTGCACCAGGCTTCGAAGCCCTCGGGATCCGAGCGCCACGCGAGACGGTCGTACTCCGGCCGGAAGTTGCGCGTCGTGACCTCGGGGCGGTGGGCGAGGACCGCGGCGTAGAACTCCCGCCAGACCAGCTCGTCGAGCCACTTCTCGACGCCCGGCCGCTCCTCGGGGTTCGCCTCGGCGTGGGCGAGCGCATCGGCCACGCAGCGCCGGGCCGAGATCGCACCGAAGCGGAGATAGGGCGAGAGCCGCGCGGTGCCGTCCACCGCCGGGACGTCCCGATCCGTCGCATAACGACCGACGCGGCTCTCGAGGAAACGGGCCAGTCGACGGCGCGCCGCCGCCTCACCGCCGGGGGGACCGATGCGCGGGGACGAGGGGAGCCGCAGCTTCGTGATCGCGTCCTCCGACGCTCGGCGCTCGACGGGGATCGGCCGCTTCGGAAGACGGAGGCGGGGCGAAGGCCAACGAGGTGCCGCCTCCCAGGCGGCCCACCAGGCGCGCCGGTAGGGCGAGTAGATCGAGTGGGGGCTGCCCTTCTTGGTCAGGACCTCGTCGGGACCGAAGATGGTGTGGTCACGGACCGCGAGCGCCTCACGCCCGTCGGATTCCAGGGCCTCGCGAACCGCTGCGTCCCGACGGCGGGCGTAGGGCGTATCCGCCTCCGTGTAGCTCACGACGTCGGCCCGGAGGCGCTTCGCGATCCGCGGGACGACCGTCTCGGGATTCCCGCTCACCGTCAGGAGCGACACGCCCCGCTCGGCCAACGCCTCGCGGAGCGACGCGAGCGACTCGATCAGGAAGCGATCCCGATTCCGCCAGAGGGGCGCGGCGAGCAGCGCCGGATCGAGGACGAAGAGCGCGCCCCACTCCTCCATGCGATCCGCGAGGGCCTCGAGGGCGCCGTGGTCGCGCAGGCGCAGGTCGTTGCGGAACCAGTGCAGCCCGCGCACGGGTCAGCCGAGCCCGAAGGTCGGCAGGATCGCGTCCACGAGCCCTTCGGCCGACACGAAAGCGTCCTCGACCCGGTCACCGCGCGTCCAGTCGCCGCACACACCGAGGCCGGCCTCCGCGTCGAAGAGCGTCGTGCCGTCGAGCGGCTCCGCCGGACGCGCGTAGAGCCAGCGATGGGTCGCGCGGTAGCCGACCGGAGGAAGGTCGACGCCCACCACCCGCGCGAACTCCGCCTCGAGCTGTGCTCCGACGGTCGCGGGCTCCCCCTCGACGTGGCGCTCGCTCCATTCGGCCTGACTGTGGACGACCCAGCAGGTGGCCTTGCCCCGCTCCGCCTTCGAGTCGTTGCGGGCGATCCACGCGATCGACTCGCTCTCGACGAGGGCCCCGTCGAAGGCGACCTCGACCGGCGACTCGAAGCCGAGCATCGTCGCGTGGCACGGCCACATCCGAACGCCCGCGATGGCTGCGCGAAGCGTGTCGGAGGACGCCACGAGCGGCAGGGCCTGCGCCGGCGGCACCGCGACGACCACGACGTCGAACTCGCCGAACTCGAAGCCGGCGTCGCATCGCAGCGTCCACCCGCCGGCGCCGCGCTGCAGCGTCTCGATCCGGACGCCGAAGTCGGCGTCGACCGAGCCGAGGAGGTCCCGGGCGACGGCGTTCATCTTCGGGGCCCCGACGAAGCGATCCGAGCCGTGTTCCTCCGCGAGGACCTTCCCGTCCGCGAGGCGAACCACGCGCCCGGGCCACCGGGCCGCGACGCCGCGGGTGACCCAGGCGTCGACCTGCTCGCGGAAACGGGGATCGTGCGCCGTGAAGTACTGGGCCCCGTGGTCGAAGGCGCCGAAGTCGGTGCGCCGCGTCGACATGCGTCCCCCGGCCCCGCGCGCCTTCTCGAAGACGCGCACCTGCGCCCCGGCCTCGGCGAGGCGATGGACGACACGCAGGCCCGAGAGCCCCGCTCCGATCACGGCTGCTCGAATCATGCGGCTCCCTCCCGGTCCTCATTGCCCCGCGCTTCGAGAACGAAGGCTTCCAGGCGCTGGTTGTTCTCGATGCGGTCCACCCCACGAATCGGCGGGCAGCCCGCGATGCCCTTGCCGCCGATCCAGAGCGCGATCTCTGCCGGCAACGTCCGGCGCACGTCCCGCAAGGTCGCTTCCACCGCCTCGGGCGGACTCACGACGAAGCCGAGGGCGAGGGCCTGCGCGCGCGCACGCGCGGTCGTCTCGACGAGGTCGGCCACGGGAATGTCCGCGCCGATGAAGATCGGCTGGGCGCCGAAGGCGCGCGCCGCGATCGCGGCGGCGAGGACACCGAGGTCGTGCCGCTCCCCCTCCGGCGCGGCGAACACGACGCGCGGTCCGAGTCCGTCGTCCGCCCCGAGCTCGACGGTCTCGACCAGGATCGATCGCAAGACGTTGGTGGCGCGGTGCTCCGCGGCGACGGAGGTCAGCCCGTCCACCCAGCGCTGCCCGATCTCGAAGGCGAGGGGCAGCGCCTCTTCGAAGGCGAACGCGACCGGGCCGAGCTCACGCGCGCGCGCCTCGAGCAGACGCCGCAGCGCCGTGGCATCGAGCGCGTCGACCGCGGCGATCATCTCGTCGAAGCGGCCTTCCGGCGTCGACGCCTCGGCCTCGACGCGCGCCCGGAGCGCCTCGAGATCCAGATCCGCGAGATCGCCGATCCGATGCCCCTCCTCGGTCGCCCGTCGGAGCCAGCGCAGCCGCTCGACGTCGGCCTCCGTGTAGCGGCGGCTGCCGCCCGCCGTCCGCAGGGGCGTGACCGCCCGATGGCGGGTCTCCCAGGCCCGGAGGCGCTCGGCGGAGAGCCCGGTCATCCGGGTCACCACGCGCATGGGATAGGTCTCGAGCTGGCGATCGCTGTCGGCGGACACGGCTTCCTCGCGAGACGGCTTCCGCGGCAGGGCCGCGGCTGGAGAAGATTTCCCCTCTGGGCCGTGATTATATCGGCACATGACAAAAGATGTACAGTTTTTTTCTTTACAAACCGATGAACATGCGAAAGACTTGTCTCGCGCCTCAAGTGATTCGGAGCTCTCATGACCGCGACGAACCCGACCCAGACGACCCAGACGACCCTGCCCGCCCTCCCGGCGGCCCCTGACGTCCTCCAGAGCTATCTGGACGACATCTACGACACGCCGGTCCTCGAAACGGGGACCCAACGGGAGCTCTTCGAGGGCATGCACACGGCCGAGATCGAGCTGCGGGCGGCCCTGGCCGAGATCCCCGCGACGGCCGACGCCCTCCTCGGGCGCTGGCACGAGAAGCGCGCCCGTGGGCTCGTGACCGGGTCCCTCTCCCGCTTCCACCGGGACGGCCAGACCCGGAACGCCAACTCGAAGATCGACGAAGCGCTCACGACCGTCGCCAAGCGGGTCAAGGCGCTCGGCCGGGCCAAGGACGACGCCGCCAGGGGCCGCGCCGTCGCCCGGCTGGCCCAGGCGGTACTCGACGCCGAGATCGCGCTGCCCATCCTGATGCAGATCCAGGACGAGCTCGGCGGCAGCCGCCGCCGGGAGCTCTCTCGGCCGGATCGCAAGGTGCTTCGCAAGGCCAACGATGCCCGGGCCCAGCTGACGGATCTCAAGAACCGGTTCATCCGCCACAACCTGCGTCTGGTGATCCGGTCGGCGAAAGGCTTCCGGAACCGCGGCGTGCCCTTCCTGGACCTGATCCAGGAGGGCAACCTCGGGCTCATTCGCGCGGTCGAGAAGTTCGACATCACCCGCGGCTACAAGTTTTCGACGTACGCCGTCTGGTGGATCGAGCAGGCGCTGATCCGCGCGGTCGCGCAGCACTCGCGAACGGTCCGGGTCCCGAGCCCGATCCTCGACCAGCAGCGCGCGCTGAAGCGGCTCGAAGAATCCCGCCGGGCCTTCTCGAGCGAAGAGCCGACCGTGGCCGAGCTCACGGAGCGCATGGGCCTCGAGCCGGAGGACGCCGCCGATCTCGAGCGGAGCCTGACCAGCGAGATCTCGACCCACGTGCCGGTGGCCGGGACCGACGATCTCTGGCTCGAGGACACGCTCGAGGCGCCTGCCGACGAGGATCCCGATGCGGGTCACGACGGGGCCGCCCTGCGACGGACCCTCTCCGACGTGCTGCCTTCGCTGGACGACCGGGCGCGTGAGGTGATCGATGCGCGCTTCGGCCTCTCCGGCGAGCCCGCGGCCTCCCTGGCCCAGATCGGCGCGCGCCTCGGCGTCAGCCGGGAACGGGTCCGACAGATCGAGCGGCGCGCGCTCGAGCAGCTCCGCGAGCACCCGGTCGCCGCGGCGCTCGGCGCCGAGTTCGGCTGGAGCTGACATGTCCGCCCTCCCCGTCCCCCCGCCCACGCCCGAATCGTCTTCGTCGGACTGGCGATTCCGGGTGTTCTTCGACGGCGAGTGCCCGCTCTGCCGTCGCGAGATCGATCTCGTCCGGCGCCTCGATGCAGGCGCCGGGCGAGTCGACCTCGTCGACCTCGCGCTTCCGGACTTCGATGCGTCCGCGTACGGACTGGACCAGACCACGATCGAGGAGCGCATCCACGGGATGCTCCCGGACGGCACGGTCGTCGAAGGCGTCGACGTGTTCATCCATCTCTACGAGGCGCTCGATCGCGGCTGGCTCGTGCGCATCGCGCACGTGGGCTTCGTCCGCGCCGTACTCGACCGGATGTACACCTGGTTCGCGCGCAACCGGCTCCGACTGACGGGACGCGCCCCGAAGACGTGCGAGGTCTCTCCGTCGGGACCCGGCGCGAAGTCCTGCTGATCCTACTGAGGGCCCGACAGCCCGCTCAGGACACGGCGGTCGCCGCCGCCACGATCGCCGGAATCCCGGCGAAATCGGGGTGATCGGCGGCATGCCGCGGCTGGTGGGCCCAGACGATCTGCTGGCCGGCGACCGCAAAGACCCCGGGCATCCGCCAGATGTCTCCGCTCCGCGGGCCGTTCTCGTGGCCCTTCGCGCGCGCCCGCGCACGCGCCTTGAAGACGACCGCCGGGCCGAGCGCCTCGACCATGCTCGCGCGGCGGACGCCGAAGCGTTCGTAGAACTCGAGATCCGGATCTGCGACCGCCCGCGCCTCGGGCCAGTAGCGCCGCAGGAAGGCGCGGCCCTCGGTCGCGCTCCCCTGGAAGAAGAAGAGCACGTCCGGGTAGTCCGGATCCGCCTCGGAAACGGCGCGGAGATCCGCCAGGGTCTCCCGACAGAAGATGCAGCCGAAGTGCCGGAGAAACACCAGCAGCGAGATGCGATCCCCGGTCGCGTCGAGCTGATCGGCCAGGGTCCCGGGCACGAGCCCGACCCCGGTCACGGGTGCATCGAGGGACGCCGCATCGATCGGCTGTCCGGCCTTCATCCATTCTCCTCCGTTGCGCTCACCGGTTCACGGCGAGCGCCCGGACTCTAGCTCGCTCCGCCGCTGGCTCGCCTCGCCGGCAAGCCGTACGGTCTGGGTCCCATGACGACCTCCTCGAACGACTCCACTCCCGATGCGATCGTGATCGGCTCCGGACCGAACGGTCTGGCCGCCGCGATCGAGCTGGCGCGCAACGGCGCGAGCGTCCGGGTCGTCGAAGCGGCGGACGAAGTCGGCGGCGGAACGCGAAGCGCGGAGCTGACCCTGCCCGGGTTCCTCCACGACGTCTGCTCGGCCGTCCATCCGATGGGCATCCTCTCCCCCTATTACCGACAGCTCCCGCTCGACGAGCACGGCCTCGACTGGATCCTCCCGCCCGCGTCGGTCGCCCATCCCCTCGACGACGCCGACGCGGTCATGATCTATCGCTCGCTCGACCGGACGGCGGACGCGCTCGGCCGGGACCGGAAGAACTACCTCCGACTGATCGAGCCCCTGATGCGGGACGCGCACGGCCTGCTGGCGGATGCGATGGCCCCGCTGCGGATCCCGAAGCACCCGATTCAGCTGGCGCGCTTCGGGCTGCGCGCCGCGTTCTCGGCCAATCGACTGGCGCGGCTCCTCTTCCGGGACGCCCCAGCGCGGGCGCTGCTGGCGGGCTGCGCGGGCCACGCGGTCCTGCCCCTCAGCCAGCCGCTGACCGCCGCCCTCGGCACGCTGTTCGCGATGACCGCCCACATGGAGAACTGGCCCGTCGCGCGTGGCGGCTCCCAGGCGATCGGCCGCGCGCTGGCGTCCTATTTCCAGAGCGTCGGGGGCGAGATCGAGCTCGGTCATCGCGTCGAGCGCCTCGACGAGCTCCCGGATGCGAAGGTCGTGCTCTTCGACACGTCCCCCTCCCAGCTCTCCTCCATCGGCGGAGGCGCGCTCCCGGCGGGCTATCGACGTCGCCTCGGGCGCTACCGCTACGGCCCCGGCGCTTTCAAGGTCGACTGGGCGCTCGACGGCCCGATTCCGTGGAAGGACGAGCGCTGCCTCGAGGCTTCGACGGTCCACGTCGGCGGCACCCTCGAGGAGATCTGCGCTTCGGAGCGCGACATGTACGCCGGGCGAATCAACGACAAGCCCTACCTGATCCTCTGCCAGCAGAGCCAGTTCGACGACAGTCGCGCGCCCGACGGCAAGCACACCGGCTACGCCTACTGCCACGTGCCCCACGGCTCGACCGTCGACCGGACCGACGCCATCGAATCGCAGATCGAACGCTTCGCGCCCGGCTTCAAGGACCGGATCCTCGCCCGCCACACGACGAACGCCGCAGAGTTCGAGGCGCACAATCCGAACTACGTGGGCGGCGCGATCACCGGCGGCGTCGCCGATGCGTTCCAGCTCTTCAACAGCCCGGTCACGCGGATCGACCCCTACTCGACGCCGAACCCGCGCCTGTTCATCTGCTCCGCCGCGACGCCGCCGGGCGGCGGCGTGCACGGGCTCAGCGGATACTGGGCGGCCCGCTCTGCGCTGAAACGACTGGGACGCGCGTGACCTTCCTGCGTCGGGCGGGCCTCGCGGTTCTGCTCCTGTCGCTCTCGCTGGGAACCCTCTTCGCGCTCTCGATGCGGGCCCCTGCCCTCGCCGGAGAAGCCGCCGTCGAAAAGCGCCCGACGCGGATCGACGTCTGGCGCCCCGCCGAGCCGAACACGCTTACGGCGGCGGAGCGCGCGGCGGGCTGGCGTCTGCTCTTCGACGGGCGGAGCGGCGAAGGGTGGCGCGGGGCCGCCAGCGACGACTTCCCGCAAGAGGGATGGACGATCTCGAACGACGTCCTCGAGATCCGCGAAGCCGGTCTCCTCGAGTTCCGCGCCGGGGGCGATCTCTTCAGTCGCGAACGCTTCGGCGATTTCGTCCTCGACTTCGAGTTCCAGGTCGCCCCCGAAGGCAACAGCGGCGTCAAGTACCGGGCCGAGGTCCAGCGCCAGCTCGGCTACGTCCACAGCCTCGGCTGCGAGTTCCAGATCCTCGACGACCAGGGGCATCCCGACGCCGATCGCGGCCGCCCGGGGACGCGACGGCTCGGAGGGCTCTACGACCTCCTCGCGCCGACCGAAGCCCCCTTCCGGGGACTGAGCGCCTGGAACCACGGCCGTGTGCACCTCGAGAACGGACGACTCTCGCACTATCTGAACGGAATCCGCGTGGTCGACGTCCAAATGGACTCGCTCGCCTGGCGATCCGCGCTCGCCGGGAGCAAGTTCGCGGACCGCGACGGCTTCTGCAGCGGTGCACGCGGCCACATCGTCCTTCAGGACCACGGGGACTTGACGCGCTTCCGCAACGTGCGCATCCGTTCTCTGGAACCGTCCCGCGACGCTTCCTAGACTCCCGCAATCGACTGCCGCGATTCGCGCCCGAATAAAGGACCCACCCCGCATGAAGCGCATCCTGCTCTTCCTTCTCACGAACCTCGCGGTGATCCTCGTGATCTCCGTGATCTTCTCGATCTTCGGGATCGGGAACGTCCTCGACGAGCAGGGGGTCGACCTCGACCTCCAGGCGCTGCTGATCTACTCGGCGGTGATCGGCTTCACGGGCTCCTTCATCTCGCTCGCGATGTCGAAGTTCATGGCCAAGCGCTCGACGGGCTGCCAGAACATCGAGGACAGCCCCGACCCCGAGGCCCAGTGGATCGTGAGCCGCGTGCGCGCACACGCCGAAGCCGCGGGCATCGGCATGCCCGAGGTCTGCGTCTTCCCGGCGAACGAGCCCAACGCCTTCGCGACCGGCATGCGCAAGGACAGCGCCCTCGTCGCGGTCTCGACCGGTCTGCTTCGCGGCATGAACCGCAACGAGGTCGACGCCGTGATCGGCCACGAGATCGCGCATATCGCCAACGGCGACATGGTCACGCTCACGCTGATCCAGGGCGTCGTGAACACCTTCGTCGTCTTCTTCTCCCGGATCGCGGGCCACCTCGTCGACCGGCTCGTCTTCAAGACCGAGCGCGGCCACGGCCCCGGCTACTGGATCGTCTCGCTCGTCGCGCAGCTGCTGCTCGGCGTCCTCGCGTCGATCATCGTCTGCTGGTTCTCGCGTCAGCGCGAGTTCCGCGCAGACGCCGGCGGCGCCCAGTACGCCGGCGGGGAGAACATGATCGCCGCCCTCGAGCGGCTGAAGGGCGGGACCGCCGAGCTGCCGGACGGCATGGCCGCCATGGGCATCGGCGGCGGCGGCTTCGCGAAGCTCTTCTCGACCCACCCGCCCCTCGACGACCGCATCGCGGCGCTCCGCGCGAACCGGGGATAGGCCGAGGAGGGGTCGATGACGGCTCGCTACGAGGGGGGCGCGTTCCAGGAGCGGTTCGGACCGTGGGCGGTGATCGCCGGCGGCTCGGACGGGATCGGCGGGGCGTACGCGCGGGAGGCGGCGTCCAGGGGTCTCGACGTCGCGCTGATCGCGCGGCGCGCCGAGCCCCTCGAAGCGCTCGCCCGATCGATCGAGTCCGACTTCGGCGTCGCGACGCGAACGATCCAGGCGGACCTGACGAGCGCGGACATCGGCGAGACCGTCGCAGACGCGACGGCGGACCTCGACGTCGGCCTCTTCGTCTACAACGCCGGCTCCAACCCGGAGGCGGGACATTTCCTCGACCAGCCGGTCGACCATGCGCTCTTCCTCGTCTCGCTCAGCTGCCGCGCCCCGGTCGTGCTCGGCCACCACTTCGGCGCGCGGCTTCGCGAACGCGGTCGCGGCGGCCTGATCCTGATGTCGTCGATGGCCAGCCTCGCGGGAAGCGGGAACCAGGCGGCCTACGCGGCGACGAAGGCCTTCGACACGACGCTCGCCGAGGGACTCTGGGTCGAGCTCGCGCCGTCGGGCGTCGACGTTCTCGGCGTCCTCGCCGGCGCGACGCGGACCGAGACCGTGATGGAGCAGCAGCCGGAGGCGTTCGCGAACGCGATGGACCCGGCCGAGGTCGCGCGTGGGGCGCTGGACCATCTCGGGAAGGGGCCCAACTGGATCCCGGGGACGGAGAACCAGGCGATGGCCAAGGGGTTGTGGCCCGTCCCCCGCGTGGGGGTCATCAACGCGATGACCGCGGCCTCCGCCGGACTCTTCCAGCTGCCGAACACGCCGGTCGAGGGCGTCGAGTTCCACGAAGAAGGCTGAGATCCCGGACTAGCGCGTCGCGACGGCTGCCCCATCATCGGGGCGTCCACCGCCCCGAGGTCTCCATGGGTCCGATCCGCCGTCTCGCTCCTCTCTTCGGGCTCGCCTGCCTGCTCCCCGCCCTCCTCGGCTGTCCGCCCGCCCGCGGCCCCGCGGAAGCAGAAGCCCCGATGGCGCTGCCCGACGTCGAATGGCGGCGCCACGGCGGGACCCACGCCGAGCAGCGGTACAGCGCGCTCGACCAGATCACGACGGACAACGTCGACGCGCTCGGGCTCGCGTGGAGCTTCGACCTGATGAGCGATCGCGGCGTCGAAGCGACCCCGCTCGTCGTCGCGGGACGCATGTTCGTGACGGCACCCTGGAGCGTGCTCCACGCCCTCGACGCGAAGACGGGTGAGCGCCTCTGGAGCCACGACCCCGGCGTCCCGCGCGAGATGGCCCGGGACATCTGCTGCGGCGTCGTCAATCGCGGCGCCGCCTACGAGGATGGCCGCGTCTTCCTGGGCACCCTGGACGGGCGCCTCGTCGCGCTCGACGCCGAACGGGGCGAGGTCCTCTGGGACGTCGACACCCGGGAGCCCGACTGGGCCTACTCGATCACCGGCGCTCCTCGAGTCGTCGAGGGCCTCGTCGTCGTCGGCAACGCGGGCGCGGACCTGGGCGCCCGCGGCTACGTCTCCGCCTATCACGCCGCGACCGGCGAGCTCGCCTGGCGGACCTACACCGTGCCCGGCAATCCCGCCGACGGCTTCGAGTCGGAGGCCCTGGCGCGCGCGGCCGAGACCTGGACCGGCGAATGGTGGAAAGCCGGCGGCGGCGGCACGGTCTGGGACGCCTTCGCCTACGACCCCGAGCTGCGTCTGCTCTACGTCGGGACCGGCAACGGCACGCCGCACGTCCGCTGGCTGCGCAGTCCCGAAGGCGGCGACAACCTCTATCTCTCGTCGATCCTCGCCCTTCGGCCCGACACGGGCGAGCTCGTCTGGCACTACCAGACGACGCCCGGCGACACCTGGGACTACACCGCGACCCAGCACATCCTCCTCGCCGATCTCGAGATCGAAGGCCGCCTGCGCAAGGTCCTGATGCAGGCGCCGAAGAACGGTTTCTTCTTCGTCCTCGACCGGACGAACGGCGAGTACCTCTCCGCCGAGAAGTTCACCGAGGTGACCTGGGCGTCCCACGTCGACGAGACGGGCCGCCCCGTCGAGACGGACACCGACTACCGCGAGGTCGCGAAGTTCGTCCGGCCGAGCCCCTACGGCGCCCACAGCTGGCCGCCCATGAGCTTCCATCCGAACACCGGCCTCGTCTACTTCCCGGTCCGCAACATGGGCTCCGTCTACAAGATGAACCCGGACTGGGACTACCGCCCCGGCACCTGGAACACCGGGATCGACATGGCGGTCTACGAGAACTTCGGCTCGAGCGAGGACTACGAGCGCTGGGAGGCGTTCCTGCTCGCGTGGGACCCCGTCGCCCAGAAGGAAGCCTGGCGCGTCCCGCACATCACGGCCTTCAACGGCGGCACGCTCTCGACCGGCGACGACCTGCTCTTCGAGGGCTCCGCCGACGGGCGCTTCGTCGCCTACCGCGCCTCGACCGGTGAGAAGCTCTGGGAGTCGCCGGTCGGCACCGGCGTGATGGCCGCGCCGATCACCTACCGGATCGATGGCGAGCAGTACGTCGCCGTCGCGGCGGGCTGGGGCGCCTCCTTCGCGATGTCCGGCGGCGAGGCGGCCCTGCTCGCCCGGGTCCGCGGCGGAGCCCGCGTCCTGGCCTGGAAGCTGGGTGGCGAAGCCGAGATCCCGCCGGGCCGCCCCCCGCTCGGCCCCGTCCCGGAACCGACCTTCGCCCTCGAATCGACCGCGGCCGAGCGCCGCCTCGGGGCCCTCCGCTACCAGGAACACTGCAGCGCGTGCCACGGACCCGGCGCCGTCGGCGGCGGCTCCGGCGTTCCGGACCTCCGCTACACGAACGAAGCGACCCACGCGCTCTTCCCGCGCATCCTGCTCGAAGGCCTGCTCCAGCCCGCAGGCATGCCCCGCTTCGACGACTTCCTGTCCGAGGCCGAGGTCCGAAGCATCCAGGCCTTCATCCTCGACCAGGCGCGCCGCGCCTCCGCGGCCCACCGCGAGCGCGAGTAGCGGGCGATCCCCGACGACCGCACGCGGCCCCAGGTACGCGTCGTCGCTCGCCTCCGATCGCCGGCATTTCCTCGAAGCCGATTCACGTGTCCGGGAATGGCCGAGTCTCGACGCAGACTCCCGGTCGTGTGCCGAATTCCCGATTCGCGCATTGATACTTCGTAGGGACCCGCCGCACCCGACGGCGGGCCGAACGGAACGCAGCCGCCTCTCGAGATGGCGTGACCCTGGAGCCCTTCATGCTCGAAACGATTCTCAAGGAACACGGCGGCGAGCTGCTCGGTGCCGTGACGAATGGCAGCAGCCTCGATGCGAGTCAGGCCGAAGGTCTGATTCCGCCGGCGCTCGGCGGAATCGGGGACGCACTGGCCGGGGGCGACCTCGACCTGTCGAGCCTGCTGGGCGGAGGCGGCGACGGCGTCGCGGCCCTGCTCGGAAAGCTCGACGTGGGTGCGATCGCCGCGCAGGCCGGCCTCGACGAGGGACAGGCCCAGAGCGGTCTGACGGCGCTGATCCCGGTCGTCGTGTCCCTGCTCGGCGACAAGGCCGGCGGCGCCGACGGCCTGATGTCGATGCTCGGCGGCCTCGCCGGGGGCAGCGGTGCCGGCGGCGGGGTCCTCGGTGGACTCGCCGGGAAGCTCTTCGGGAAATAGATGACGAACGCGGCGCTCGAGGACGATGACGCCGCAAGGAGACGATTCGATGGCAAATCTCAAGATCACGGAAATCGAAGGCATCGGCCCGGTCCTGGGCGAGAAGTTCGAGGCGGCCGGCGTCAAGAACACCGACGGCCTGCTCGAGCAGGGCGGAAGCAAGGCGGGACGGAAGGCCCTGGCGGAGGCGACCGGCCTCTCGGAGTCGCGCATCCTCACGTTCGTGAACATGGCGGACCTGTTCCGGATCAGCGGCGTCGCCGGTGAGTTCGCGGAGCTGCTGGTCGCTTCGGGCGTCGACACCGTCAAGGAGCTCGCGACGCGAAACGCGGCCAATCTGGCGGACAAGCTCGCCGAGGTGAACGCCGAGAAGAAGCTGACGCGCAAGGTCCCGACGCTCGGGCAGGTCGAGGGCTGGATCAAGCAGGCGGGCGACCTTCCCGCGGCGATCACGCACTGATCCCACCGGATCTGACTCGGACACCGGACGGGGGTCTCTTCGGAGGCCCCCGTCCGCGTTTTCGAGGGCTCGCGAAGACTGGAATCGATGGCCCGGGCGGTTAGGATCCGCTCGAACCCGAAGGAGCCCCCGATGCCCGTCACCGAAGGCCGCAAGGCCCCCGCCTTCACCCTGAAGGACCAGAACGGAGAGACACACAAGCTCGCCGACTACGCCGGCAAGAACGTGATCCTCTACTTCTACCCGCGCGACGACACGCCGGGCTGTACGAAGGAGGCCTGCTCCTTTCGCGACCTGAAGCGCCAGCTCACGAGACGCGACACGGTCGTGCTCGGTTGTTCTCCGGACGGCGCCGAGAAGCACAAGGACTTCATCAAGAAGTACAAGCTGAACTTCACGCTGCTGAGCGACCCGGACAAGAAGGTCATGACGAAGTACGGCGCCTTCGGCGAGAAGATGATGTACGGCAAGAAGGTCCAGGGCGTGATCCGCAGCACGGTCTGGATCGGCCCCGACGGCAAGGTCAAGAAGCACTGGGCCAAGGTCGCCAAGGCCGCGGATCATCCGGCGAAGGTGCTCGAGGCGATGGACGAGGCGGACGCGTAGCCGGGCGCCGGCCACGCCGGCCACGCCGGGCGTCAGGGCTCGAGGACGACCTTGATCGCGCCGCCCTTCCGGTCGCGGGTGCGCTCGAATGCTTCCGGCGCCTTCGAGAGCGGATAGCGGTCGGAGATCAGCGCGTCGGCGATCGCCTCGTCCCCACCGAGCAGACGCGCCGCCGCATCGACGTCCCGCATCGTCCCCGCACGCCCGTACATGGCGGAGATGACGATGTCGAGCTCCTTCGCGGCGACCACCAGGCCGGGAATCTCGAACTTGTCCCAGGACGAGGCGAGCATCCCGAGCGTGCCCTTCGGCTTGAGCGCGTTGCACGAGGTCTCGATCGCCGCGGGGGTCCCGGCGCAGTCGAGCACGACGTCGTAATCCCCGCCGGCCCCGTCCTCCACCACGTTCGCTCCGAGCTGTCCGGCCGCTGCGATCTGCGACGGATGGCGGGCGATCAGGTCGACCGCCGCCCCTGCCCCGCGCGCGGCGACCGCCGCGCAGAGACCGATCGTTCCGCCGCCCACGACGAGCACCCGCTTCGAGCCGTCGACCCCGCTCCGCCGAATCCCGTGGACGGCGACCGCCAGGGGCTCGACGAGGAACCCGGTCGACGCGTCGACGCCGCGCGGAAGCGGAACGACACAACGCTCGGGCACGATTAGCTCCTCGGCCATCCCGCCGTCGCGACCGATCCCGACGATCATCGCGTTGCCCGCCACGCAGACCTGCGTGTCACCGGCGACGCAGTAGTCGCAGGCCCCGCAGGCCGCCAGGGGCTCGATCGCGACCGGGGTGCCGTCCTCGAGCTCGCCCGCGATCTCGTGTCCCGGGGTTCCCGCGAGCGGAAAGCCGCTGTCGAGGATCGTCACGTCGGAGCCGCAGATCCCACAGGCGCGAACCTTCACCCGGACACCGTCGCCCTCCGGACGCGCGACGTCGTGGAGCACGACTTTCCCTTCTTCGAACCGGACTGCGAGCATGAACGGGTTCCCTCCGTCCGCTCATCCTAATCTACTTGCGGCGGCCGCGCGGCGGATGCCACCATCGACCGACCTTTCGAGGAGGGCCGGTTCTCCGCATGTCGACCGAAGCCGACGTCGTTCCCCAAGCCCTGCGCTGGGACGCCTACGAGATCGCGGCCCGTCCCGACCCCTACGCCGGTTGGCGCGCGGTGCGCGAGCGGGATCCGCTGGCGCGCGGGGAGGACGGCGTGTGGCTCGCGACGAGTCACGCCCTGGTCGACCGTCTCCTGAAGGACGCCCGCTTCGGCGCCGGCGCGGGCGTCGCCGCCTCGTTCGGCGCCGCGGACGGGCCCGTCGCGAAGGTGATGGCGACGTGGTTGATGTCGCGCGACGGTGCGCCGCACGACCGCGCGCGGGCCCTCGTCCGCCGGTCCTTCACGCCCCGTGCCGTCGAGGCGCTCGCTCCGACGATCCAGCAGATCGTCGATCGGCGCGTCGGGGAGATCCGCAACGCGAAGGGAGAAGTCGACCTCGTCGAGCGACTCGCGTTCGCCGTGCCCTCGGGCGTGATGCAGTCGCTCTTCGGTTTCGACGACCGGACCTGGCGCGGCTTCGAGGCGCTCGTCCGCGGGATTCCGGATGATCCGGGCGCCAGCCTCGCGATGATCGAAGGGCTGGCGGAAGCGTTCACCGCGCAGCTCGAGCAGCCGAGCCGAGCAGGCGGGCTGCTCGAAGCCCTCGGTCGGCCGGACGACCACGGCGAGGGTCTCGACCGCGAGGAGATCGTGGCGAACGCCGTCCTCCTGCTGACCGCGGGCATCGATACGACCGCGGGACTGATCGCGAGCGCCCTTCACCTCCTCCTCGAACGCGACGACCTCCGCGCTCGGGTCGCGACGGAGCCGGGCTTCTCGGCGGCGGTCGTCGAAGAGACGCTCCGGTTCGAATCCCCCGCGATCTCGTGCTCACGCCGCGCGCTCGAGGACGTCGAGATCGAGGGACGCTCGATTCGTCGGGACGAGTCCGTCCTGCTCGGCCTCGCCGCCGCGAACCGCGACCCGGACCGCTTCCCCGAGCCCGACCGCTTCGACCCGGACCGCGAGACCGGTGCGCTGCTCTCCTTCGGCGGCGGTCGCCATCATTGCCTGGGCGCCCCGCTCGCCCGTCTCGAGGCCCGTCTGGTCCTCGAAGCCCTCTTCACGCCCGAGACGCCGGGAATCCGACGCCTCGAGCCCGCGACCTGGCAGCGGCGCAACCCGACCGTCCGCGCCCTCGAGCGGCTGCCGATCCGTCTCGAAGGAGCCGCGTCGTGAAGGTGGAGGCGCACAGTCTGATGGATCCGGAGATCCAGGCGGACCCCTTCGCCTACTACCATGCGCTCCACGAGCAGGCGCCGGTCTACTGGATGCCGGACGCGGAAGCCTGGCTCGTCACCCGCTATCGCGACGTCCAACACGTCCTCCGCCATCCGGAGATCTGGTCGAACGACCTGCTGGCCAAGGCGGGGTTCTCCATGTTCCAGCACGAGGAGGCCCGCGCCGTCCTGGAAGCGGAGGGCTGGCCGCGCGACACGCGCCTGCAGTCCGACCCGCCGATCCATCGCGAGTACCGCGCCCTCGTGAACGACGCGTTCACCGCCGGTCGCGTCCGCACCCTCGCCCCCTTCGTCGAGCGCGAGTGCGAGGCGCTCCTCGACGCGATGGCCGAGACGGAGGCGTGCGAGTTCATCGGCGCCTTCGCCGCCTGGCTCCCGATCCGCGTCGTGACCCACCTGCTCGGCCTCCCCGCCGAGGACGCGCGCCGCATCAAGCACTGGAGCGACGCCTGGGTCGAGCCCCTCTCGAGCGCGGTCACCCTCGAGCGCGAGATCGAGGTCGCCCGCCTCGGCGTCGAACTCCAGCAGTACCTGGCGGACTGGATGGACCGCAAGGCGCGACAGCCGACGTCCGACGTGCTGTCCACCCTCGCGACCGCCTCCTTCCGGGACGGACGGCCGCTGCCCTTGGCCGAGAAGATGGGCCTCGCCGAACACCTGATCGTCGGCGGTCACGAGACGGTCACGAGCGCGCTCGCCGCAGGCATGAAGCTCCTCGTCGAACATCCCGAGGTCGAGGCCGCGCTCCGCCGTGACCCCTCGAAGATCCGCAACTTCGTCGAGGAGGTCCTCCGCCTGGAATCGCCGAGCCAGGGCTTCTTCCGTTACGCGGTCGCGGACGGCGAAGTCGGAGGGACGACGATTCCGAAGGGCGCGATGGTGCACGTCCGCTTCGCCGCGGCGAATCGGGACCCGGAGATCTTTCCGGACCCCGACCGGATCGACCTCGACCGCCCGAACGCCGGGGCGCACATGGCGTTCTCCCAGGGTGAGCACCACTGCGTCGGCGCGCCCCTCGCCCGGCTCGAGCTGCAGACGGCCTTCCGTGGCCTGCTCTCGCGCTTCGCCCACTTCGAGCTCGCGACGGACGAGCCGCTCCGGATCGTGCCGGGGCTCGCGCTCAGGACGCTCGAGCGGCTCCCTCTGCGATTTCGGTGAGCGGGACGGATCGGATACCGTTGGGCTCCGCGCTCGAGCCGCGACAGGAGAGACGATGAAGAGGAGTGCCCCCCGCGCCACGCTCTCGACCGAGGCGACCCTCGCGCTGCTGACGCGCGCGATGGAACGCGCCGGCGAGCTCGACGTCCGCGTCCACGTCGCCGTCTACGATTCGACGGGCCAGGAGGTCGGCTTCGTGAGCTGCGAGGGGGCCCCGCGCATCGCCGCCACGACGGCACGCCACAAGGCCTTCACCGCCGTCCAGACGGGCATGTCGACGCTCGAGTGGAAGCAGTACGTCGACACGATCCCCGCCGACGAGATGAAGATCATCGACAAGATCGAGGGCTACATCGCCGCCGACGGCGGCTACCCGATCCACGAGCAAGCGCTGCTCCTCGGCGGCATCGGCGTCTCGGGGGCCGATCAGGAGAAGGACGCGGACATCGCCCGGACGGCGCTCGCCGCGCTCGGAGCCCAGTAGCGCTCCGCGCGTTCAGAGCAGGATCGTCTTCTTCGCCGCGGGCCGCTCGCGATAGCGCTCGCACCACGCCTGGAGCCGCGGCGCGTTCTCGAGGACGTCGATCTCGCGGAAGCGCGCGAACTGCAGGATCGCCTGCAGGGTGCAGTCTCCGACCGTCGGCCGATCGCCCGCGAGGAAGGGGCGCCCGTCCGCCATCTCCCGCTCGAGATGGGCGACGGCGTTCTCCCGTCGCTGCGCGTGGTACTCGGAGACCGGCGGATTCGCGGGCAGACCGAGCGGGGAGTTCGACGTGTGGATCTGCCGAGCGGTGTTGATCAGCACGCCGAGGTCCGCGATCCGTTCGATCTGCCGCGCGTACGCCGCGCGGACCGGATCGTCGCCCCACATCGAGGGCGTCGGATGGGTCGCCTCGAAGAACTCGATGATCGGGAGCGACTCGTAGAGACACGTCCCGTCGTCGAGCTCGAGCACGGGAAGCGTCCCGAGCGGATTCTTCGCCAGGAAGGCCTCGCTCTTCTGCTCCGACTCGAGCAGGTTGACGGTCACCTCCTCCAGCGGGATCTCGCAGCCGAGCTCCGCCTTCTCGGCCAGATACAGCCGGACCTTCGCCGGGTTGGGCGCGAAGGGAAACATGTGCAGCTTCATCATCGTTCTTCTCCACGTGTCGTCTCGATCACGAGACCCGTCGTCCCGGACCCGGCCTTCGCCCGCTTGCGCTCCTCGACCCGCGTCCGGATCCGCTCCGCCGGGACGAAGAGCTCGCGCAGCATGTACGCCTTGAGGTCGTTCGGATAGTCCATCCGGTCGAGTGCCCGCTCCATGCAGAGAAGCCAGGCGTCCCGCTCGGCTTCGCCGACCGGCAGATGCTGATGGAAGACCGGGATCTTGATCGGACCGTACTTCTCGGAGTAGAGCTTCGGTCCGCCGGTCCAGCCCGAGAGGAAGCGCGCGAGCTTGTCGATCGAGATCTCGAGGTCCGAAGGGTGGAGCGCCCGGATCTTCGCGGCCTCGGGCAACGTGTCCATCTCTTCGTAGAAGAGCTCGACGAGTCGACGGATCTCGTCGACCCCGCCCAGGGCCTGGTGGGTCGCGTCTCCGTCTCCGTAGTTCCGTTCGGCCAAGGTCGTTCTCCTCGTACGGGCGCAGGCAATACGGGCGGCCGTCCCCGGCTAGCTCGGGAGCGACAGCGCCTCGCCGAGCTCGTGGATCTGCAGGTCCATCGACTTCGGCGGGTGCGCCGAGATCGCCTCGTTGAACTTCGCCATGTGGGGCGTCGCGAAGTGCTTCTGGAGGGCCTCCATCGACTCCCATCGCTCGTTGATGCGAAGCACGTCCGGGGCGGACACTTCCTGGAGGAAGGTGTAGTCGTGGCATCCGTCCTCGGCGCGGCTGGCGGTCTCCATCTCGGCGAGCACGTCGCGCAGCGCCTCGATGTCGGCGGCGCTGCTCTGGATGACGGCGGTGATCGTGATCATGGGGTCTCTCCTCGAAGGATCGGCGCTCATCGAAAGCGAACACGAATCGTTCACCCGGTGACGAAGCTCGATCGGTTTGTACAGACGGACGGCAGCGGACGGGGCGGCGACGCCGGACTCAGCCGGAGGTCTTCTTCGCCCAGTCGACGAAGCCGGCGAGGGTCCGCTCCAGGCGGACCCGCGTGAGTTCGTTGGTCAGGGCACCGCTCTCGTCGAACTGCTCGTGAACGCCCCCCACCAGGAAGCCCGGCGTCACGAAGACCGGCGTGAGCGTGCCGGCGAGCACGACGCCCAGCTGCGCGTGGGCGCGGGATCCGCCGGCGGGGGCGGGCGAGAGTCCGATGATCATCGACGGCCGGTCCTTGAGTGGCGATTTGAAGGCGGGACGTGAGGCCCAGTCGATCAGGTTCTTGAGCGTTCCGGGAATTCCGTAGTTGAACTCCGGCGTGATGAAGAGGAGCGCGTCGGCCCCGCTCACCTGGTCGAGGGGCGTCTGGACCGCTGCGGGCTTCTCCTCGCCGTCGAGGTCCTGGTCGTAGAGCGGCAGGTCGCGCCCGTCGACGATCTCGACGGTGGTGCCTTCGGGCGCGAGCTCCCCCGCGGCGAGAGCGAGCTTCCGGCTGAACGAGGCAGCGCGCAGGCTGCCGACGACGGCGAGGATCTTCAAGGGATTCTCCGGTTGAGGCGCGCCGGAAGCGTAGCAGCGGGGCCGAACGCTATGTTCCGCGCATGCGACGCGCTCTCGCCTGCCTCGCCTGCCTGATGGTGCTCGTCCCCGCGAGTACGACATGCGCCGTGGCGTGCGGCTCGGGCGACGTCGCCGCCGAGCCGATGGCCGATCATTGCGGTGAGGGGAACGGTCACGTTCCCACCGGCCCCGAAGAGCCGATGGGGCCGGGAGCCACCTGCGAAGACTGCGAACTGCATGCGGCCCCCGCCGTGGACGAGGCGGCTGCGACGACGGCGGACCCTCCCGATCGCTTCGAAGCACCCGTTGCGATCGTCGGCCCCCGATCGGTCGGCGTCCCGGTCGGGCGCTCGGCCGCGCTGCGAGGGTCTCCCCTCTCCCGCGGCTCACCCCGGCCCCCGCTCGCGATCACGCACGCTCCGCTCCTGATCTGAGATCCGACGGCTTCGACCTCGCGCCGCTTCCCGCGGCCGCGTCTTCGTCCGTCCACGCCCGTGCTCCACCGCGGGCCCGATCGATCAGGAGCTCCGCATGTCCCGCGGCCTCGCCTGCCTCCTCGCCAGTCTCGCCTTTCTCGCTCCCGTGCTCGCCCGTGCGGGCTCCGCGTCCCACGACGCCACGCCCACCGCGCACGAAGCGCGCCGGGTCGTCGAGACGGCGCTCGTCATCGCCCGCGAGTCCGTCGAGATCGCGGGCGCGGTCTCGGAAGGGATGACCGTGAACGGGTCCATCCCCGGCCCGACGCTCCGTTGGCGCGTCGGTGATCTCGCCCGCATCCACGTCACGAACACGATGGACGTGCCGAGCTCGATCCACTGGCACGGGCTCCTCCTGCCGAACGTGCAGGACGGCGTCCCGGGCCTCACGACCCCCGGCATCCGTCCCGGCGGAACGCACACGTTCGAGATCCCCATTCGCCACGCCGGCACCTACTGGTACCACTCGCACACCGCGCTCCAGGAGCAGCGAGGCGTCTACGGCGCGATCGTGATCGAGCCCGATCCGGCAGTCGGAACGAAGGGCAACGCCCCCGTCGATGCGATGCACACGGGCCTGCACGGCGCGGCCCGCATGGAGCACGACGCGGACCCGGAAAAGAGCGATCGGGACGTCGTGCTGGTCCTCTCGGATTGGACCCGCCGGAATCCGAACGAGATCCTGCGTCTGCTCAAGCGCGGAAGCGAGTACTTCTCGGTCGAGAAGGGAACCGCCCAGAGCCTCTGGGGAGCCCTGCGCGCGGGCGAGCTCGCGAGCGTGTTCCGCCGCTCGCTGGGGCGGATGCCGCCGATGGACATCTCGGACGTCGCCTACGACGCCTTCCTCGTGAACGGCACACCGACGACGTCGATCGACGCCGAGCCCGGCGAACGGCTCCGGCTACGGATCGTGAACGCGGCCGCCTCGACCTACTTCTATCTGGGAATCGCGGGGCAGCCCTTTCGTATCGTGGCCGCCGACGGCGTCGACGTAGAGCCCTTCGAAACGGATCGGCTCCTCATGGCGATCGCGGAGACCTACGACGTCGTCGTCGAGGTCCCGGAAGACGGGCGGCTGGAGTTCCGCGCGACGGCGCAGGACGGTTCGGGATCCGCGTCCGCGTGGATCGGCGAGGGACCGGACCGACCCGCCACGGACGTTCCGCGACCGAACCTCTACGCGATGCGGCATGGCGACCATGGCGCCGGGCACGGACCGCCCGCGACGCCTGCGCCTCCTGCGGAACGACACGGCCCGCCGCACGGCGGCCAGGCAGGACACGGCATGGGAGCAGAGGATCCGGCGGCGATGCACGGCATGGGCGTGGAGGATCGACACGTGATGCACGACATGGACTCGGTGGATCAGCATGCTGTGCACGACATGGACGGGGGCGACCCGCACGCGAGGCACGGCGCCGGCGCGATGACACCCGACCCGCGTCCCCTTCCGCCGTACGCGGCGCTCCGCTCCCGCCAGCCGAGTGCCCTGCCCAAGGAGGCGCCGACGCGAACGATCCGCCTCCGTCTCACGGGCAACATGGACCGCTACGTCTGGTCCTTCGACGGGAAGACCCTCGCGGAAGCGGACGTGATCCCCGTCCGGCGCGGGGAAGTCCTCCGCGTGGAGCTCGAGAACACGACCATGATGCACCACCCGCTGCACCTCCACGGGCACTTCTTCCGGGTGCTCGGCGCGGGCGCATCCCGTCAGGACGATCCACACGCACCGTTGAAGCACACCGTCGACGTCGCGCCGATGCAGACGACGACGATCGAGTTTCTCGCGGACGCCGAAGCCGACTGGTTCTTCCACTGCCACGTCCTCTATCACATGAAGGCCGGCATGAGCCGGATCTTCCACTACGAAGGGGACGCACCGGACCCGGCGCTCGCGGAGGAACGCGCGAAGCTCTTCCGCGACCCGATCTACGCGTGGGCGGAAGCGAGCGGGCTCTCTCAGTTCACCGAGGGCGAGATCATCGCGAGCAATCGCCGCCACGAGCTCGGCGTGGAGTGGGAGATCGGCTATCGAGACGAAGTCGACCACGAGGTGCTGCCTCGGTATCGCTACCACGTGAACCGCTTCTATCGCCTGATCGCGGGGGCGAGCCTCGAGGACGAGCGCGACGTGGCGATCTTCGGCGCCGAGGCCCTCCTGCCCTTCAACTTCGACGGCCGGGCCTGGGTCGACACCCGTGGCCATGGGCGGTTCGCACTCGCGAAGGAGCTCGATCTCACGACGCGCCTCGGCTTCGTCGGCGACGTCGAGTACGACACGGAGCAGGGCTTCGAAGGCAGCACGGGCCTGCGCTATCGCGTCCACCGCCACGCAGCGATCGCGGCGGAGTGGCACAGCGAGTTCGGCGTCGGCGGCGGGGTCGAGCTGATCTGGTAGACGAAAACGGAGCTCAGTCCTTCCGCGCGAGGGGCTTCGCCTCGATCCACGCATCCACCGCGACCCGGGCCTCTTCGTCGCGCATCTGGATCGGCGGGCTCTTCATGTAGTAGGCGCAGGCCGCCTCGAGCGGGCCGCCGAGCCCCCGATCGAGGCCGAGCTTCGCGCATCGGATCGCGTCGATCACGACACCCGCGCTGTTCGGCGAGTCCTGGACCGACAGGCGCAGCTCGAGCTCGATCGGCGCATCCCCGAATCCACGCCCCTCCGCACGAATGAACGCGACCTTGTTGTCGCCCTGCCAGGGCACGT
>Ga0180435_10000041_pt1 | contig 113868 bp, 102 predicted proteins | sample SS_ome_3_FD_132467 | JGI IMG/M metagenome (GOLD analysis project Ga0180435, IMG submission 132467) | Hypersaline lake sediment archaeal communities from the Salton Sea, California, USA - SS_3_S_1 metaG | ecosystem: Environmental > Aquatic > Non-marine Saline and Alkaline > Hypersaline >... | reverse complement strand
GATAGCTACTGATAGCTGTAGAAGCCGGCTTCGGCAATCCGGCGACGCTCCTCGGCGCTGACGTCGACATCGGCCGGGGCCAGCAGGAAGACCTTGGTGGCGACCTTGTCGAATGATCCGCGCAGCGCGAACGCCAGACCCGCAGCGAAATCGACCAGCCGCTTGGCGTCGGCGTTGTCCATCGACACCAGGTCCATGATCACCGGCTGCCCGTCCCGGAAACGCTCGCCGATGGTGCGGGCTTCGTTGTAGTCCTTCGGGCGCAAAGTGGTGATCTTCGACAGCGGGCTGCCCTCCTCGAACAGCATCGCCATTCGGCGCGGGTCCATCGCCAGGGCACCGCGGGTCGATCCGCGCAGTGCGCCGAACCGGGATGACGCGTGCGGACGGTCGAACTCCCGGGGCCGGAACCGCGGCTCATCGGTATAGCTCGGCCGGAAACCGCCGGTCGGAGGGTAGTCAGGATCGCGGTCGTCGTACTCGTGGCCGAGCCGGGGATCGCGGTCGTCGTACCGCCCGCCGTCGTACCCGTCGTCATCGGCGAACCGCTCCCCGCGTCGCGGGTACGCCCGACCCCGCGGTGCGCCGATCTCTCGCTCGTCGTCGTAATACTCGTCCTCATAGTCATCCATCGGCGCCATGCCGAAATAAGCCTTGACCTTATGGAGAGTGCTCATCCGCGGGACCCTTCTGCAGAACTTCGGTGTCGGTGGTGCTGATGTTTGTGATGAACCTGTGACTGGAGTGACTACTCAGGGAGACGTTAGAGGACGGCGGCCCATTAACGCCGTACCGACACGCACACATGTCGAACCGTGTCGGACCGCGGCTTCGAGGTCCCCGGACATACCGGCCGACAGTTCGGTGGCGGCGGGATGATCGCGCAGCACGCGGCGGTGCTCAGTCGCCAGTGCGGCGAATGCCCGGTCGGGTTCGGCACCCCGCGGGGGAACCGCCATCAGACCGGCGAACTCCAGCGATCCAGCGTCGGCCACCTGCGTGCAGAGCAGATCGACCGCCGCCGGATCGCTGATATCGACTCCGCCGCGGGCGGTATCCCCGTCCAGGCTGATCTGGACGAGAACCCGCAGCCGCCCCCGGCGTTTTCCTCCGGCCAGGGCCTGTGCCGCACCGCGGTCCAGCGCCGCAACCACCTTCGTCGTGGCTACCGAGTGAACTGTATCCGCCCATTCCGCAATGTGTTTGGCTTTATTTCGCTGGACCTGACCGACCATGTGCCAGCGCACCGGGCGGGAGTCCGGTGCGGCGCCGATCATCGTGTCGAACTCGGCGATCTTCGCTGAGGCCTCCTGCTCACGCGACTCACCGAAGGCCCGGCATCCGAGCCGCCACAGGATGGCGGCATCGGTGGCCGGGAAGAATTTGGTGATCGGCAGGAGTTGGATCTGCGTCACCGGACGGCCGGCCGCCTCGGCCGCCTGGGCCAGCCGTGACCGCACCGCCGCCAGGCCCCTGGTCAGTTCCTCGGCCCGGTCTCCGAAAACCGGTGCGGTCATTGCATCCACACCAAAGATGCCAGCCGCCCGGTCGGCGCGTCCCGACGGTGACTGAACAACGCCGGATCGGCAACAGTGCAACGGGGGTCGATATCGACCGCGGTTATCCCGGCATCGAGCAATTGGCGCGCGATACCGGCGCGCAGATCCAGCGCGGGCGTGCCGCGAGCGGTGATGGTCCGGCTCCCGGGCAGTCTCGTCTCCACGTCGGCGGCCATTTCCTCAGGAACCTCATAATTCGGCCCGCTTACCGCCGGCCCCAACAAGACCGAGATATCCGCGGTGCGGGCCCCGGCCGCCACCATCGCCTCCACCGTGCGCAGCACCACGCCTTCGGCGGCTCCGACCCGGCCGGCATGCGCGGCTCCGACGACTCCGGCACGGGCATCGGCAAGCAGAACCGGAACGCAGTCCGCGGTCACCACCGCCAGCGCAAGCTCCGGCGTACCGGTCACCAGAGCGTCGGTGGCATCGACCGGTTCGGCACACGGACCGCTGACGATCTCGACATGATCGCCGTGAACCTGGTTCATCCAGACCACATGATCGGGTCCAAGTCCAATCGCGGCGGCAAGCCGGTCGCGATTGGCGGCGACCGCTGCCGGCTGGTCACCGACGTGGTCACCGAGATTGAAACTATCGAACGGCGGCCGGGAGACTCCGCCGGCACGGGTGGTGGTGATGCGACGGATACGAACGCTCACAGCACCAGTATCGGCGCGCGTCAGTGCCGCATGAACGGTGGCACGTCGACGTCATCGTCATCGTCACCGAAGCGTGATGACCCATTGGTGCGGGCCGGAACGCTGACCGGCTCCAGGGGCTGGACGGTTTCGATGGGCTCGAACAGCGACGAACTGAGCTGACCGGCCGATCCCGGCGCGATACCGGATGCAGCCGCCGGCGCAGATGCGGCCGCGGCGGCGTTATCGGCTGTACCGGACGCCGTGGCACCGACCACCGGTGTGCGACTCGGGGCCGCGGCGTCGAAGCCGGCGGCAATCACCGTGACGCGCACCTCGTCACCGAGCGAATCGTCGATGACGGTGCCGAAGATGATGTTGGCCTCCTGGTGGGCGGCATCCTGGACGAGGGACGCCGCCTCGTTGATCTCGAACAGTCCCAGATCACTACCGCCGGCGATCGACATCAGCACGCCTTGTGCGCCCTCCATCGAGGCCTCCAGTAGCGGGGAGTTGATCGCCACCTCGGCCGCTTGCAGCGCACGTCCGTCGCCCCGGGCTGAACCGATGCCCATCAGAGCGGTTCCCGCGCCACTCATGATGCCCTTGACGTCGGCGAAGTCGACGTTGATCAACCCCGGGGTGGTGATCAGATCGGTGATGCCCTGAACGCCGTTGAGCAACACCTCATCAGCGCTGCGGAACGCATCCATCAGCGAAACGCCCGCATCGCCCATCTGCAGCAGCCGGTCATTGGGGATCACGATCAAGGTGTCGCAGCTCTCCCGTAGGGCGCCGATCCCGCTCTCGGCCTGATTGGACCGCCTCTTACCCTCGAAGGAGAACGGCCGGGTTACGACGCCGACCGTCAGAGCGCCGAGCTTACGGGCGATATTGGCCACCACCGGCGCCCCGCCGGTGCCGGTGCCGCCGCCCTCGCCGGCCGTGACGAAGACCATATCGGCACCGCGTAAGAGTTCCTCGATCTCGTCCTTGGCGTCCTCCGCGGCCCGCCGGCCCACCTCCGGATCCGCCCCGGCGCCCAACCCCCGCGTGGAGTCGCGGCCGACGTCGAGTTTGACGTCGGCATCGCTCATCAACAGCGCCTGGGCGTCCGTGTTGATGGCGATGAACTCCACGCCCTTGAGACCCTGTTCGATCATTCGGTTGACGGCGTTGACGCCGCCGCCGCCGATGCCAACGACCTTGATGACGGCGAGATAGTTATGCGGGGGGGTCATCGCTGTGGTTCCTCCGTGGTGGGGGCTCGGGCTGCCGCGACTTTCCTGGTCTAAACCCTCAACCTCAACCAGAGGCTTAGAGTTATGTCAAGTTGTTCGCGTACTGGGAACCGTATGACCGGCGCCCGCCGGATTGGGGAGGCTCGCGGGCGTGTCGCCCTGGAATTTCCGCCGCCGGTTTCGACCGGTGGTATCGGCCCCCGACCGCGACCTGAACTCAGACCCCGAGATCAGTCCCCGAAATCGGGATTCCTCTCGGCAAGCCGCTATTTAACCGTGGGCAGGTCGGGACTGGACACGTCGTAGACGCGGCCCGGCTGGGTCAGTAGCGCCGCGAGTTTCTCAGCCTTCTCCTCAGTCCGATCGGTAGTCCCCCAGACGACCGTCCGGCCATCGGCGAGGGTCAGGGTGATCGACGCGACCGATGGCGCAGCGATCCGGCCCACCTGGGCCACTACCTCGGGCCGCAGCGCCGTCATCACCTGCAGCGCGGCCCGAGTCGGCGCATCGGTCGGGCCGGGGTTGTCGACGTCGATATAGGGCAACCCCGGTGGCGGTGGAGCAGTCGCGAAATCAACCCCGTCCCTGTCGAACAGATGCGGCCCGTCCGGGAAATCCTTGAGTACGACCGGAACCCGCTCGGCAATGGTGATCCGCAACTCCGAGGGGTATTCCCGTTGCACCCGCGCACTGGCGACCCGGCGGATGGAGGCAACCCGGTCGGCCACCAGGTCGGTGTCGATCTGAAGCAGCGGAGTGCCCGGACGGACCTTCGCGACGTCGATGACCTCTTCCCGGGTCACCGCCCCGGTCCCGATCACCACTACTGCACGGGCCGACATCACCGGCGTGAAGTACAAGACCAAGCCCAGGATGACGCTCACGATCGCCAGCACGATCAGCCAGATGACCAGTTGCAATCCCTTGACCGACCGGGCAGACAGCTTTTTCGGCTCCTCGACAAGCGGTCCGCGCATCCGGCGCTTGGCCTCCCGACGAGCATGCTCGATCGCCGTCGCCCGTTGCTGGGCGACCCGTCTTTCGGCGCGCTCGCGACGGGCCTTCCGCCGGGGGCCCTCGGTATCGGAGTCCGCTTCGGCGTTCCCGGATTCTTCGCCGGAGGCCTCGCCGGATTCCTCGCCGGACGAAGAATCCGGATCCCGGCCCGTCCCGGCTTCCGGGGTTCCGGGCTCGGTGTTCTCGACAGGGGGGTCCGATTGATCCCGGTCCGGGTCGACGGTGGCGACGCCCGCCTCGCCGGGTTCGGCCTCGTCCGGATCAGGATGGACCTCGTCCGGATCAGGATGGACCTCGTCCGGCGCCTCTGCTGGGGAGTCGGCACCGGCCGCCCGCTGCGCATCGGTCACCTTGGACCCCCCGATTCGGGGGCGTTCGTGTTGATCGCGGCAATGATCTCCGGGCCGAGCAGGGTGACATCACCGGCGCCCATGGTGACCACCACATCGCCCGGCCGGGCGCAGGCGGCCACCTGTTCGGCCACCGTCGACAAATCCGGCAGATAGTGGACCGGGGCGCCAACGTGCTCCGCGATCGTGGCGCCGCTGATACCGGTCAACGGCTGCTCGCGGGCGGCATACACATCGAGCACGAACACCACGTCCGCAGCGGTCAGGGCATCGGCGAAGTCGCGGGCGAAGGCCTTTGTCCGGGAATACAAGTGCGGCTGAAACACCACAATGCTCCGCCCGCCGGTGGGGTGCCCGCTGTGGTCCTGTCCGGCGACTCCGCGCAGCGCGGTCAGGGCAGCGCGCACCTCGGTCGGGTGATGCGCGTAATCGTCGAATACCCGCACTCCGCGGGCGGTACCGACCAGTTCGAACCGACGTCGAACGCCCTCGAAACCGGCTAACGCGTCCAGCACCTCCTCGATCGGCGCGCCCGCCTCGGCGGCGGCGAGTACCGCGCCCACCGCGTTGAGAGCCATATGCCGGCCCGGCACCGACAGCCTCATCGCCCGCGGATGATCCTCCCCGGCGAGCTGGATCTCGGCGACCGCGCCGGTCCCCCGTTGCTGCCAGTCCAGCAGCGCAGCGGTCAGTCCGCTGCTGACCCCGCCGGGCGCGGCGCTGCCGTAGCGCAGCACCCGGAAACCGAGGGCTGTACTTCGTTGCGCCAGCGCCGCCGCACCCGGATCATCGGTGCACACCACCAACGCTCCCCCGGGCGCAAGCCGGTCAACGAACTGATCGAATACCGCGGTGTAAGCCTCCGGGCTTCCGAAGAAATCGAGATGATCGGCCTCGATGTTGGTGACCACGGCGATATCGGGTCGGTACTCGAGAAGTGAGCCGTCACTCTCGTCGGCTTCGGCGACGAAGACATCCCCGCTGCCGTGATGGGCATTGGTCCCGGCTTCACCGAGGTCACCGCCGACCGCGAAGGACGGATCGAACCCGCCGTGTTGCAGGGCGACGATCAGCATGGAGGTGGTGGTGGTTTTGCCATGCGTTCCGGTTACCAGCAGCGTGCGATGGCCGGACATCAGTTTGGCCAGCACCGCCGGACGCAGAATCACCGGAACCGCGCGCCGCCGCGCCTCGACCAGTTCGGGATTGGTCTTGGGAATGGCGGCGTGGGTGGTGATCACCGCGGTCGGCCCGCCCGGCAGCAGATCGAGATTGGCCGCGTCGTGGCCGAGGCTGATGTGCGCGCCCCGGGCCCGCAGCGCGATGATGCCCCGGGATTCCTTGGCATCGGAACCAGACACCAGCGCACCGCGGTCGAGCAGGATGCGCGCGATGCCCGACATCCCGGCCCCGCCGATACCGACCATGTGCACCCGCTCCAGCTCCGGTGGCACTCCGGGCCCGATCATCGGCGCGCCTTCGGGTCGGCCTGAGCGACCTGCCATACCACCTCGGCGACGCGACGGGCCGCATCACGATGCCCCACCCCGGCCGCAGCGGCGGTCATCGCGGCCAGCCGCGGCCGGTCACCGAGCAGCCCGGCCACCTCCGCACCGACATATGCCGGCGTGAGATCGGCGTCGGCCAGCAGCAGGCCTCCGCCCGCTTCGACTACCGGCAGCGCATTCAGCCGCTGTTCACCGTTTCCGATCGGCAGGGGCACATAGATCGCGGGTAACCCGACCGCGGACACCTCGGCGACCGTCATTGCCCCAGACCGGCAGATCGCCAGATCGGCTGCGGCATAGGCGAAGTCCATTCGACTGAGATACGGAACCGGGATATACGGCGGCGCACCCGGCTGCGGCTCGGGAAGTTCCAGCGTGTTCTTGGGGCCGTGCGCATGCAGAACTGAGATTCCCGCGGCGGCAAGGTCGCCGGCGGCGGCCGAGACCGCCCGGTTGATCGAGGCGGCCCCCTGCGAGCCACCGAAAACCAGGAGCACCCGGGCCTCGTCGGGCAAACCGAAATAGGCCCGCGCCTCGGACCGTAGCGCGGCGCGGTTCAGACCGGTGATCGACGGCCGCAGCGGTATGCCCACAACTTCGGCGCCGCCAAGACCCGAACCGGGCACCGCAGCGAGCACCCGGCTGGCGAACCGCGCACCAAGCCGGTTTGCCAGCCCTGCGCGGGCGTTGGCTTCGTGCACCACCACCGGAACCCGCCGGGATCGCGCGGCAAGGTACGCGGGCACGGCGACATAACCCCCGAAGCCCACCACCACATCGGCAGAGACGGTATCGAGCACTGCCCGGGCCTCTCTGATCGACCTGCGCACCCGCCACGGCAGCCGGACCAGGTCTGCCGTGGGTTTGCGCGGTAGCGGTACCGGGGTGACGAGTTCGAGGGCGTAACCGCGGTCGGGTACCAACCGGGTCTCGAGGCCGCGGGCGGTTCCCAGCGCGGTGATACCCACGCCGGGATACCGGGCGCGCAGCGCGTCAGCGACGGCCAGCGCCGGTTCGATATGTCCGGCGGTACCCCCGCCTGCCAGCACCACCGACACGGTGCTCGCGGCAGTGCTGGGGTCGCTGCGGCCGGAACCGCCGTCGACGCCGAAGACACTCACCCGTGACGCTGACCTTCCATTGCGCGGGATCGCCGGTTCCGGCCGTTCCCGTGCCGATCGCTGCCCTGCGCGGCGGCGGCACGCCTCTGCTGGGAGGCGCCTCCATGATGCCCTGAGCGCCGAGAAGCCGACTGCACCGTCCCCGCTTTGGCCTTGCCGCCGCGCGGACGCGGTTGCTCGGCTTTGCGGGTCGGCCGCTTGGCCGGCTGAGCAGGCTTGGCAGCGACCGGCCGGGAACGCAGCCGGTCCCGCAGCACATCCACCCGGCTGGGCAGGTAGGGCTCCGGCAGCGGCAGCCGCAACAACCGGTTCATCCGGTCATCGCGGCCCGCCCGCAGCGCAGCCACCGCGTCGGGCTCGTGCCGGGCAGCATTCGCCATCAAACCGATCATGAACAGCGTGGTGGCCGTGGATGTTCCGCCCGCCGAGATCAACGGTAGCTGGATACCGGTCACCGGCAGTAAGCCCACCACGTAGCCGACATTGATGAATACCTGGCCGACCACCCAGGCCGTCGCGGTGGCCGTGAGCAACCGCAGGAACGGATCGGCCGACCGTTTGGCAATGCGCATACCGGCATAGGCGAACATTCCGAACAGGCAGAGTAGGCCGAACGCGCCGATGAACCCCAGTTCTTCACCGACGATGGCGAAGATGAAGTCATTGTGCGCATTGGGCAGATAGTTGAATTTCGCGGTGCCCTGGCCGAGTCCGTCGCCGAAGATACCCCCGTTTGCCAACGCGAACTTGGCCTGCCGGGCCTGATAACCGATGCCCTGAGCGTCGGCGGCCGGGTCGAGCCAGGACCGCACTCGGTCAGAGCGGTAGCCCTCCGACACCGCGAGTACGGCGGCCGCCGATACCGCGGCGAACACCGAACTGACGAAAACCTTCAGCGGCAGGCCGGCGAACCACAGTAGCGCCAGCAGGATGATGCCCAGCGAGACGGTCTGGCCCAGATCAGGCTGGGCCACGATGAGCGCCAGAGCGATGACTGCGGCCGGGATGAGCGGGATCAGCATCTCCCGCAGACTCGCCCGTTCCATGCGCCGGGTCGCCAGCAGATGCGCTCCCCAGACCACGAAGGCGATCTTGGCAAGCTCGGAGGGCTGCATGGACAGACCGCCGATGACAAACCATCCGCGGGTGCCGTTCGCGACCCGGCCGATACCGGGGATCAACACCAGCACCAGCATCACGATGGTCCCCGCGAAAACCGGGAATGCCATCCGCCGAATGAAGCGGACCGGTAGCCGCAGCGCGAACCAACAGGCGAACAGCCCGAGCCCGGCCCACATCACCTGACGGGCGAAAATCGTCCACGGGGAGCCGTCGGTGTCATAGGAATGGACGCCGGACGCCGACAGCACCATGATCAGGCCCAGCGAGGTCAGCAGGGCGGCCACCGACACCATGAGATGAAAGGACGTCATCGGCCGCGCCAGCCAGGCGCCGAACCGCTTCCGCGGGTCGAATCCCGGTTTCTTTGCCGCCGCCCCTGATCCGTCCCCGGCACCACCGGCCGCACTTTCGTCCCGGCGGAACAGCCGGGACCACACCGTGCCCACCGCGCTACCGGGCCTCGCGGTCAACCCGGGCCCGAACTGCCTCGGCGAATGCGTCGCCTCGGTCGGCATAGCCGCTGAACAGGTCGAACGATGCGCCGGCTGGCGCGAGCAGGACCGTGTCACCCGGATGCGCCAGACCGGCGGCGGCGGCAACGGCCTCGGCCATCACCTGTCGGCCGACACCGGGACCGCGGGCGTCCAACACCCGAGTCCCAGTAGTCACACCTGGCTCATGTGTCTCATGCACCCCAGCATCGTCTCGCGTTACAACGTGGATGACGGGGACATCGCGTGCGTGTCGCGATAACGCCTCGGCAAAGACCGCACGATCGCGGCCGATCAGGACCGCCCCGGCGAGTCGGTCGGCTACCCGGGCGACGGTGTCGTCAACGGAGCTGCCCTTGAGCATTCCGCCGGCCACCCACACGACTCGGGTATGGGCCAGGATCGACGCCTCCGCGGCGTGCGGGTTGGTGGCCTTGGAGTCGTCGACGTAGCGCACACCGTCCAGCGCGCCAACCTGTTCGGCACGATGCCGGCCAACCCGGAAAGCAGTCAACGCCGCGGCGATCGCGGCGGGCGGGACACCGACCGACCGGGCCAGCGCGGCGGCGCCGAGGGCGTTGAGGACACCGACCGGGCCCGGCACCGCTATCGAGTCGACCGGAGCCAGCACCACCTGCCCGCCGAACTCGCCGGCGAACGCCCGGTCGACAATCGCGCCGTCGCGTACCCCGAGTTCCCCGGCGGCCGGTTCGCCCAGCCGGAAACCGGCCTTCACGGTCGCCGGCGCGCCGGGAAGCAGGGCGCGCGCGGTCGGATCATCGAGGCCGACCACCGCCACCCGGCCCGCCAGTGCACCGGCCTTGGCCGCCGCGTAGGCCGCGAAGTTGCCGTGCCAGTCCAGATGATCCTCGGCCACGTTGAGAACAACGCCGGCCTCCGGCCGTACCGACGGGGCCCAGAACAGCTGGAAGCTGGAGAGCTCCACCGCCAGCAGATCAGCCGGTTTGGCAAGCACATCGAGGACGGGTTCGCCAATATTGCCGCACAGCACCGCGCGGCGTCGGTCGGCGAGCAGCATCTCATGGAGCATCGACGTGGTGGTGGTCTTTCCGTTGGTGCCGGTCACGACCAGCCAGCGCCGGGGCGTGCCGTAATGACCGGCGGTATCCAGCCGCCAGGCCAACTCGACATCACCCCAGATCGGCACACCGGCGGCCGCGGCCGCCGCCAGCACCGGAGCGGTCGGCGGGAATCCGGGACTGGTGATGACCAGGTCGAAGTCACCGGCCCGGGTGACGGCCTCACCCGGGCTGACGAACCGCACATCACCGAGCTTGCGCGCGGCGGCGGCATCGGCATCGCATACCGACAGCCGGAGGTCCCACGATTCCAGCGCCGTCACCACCGCGCGGCCGGTCACGCGGGCCCCGGCTATCAGCACCCGGGCCCCGGAATCCAGCAATGACAGATCAGCGGCCATCAATCCCCGATCGCACCGAGCCATTCACCGTAGAACAGCGACACCCCCAGCCCACAGGCGATCGCGGTGAGTAACCAGAACCGGATGATCACGGTGGTCTCGGCCCAGCCGACAAGTTCGAAGTGATGGTGGAAGGGGGCCATCCGAAAAACCCGTCGCCCGGTGGACCGGAACGCGATGATCTGAACCACCACCGAGGTCACCTCGGCGACGAACAACGCGCCGAGTACGACTGCGAGGACCTCGGTACGGCTGGTGACCGATAGCCCGGCGATGATCCCGCCCAGCGCCAGCGATCCGGTATCCCCCATGAAGATTTTCGCCGGAGCGGCGTTCCACCAGAGGAAACCGATACAGGCACCGGCGGTGGCGGCGGCGATCAGCGCCAGATCCAAGGGGTCGCGGACGTTGTAGCATCCGATTCCGGGGGCGGTGGCGCAGGCATTGCGGTACTGCCAGAACGTGATCAGCACATAGGCGGCACTGACCATGGCCATACTGCCGGCGGCGAGTCCGTCCAGTCCGTCGGTGAAGTTGACCGCGTTGGACCAGGCGCTGACCAGCACGATGACAAGCAGCACGAACAACACCGGGGGCAGTGCCACCGTGGAGATCTCGCGCACGTAGGACAATTCGGTGCTGCCCGGGGTAAGGCCGTCCGCGTTGGCGAACTGCAGCACCAGCACCCCGAACAACAGCGCTGCGGTGATCTGGCCGACAGTTTTGGCGGTCTTGTTCAGACCGAGGTTGCGCGACCGGCGGATCTTGATCAGGTCATCGAGGAAGCCGACCCCGCCGAGGGCGGTGGCCAGACCGAGTACGAGCAGTCCCGAAGCCGACGGCCCCACCCCGTCAAGGGTCAGACCCACCAGGTGTGCACCGAAGTAGCCGGCCCAGATACCGGCGAGGATCGCCACCCCTCCCATCGACGGGGTCCCCCGTTTGGTCTGGTGGCTGGGCGGGCCGTCCTCGCGGATCTCATGACCGAGGCCTTGACGGCTAAACAGCCTGATCAGCGCGGGAGTCAGCAGGATCGACACCGCCAGCGCGATCCCGACCGCGATGAGAATCTGCCTCACGGGTGCCCCGTTTGATCAGCCAGTCCATCGGCCAGCCCGTCAGCCAGCGCCCCCAGCCCGGCCGCATTCGACGCCTTGACCAACACCACATCGCCCGGGCCGAGCTCGGCGGCCAGTAGTTCCAGCGCCGCACCGGCATCGGGCACCATGGTCGACTCCGACCCCCAGGAACCCTCCATCACCGCTCCGTGATGCATGGCGCTCATAGGTCTCCCGGTTCCGACGACGACGAGCCGACTGATATCTAAGCGCACGGCTAGTCGGCCGATGCGATCATGCTCGGTTACCGAGTCCTCGCCCAGTTCTGCCATCTCGCCGAGCACCGCCCAACTGCGATGCCCACCACTGCGGGCCATCACCGCCAGAGCCTGCAGTCCGGCTCGCATCGAGTCGGGGTTGGCGTTATAGGCATCGTTGATGACCGTCACTCCGTCGGCGCGGGTCCGAACCTCCATCCGGCGCCTGGACTCCGGGGTGGCCTCGGCCAGCGCGGAGGCCACCTGCGGCAGCGTGGCCCCGCATTCCAGCGCGACCGCCGCCGCGCTGAGCGCGTTGCCCACCTGATGCTCACCGTGTACGGCGAGTCGGACCGGCACCGCACCGGTGGGCGCACACAGTATGAAGCTAGGCCTGGCCAACTCGTCGAGAACGACCTCCTCCGCCCTGATATCGGCGGTACGGGATCGCCCCACGGTGATGACCCGCGCCAGGCTCTGGTCCGCCATCGCCGCGACCACCGGATCGTCGGCGTTGAGAATCACCACGCCGGAGCCTGGGACTGCCTGCACCAGTTCAGCTTTCGTGCTCGCGATGAGCTCCCGGGACCCGAACTCGCCAAGGTGGGCGGTACCGACATTGAGCACCGCAGCGATCGACGGCGGTGCGATGCCGGCCAGCGCGGCGATATTTCCCGGATGCCGGGCGGACATCTCCAGAACCAGGAAATCGGTGCTCTCGGTTGCCTGCAGCACCGTCCACGGGAGGCCGAGTTCGTTGTTGAACGACCCGGGTGGAGCCACCACCTCGCCGAGTGGCCGCAGCACGGCGGCGATCAGATCTTTGGTGGAGGTCTTCCCCGAGGATCCGGTGATACCGATGGTCCGCAAGCCCCGCGCCGTGAGATCGGCGGAAACCGCGGCCGCGAGCCGCGCCAGCGCGGCCAGTACCGCAGCACCCGACCCGTCGGTGTCGTGTTCGAGCACTCCGGCCTGAGAGTCCGCTGCCGTCGCCGGCGGGGCGATCACAGCCGGCACCCCGACCGGCCGCGCGGCGAGCACCGCCGCAGCTCCGGCTGCCACCGCGGCCGCAGCAAAGTCGTGACCATCGGACCGCGCCCCAGGCAGAGCCAGGAACATCCCGCCGGGACGCAGTGCCCGGGAGTCGAACTCCACCGCCGCGGTGACGTGGGTCGCGGCCGCCTCGGTCGCGCTGATATCGGCGAGCCGGCCACCGACGATCTCGGCGATCCGCGCAACTGTGAGGTCGATCACCGCATCCTCTCCAAGGCCAGTGCCAATTCATCCCGATCGTCGAACGGCCTGGTCTGCCCACCGCCGGTCTGACCGGTCTCATGGCCTTTACCGGCGATGACCACGACATCACCGCGGCGGGCCCAGTTGACGGCGTGGGCGATCGCGGCCCGGCGGTCCGCTATCTCCAGCACCTCACCGGTACTGCTCGCCGCGCATCCATCGACCGGGCGCGCCGCGCCGGCCAGGACGGCCGCCCGGATCTGCGCCGGGTCCTCATCCCTGGGGTTGTCATCGGTGATGACGACCAGATCCGCCAGTTCGGCGGCAACCCGGCCCATTCCCGCGCGCTTCCCCGGATCCCGGTTGCCGCCCGCACCAAAAACCACAGCCAGCCGCCCGTCGCGCCGTCGCAGGGTTTCCAGCACGGCACGCAATGCGCCGGGTTTATGCGCGTAATCGACGACGGCGAGGAAATCCTGACCACGGTCGATCAACTCGAGACGACCGGGCACCGTCGCGCTCCTCAGTCCCGGTGCCGCCTGTTCGGGTGAGATGCCGATACCGTCCAGCATGGCCAGCGCCAGCAACGCGTTGGCGACGTTATAGCGGCCGGGCAGCCCGATCCGGAGCCGGTGGTGCACACCGGCGGGATCCACCGCGGTGAACTCCTGCAGCCCGCTGTCGAGGACCTTGATGTCCTGAACTCCCCAGTCCGCCGGATTGCCCTCGGCGCTGACCGTCACCGCGGTGGCTGCCCGAGTAGCCATCGACCGGCCGGCGTCATCGTCGACACAAACCACCGCAAACCGCGCGTGCAGCGGCGAGACCGGGTCGAATAACTTCGCCTTGGCCTCGAAATACGCGTCCATGGTGTGGTGGAAGTCGAGATGATCGCGGGATAGGTTGGTGAAACCACCGACTGCGAAGTGGATTCCGTCTACCCGGCCAAGTTCCAGAGCATGGCTTGACACCTCCATGACAGCGGTGTCGACACCCCGTTCGGCCATCACGGCCAGCAACGCCTGTAATGCCGGTGCCTCCGGTGTGGTGAGTGCGCTGGGCACCTCCGACCCGTCGATGGTGACCCCGACGGTTCCGATCATCCCGGCGGTCCGTCCTGCTGCCCGCAGACCGGACTCGATCAGGTGCGCCGTGGTGGTCTTACCCGAGGTGCCGGTCACGCCGAGCACGACGACCCGCTCCGATGGGTGGCCGTAGACGTCGGCGGCGACTGCGCCGAGAATCGATCGCGGATCGGGATGCACCAGTATCGGCACCGGCGCTGGATCGCCGAGCAGATGCCGGATGACCGACACACCACCGGGATCGGTGATTACGGCCGCAGCGCCGGCGCCGATTGCCATCTCGCTGTATTGGGCTCCGTGCGCGAACCGACCCGGCAAAGCCGCGAACAGATCACCGCACGTGGCGTCCTGGGCCCGCAAGGTGACCCCGAAGATCCGGACATCGGGGACAACGGAACCGTCCGCCGAGACGGCGTGAAACCTCTCAGCCAGCGCCCGCAGGGACAGCCCCGGGCTACTGCGCGGCCGAAGGGCACTTGTCACGGCAGGTCACCTCCTCCAACGCCGGCCGCGCACGAGGCTGCGCCGGCCGCCCGATCGGCTGATTACCCTACCGACGCGGGTCGGGCTCAGGACGCTTGCAGCGTCAACGGCGGCCCCGGGTCGGGTGAGAGCGGCACGTTTTCGCGTTGGAGCAGCCAGCTCGCGATGTTGTGGAATAACGGCGCCGCCGAGTGGCCGGGAGTCCCGTCGGCATTGCGTGTCGGCGCGTTCATCATGATTCCGATCACGTACCGCGGATCCTCCACCGGTGCCAGCCCGGCAAAGGTAATCCAGTAGACGTCGTCGTAGTAGCAGCCGCAGGCTTGATTGATCTGCTGGGCGGTACCGGTCTTGCCGGCCACCTGATAGCCCTCGACCGCAGCGGCCGCGCCGGTGCCCTGCTGGGCACCCATCGGGTCCCGTTGCACCACGGCACGCAGCATATTGCGGACGGTGCGTGCGGTCTCCGGGGAAACCACCTGGATACCGCTTGGTTGCTGCTCTTCGGTACGGGCTCCATCCGGTGCGATGGTGGCCTTTACGATCCGCGGCGGGATCCGCATCCCGTCGTTGGCGATGGCCTGGTACATCCCCGTCATTTGCAGCAGCGTCATCGAAAGGCCCTGTCCAATGGGCAAGTTGGAGAACGTGCTGCCAGACCACTGGTCGATCGGCGGGACGACACCCGCGCTCTCCCCCGGCAGTCCCACGTTCGTCCGCTGACCCAGCCCGAACTTTCCGAGCATCTCGTAGAAACGCTCCGGGCCGACCCGTTGAGCCAGCATCAGGGTGCCGACATTGGATGACTTGCCGAAGATCCCGGTGGTAGTCAGGGGCAGCACCCCGTGGCTCCAGGCATCCTTCACGTTGACCCCGCCCATGCCGATCGAACCGGCGACCGGAAGCACCTCATCGGGGTTGGACAGTCCTTCCTCGATCACCGAGGAGGCGATGACGATCTTGTTCACCGATCCGGGCTCGAAGGGCGAGGTCACCGCCAGGTTGCCGATCTGCCGGTTGGATTGTCGGCCGATATCCTGGCTCGGGTCGAAGGTGTTGTCGTTCGACATCGCCAGCACCTCGCCGCTTTTCGCATCCAGCACCACTGCGGAGACATCGCGGGCGCCAGAGGCGTTCTTGGCCAGCTGGACCTGTTGCTGGACGTAGAACTGGATATCGTCGTCGAGGGTCAGCTGGACGGTCGCGCCGTTGACCGCTCGGTGCCGGTTCCGGTAGCTGCCCGGAATCACCACACCGTCGGACCCGCGGTCGTAGGTGATCGACCCGTCGGAACCGGCGAGAACCGCATCCATCGAATCCTCCAGGCCGAGCAGTCCGTGGCCGTCCCAGTCGATCCCGCCAACCACATTGGCAGCCAGCGAACCACCGGGGTACTGACGCAGGTCCTGCCGTTCGGCACCCACCTCGGGGAACTTCTTCGTGATTGCGCTGGCGATGCCGGGGTCGACAGCACGGGCAAGGTAGACGAAGGTCTCGCTGCTGCGCAGCTTTTTCAGCAGGGTGGCGGAGTCCGGCTTGTTGTCGAGCTTGGCGGCCACATACTTGGCAATATCGGCCAGCCGCTGGTCCGGGTCGGGGGCATCCGGCGAGTCCCGCTCGGCATCGGCGAGTTGTTTGCGGATCTTTTTGGGCTGGAACGTCAGCGCCCGGGCCTCAATGGTGAAAGCCAGCTTGTCGAAGTTCCGGTCGACGATGGCACCCCGTACCGCCTGCTCGACATCGGTCACCTTGAGCTGACCGGCGGCCTGGGCGCGCAGACCCGCCGCGCGCGGCACCTGCAAGGTGAACAGCTGTGCCGCGACGACCAGCATCGCCAGCATGATCACGACGTTGCCGACTCGGTACCGGTAGACGAACGAGGAACTGTCGGTCCCGGTATCAGCGGCCGGACGGGTGCGCCGGGAGGTGGCCGGCCGTCCCTGACCGGCCCCCGACGACGCGGCGGAGAGGACGCGGGTCTGACGTTTCCGGCCGGCTGTCGGTCGTTGTCCCGGTTTCTTGGCGCGGCTCAATGGGCCACTCCGCCGGGAGGAACCTCAGGAGAACCATCAAACGCAGGAACCACTGGAACCACAGGAGTAACTGTAGGGACCGGAACACCCGCAGCCGGGACAGGCGGGATCGGCAGCGTGTCGCCAATGGGCGACGGCAAGCCGGTAAATGGCAGCGCCGACCCCGGCAGGGCGGCTTCCGGGAGAGGCACACCCGGCAGCACCGACCCCGGCAGGGCGGCCCCCGGGAGAGGCACACCCGGCAGCACCGACCCCGGCAGGGCGGCCCCCGGGGGGAACGCTGGACCGGGTAGCGCAGATCCGGTTTGGGCGTGCGGATTGGCATCGGTGGCCGGCGGGACCAGTACCGGAGCGCCCCTGGCACCGGCGACGGGCGCGCCCGGCAGCGCTGGGGTCAGCCGGACCGGAACCTCGACCCCGGCCCCCGGCGTGCGCAGTGCCGGCGCGGTGGCCGCCGGTTTGGGGTCCGGCGGCAACTCTTCGGGCAACTTGGTGTTCAGCGGCGGCGGCGGAACACCCTCGGCGGGCTTGGGCTCGCCGACGACCACCCAGTTGCCACCCGGATCCTGAACCAGGTGGGCGGTGTCCTTGGAGGGAATCATGCCGAGCTCCCGGGCCGCATCAGCGAGGGCCGGGGCCGATTGTGCCTCGAGAACGTCACGTTCGAGGGCTTCTTTCTGCTGAGTCAGCGCGTCGTTGAGTTCGCGGGCTCCGCCCAGTTGGTAGGAGCGCTGCGCAGCATGGGTTGACAGCCACAAGGTGATCGCCAGCCCGATAGCGAGCGAACCGATGATCAGGACGACGAACGGAACCCTCGCCAGCAGAGTCTGGGGCCGCAGGTCGACACGGGCGATCCTGACCAGTAGCCGCTCGCGTAACGGTGGCCGGACGACTTTGGGTGCCTTGGCCTTACGGGCCTTGGCGCGCGCCTTGGCCTGGCTGGTGGTTTTGGCGCGGCCGGGCCGGTCGGCGGGCCTCGGAGCCGGCGCGGTTTGCGGCCCCTGACGCGGACCGCGTGCCTCATGCGGACGGCGAGCCCGGTTGGTGGCACGCGCCCGGTTCTCCCGTGCCGAACCGTCGCTCGCGCGGCGCTTTCGGGCCGGGCCGTCGGCAGTGCGACCGCGAGCCGGCGCGGCCGCCCGCCCCCGGCCGCCCCCCCGGGAGGACTTCGGGCCCTCAGCGACATCGGTGCGACCGGCCGACCTTCGCCCAACCTTCATCTGATGCCCTCTCCGTACGTACGCTCAATGGCACGCAACCGGACCGGCGCGCTCCGCGGATTGCGTTCGATCTCGTCCGGGTCGGCCCGTTCGGCGCCGCGGGTCAACGTCACGAACTCCGGCCCATAGCCGGGCAGCTCAACCGGTAGCCCCTCGGGACTGCGGGAGGACGTCGCCGCGACAAAGGCCGTCTTGACGAGACGGTCCTCGAGCGACTGGTAGGCCATCGCAACCACGCGGCCGCCCGGACGCAGAGCATTCAATGCCGCCGGCAGCGCGGTGGTCAATGAGTCGAGTTCGGAGTTGACGGCGATCCGTAGCGCCTGAAAGGTGCGTTTGGCGGGATGGCCGCCGGTTCGGCGGGCCGGGATCGGGATCGCGTCGTACACGGTCTCGACGAGTTCGCCGGTTCTGGTGTACGGCGCATCGGCGCGACGAGCTGCGATGAAGCCCGCGATCCGCGAGGCAAACTTCTCCTCGCCGAAACGGCGAAGGATATCTGTCAGCCGCCCGCGGTCGTAGGTGTTGAGGATCTCCGCGGCGGTCAGTTCCGCGTCCGGGTCCATCCGCATGTCCAATGGGGCGTCTGCGGCGTAGGAAAAACCCCGCTCTGTACGGTCCAGCTGCATCGAGGAAACCCCGAGATCGAACAGCACTCCGTCCACTGAACCCGTTGACGCCAGGCCGCTGTCGCGGAGCGCTCCGGCAATGCCGTCGTACCGGGTGCGCACCAGGGTTACACGATCGGCGAATCGGGCCAGCCGCCTGCCGGCAATATCCAGCGCATCGGGGTCGCGATCCAGCCCGATCAGACGCAGGCCGGCGAAACGGTCCAGGAACCGTTCGGCATGGCCACCCGCGCCCAGCGTCGCATCGATGAGCACCGCGCCGGTGCCCTCCGGTGCGGTGCGGGTCAAAGCCGGGGCGAGCAACTGGACACAGCGATCAAGCAGAACCGGCACGTGCGGAAACTCGCCGCGGCCCCGGCCACCCTCTCCGGCCACCAGATCACCTCCGGCTTGGTTCGGGGGTATCCGTGCACCGAGGTCCCTGTCCGTCTCGAACCTGGCGTCGGGGAAGTACGTCAGGGTCGGTTCGGGCAGAGGCCACGATGCACGGACATGCAGCGTTTTCGCCGCGGGCTCAGATAATGTCGCTGAGTGCTTCATCGCTGGCCGCGGAGAAGTTCTCTTCGTGAGTTTGTTGGTAGTCCTGCCAGGCTTGCGAGTCCCAGATCTCCAGGAAGTCGACGGCACCGATCACCACGCACTCCTTGGTGAGGTGGGCGTAGCGGCGGTGATCGACCGATAACGTGATCCGGCCCTGAGCGTCAGGATGCTGCTCGTCGGTACCCGCCGCCAGATTGCGCAGGAAGGCGCGGGCTTCCGGGTTGCTGCGCGAGGTAGCGGCAGCACGCCGGGCCAGCTGCTCGAATTGTTCGCGCGGGTAGACAGCGAGGCTGTGATCCTGGCTCTTGGTCACCATCAGCCCTCCTGCCAGTGCGTCTCGGAACTTGGCGGGCAGCGTCAGGCGGCCCTTGTCGTCCAGCTTGGGCGTGTAGGTGCCGAGAAACATGCTGTGCACATCTCCTCGAAACTTGCCCCGGAGTGCCCGTCACCCCGCTGCCGCCACGATACCCCACATTGCCCCACTTTGCTCCACTTAGTGACTGAAAAGTGTCCGATTTCGCCCACCGCACTCCCCGCCGGGGTGGTGAGGCACGTTATTGCGGCAGAGGCGATTCACAAAAGCCGAGGTGGCGGATCGGAACTAGCGCGGTGGGGCGATGTGGGGAGGTGTTCCGGCACACCCTCGATGGTGACACCGGGGCACGGCACACCAGCGTCAGGGGAGAGGTGCCCTCAGAGAGCAACCGCCGCCAGACAGGGAGGCCAAGCGGTCACGAGGCAGACAGCCTGGAGGGGCAGGTTCGCAGTTCGCCCTGTTGGCTGTGCTGGAGATGGTGCCGAAGATCCTACTCGTCGAAACGACGGCGGAAGCGGTCTTCCATCCGACTGGTGAACGAACCCCCGGACCCCTTCACCCGTTTCTGGCGCCCCGGCGCGGGTGCGGGACCCTTCTCCCCCGCGCCCGAGGTCTGCGAGCCCGTGACGGCAAACACCACACCGGCGAACATCACCATGAACCCGATGACGGAGAGAACCGGGAAGCCCCCGATCATCGTGGCTTTGATGGCCACACCCGCAACCAGCATCGCCAGGCCGAGGATGAAGAGCCCGGCCCCCTGCAGCCGACGCCGCGTCGACGGTGTCCGAATTGTCCCGCCGCGAACGCTCGAGGCGAACTTGGGATCTTCGGCGTAGAGAGCGCTCTCGATCTGATCGAGCATCCGCTGCTCATGATCGGAGAGTGGCATTCGTCCCTCCTTGCCGACGCCGCCAAATAAGAGTTACCACCGCAGCTCACGCCCGGCGCTAATCACATGATACGAGTTGGGGATTCCCCGTACCACCCGGTTAAACCACCTGATTGTCGCTCACCGCTCAGGAAAAGTGTAGCGCCGCCCGGTGGGTGGTCAGCAAGGCCAGTGCTGACGTAAGGCGTCCGTCACCACTGATCGGCAGCCCGCATCGCGCCGCCACCATAATGGCGGTGTACCCGACAACGGCAGGGCGGACGGCGAGGGGGACGATGGCGGCCTTCCTGATCGATCTGTCTCCGGCCGACATGGCCCGCCGCCTCGGCGAGGCACTATCGGTCTACGTCGAGGCAATGCACTACCCGCGCGGCACGGAGAAACAGCGCGCATCGATGTGGCTGGAACACACCCGCCGGCTGGGGTGGCGGGCGGTGGCAGCAGTCGAGGCCGATACCGGCGGACCCGAACGCCTTGACCCGGAACAACTCACCTCGGCACCGCTGCTGGGCGTGGCCTACGGTTATCGCGGCGCGCCGGGCCAATGGTGGCAGCAACAGGTGGTTCGCGGGCTACACCATGTCGGCCTGCCCCGGGACGGGATCAGCAGGCTTATGAACAACTACTTCGAGCTGACCGAGCTCCACATCCATCCCGGCGCCCAGGGCCGCGGTCTGGGCGAGGCGCTGGCCCGGCGCCTCCTCAGCGATCGCGACGAGGCCAACGTTCTGCTGTCCACCCCGGAAACGCACGATGAGGCCAACCGCGCCTGGCGACTGTACCGGCGGCTGGGTTTCACCGATGTCATCCGCGGCTACCACTTCGCCGGGGATCCGCGCGCATTCGCCGTGCTGGGACGCACGTTACCGCTGTAGTCGGTCGAGTCTGGCACGATACTCTCGTGCCATCACCGGACCGTTCCCGCCGCGCCGTTCCGCGACTGATGGCACTGCTGCTGTTGTTCGCCGTCCCGCTGCTGGCCGGATGTCTCCGGGTGAACGCCGCCATCACGGTCTCCCCCGACGACCTGGTGTCCGGCAGGATTATTGCCGCCGCCCAGCCCCGCGATGACGAAGACCGGGGTCCGCAGTTCGACGAGAACTTGGGCTTCAGCAACAAGATTTCGGTATCGCCCTACGAGGCAGACGGTTATGTCGGTTCCCGGGTCACCTTCTCGGATTTGACCTTTGCTGAAATGCCCCAGCTCGCCAGCCTCACCCGCGACGCCGGCGGGGTGGACATCGCGCTGCGCCGGGCCGGGAGCCTGGTGATCCTCGAAGGCCGGGTCGATCTGACCAATGTCAACGACCCGGAGGCCGATGTGACGTTCAGCGCCGCCTTCCCCGGCGACGTGGTTTCCACCAACGGCGAGCTGGTGACGACGAGTGCGGTCGAGTGGAAGCTCGTGCCCGGCACCGTCAACATGATGGACGCCCAATCGCGCTTCACCGACCCCAGCACCCGATCGTTCACCACGGCGGCCATGTGGCTGGGACTGGCGACGGCGCTGGTGGCCGGAGTCATCGCGGCGCTGGCTTGGCGCGACCGTGACCGATCTTCGCCGCGGTTCGCCCAGGCCGAGCCCGGCGAAAAGCTCTAGGCCGGGGGAACCGGAACAGTGGATCCGATGGAAGCGAAAGACAGCGCGCACGCTGCGGTGCCGACACCCACCGAACTTGTCGGCGCCGTTACCGGGCAACTACGGAGTTATCTGGCCCGTCGACGATCGGATGCCGCCTATATCGGCGCTGATTATGACGCGCTGATCGGCACGCTGGAGGACTTCGTCCTGCGCGGGGGTAAGCGGCTCCGGCCGGCATTCGCCTACTGGGGCTATCGGGCCGTCACCCCCGGACCCGACGACGATGTCGACGACGGGATGCTCCGGCTGTTCTCCGCACTGGAACTGCTGCACGCCTGTGCGCTGGTGCATGATGACGTCATCGACGACTCGGCGACCCGCCGGGGCAGGCCGACAGCGCATATGCAGTTCGCCGGCCTGCACCGCGAAAAAGGCTGGCTCGGGTCGGCCGATCAGTTCGGCCGGTCGGCGGCGATCCTGCTCGGCGACCTGTCGCTCGTATGGGCTGATGACATCGTGGCGGCTGCGAACCTGTCCCCAGGCGGTCAGCGCCGGGTGCAACGCGTGTGGTCGGATATTCGCACCGAGGTGCTCGGCGGCCAGTACCTCGATATCGTCGCCGAGTCCCGCGGCACCCATTCGATCGACACGGCGATGAACGTCAATACCTACAAAACGGCGTCCTATACGGTGTCCCGGCCATTGCAGCTCGGCGCCGCCGCAGCAGCTGATCGCCCAGAAGTGCAGGCCATATTCCACGGCCTCGGGACTGATCTCGGGGTGGCATTCCAGTTGCGCGATGACGTTCTCGGTGTGTTCGGCGACCCCGCGGTCACCGGGAAACCGTCCGGCGATGATTTACGGGCCGGCAAACGCACCGTGCTGTTGGCCGAGGCGGTGCAGCGGGCCGAGCGCTCCGATCCGGCGGCCGCCGAACTACTCCGCTCATCGGTCGGCACCGAACTCAGCGAGGCGCAGGTCGGCGAGTTGTGTTCGGTCATCGAGTCGGTGGGCGCTCTGGGCGCAGTGGAGGAACACATCAGCACACTGACCCGCCGCGCTCTGGAAGTTCTGGAGCGGGCACCGATCAACGCGCCGGCCCGAGCCGGGCTGACAGAATTAGCCGGATTGGCCGCCAACCGGTCGGCATAGAGAAGATGACCGCACCGTCAACTGCCGCGGCCGCGTCGAGCGCATTGAGCCGCCTGCGGGCATTCGTCCGCGGCGACGACGGACGACCCGCTCTGTTGGGACTTGTGGGCGCAGCCCTGATCGCTGTCGGGGGGCTGGGCGCGGGAAGCACCCGGGAGCATGACCCACTGCTGGAATCAGCGCATCTGTCCTGGCTCCGCTTCGGTCATGGGCTGGTGGTCTCCTCACTGGTGCTCTGGGGTGGTGTCGCGCTGATGCTGGCAGCCTGGCTGTGGATGGGCCGCCGACTCATCAACGGTCAGCCGATCAGCACGTACACCATGATCGCGACGACCGGCTTCTGGCTGGCACCGCTGCTGTTGAGCGTTCCGTTGTTCAGCCGTGATGCCTACTCCTACCTGGCCCAGGGTGCACTGCTGCGCGACGGGTTCGACCCGTACGTCGTGGGGCCGATCGAGAATTCGAACTCCCTGCTGGACGACGTCAGCCCGATCTGGACCACCACCACCGCACCGTACGGACCGGCCTTCATTCTGATCGCCAGATTCGTGACCCTGATCGTCGGCGACGATGTCGTGATCGGCACCATGCTGCTGCGGCTGTGCATGCTGCCCGGCCTCGCGCTGTTGATCTGGGCCGCACCGCGAGTGGCCCGCCATATCGGCGCCGACGGTGCGGTGGCGCTGTGGATATGTGTGCTCAACCCCCTGGTGATCATTCATTTGATGGGCGGCGTGCACAACGAGATGCTGATGGTGGGGCTGATGATGGCCGGTATCGCGCTGACGTTCACAGGCCGGCATATTGCGGGTGCTGCGCTGATCGCCGCTGCGGTCGCGGTCAAAGCGACCGCGATCCTCGCCTTACCGTTCATGGTCTGGGTCTGGATGCGTCACCTGCACGGAAATCGGTTGCGGGCGTTCGCTATCGCCTCGCTGGCCTCGTTGGCCACGTTGGTCGCAGTGTTCGCGGTACTTTCCGCCCTGGCCGGGGTCGGCCTCGGTTGGATGACGGCATTGGCCGGCTCGGTGCGGATCATCAACTGGCTGACCGTTCCGACCGCGCTGGCTAATCTCGCCAGTACGATCGGCGGCGCTTTCATCCCGGTCAACTTCTACGCCGTGCTGGAAGTCACCCGGCTGGCCGGCATCACGGTCATTCTGGTGTCCCTTCCGTTGCTGTGGTGGCGATTCCGGCACGACGACCGCGAGGCGCTACAAGGAATCACCTGGGCGATGGTCGTGGTCGTACTGTTCGTGCCGGCCGCGCTGCCCTGGTACTACACCTGGCCGCTGGCCGTGATGTCGGGGCTGGCACAGTCCCGCGCGGCGATCGCACTCATCGCCGGCTTCTCGACCTGGATCATGGTGATCTTCAAACCGGACGGCTCGCATGGCATGTACTCCTGGCCGCATGTGTTGCTGGCCACCGCGTGTGCAGTGGCGGCCTGGTACTCGCTGCGGCGAACCGAATCACGGCGACCTGGTTGACGGCGCCGGTCAGTACGCCGGTCAGTACGCCGGTCAATACGCCATAGCCTGCGCGCGCCGCAAAACCTCCCGGGCCTGATGGGACTGCAGCGCGTCGACCGGCCGGGCGTTGGGCAACGGTTCCCGCGCCCCATCCCGGGTGACGGTGAGCGAGGCGTCGGCGGCGAAAAGCCAACTCAGGATCTCGCTGTCGCGGTAACCGCCGTCCCGTAGCACCGCCAGCAGACCCGGCAATGCCTTGACCACCTGACCCGAGTCGGTCAGAAACACCTTCGGCACCACTGCAATCCCATTGCGGCGAACCGCGACAAGATGCCCGTCCCGAAGATGCTGATGAACTTTCGTCACCGGTATGTTCAGCAGCTCGGCCACCGTTGGGAGGTCGTAAACCGGTTCATTCGCGTCAAGGACATCCGAACTGGTCGGAATACTGCTCACAGTTGCCAGTCTATAAGCAGGCCCGGGCCGGTCACCGTCTTAGGATGGGCCGGTGATCCGCGACCCGCTCGTCGGCGAGTTACTCGACGGCCGGTACCGCGTCGAGGCCGCGATAGCCTCCGGCGGCATGTCGACGGTCTACCGCGGTCTCGATATTCGGCTCGACCGCCCCGTCGCACTGAAGGTGATGGATGCCCGCTACGCCGGTGATCATCAGTTCATTACCCGTTTCCAGCGCGAGGCCCGTGCGATCGCCCGGTTGAAACACCCCGGGCTCGTGGGCATCTACGATCAGGGCAACGACACTTCGCACCCATTCCTGGTGATGGAACTCGTCGACGGCGGGACTCTGCGCGAGCTCCTGACAGAGCGCGGCCCTATGCCGCCGCATGCGGTGCTGGCGGTGCTCCGACCGGTGCTGGGCGGCCTTGCGGTGGCGCACCGAGCCGGGTTGGTGCACCGTGATATCAAACCGGAGAACGTTCTGATCTCGGATGATGGCGAGGTCAAGCTGGTCGATTTCGGGCTGGTCCGGGCCAGTGCTGAAGCGGGAATCACCTCGACAAGTGTCATTCTCGGCACGGCCGGCTACCTGTCTCCGGAGCAGGTTCTCGGCCATCCCACCGGACCGCACAGCGATGTCTACGCGGCCGGGATCATGGCCTTCGAACTGCTGACCGGCGTCACCCCATTCACCGGCGACAACGCGCTGGCGGTGGCCAACCAGCGGCTCGACCGGGACGTGCCGCCGCCAAGTTCGATGATCGACGGGGTTCCCCCGGAGTTCGACTCCTTCATCGCCTCTGCGACGGCCCGGGAACCGGAAGAGCGGTTCGCCGATGCCTCGGCGATGGATGACGCCCTCGAGATCGTGGCCGATGAGCTCGAACTGCCGTATTTCCGCGTTCCGGCACCGCGTAAATCGGCCCAGCATGCCGCCCAGCATGCCGCGGCGACAGCCGGGCGTCGCCCCCGGAGCAGTACGACCCGTCAGCTCACCCCGGCTCCCCAGCCCCGCCGGTCCGATCCGCCGGTCCATACCGACGGCTCCGTCCCGGACCAGCCGGCGACAGTAGGCACGAACGCCCCCGCCGAGGTGAAACAATTCGCGGGAATCGACGTCGACGAGTTCGCCTGGGCGAGGCAGCGTGGCCGTCGGACCGTCGTGCTCTGGGTGTTGACCGTTCTGATCCTCACCGGGCTGGTCGCCGGCGCAGCGTGGAACCTCGGAGTTCACCTGCCGGATCTGATCGGTCGGTGACCCACCGGCGAGGCGGCGTCAGTCGCGCAGCATCTCCGCGACCAGGAAGGCCAACTCCAGGCTCTGCTGGGTGTTCATCCGCGGGTCACAGGCGGTCTCGTACCGTCCGGCGAGATCGGTATCGGAGATGTCCTGGGCACCGCCGAGACACTCGGTGACGTTCTCCCCGGTGATCTCGACGTGCATACCGCCGGGATGCGTGCCCAGCGCCCGGTGCACCTCGAAGAACCCCTGGACCTCGTCCACGATCCGGTCGAAGTGCCGGGTCTTGTACCCGGTGGAGGACTCGTGGGTGTTGCCGTGCATCGGGTCGCACTGCCAGATCACCTGATGCCCGGTTGCCTGCACCTTCTCGATGATCGGGGGCAGCAGATCGCGGACCTTGTGATTGCCGAGCCGGCTGACCAGAGTGAGCCGTCCAGGCTTGTTGTGCGGATCAAGCCGTTCGACGTACTCCACAGCCAGCTCCGGGGTCATCGTCGGTCCGATCTTCACCCCGATCGGGTTGGCGATCACCTCTGCGAAAGCGATATGCGCTCCGTCCAGTTGGCGGGTGCGCTCGCCGATCCACACATAGTGGGCGGAAAGGTCGTAGAGGCGGGGTTCGCCGGATTCGTGTGCCAGCCTCAGCATCGCTCGCTCGTAATCCAGAACCAGCGCCTCGTGGCTGGCGTAGATCTCGGCGGTGTCGAGGTTGCGGTCATTGACCCCGCAGGCCTGCATGAAGCGCATTCCCCGGTCTATCTCAGAGGCCAGCGCCTCATAACGGGCCCCGGCCGGCGAGGTGCGGACGAACTCGCGGTTCCAGTCGTGAACCAGGTGCAGCGAAGCCAACCCCGATGAGGTCAGCGCGCGCACGAGATTCATCGCCGCGCTGGCGTTGGCATAGGCCCGGACCAGCCGTGAGGGATCGTGCTCGCGAATGGCGGCGTTCGGGGCGAAGCCGTTGACCATGTCTCCGCGGTAGGACCTCAGTCCGAGAGCATCGGTGTCCGACGACCGCGGCTTGGCGTATTGCCCGGCGATCCGAGCCACCTTCACCACCGGCATACTGGCGCCGTAGGTCAACACCACCGCCATCTGCAACAGCGTTCGGATATTCGCCCGGATATGCGGTTCGGTGTTGTCTGCGAATGTCTCCGCACAGTCGCCGCCCTGCAGCAAAAAAGCCTCACCGCGGGCCACCGCTTCAAGCTGGTCGGAAAGTCTCTCGATCTCGGAGGCGACGGTGACCGGCGGAACGCTCTCAAGCACCTTGCGCATCGCTTTTGCTTGCGCGGGATCCCAACCAGGCTGCTGGGCGGCGGGCTTTGCCAGCGCCGCGTCCAGTCGATCCCGCAGATCGGTCGGCAGCGGCGGCAAGGCAGGCAGCTGGTCGATCGGTACGTCAACGGTCCAGTTCACGCAGACCATCGTAACCGGGCCTAACCGGTCGGATGACCACCGGAGAGATGGTCTACCTGCGGCGAAGCCCCGCCGGCGAAACCCCGGGCCGCCATGATCAGCTCATAACGCCGCTGGTTGTGCCGGGCATCGACCAGCGCGTCATGGGAATCCTGCGGCCGGGGCGGCAGCCGCGGGCTCCCGCGGTCCTCCCAGAGCTGCCTGAGCTCGCGGGTGAAGCGCGGAACCTGCGGCGGCAGCGCGGTCATCTCGCCCCACAGCTGGCACAGTGCCACGTGGTCGTAGGCGCCCACCCAGGCCCACAGTTCGATCGGCTCATCACCGTCGATATCGAAGAAATCCTCCAGGCCTTCGCGGATCGCCCGCCGCGAGCGCCACAGCTTGGAGGCGGGCGGAGGCAGTTTCGGCAGGACGTGGGTGCGCACCCAACGGCCTGCCGATTGCGGGTCGAACTCGGTCGACACCGCGTAGAACTCGCGGCCGTCCTCAGCAATCACACCGATCGAGATGAGGTCGATGATCCGGCCGTTATCGATGAACTCGGTGTCATAGAAATACCGCATAACGCTGTCACCCCCCGGCCTTGGCTGCCATCGGTGCGGCCGACGACCGGTCCGGCGGCGGCGCAACGTGGACCTGGCGGTCGAGTTCGGCGTTGACCTCGAGATCGCTCGGGAAGCGCGGTTCGCCGGCGAGGACATGCTGGAGCCACAAATTGACCTGCACAAATGGCCGGCGCAGATGGCGCTCACGTTCCACCGAGCGGTGCATTTTGCGGGGCGCATCCTGGTAGTGCCAGCGGGCCCACGGTGCATGCGGCCGGGACAGCCGGATCGCTCCGACGAAGAGCAGCGGGGTGATGAACATACCCAGCAGCCCGGTCCACAGCTTTCCTTTGAGCAACACCACCACCGCCAACGCCAGGGTGAGCACCGCCATCACGATCACGACCGCCCGGGCGGAATCGGAATCGTCGTCTCGCCAGATGCTGATATCGAAGAACGAAAGCGGATTGAATCCCAGGACGAGCAGGCCTGCCACCGCCACTGCGGCGAACACCGCGTCGACCGAGGTGCGGCCGTCGGAAGACCAGTACACGTCCTGCAGGTGCAGGATGAGCGCGAACTCGTCAAGCACCAGAGCCGCACCGATTCCGAAGAATATCGCAGCCGCTGTGAACTGCTGTTTGCTGCCGTCGCTCGCCATGGTTACCATCGCGACCCCTGAGATCAACACCAGGACGACCCCGAATACGGCGTGGTGGATGTGCAGCCCGCCGCCCGTTCCGGCGCCGTCGCCGGAGCCGGCTTTGGGCGAGACGGAGATATTGTGCGGCTGCCACCATTTGCGCGGCCCCGGCCGGCCGGCCGTTGCGCGGATGTAGCGGGTGATCGAGCGGGTGACGAAAAAGGTGATACAGAAGGCGATCAGGCACCACATCAACGGCTCTCGCCCCGGTGCCACAAAATCCAATTGCACGGCATCCAACCGGAGGTCCACGTAGGCGTCTGGGCATCGGGCTGTCGGCACGGCTGTAAAACTTACGCCCATCGGAATGAAAACTTGCGCCCATGGGGATCCTGACGTTGCTGCCGGATACTCTGAAGGCGAGATGAGCGGTTTGCAGTCGCCCCGGTCGGGCAGTTTCGCAGGGCCGAGCCGATCGGGTCGGCCGATGCTCGCCATATGGCGACTGACGCAGGCGCTGATCATGCTGGCAGTGGCGCACGCCTGCTGGCGGCTTTTCGGCCACTTCCCCTACCGGATCGACGCCGACGTTTATCGGATGGGCGGGCAGGCCTGGTTGCAGGGGCAGCCGCTGTACTCCGGCGGCGCGGTCTTCCAGACCCAGGGCGGCATCGATTTGCCGTTCACCTATCCACCGCTGGCAGCGATCGTGTTCAGCCCCCTTGCACTGGTGCCGTTGGCGGTGGCCGGCGTGGCGATCACCGCCACGACGTGGGTGCTGCTGATGGTGTCCCTCTGGATCGTCCTGACCCGGCTTGAAGTCGCCGAAGACTGGCAGGCCGGCGGCGAACGCGCGTGGGCTCGGCGCTGGTGGCTGGCGGCGGGGATCGTGGCTCTGTCGGTGACATGGTTCGAGCCGATCCGGGCCAACTTCTCCTTCGGTCAGGTCAATGTGATCCTGATGACCCTGGTGATCGCCGATTGCATTCCGCGGCGAACCTGTTGGCCGCGCGGGCTACTGGTCGGAATCGCGATCGCTCTCAAACTCACCCCGGCGGTGTTCCTGCTGTATTTCGTGTTGCGCCGGGACGGCCGGGCGATGCTGACCGCGTTGATGTCGTTCGTTGCGGCTACCGCCGTCGGCTTTGTGCTGGCCTGGCAGGACTCGCGGGAATACTGGGTGGTGACCGTCCGTAATACCGACCGGATCGGCAGCGCCAGCCTGAACACCAACCAGAACGCCGCCGGCGCACTGGCTCGGCTCGGGCTGGGCGAGAGCACTCATTTCGCGCTGTGGACCGCGGTCTGTCTGGCTGCTCTCGGGTTGACGATCTGGGCGGTTCGCCGGATTCTGGCGGCCGGCGAGCCCACTCTGGCGCTCATGTGTGTGGCACTGTTCGGCCTGGTCGTCTCGCCGGTGTCATGGTCACACCACTGGGTGTGGGCGCTGCCGACAGTCGTGGTAACCGCGATCGTGGCGTACCGACGCCGAATCGTCGCGTTGGCCGCGATCAGCGCCGCCGGACTGGCTCTGATGATGTTCCCGCCCATCGATTTGCTGCCCGAACACCATGAAGCGAGTGCGGCCTGGTGGCGTCAACTGTTCGGAATGTCCTACGTGTGGTGGGCGCTGGCGGTCATCACCGTGGCGGGACTGACCGTGACGACGCGCTCGGTCAGCCGACCGCCGTATCCGGAATCCGCGCCGATGGCTGACCTGGTTCGACCGGCTTGATCTCGATGCCGTCCGGCCCGGCACTTTTGACCGTCGACGCGTAGATGTCAACATATTCCTGACCGGACAGTTCCATCAGTTCGTACATGACCTCGTCGATGACAGCCCGTTCGATGAACCGGTTGCCGGCCATCCCGTCGAACCGGGAGAAGTCCATCGGCTTACCGAAACGGACCGTCACCCGGCCGAACCGCCACATCTTCGAACCCGGCGGATTGACGACATCAGTTCCGATCATCGCGACCGGAATAACCGGTACCCCGGTCTCGAGGGCCAGCCGGGCCAGACCACTCTTGCCCTTGTAGAGCCGGCCGTCCGGGGAACGGGTTCCCTCCGGGTACATGCCCAGCAGCTTGCCCTCGCCCAGAATCCGCTGGGCTGCGTCCAGGGCAGCCTGCGCGGAGTCGGCGTTGGAGCGGTCGATGGGAACCTGGCCTGCGACCGTGTAAAACCACTTGGTCAGTCGCCCTTTGAGGCCGGTACCGGTGAAATACTCGGCCTTGGCAAGGAACGTGATTCGACGGCGAACGACCAGGGGCAGGAAGAAGCTGTCGGCGACCGCGAGGTGGTTGCTGGCAAGTATGACCGGCCCGGAATGCGGAACGTATTCCAAGCCTTCGACTTTCGGACGCCCCAGAAACGAGAGCAATGGGCCCATGAGAATGTACTTGCACAACCAGTACCACATAGGCCCTCTCCCGTGCCCTCTCGATCAACGGCTCACGCGTGGGCGCCCGCCTTCGGGCTTACTGTACCCAGCGGGTGCCATCACCAACCACAGGGCGACCCGGTTCACGGCCAATCCTCAGGCGCTGGTCCCTGGCGGCCCGACCCGGGCTCGCCCTCGGGTGGCTCCACCACGATGTCTATCCGGTGGTAACGGGTATCGCCGGTCGGCGGGGCCGCCTTACCGCTATCCGATGGAGGCGCCTCGCTGTCGGTCGCTGCGCCCTCGGCGCCGGCCTGCGGGGACTCGGGGTGCCACGCGGGCTCGGGGTGCGACGCGGGCGCGGGGTGCGACGGCTGCTCTGCGACCACAGCCCGAACCAGCGCCATCAGAGCAACACTGTGTTCGCCGATCGCACTAAGCATCGGGTGCTGCTCGCCACTGATCAGGGCCGCCAGGGCGCATACCGGGCACCACACCTGCTGGCAGCGACCAGGGCCACGTAGCGATTCCCCCGCCATTTTCGCCGCCGCCCGGACCTTGGGATCCAGCCGATCGAGGATCGCCTCGGCGAGTTGACGAAGCTCGGGCCCGAGATCGGAATGGCTGCTCACTTCGGCCACACCTCGGGATCAGGCCGGAATCGGACCGTCAGTTCGCCGCCCCGCAACGCGGCGCCGGTCACTATGCAGCGGCGCAGGACGGGTGCCAATCGCACCCTTCGACGGAGGCTACCGATCCCGATGATCAGGTCGTCACCGGCCCGACCGAGGTCAAGCACCCCGGGATCGAGCGGGGGCAACTCCAGCCGCATCCGGTAGATCGCCTCCAAGCCGGTGCCGGACTCACGATCGACGACGGGGCGTATTGGCCCCGGCGGGGCCGCACCGTCGCGCCGTCGAGCTTCGTCGAGCAACTGGCCCAGGGCCTTCGGCCCGATCGGTTCGCCGGCCAGATGCGGTGTCAGCACCAGACGAAGCTCGCCGACCGCGGCTGCGAGCTCGTCGAGCACCGACTGCTGCTCACAGATCCGTGCCGCGTACCAGACGAAGGCCGGATGGTCCGGCAGATTGCGGTATTCGTAGGAGTCGTCCTCGAACAGAACCTGATTGACGATGACTTCACTGACTCCGATCCCCATCACCGCCAGCGATCCGAGGGTTCGGACCGCCTCGGCAGCGACCACACGCTCCGGGGTGAGGATCACATGCGCGTTCGCGCGTTCCGAAGACAGCAGCGCGGACAGCCTTTCCAGGCCGACATGAGCGGCCTCCACCAACATCGCCGTCGCCGCTCCCCGCAGGTCCTCGGTGGCAGCCGACAGCCGGCGGTGACGGGGCCAGCAGCGCTCGACGTACATCGCGAATGCCCCGGGCAGGGTCAGCATCCGCAGCGCGTCCGCGGTCGATGCGCAGTCGACGACGACATAGTCCCACCGGCCGGATTCGACCAGATCGGCCACGGCTCGCAGGCCGAGCACCTCCTGAATTCCGGGAACCACCGAAAGCTCCTCGGGGGCAATGGTATTCAGATCCGAAGCCGGGAAGCGGGCCGCCAGCACCGGCGCGGCCGCACGCCATGTCGACTCCAGCAGCACCAGGGTGTCGAGAGCCAGGGCGTCGAGATGCCCGCCGCCGCTGTTCCTGTCCCGTTCCTCGGTGAGGACGCGAACCGGTTGCTTATCGCCACCGGGCTCGACCCTGGCACTGAGCACCTCGCTGAGGGAGTGCGCCTGATCGGTGGATATCACCAGGACCTTCTCGCCCCTCAACGCGGCCCGCACCGCGGTCGCGGCGGCCAATGTCGACTTGCCCACACCACCTTTACCGACGAAGAAACTGATACGGGTGCCACCGGGCCCGGCCGTATTCGCGGCGTTGTCACTCGCTGGCACGGGAGTCCTCGACGCGCCTCTTGAGATCTTTCAGTGCGGTGTCGGTCAGCCTGCGCTCCGCCTTGCGTTTGAGCAGGCCGATCATCGGCATCGTCAGATCGACCGCCAGTTCATAGGTGACATCGGTTCCGGGGCCGTTCGGGGTGAGTGTGTAAGCACCGTCGAGCACCTTGAGCAGGGTGCTGGAGACCAGCGACCAGCGCACCGATCGGCGGTCGGGCGACCACACGTAGGCCAGCACCATGGTGTCCCGCAGCACCGCGGCCTCCAGCACCAGCCGGGCCGTCTTCGGATAGCCCTGGGCATCGGCCTCCAGCACCTCGGTCTCGGTGTACTCCGAGACCCATTGCGGGTAGGAGCCGATATCGGCGATGACGTCCATCACGGTGCGGGGGTCCGCATCGATGTGGATCGTTTGTGCCGTCTTGTCCGCCACGTGTGTACCGCTCGCCCATCACTCCAACGCCGCCTTCGGACACAAACCGTACCGTTCCTGATTCTGAGCAGTGAGTTCTGCTCGGTAATCAGGAACGGTGAGGACGTTTCGGCGGTCGGCATCTGAGGCCAAGCGCGCGCGTCGGGGGCGCTCCCAGCGCACCGCCCAGGCGGTCGCTACCGCAACGACGAGGGTACGTACCAGCCGGTGCCCTCCGCGACCGCGGGACCCCGGGCCTCAGGCCGTGGGAGCGACCCCCACCGGCCGGGCGGCCTCCAACGTATTCTTGACCTCGAACGCCATCCGCTTTCCGGCGACCCTCCGGCGGTACGTCATGCGTGGCAAATCGATCTTTGCCAGCTGCCACCCGGCGGCTCCGGCGGGTTCGGCGTGGAGGAAATAGTGCAGCACAACACCGTCGAGCACCGGTTCCAGCCAAATCTCCATGGTTCCGGTCACCGGACCGGTGACCGTCCATCGGACACCCTTGTCGGCCCGGTCCTCGACGACCTCGAGCAGCAGATCAGGAAACCACCGCCGCCACCCGGACCGGTCCCCCACCGCACGACCGACCGCGGAAGGTGCGGCGGCGATGAAGGTCTGGTCGGCGACCTGAATGCTGCTCACGCCAACAGCCTTACATATCGACCGTAGGCGGCCGAAGCAGGTCGGCCAGTCGCCCGGTGTGAGTGTCCCAACTCCAGTCCCGGCAGATCCATCGCCGTCCGGCCTCCCCCACCCGCCGGGCGGCCGCCGGATCGGCCAGCAAATCACTGACCGCCTCGGTGATCTCATCGAGCGAACGGCCGTTGATGACCCGGCCCGTCTTGCCCTGCACTACGGTCTCTGGAGCTCCCCCCGAGTGGCCGGCCACTACCGGCACACCGCTCGCCGAGGCTTCCAGAAAAACGATCCCCAGCCCCTCGACGTCCAAGCCGGCCCCCCGGGTCCGGCATGGCATGGCGAAAACGTCGGCCATCGCGTAATGCGCGGGCAGTTCGGCATCGGGCACCGCGCCGGTGAAGACAACCTCGGCACCCGCCGTGCGGTCGGCCAATCGGTGCAGAGAGTCTGCTGCCGGTCCGCCGCCGACGATCACCAGCACCGCGCCGTCCACCCTGGCCCTGATCCCGGGAAACGCCTTGATCAGCATGTCCTGGCCTTTTCGTGGCACCAGCCGCGAGATACACACCACCACTGGCCGATCACGTAACCCATAGCGGGTCCGCATCGCTGCGCGGGCGGCCGGATCCGGCCGGAACCGTTTGTTGTCGACCCCTGGCGGGAGGTACTCCAGGCGGGCCCGCGGACCAAACGCCGAGGCGAATCTGCCGCGGGTGTAGCGGCTCACGAAGGTAATGATGTCGGTCTCCTCGCCGATGCGCCGCAGCGCCGACCGGGCGCCCGGCAGCATCGACCAGCCCACTTCGTGGCCGTGGGTGCTGGCCACTACACGCTCCGCGCCGGCGCTGCGAGCCCGGGCCGCCAGCAGGGCCAACGGAGCCGCCGCACCGAACCAGACCGTTTCACTACCGTGCTCGCGGATCAGCCGGCGCATCCTGCGGTCGACACCCGGCTCGGGGACCATCAGTGTTCCGGGATGTCGGACAACCTCGAACGGAGCGCTCCGGTCATAGTCGTCGGACCCCCGCCAACGCGGGGCGTAGACGGTGAGGTGATGCTCGCCGGTGGCCGCGAGTCGATGCGCGAACTGCTCGAGATAGGACTGGATACCGCCGCGCCGGGGCGGAAAATCATTGGTGACCAGCAGGATCCGCGTCATTGTCCTGAAAGGCTATCGCTCGGCCGCTACTGCTTGAGCCACCCGGCCCAGCGAGAGCGGACATCGTCGAGATCGGCGCCGAGCGCCTCTCGGACCGCGGCGGCGAAATCACCGTGGCCCGGGCCGCAGGCCCGCTCGTAAAGACGCCGAAGTCCGTCGACTCCGTAGCTTTCGGCGACGTATCGGGCGAACCACCACGCCCGGTCATACCCGGCCGAGCGAGCCGGCCCGGACGCATCGAGTTCGGCGTCCGACGGCAGCGCGGTGGTCGCGGCCGCACCCGGCGGCAGCGGGACGGCGGGCCTGGCGACGAAGTCAGCGACCCCCTCGGTCAGCCAGCGGGGGGCGTCCAGGGCAGTGTCGGCCCGGGCCGCAAGGTGAAAAAGCTCGTGGGTCAGCACGATTCGCAAGTCCGCATTGGTCATACCGGAAGCGCCGGGCGCCAGTACGATTCGCTGTCCCGAGGCCTGCCGGCGGGTGAAATCCACCTCGTCGGCGACCGCGACCGCGGCGATATCGTCCCACTCCCGAAGTGGGTCCAAACCCGCATCGGCAATGAACTGGGCAGCGGAACCGGCTGCGACGATATCGATCTCGGGTGTCCAGTCGGCACCCCAGAACCGCTCCACCGCCCGGACCGCCGCACCCATATCGGCGCGGACCCGACGCAGCAGGGCATCGGTGCGGGCCCCGCCCATGCTCGTCAGCCGAAGGGTCCGGCCGTCGCCCACCGTCGACACGGTGGTTTCGGGCCCCGGATCGGGTTCGGCTGGCGGCGGGGTCTGCGCTACCAGGACCATCGACACCAGCAACTGCACGATCAGCAGAGCGGCGAGCAGGCGCCGCGCCCGGTGGTCGCGCCGAGCTGGCGGTCCGGCAACGACGGACGCCCCAGTGCCGACGGACGCCTCAGTACCGACGCACGTTGTAGATCGGAGCGTTGTAGACCGATTCGACGAGTACCGGGATGCCGTATGTGGAGGCATGCACCATCATCCCGTCGCCGACGTAGATGCCGACGTGCGAGGCATCGGAGTACTGGGCGACCACATCGCCTGGCTGCATCTGATCGACCGGTACCGGTTGGCCGCCGGCCGCCAGCGCATAACTCGAATGTGGCAGGAAGACGCCGGCCTGTTGGAACGCCCACCTGACCAACCCCGAGCAATCGAACGCGTTGGGGCCAGAGCCGCCCCAGGAGTAGGGAGACCCCAGCCTGGTCAGGGCGGCCTGGACGGCCGTGGCCCCGGCGTTGCTGCCACGCCCGCCCGGGGACGGTACGGCCGCCAGCGCAGCGATATCGCTGGAAGGACCGGCTTCCGGTGCCGGCGCACCCGGCAACGCGACGGGCGGGGCCTCAGGCGCGGCCAGAACTGCCCGCTGGGTGGGGGTGAGCATCGCGTAGCGGGCCTTGACCGCAGCGATCTGAACCTGCAACTCGGACTGCTGACGCTGCAGATCAGCGCGAATGGCGGCGGCTTCGTCGGCGGCCGCTTTGGCCTGGGCCGCTGAGTTGGCCGAGGCCGCCTCGATCATCACGGCCTGCTCGCCGGCTTCGCGGAAGCTCTGCATCTGCGCTGCCATCTCGATGGCCATCACCCGCTGCACCGCCATCTTGTCAATCAGATTCTGGGGCGATGTGGCGGTCAACATGGCGTTGAATCCATCGGTGCGGCCACCCATATAGACCGACGCGGCCAAGTTGTTGACAGCTCCCTGATAGCCGACCAACTGCGCCTTTGTGGCATCCAGCGCGACAATGTCTGCTGCGTGTTGCCGGTCCGCCTCCGCCTGCGCCTCGACTTTCTTGTCCAGGTCGAGCTGCGCGGAATGCATTGTTTCCGTCAACTGCTCAGCCTGTCTCGAAAGCTCAGTCAACTTGGCCAGAGCATCCTCGGCCGGATCGGCGATAGCGGCGGTGGTCCACACGCTGCTGATCGCCGTAACGGCGATGATGGCGGCTATCAGCGGCTTGCGGACGACGAATTTAACCAAAGATGAGCGGCTAAAATTCACTATGGCGCATCCTTTGTGACTGCTGTGGGCTCAACCCGTCGGACTGCCGGTCAATGTACTTGATCGATGTAGCTAAGGTCTCGGATAGGTTACGAAACGGCATCGGCTTTGTCCAACGAAGGGTCCCGGAAGCTGCCAACAACGCGTGCGCAGACGTGGTAGAAGCCCGCAAGCCCAGTCGGGAGGGCCAGCCCCCAACCTCTCAGCTGGCCAAGCCGGGACCGTCATCCCGGCGGACAGGGACCAGCCGCAACCGGGGTGCAAGACCCACCTCCGCCAGCACCTCCAGTGCCGCGCGTTCGTCTTCCAGCAATGTCTCGGGCACGCCCAGCAGCACGCTGACCACGCAGTCGTGGCAGCCCGGACCACGCACCGCGCACTCGTCGCAGTCGATGATGACCGGCTCCACCGGCTCTCCGTCAGGGTGTTCCATCTCGGTCTCCTAGGTGCGAATCAGAACCGGACCCGACAGCGGCCGCGGAACTTCTGTGGGTGAACGCCCCGAAACCTAGGCGGGTGCACTGACAACTTTCGGTGCGGCCAACCCTGCGGTGTGCCGAATGCCGGATGTCGGTATCGACTCCTACCGTCGTTGTTCATGGCCGGTTCCCGCGCAGACCCGCAGCTGAGCTTTGCATTCACCGACGACCCCGCCGACCCGGCCGCCGACGATCTGGCTCACCGCGGCGACAGGTCCGGCTTTGCCGGAGCCGAGTGGCCGCTGCACGAGATCACGTTCGTTGTGGTCGATTTGGAAACCACCGGCGGACGGGCCCGCCCGGGGGCCGACGGATCGGCAGATGAAATCACCGAGATCGGGGCGGTCAAGGTACGCGGCGGAGAGGTCATCGGCGAGTTCGCCACTCTGATCGATCCCGGCCGCGACATCCCGCCCAAGATCGTCGAACTCACCGGCATCACCACCGCGCTGGTGCGCGACGCCCCCGCCATCTCGACGGTGTTACCGATGTTTCTGGAGTTCTCCCGGGGTGCGGTACTGGTGGCCCACAACGCTCGCTTCGATATCGGCTTCCTGCGGGCCGCCGCAGAGCGGTGCGATATCGCCTGGCAACGCCCCCCTGTGCTGTGCACGGTCCGGCTGGCACGCCGCGTGCTCACCCGGGAGGAAGCACCCAGTGTGCGATTGTCCGCGCTGGCCCGGCTGTTCGGCGCCGCCACTCAGCCCACCCACCGCGCCCTCGACGACGCCCGCGCCACGGTAGAGGTACTGCACGCCCTGATCGGCCGGGTGGGCAACCAGGGTGTGAGCACCTATGCCGACCTGTGTTCCTACCTGCCCACCGTCAGCACCACCCAGCGCAGCAAGCGGACCCTGGCACATCAACTTCCACATAGTCCCGGCGTCTATCTGTTTCGCGGGCCCTCCGGTGAAGTCCTCTACATCGGAACCTCCGGCGATCTGCGCCGCCGGGTCGGCCAGTACTTCACCGGGGCGGACACCCGCACCCGGATCACCGAGATGGTCGGCCTGGCGACCGCGGTCGACCATGTCGAATGCGCCCACACCCTGGAGGCCGGTGTGCGGGAGCTTCGGCTGCTAGCGGCCCATGCCCCGCCCTACAACCGACGCTCGCGTTTTCCGCACCGGTGGTGGTGGGTGGCGCTGACCGACGAACCCTTCCCCCGGCTGTCGGTGGTGCGTTCACCCAGCGGGAACCGGGCCGTTGGACCGTTCCGTTCCCGAGCCGATGCCTTGGACACCGCCGGGCTGATCGCACGGTTCACCGGCGTACGAACGTGTACCAACCGGATCGGACGGGCCGGCGAACATGGTCCGGGCTGCCCGCCCCGGGAGGTCTCGCCCTGTCCGGCCGAGCGAGGTCTGGACGCATCGGAGTACGCGGCGGCCCCGCGGCGGGCCAGGGAACTGATCGACGGTCTCGACAACGCAGCTCTGGCCGCAGCCACCGAACGGGTGGCCGAACTGGGCGAACGGTCCTGCTATGAGAGCGCGGCCCGGTTACGCGACCGGACCGCCACCGCTGTGGAGACGCTCTGGCGGGGACAGCGTCTACATACGCTGGCCGCCGTCGAGGAACTGGTGGCGGCCGCCCCCGACGGCCGGGGTGGCTGGCAACTCGCCGTGGTGCGGTACGGGCAGCTGGCCGCTGCGGGATGCGCCCGGCGCCGCGTGCCACCGATGCCGGTGGTCGACGCCCTTCGCGGCTCGGCGCAGGTCGTGCTGCCGCGACAAGCTCCGCTGGGCGGCGCATTGGTCGAGGAAGTTTCCCTCATCGCCCGTTGGCTGAGCGAACCCGGGGTGCGGATCGTCAGTACCACAGGCGGTTTCGCATCACCGCTGCACTCCGCGGGCCGCTGGCTCGGGTGGGCCGCCACTGCCCGATCGGCCCGGTACGCCGCCGCCGCGCTGCCGGCTTCAGAGCTCGTGGGTGAACCGGATCCACCGATCCAGAAGCCGCTGCGCCGCGCCGGAGTCGATCACCTCGGCCGCGCGGCTCAGCCCGCTCTGCCAGGACGGCAGCCATTCGGCCTGACTGGATAGTCCGTCGTGGGCGACCAGCGCGCCGGCGGCGTTGAGCACCACGGCGTCGCGAACCGGCCCGGTGGCCCCGGCGAACACCGCACGGGCCTCCGCGGCGTTGGTGTCGGCATCACCGCCGACGAGATCGGAAAGCCGTGCGCGCGCAAATCCAAGGCCCTGCGGATCAAAAGTCAGTTTGTCGATGGTTCCGGCCCGCACCCGCCAGATGGTGCTGGTGGTCGTCGTGGTCAGCTCGTCGAGCCCGTCATCGCCGTGCACCACCAGGACGCTGGCCCCGCGGGCCGCGAAAACCCCGGCCATCACTTCGGCCAACTCACCGAATGCGCAACCGATCATCCCGGCCCGCGGCCCGGCGGGATTGGTCAGGGGCCCGAGAAGATTGAAAACTGTCGGTACACCGATCTCCCGTCGCGGCGGTCCCGCGTATCGATAGGACGGGTGGAACACCGGCGCGAAACAGAAGCCGATGCCTACCTCGGCGACACATCGGGCCACATCCTCGGGACCGAGGTCGATACGAACTCCCAGTGCCTCGAGCATGTCGGCGCCGCCACTTCGCGAGGAGGCCGCCCGGTTGCCGTGCTTGACCACCGGCACCCCCGTCGCGGCCACCACGATCGCGGCCATGGTGGACAGATTTACCGTGTTGGCCCGGTCGCCCCCGGTCCCGACGACGTCAACGGTGGCGGTGCCGATCGCATCGGTCGGCACCCGCAGCGCGTAGGCCAGCATGGTGTCGGCCAGTGCCCGCACCTCCGCCGCCGTCGGGCCCTTCATCTTCATCGACACGCCGAAGGCGGCGATCTGAGCCGGGGTGGCGGACCCGGTCATGATCTGGTCCATCGCCCAAGTCGCCTCCCCCGCCGGCAGCTCCGATCCGGTTGTCAATCGGCCCAGGACCTGCGGCCATGATGGATTCGGAGCACCGGCGGCAGCCTCTACAGGGGGGGTTTCCACCGCCAGATCGTCGCATGGCGCGCATCGGCCACCAAGGGTGGCAGCCGGCCCGCAATAAACTTGTTGTGACCAATTCGGCCCCTGGCTGTACCTCGACAACTACAAAGCGTCATACTTCTTCTTGTGACGAGTGCTGCAGGTACCTCCGGAACTGCCATCACAGCGCGGGTGCATTCGCTGAACCGGCCGAATATGGTCAGTGTCGGCACCATTGTGTGGCTTTCCAGTGAGCTGATGTTCTTTGCTGGGCTGTTCGCGATGTACTTCACGGCGCGCTCCCACGCCAGCGGCGCCTGGCCACCGCCACCCACCGAACTCAACCTCTACCAGGCCGTTCCGGTCACGCTCGTGCTGATCGCCTCGTCATTCACCTGCCAGATGGGGGTGTTTGCTGCCGAGCGCGGTGATGTTTTCGGGCTGCGCCGCTGGTACACGATCACCTTCCTTATGGGCTTTTTCTTCGTCCTCGGGCAGGGCTACGAGTACTACCACCTGATCACGCACGGAACCACGATCGCCTCCAGCGCCTACGGCAGCGTCTTTTACATGACCACCGGATTCCACGGCCTGCACGTCGTCGGCGGCCTGGTCGCGTTCATCATGCTGCTGATGCGCACCCGGATGAGTAAGTTCACCCCGGCCCAGGCGACCGCGGCCATCGTGGTGTCCTACTACTGGCACTTCGTCGACATCGTCTGGATCGCCCTGTTCGCGACGATCTACTTCATCCGCTGATGAGAAGGGGTTCGATGCTTCCCGGTTCAGTGTTCAAGACACGGTCCACGATGACCGACAAATCCCGCCGGCGGGTGCGCCGCCGGCTTACCGGGGCCGTGCTCCTGCTGTTCGGTCTGGTGCTTTCCGGTGTCGTCGCCGCAACGTTGACCCCGAAGCCGCAGGTGGCTGTCGCCGACGAGTCGCAGTCGGCACTGTTGCGGACCGGACAGCAGCTGTACGAAACCGCGTGCATCAGCTGCCACGGCGCCAACCTGCAGGGCGTCACCGGCCGCGGCCCCAGTCTCGTCGGCGTCGGCGAGGCAGCGGTGTTCTTCCAGGTCAACACCGGCCGGATGCCCGCGATGCGCGGTGAGGCGCAGGTGGCCAGAAAGGCGCCGGCCTTCGATCTGGCCCAGACCGATGCGATGGGGGCCTATGTCCAGAGCGTCGGCGGCGGGCCACTGGTGCCACGCGATGCCAACGGTCAGATTGCCGACACGTCCCTGATCGGCAACGACGTTGCACGCGGCGGTGATCTTTTCCGGCTCAACTGCGCCTCCTGCCACAACTTCACCGGCCGCGGCGGGGCGCTGTCGTCAGGCAAATACGCCCCCGGCCTGGACCCCGCGACCCCGGCTCAGATCTACACCGCCATGGTGACCGGGCCGCAGAACATGCCCAAGTTCTCCGACCGGCAGCTAGGCCCGGAGGAGAAGAAGGACATCATCGCCTATGTCCGTTCTTCGTCGCAGACGATGAATCCGGGCGGATACGGCCTCGGCGGATTCGGGCCGGCGTCGGAGGGGATGACTATTTTCATCGTCGGAATGGTGGCCGCGATCGGGGTCGCCATGTGGATCGGGGCACGTAAATGAGCGAACCGAATAACCCGCAGGACGAAGACCTCACCGGTAAGTCAGAGGCCGAACTCGCCGCCCTCGGCGGCCGGATGGACGGTGTGGACACCGTATTCAAAGAGTCCCGCTGGCCAGTCCCCGGCACCCGCGCCGAGAAACGTTCCGAGCGCCTAGTCGCGTTCTGGCTGATGTTCGGCGGCCTGATGGGCCTGTTGCTGCTGCTGGTCTTCCTGTTCTGGCCGTGGCAGTACAAGCCGTACGGCGTGAAGGGCAACCTGCTCTACTCATGGGCCACCCCGATGTACGGCATCACCTTCGGCCTGTCCATCCTGGCGATCGGTATCGGCGCGGTTCTCTACCAGAAGAGGTTCATCCCCGAGGAGATCTCCATCCAGGACCGCCATGACGGCCGGTCCTCAGAACTTGACCGCAAGACTGCGGCAGCGACCCTTGTCGACGCATTCGACAGCTCGACCATCAAACGCCGCAAGATGATCGGCATGGCGGCCGGTATCGGGCTCGGAGCGTTCGGCGTGGGGTCGCTGGTGGCGGCCGCCGGCGGCATCATCAAGAACCCGTGGAAACCGGTCGTCCCCACCGCCAACGGCCTCGAGGCTGTGTTGTGGACCTCGGACTGGACTCCCCGGTTCAAGGGCGAGACGATCTTTCTGGGACGCGCCACCGGCCGTCCGGGCGAGTCACCGTTCATCAAGATGCGGCCGGAGGATATCGACGCCGGCGGGATGGAGACGGTGTTCCCCTGGCGGGAGGAAGACGGTGACGGCACCACCGTGGAGTCCCACGAGCGCCTCACGCACATCTCGTTCGGCGTACGCAACCCGGTCATGCTGATCCGTATCAAACCGACCGATATGCCCCGGGTGGTCAAACGCCAGGGTCAGGAGAGCTTCAACTTCGGCGAGCTGTTCGCCTACACCAAAGTGTGCTCCCATCTCGGTTGCCCGTCATCGCTGTACGAGCAGCAGACCTACCGCATCCTGTGCCCATGTCACCAGTCGCAGTTTGACGCCCTGCACTTCGCGAAACCCATCTTCGGGCCGGCGGCCCGTGCGTTGGCACAATTGCCTATTACTATCGACAAGGACGGCTACCTGGTCGCCGATGGCGACTTTATAGAACCCGTTGGACCGGCATTCTGGGAGCGCAGATCATGAGTACAAGCGTCGCCGACCGCCTAGACAAGGCAGCCGACAACATCGATTCGCGGTACCACCCGTCGGGCGCGCTCCGACGGCAGTTGAACAAGGTGTTTCCCACCCACTGGTCGTTCCTGCTGGGCGAGGTCGCACTGTACAGCTTCATCATTTTGCTACTTACCGGTGTGTATCTGACGCTGTTCTTCGACCCGTCCATGGCCCACGTCACCTACGAGGGCGTCTACCAACCGCTACGCGGTATTCAGATGTCACGGGCGTATGAGACCGCGCTCGATATCAGCTTTGAAGTCCGCGGCGGCTTGTTCGTCCGGCAGGTGCACCACTGGGCGGCTCTGCTGTTCGCCGCGTCGATCATGGTGCATCTGGCCCGTGTCTTCTTCACCGGAGCGTTCCGCAGGCCTCGCGAAGCCAACTGGATGATCGGCTCCCTGCTTCTCATCCTGGCCATGTTCGAGGGCTTCTTCGGCTACTCACTGCCGGACGACCTGCTCTCGGGTACCGGCGTCCGCGCCGCGCTGTCCTCGATCACGCTGGGCCTACCCCTGATCGGCACCTGGATGCACTGGGCGCTGTTCGGCGGCGACTTCCCCGGCGACATCATCATTCCGCGGCTCTACGCCTTGCACATCCTGGTGCTCCCCGGCATCATGCTGGCCCTCATCGGGATTCACCTGGCGCTGGTGTGGTTCCAGAAGCACACCCAGTTCCCCGGCCCGGGGCGCACCGAGACCAATGTCGTCGGCGTTCGCGTGATGCCCGTCTTCGCGGTCAAGTCCGGCGCATTCTTCGCAATGATCATCGGCGTCCTCGGTCTGATGGGCGGGTTGCTGCAGATCAATCCGATCTGGCAACTCGGGCCGTACAAGCCCTCACAGGTGTCGGCAGGCTCGCAGCCCGACTTCTACATGATGTGGACCGACGGGCTTATCCGACTGTTCCCGCCGTGGGAGATCTATATCGGCAACCACACCATTCCGGCGGCGGTGTGGGTGGCGGTCATCATGGGAATAGTGTTCCTGCTCCTGATCATCTACCCGTTCCTGGAGCGACGGTTCACTGGCGATGACGCCCACCACAACCTTTTGCAGCGTCCTCGCGACGCCCCGGTCCGCACCGGGATCGGAGCGATGGCGATCGCATTCTACATGGTGCTCACCCTGAGCGCGATGAACGATATCCTCGCCTACAAGTTCCACGTCTCCCTGAACGCAATGACGTGGATCGGTCGAATCGGGATGCTGGTCCTGCCTCCGCTGGTGTTCTTCCTGACCTACCGGTGGGCAGTCGGCCTGCAGCGCAGCGACCGAGAGGTGCTTGAGCACGGTGTCGAAACCGGCATCATCAAGCGGTTGCCGCATGGCGCGTACGTCGAATTGCATCAGCCCCTGGGGCCGGTCGATGAGCACGGGCACCCGATTCCGTTGGAGTATCAAGGTGCTCCGCTGCCCAAACGGATGAACAAGCTGGGTTCCGCGGGCAGACCCGGACGCGGCAGCTTCTTGACCGCAGATCCGGCCTCTGAGGATGCCGCTTTGAACGCGGCAGAGCACGCTTCCGAAGTGCGGGCGCTGACCGCACTAAAGGAGTACCAGGATGATGAACCGCATGCCAATGGGAATGGCAACGGCAACGGCAACGGCAACGGTGCCCGTGGTAACGGGCACGGGAACGGAAGTGGAAACGGACACGGCTCCAGCGGCCACTAGGCCGTTGCCCTGATAGTGAATGTAAGACGCGCGGCCGGACAACCGGCCGCGCGTCTTGCGTTATCAGCTGGCCGTTGTCGACCCAGCCGAATACACCGACGGGGCTCTACCGCCCGCTGCCGCACCGGGTGCCGACCTCAAACTCCGGCGGTGGACAGCCCTTCCGGCGTCACTCGGGACAATGGCCACCCGACCGCGAATGATCAGTTCCCGGTCGTCGCGGCGGCGTCCACTGCCTCAGTCAGCCTGCGCTGAAATACCACCAGGACGGCCGGCATCGCGATCGTGATAGCTGCCGCAATACCCAGAACCGTCCACGCGGCCGTATCACTGGAGACCGCCAGCAGATAAGTCGCCACCGCGACTCCGGTCAAGGCCAGGCCCATGGACGCCAGGATCGACATGGTGCCGCGTAGCCACAGACGGTCCACCAGCGCCGCCGGAACCTGGGGAGCCTCATCGGATCCCTCATTCTGCTGTGGTGCGGAAGGGTCCACGCCGAACACCCGCAGTTTCTCGGTCGGCGCATCCACCGCACGGACAGGGGCGGGGGGTTCGGGCACCTCCGCCGGGAGCTCGATCCGGGCGGTGTGGCGCGCCCGGATCAACAACGGGATCGCCCCTGCGATGACCACCGCAGAAACGGCGATAATGCTGTAGAGCAACCACGAAGATTGCCCAGCTGCGTCACCGGCCTGTCCGCTGCCGAGTCGGACCAGGGCAACGGCAGCGAAGACCGTCGTGGTCAGCAAAACCAGCCAGATCGCCCCGCAGACACCGACCATAATTCGGTCCACCATTTCCGGTGTCCGCCCCGTTTGTTCACCTCCCGGATCCGAGCCCATCAGCAGCTCGTCTGCGCGGCGTTGTTCTGATTCGATGAGAGCACCGTCCCGTCATTAGTGGTGATGGAGCAGTTCAGCCTGCTGACCAGGAACAGGCTCGATGCCTGAACCGAACCCACATCAGACTGCGAGATCGGCGTCACCGTCAGAGACCACGGAATATAGACGTTGCGCTGGGTGCGTCGGCGCCCGGACGCATCGACGTAGGTGACCGAGATGATGTCGCCGGGCGCCTTGGTACCGGTAACAGAGTAGGTCACCTGCCGCGGACCGACCGGGGTAGTGCTGGTTGGCGGCGGCGGCTCGGTGGCCTCCGGCGGAGGCGGCGGCGGTTCGGGTTCTGGCGGCGGCGGAGGCGGCGGCACAGGCTCGGGGGTTACCGTCACGGTTTCGATGGGTGGCGGAGGCGGCGGGGGCTCCGGTGGCGGGGCCTCTACCGGCGGTGGAGGTGGTGGCACAGGCTCGGGGGTGATCTCGTCCTGAACCGGTGGCACCACGACAGTGGTCGTGACAGGGGTGGCCAGATTGTCGGTATCGGTCGTGGTCACGAGAAGCGAAACCGAGACGACCAGAGCGATGGCGGCCACTATCGCGGTGACCCCGACCACCCATGGCCACTTGGGCGGTGGAAGTTCGCCCGGCGTCTCGCTCAACCGGTCGTAACCGTCGTAATCGAAGACTTCCAGATCGCCGGGTAGGTACGGGGCGACCGTGTACTGCTCGGACTCGGGGGCAGAGTAGGCACGGGAGAAGCCGGTGTCGGTCAGTTCCTCCCGGTCTTCGACCGGCAGGTCCAACGGCTGATCGCCTGGATTGCCGTCCGGCGGATTCGACCCGCTCATCCTCGCCTAGTTCCTCTTTCGACTGCCCGGACCACCGCACCCGGCGTCGGGCCCGCGTTCATCCAGGCCGAACACTACCGAACACAACAGCCAACGGGCGGCGCAGCACACCGTCGACGTTTCGAACAACCGACCTGTTCGTAATCTCGGGATCAGTGCCGCTCAGGGCCGACGTAGTATTCGAATACCAGACCGGACACAGCTCCCAACACCATGACGATGCCTGCCGCAATCAGCCAGGGCAGCCACAGAGCTGCGCCGACGGCGGTGATGGAGAACGCCAGCGCGATCATGATGGGCCACCAGCTGTGCGGTGGGAAGAACCCGAGCTCACCGGCGCCGTCGGAAACATCGGCGTCCTCGTAATCCTCCGGGCGGGTATCGAGGCGGCGCGCCACGAACCGGAAAAAAGTCCCGATGATCAAGGTCAGCCCGGCCGTGAGCACCAGGGCCGTGGTGCCGGCCCATTCGAAGCCACCGGGTTTCTCGAAGATTGCCGTCAACGACCCGTAGGCGATGGCGGCAATGACGAAGAACCCGGTCAGAATTTCGAAAAGTCTGGCTTCGATGCGCATCCGGCACTCCCCTACTTCGTCGCCTGAGCGGCGGCCGTCTCAGGCTTCGGCATCACCTGTTCGCCCCGGCGTGTATCGAACGGCCTGGTGGTGACCGCGAACGGCTCTTCGTTGATCGACTTCAGCGCTTCGGCGTTGGTCATACCAGCCGTTCGCGCCGCCAGATAGTCCTTGAAGGCATCTGGCTCCACGACCCGGACCTCGAAGTTCATCATCGCGTGATAGGTGCCGCACATCTCGGCGCAACGACCGACGAAGGCCCCCGTCCGGTTGATCTCGGCGACCTGCCAAATGTTCTCCGAATGGTTTTCCTTCGGATTCGGGAACACGTCGCGTTTGAACAGAAATTCCGGCACCCAGAAGGAATGGATGACATCGGCGGAGGCCTGCTCGAACTCGATCCGCTTACCGACAGGCAGCACGAGGACCGGGATCTCGTCGCTGGTGCCCAGCGTCTCGATTTTGTCGAACTTCAGGTAGGTCTTGTCTTCGGGGTTCTTTCCTGCGATCGCGCCGATCTGCTCATCGCCTTGGGAGTCGCCGCTCTCGGGTATCGAGGCCAGCGCCTCGGACCGAGCCGGGATCGCGCCGTCGTAGTCGAAAGTTCCGTCCGCGAACTCGACCTTCTGGTAGCCAAACTTCCAGTTCCACTGGAAGGCGGTCACGTCAACGATGACCTCGGGCTTCTTCATGTCCGTGAACTTGTTCTGCGTCACCACGGTGAAGTAGAAGAGCACCGAGACGATCACGAAGGGAATCACCGTCAGAACCAATTCGAGCGGCATGTTGTAGCCGAACTGGCGCGGGAGTTCCTCGTCGCCCTGCTTCTTACGGTGGAACGCCGCCGTCCAGAACATGAGGCCCCAGACAATGACGCCGATCACCAGGGCGGCTATCACCGATCCGAGCCAGAGTTTGTGGTTGGCCTGCGCCTCAGGGGTGATGCCGTTGGGCCAACCGAGCGCCAAACCCTCCCGCCAGCTACACCCGCTGAGCGATAGCACCAGCGCCGCAAACGTGGCGGTCACCGCCACGCTCCGGCGCCGGGAACGCAAGACCCCACCGGTGTCGGTACGGCTAAGCCCGCGTGGTGTCACTGTGCCGCCTCCTGTGTCACAAGCCGGGCCGATGAGCTTCGCTGACCTCTTGGGGGTGCCAGTCGGACGCGCATCGCCACAACGAATACTACGCAGCGTAGACCACCAACCACCAGCAGGCTGAGACACCCGGCGATTCAGTTCTAGACGCATTCGGCGGACGATATCGGCACTCGGGCATACTCAACCGGGTGTGCGGACTGATTGCCCTGGTAGGACACCAAGCCGGCACGATCGACAGCGGCACAGTCGAGGCGGTGGCCGGTTCCTCTCACCTGATGCGTCACCGGGGTCCCGATGAGCCGGGAACCTGGGCCGACGATCGGGTGATTCTTGGCTTCAACCGCCTCTCGATCATCGATATCGCGCACTCCCATCAGCCGCTGCGGTGGGGCCCCCCCGAGGAACCAGGACGCTACGTGCTGGTTTTCAACGGCGAGATCTACAACTACCTCGAACTACGCACCGAACTTGCCGAGCGACATGGCGCACGCTTCACCACCGACGGCGACGGTGAGGCCATCGTCGCCGCGTACCACTACTGGGGCAGCGGGTCGCTGACCCGCCTCCGGGGCATGTTCGCGTTTGCGCTGTGGGACACCATGCGCGGCGAACTTTTCTGCGCGCGCGACCCGTTCGGCATCAAGCCGCTGTTCATGGCCACCGGCCCGGGCGGGACCGCGGTGGGCAGTGAGAAGAAATGCCTGCTCGGCCTCGCCGACGTGCTCGGCCTGGACACCGATATCGACATCCGGGCCCTGCAGCACTACACCGTCCTGCAATACGTGCCCGAACCGGAGACACTTCACCGGGGTATCCGGCGACTGGAATCCGGGTGTTATGCGGTGATCAGCCCCGGCCGGACCCCGGTGGTGAGCCGGTACTTCCGTCCACGCTTCGCCGCATCGCCCTTCCCGGCCGGCGGGGAGCAGGCCCGCTACGACGAGATCACCGCCGTGCTGGAGGACTCGGTGACCAAGCACATGCGGGCCGACGTGACCGTCGGCGCGTTCCTGTCCGGCGGTATCGACTCCACCGCCATCGCGGCGCTTGCCATCCGGCACAATCCCCGGCTGATCACCTTCACCACCGGATTCGAGCGGGAAGGCTTCTCGGAGGTCGACGTCGCCGTCGCCTCGGCCGAGGCGATCGGTGCCCGGCACGTCACCAAGGTGGTCAGCCAGGCGGAGTTCGTCGCCGCCCTTCCCGAGATCGTCTGGTACCTCGACGAGCCGGTGGCCGACCCCGCCCTGGTGCCGCTGTTCTTCATCGCCCGCGAAGCCCGCAAGCATGTCAAGGTGGTGCTGTCCGGCGAGGGTGCCGACGAACTCTTCGGCGGTTACACCATCTACCGGGAACCGCTGTCACTAAAAGGATTCGACTACCTGCCCCGGAAGGTCCGCCAAACCCTCGGCAAGGCGTCCCGGCCGCTACCGGAGGGGATGCGCGGCAAGAGCCTTCTGCACCGTGGCTCATTGACCCTTGAGCAGCGCTATTACGGTAACGCCCGCAGCTTCTCCGACGCCCAGCTTCAAACAGTGTTGCCCGGCTTCTCCCCGGACTGGACACACACCGACGTCACCGCTGCTGTCTATGCCGAGTCGCGGGGGTGGGACCCGGTGGCCCGGATGCAGCACACCGACCTGTTCACCTGGCTGCGGGGCGACATTCTGGTCAAGGCCGACAAGATGACCATGGCGAACTCACTGGAGTTGCGGGTTCCGTTTCTGGACCCGGAGGTGTTCGCGGTGGCCTCCCGATTGCCGTTCGACCAGAAGATCACCCGCACCACCACCAAGTACGCGCTGCGACGCGCCCTGGAGCCGATCGTTCCCGCGCATGTGCTCAACCGCGCCAAACTGGGCTTCCCGGTTCCGATCCGGCACTGGCTGCGATCCGGGGAACTGATGGACTGGGCCTACCGGATGATCGACGACTCCCAGGCCGACCATCTGGTGAACCTCGCTGGTGTGCGCAGCATGCTCGACGAGCACCGGGCCGGCGGATCCGACCACAGCAGACGTCTGTGGACAGTGCTGATATTCCTGCTCTGGTACGCGATCTTCGTCGAGCAAAGCGTGACACCGCAGATCAGCGAGCCGCACTACCCGGTACAGCTGTAATGCGGCCCCGGACCATCCGCTAACTTGCGCCGAGTGCCGCGGCGATCTCCGCTGATGCCTCGGCCCCGTAAGCCTCGGCCAGTCGGATCCGGGCGGTCTCAGGGTCCCAGGACCAATTCTGGGTTCCGGTGGTTTCCAGCACCAACACCGCGACCAGTGATCCCAGTTGGGCAGAACGCTCGAGATCCAGGCCGGCCCCGCGGCCGGTGAGGAATCCGGCCCGGAACGCATCGCCGACGCCGGTCGGGTCGACCTGCGCGGTCTCCGGCACCACCCCGACGTGGAGGGTGCTGCCGTCGGCGCTGACCATGTCGACGCCCTTGGCGCCCAGCGTGGTGACCCGCAACCCGACCTGAGCCAGCACGTCCGCCTCGGCCCAACCGGTCTTGGACAGCATCAGATCCCACTCGTAGTCATTGCTGAACAGGTAGGTGGCACCATCGACCAGGCGGCGGATCTCGTCTCCGGAGAGCCGAGCCAGCTGCTGGGAGGGATCGGCGGCGAACGCCAGGCCCAGCGAACGGCACTCCTCGGTGTGGGCGAACATCGCGTCGGGGTCGTTGGCGCCGACGATCACCAGTTCCGGCTGTCCGACCGCCCGCACCACGTCGGCGAGCCTGATATTCCGGGCGTGGGACATGGCCCCCGGGTAGAACGAGGCGATCTGAGCCATGTCGAGATCGGTGGTACAGACGAACCGGGCGGTGTGCTGGGTGTCCGAGATCAAGACACTGCCGCAATTCACCCCCGCCGATTCCAGCCACTCCCGGTAATCGGTGAAATCCACCCCGGCCGCCCCGACCAGCACCGGATCGCCGCCGAGCACGCCGATCGCGTACGCCATATTGCCCGCCACTCCGCCCCGGTGCACCACTAGGTCATCGACGAGAAAACTCAGCGAGACCTTCTGCAGATGCTCGGCCAGGAGTTGTTCGGAGAACCGTCCCGGAAAGCGCATCAGGTGGTCGGTGGCAATGGATCCGGTCACCGCGATGGTCACGAAGCGTCCGCCCTTCGGTAGTTGGGCAGGCCCGACGGTGCGCTAGCCTGCGTACGAGAGCCGACTATATGGCCCCACCCCGCCGCTGCTGCGGTCGGAGTGGCTCGAACGCCACGTCCGCAGCCGACCGACGACACCCCAGGAGACATGATCGATGGCCGGCCCGTATCCGCCGCACCAACCGGGTGGCGCCGAGGGGCCCGCATTCCCCGGCCCGACCGCGTACCCCGCGCAGACCTACCCGTATCCGGGCGGTTATCCGGGGCCGCTGCCCCCTCCGGTGGACTATCCGGCCCCGCCCCGGCGTGGCCGGGCCCTGCTGTGGGCGGTGCTGGTTCTGGCAGTGGTAGCAGCCCTGCTCATAGCCGCCCTCACCCTCGGTGGGACCCGGTCTGCCACCGGCCCGGCAGGGTTCAGCGACGCCGCGGCCAAAACCGCGATTCAGAACTACCTGACCGCGCTATCCGATAAGGACACCGAGACCGTCGCTCAGAACAATCTGTGTGGCATGTTCGACGCCATCAGGGACCGTAAGTCCGACCTCGCCCTGGCCCGGCTCGCCAGCGATGCGTTTCGCAGTCAGTTCTCCCAGGCGGAAGTCGTCTCGATCGACAAGATTGTGCTCAATTCGGCCTATCAGGCGCAGGTGCTGTTCACCATGAAGGTGGCGCCGGCGTCGGTGTCGCGTAACGATCGCGAGGAAGAGCAGGGGGTTGCGCAACTACTACGGCAGGACAACCGGCTGCTCGTGTGCTCGTATCTCTTGCGGACTACGGCCCAGTACTGAGGCCGACACGGGTGCCGACACGGGGCCGACATTTGGGCCCTGCATTGGGGCCCGGTTCCGAAGCGCGGTGCTAAACCGCGTTACTTGAGCCCCACGGTGTCGGGCCAACCCGGATTCCCGGTCAGTTGAACGAGTCGCCGCAGGCGCACGAACCGGTCGCGTTGGGGTTGTCGATGGTGAAACCCTGCTTCTCGATGGTGTCCACGAAGTCGATACTCGCGCCCTGGATGTACGGTGCACTCATCCGGTCCACGGTGAGGGTAACCCCGCCGAACTCCGCGGTCAGATCACCGTCGAGGACGCGGTCGTCGAAAAACAGGTTGTAGCGCAGCCCGGCGCAACCGCCGGGCTGCACCGCGATCCGCAGCGCCAGGTCATCACGGCCCTCCTGATCGAGCAGGGCCTTAGCCTTGGCGGCGGCATCGTCGGTCAGGATGGCGCCGTGGGTCCCGGCGCCCGGGTCGGTTGCCTGCGAATCGGCCGTCTGTGGATCGGTCGCGGTAGCCGTGTCATCGGTCATGTGATCTCCTCGCGGAATATTCCGGGCCATCGGATCTGCATATCGGATGTGCATGAGTCCTGTTCCAACAACGGTACCCGGTGTCCGGACTATTCCCGCGCCAGTTCCCGGGCTGTCCGCCGGGCCAGCCCGGCGAGCTGGCCGGCGGCATCCTCCATCGCCCGTGCCACCGAACCGGCGTGGTCGGTGAGTGAGTGCGCCGCGGTGATCCCGGCCGCGTGACAGGCCTCCGGCCCGAGAGCAACCTGACCGGCGAGGACCACGACCGGGACCGCGCGCGTCCTGGCCGCCGCGGCAAGTGCCCCGACGACCTTGCCGTGCAACGACTGATCGTCCAGGCGCCCCTCCCCGCTCAGCACCAGATCCGCCTTCGCCAGTTCCCCGGGTATTCCGGTATGGGCGGCGATGAGCGCGGCCCCGGATTCGCGCCGCCCGCCCAAGGCCAATAACGCCGCGCCCAGCCCGCCGGCCGCGCCGGCACCCGGCAACCCGGCGACCGCGCATCCCGAATCCGCCTCGAGCTGCCGGGACCAGTCGGTCAGGCGGGCCTCGAGGAGCTCGACCGTGTCGGGGTCGGCGCCCTTCTGCGGACCGAACACCCGCGCCGCCCCGGACAGCCCGAGCAGCGGATGCTCGACATCGGTCGCGACGATCAGCTCGGTACCGGCCAGCTCCCGGCGCGCCGGGCCGATACCGCCGAGGGCCTCCACCATGCCGCGGCCACCGTCGGTGCAGCCGCTACCGCCGAGCCCGACGACAACGGTGCGCGCACCCCCCACCACAGCGGCCTCGATCAGCTGGCCCACCCCCCTGCTGTGAGCCGCCACCGCGGTACGTGCCGTCGGCGGGCCGCCCAGCAGTGCCAGCCCACAGGCCTGAGCGCATTCGATATAGGCGGTCTTGGTCACCGGGTCGGATACCCACGCCGCATCCACCGTGCCGTCGAGCGGCCCGCTGACCGCGATGTGATGCATCCGCATCTGCGGGTACCGCGCGGCGAGCACGTCGACGAATCCCGGGCCGCCGTCGGACTGCGGCACCGACACCAGTGTGTCCCCGGGTCGGGCCTGGCCCCACCCCCCAACGATGGCCTGGGCGGCCTCGACCGCGGTCAGGCTGTCCCCAAAACAATCCGGGGCGATGAGTACCCGCAGACCTGCCATGCCAGCAGGTTACGGTTCCCGCTCCGTGGTCGCATGTCACAGCCGACGGCGGGCGCAGTAACCTGGCAGCTGTGAAACTTTTGGGCCGCAGCAGCAACGATGGGGCCGACGACGCCGACGGTGTGCCAGAGTCCGAACTCATCGCGGAGCCGGCCGCGCCGGCGGGGACTACCGCCCCCAAGGGTCGTCCCACCCCCAAACGAAATCACGCCGCGAAACGTCGCGGTCCCGTCGCGCCGGCCCCGTTGACCACCTCCGAGGCCCGCAAGCGGCGCAAAGAAATGCGCCGGACGATGACCAAGGAGGAGCGGCGAGCCGACAAGACCAAGCGGCGTGCCGCCATGGCCACCCGCCGGGAGAAGATGATGGCCGGGGAAGAGGCCTATCTCCTGCCCCGCGATCAGGGGCCGGTCCGCCGGTATGCACGGGATATCGTGGACTCGCGGCGCAGCGTGCTCGGCCTGTTCATGCCGTCCGCCCTGTTCATTCTGTTCATCGTCATGACGATGCCCCAACTGCAGTACTACACATCACCGGCGATGCTGACGCTGATGCTGCTGATGGGAGTCGACGCCGTCCTGTTATCGCGAAAGGTGAACCGGGCTGTCGACGCGAAGTTCCCCGACCACGGCGAAACTCGCTTCAAACTCGGCTTGTACGCCGTGGGCCGGGCTTCCCAGCTACGCCGGATGCGGGCGCCGCGCCCGCAGGTCAACCGCGGCGACAAAGTCCTCTGAGCGACGCGTGCGCACCCTGGTTCTGGGCGGTATCCGATCGGGTAAGTCGCGGTGGGCCGAATCCTGGATCGCCGAGAGAACGAATGCGGGCGATACCGTGCGGTATATCGCGACGGGCCGGACGACCGGCGCCGACCCGGACTGGGGGCAACGGATCGCCGCGCACCGCCACCGCCGCCCGACGTGCTGGCACACGGTCGAAACCGTGGATGTGGCAACCCAACTGAGCGCAGCGCCGACCGTCCCGGCGATGGTCGATGATCTCGGCGGCTGGCTCACCGCGGTCCTCGACCACCACGGCTGGGCGGGTGGATCAGTCGGGTCCGATATCGACGATCTGCTCACCGCGGTGGGTGCGGTCAGCGCCGACCTGGTCCTGGTCAGTCCGGAGGTGGGACTGACGGTCGTACCGGCCACCTCTGCCGGACGCCGATTCGCCGACGAACTCGGTACGCTCAACCAGCGACTCGCCGCCAGTTGCGACCGTGTGGTCCTGGTCGTCGCCGGTCAGCCGCTGTCGGTCAAACCGGCGGTGCGGGGATGAGGGGTTTCGACGATATCGCCCCGCCCGACAGCCGGGTCGCGGCCGCCGCCCGCCGCCGGCAGGACCTGCTGACCAAACCGCGCGGCGCACTGGGCCGACTTGAAGACCTGTCGGTGTGGGTCGCCTCCTGCCAGGGCTACTGCCCCCCAAGACAATTCGAGCGGGCCAGGGTGGTGGTGTTCGCCGGCGACCACGGGGTCGCCAAAGAGGGCGTGTCGGCCTATCCGGCCGAGGTGACCGCTCAGATGCTGGACAACATCGAGGCCGGCGGGGCGGCGGTCAACGTACTGGCCGAGGTCGCCGGCGCCACCGTCCGGCTCATCGATGTGGCCGTGGACCGCGAAACCCCCACCGCGGCCGCGACCTACAAGGTTCGGCGCTCAAGCGGCAATATCGCGGCCGGGGAGGCGTTGAGCCACGATGAGGCGGTGGCTGCGGTGGAGGTTGGCCGCCGGGTCGCGGATGAGGAGGTGGACGCCGGTGCCGATCTGCTGATAGCCGGTGACATGGGGATCGGCAACACCACCGCGGCGACGGTCTTGGTCGCCGCGATCACTGATACCGAACCGGTGATCGCGGTGGGACGGGGCACGGGGATCGATGACGCGGCCTGGTCACGGAAGACCGCAGTCGTCCGCGACGCGCTGTACCGGTCCAGGACGGTGCGGTCGGATCCCGTCGCACTACTTGCCGCCTGTGGCGGCGCCGACCTGGCTGCGATGGCCGGGTTCTGCGCACAAGCCGCCCTGCGGCGGACCCCCTTGCTACTGGATGGCCTGGTGGTGACCGCGGCCGCGCTGGTAGCCGAGCAGATGGCGCCGGCGGCGCGGCTGTGGTGGCGGGCCGGGCACCGCTCCCCCGAACCCGCACACGGACTAGCCCTGACCCGCCTGGGACTGGATCCGATCGTCGACCTGGGGTTGCGACTCGGTGAGGGCACCGGGGCCGCGGTGGCCCTTCCGATCGTGCGCGCCGCGGTGGCCGTGCTGGCGTCGATGGCGACCTTCGCCGACGCCGGGATATCCGGTCCCGAGAGTCCGTCGCCCCCGTGATCACGGGCGTGACAAGCGCTTTCGCATTCGGCACGATCATTCCGGCGGGGCATGGCAAGCATGGGCCCGGACGCGCGACGGTCAGCGCCCTGCCGGTGGTCGGAGTGGCCTTGGGCCTGGCTGCCGCCGGCGCCCTGTGGGCCGGACAGTGGGCGTTCGGTCCGCACAGTTTGCTGGCCGGCGCGGCGGCGGTGTGCACCCTGCTGTTGCTGACCCGCGGACTGCACCTCGACGGGTTGGCCGACACCGCTGACGGTCTGGGCTGTTACGGGCCGCCGGAGCGGGCTCTGGCGGTGATGAGGGACGGTTCCACCGGACCGTTCGGAGCCGCCGCAATCACCGCCGTCCTGCTGTGTCAGGCGGCCGCTTTCTCAGCGCTGCCGCCCGGTTGGCCGGCGACGACGGCAGCGGTGACCGCGGTGACCGCCGGCCGGGTGGCAGCAGTGCTGGCCAGCCGCCGCGGTGTTCCGGCGGCTTCGGGCAGCAGCCTGGGCGCCATGGTCGCCGGTACGCAGTCTTGGCCGGTTGTGGCCGGGTGGGTTCTGGCGGTGAGCGGTTTCGCCGTGCTGGCCGCGCTGCGGCCCTGGCAGGGTCCGGCCGTCGTGGCGGTGGCCCTGCTCGCCGCGGCCGCGCTGATCGCGCACTGCGTACGCAGGTTCGGCGGTGTCACCGGCGATGTCATGGGTGCGGTGATCGAACTGACCACCACCCTCACGCTGATCGGCCTGGCGATCGGGCCTTAGCCGAGCCGGGTCATCCACTCGTGGGTATCGGCGAAGGTGCCGCGCTGGATGCCGGTGAGGGTGTCGCGCAGCGCCATGGTGACCTCGCCCGGTGCGCCGTCGCCGACGACGAACTCACCCTCACCGTATTTGACCTCAGCCACCGGGGTGATGACAGCCGCGGTGCCACAGGCGAAGACCTCGGTGATCTCTCCCGTGGCGACCCCCTTACGCCATTCCTCCACATCGATCTTGCGTTCCTCGACGGCGAAACCGGCGTCACCGGCCAGCTGCAGCAACGAGTGCCGGGTGATCCCGGGCAGCAGCGCACCGCTGAGCTCAGGTGTGACCAGCCGGGCCGAGCCTCCGCTTCCGAAGACGAAGAACAGGTTCATCCCGCCCATCTCCTCGATATAGCGGCGTTCGATGGCGTCGAGCCAGACCACCTGATCGCAGCCGTGTTCGGCGGCCTCGGCCTGAGCCAGCAGCGAGGCGGCGTAGTTGCCGCCGAACTTCGCCGCGCCGGTACCGCCCGGACTGGCGCGCACATATTCGGTGGACAGCCACACACTGACGGGTTTAATACCCCCCTTGAAATAGGCGCCGGCCGGCGAGCCGATCACCATGTAGCGATACTGCGCTGAGGGTCGCACCCCCAGTCCCGGTTCGGTCGCGATGATGAAGGGCCGCAGGTAAAGCGACTGCTCACCGCCGGCGGGCGGAACCCACCGGTTATCCGCCGCGATCAGCTGCCGCAGCGATTCCAGAAACAGTTCGTCGGGCAGCGCCGGGATCGCCAGCCGGTGAGCGGATGCGCGAAGCCGGGCGGCGTTGGCTTCGGGCCGGAAGGACACGATCGACCCGTCGGCCCACCGGTATGCCTTGAGGCCCTCGAAGACCTCCTGGGCGTAGTGCAGAACGATCGCCGACGGGTCCAGTTGGATGGGCCCGTACGGCGTCACCCGGGCATCGAACCAGCCCCGATCGCGGTCGTAGAGCACCGACACCATGTGGTCGGTGTAGTACTGCCCGAAGCCGGGATCAGCCAGGATCGCCGCCCGCTCATCCGCGCTGGCCGGCTGAGCGGAGCGCTCGATACTGAACTCCAGCGGTGGGGTCGACATGGGGCGATTCTATAACCGCGACTAGCGGGTCTTGACGTCGACGAATGGTGGCTTCACGAGCTGGCATTCGAGCGGCCGGCCCCTCACGTCGACACTGACTACAGCACCGTCGGGCAGGTCGGCGTCGGTGTCGATCAATGCCAACGCGATACCGGCGTTCAGCGTCGGAGAGAAGGTTCCCGAGGTGGTCAGACCCACCGGCGCGGCATCGCGCAGCACCGTCATACCCGCCCGGGGAACCCCGCGACCAACGGCCCGCAGGCCGCGCAGCAGCCGACGGGGTCCGGTCTGTTTCTCGGCCAGCAACGCGTCGCGCCCCCAGAAACCGTCCTTGGACCAGCCGATCGCCCACCCGCAGCGGGCCTGCAGCGGCGAGATGTCCGATCCGAGCTCGTGGCCGTGCAGCGGGTAGCCCATCTCGGTGCGCAGGGTGTCGCGGGCCCCGAGCCCGGCCAACTGCCCGTCGCAGGCCGACACCTGCCCGGCCAGCGCGTCGAACACCACCGGCGCCGCATCCCACGGCGGCAGCAACTCGTAGCCGTGCTCGCCGGTGTAGCCGGTTCGGCACACCCGCACCGGCACCCCGGCGTACTCGGCATCGGTGTAGCTCATGTAGTCCATCCCGGTAGGCAGGCCCAGCGCCGAGAGCACCTCCGCCGAGCGCGGCCCCTGCACCGCCAGCACCGCGTGGCAACGGTGCTGATCGACCACCGAAATGCCCTGCGGGGCAACCGCTTGTAGCTCCGCGACCAATGCGGCGGTGTTCGCCGCGTTGGGCACCAGGAATATCTCCTCGGCGCTGACATAGTAGGCGATCAGGTCGTCGATCACCCCGCCGTCCGCGGCGCAACACAGCGTGTACTGGGCCCTGCCGGGTCCGATCCGGCGCAGATCGTTAGTCAGCGCGGAGTCGACGAACTCCGCGGCGCCCGGGCCGGTGATCAGAACCTTGCCGAGGTGGCTGACATCGAACAGTCCGACCGCTTTCCGGGTCGCGATATGTTCGCCGACCGTTCCCGCGTACGACACCGGCATGAGCCAGCCGCCGAAGGCCGCGAAGGTGGCACCATGTTCCCGGTGCCGGCTCTCCAGCGGTCCGTGCATGAGATCGGAGGTTTCGGTCACAACATCGGTCACGGCCCTCACCCTAAACGCCACCCGATTAGGGTGACGCTGGTGAGCAACCAAACCGGCTACCAGACCCCCATCGTCACCGTCGCCACCTCCGTGCCCAAGCGGGGGACCGCAGGCGCGGTGCTGATCGTCCCCATCGTCGCCGGCGAGGACGGCGCCCCAGCCGTTGTCGGCGGGCCTTTTCTCGACGCTGAAGCGATCGGCGAGATCGAGGTCGCCCTGCAGACACTGGGCGCCAAAGCCGGCCCCGAACAGGTCAGCCGGCTGCACGTTCCCTCCCTTCCGGTGGCAAGCGTGCTCGCGGTCGGCCTGGGTGCTCCTCTCGACGAATGGCCCGCCGAGACGATCCGTCGGGCCTCGGGGGCGGCGGCCCGGGCGCTGACCGGAGTTGGCTCGGTGATCACCACTCTGAGCGAACTGCACCTGTCGGCCGCTATCGAGGGCCTGATCCTCGGCGCCTATCAGATGTATGAGTTCCGCAGCGCCAAAACCGCGCCCAAGGACCCTGTTCTGAACCGGATCACCGCGTTGAGCACCGCCTCGAACGCCAAACGTCAAGCCGCCCGCGCGGCTGCCGTCGCCGCGGCGGTGGCAACCGCTCGCGATCTGGTCAACACTCCGCCGAACCGCCTCTACCCGGGCGAATTCGCCAACCGGGCCAAGACCTTGGGCGCGGCCGCCGGCCTGAAGGTCGAGGTTCTCGACGAAAAGGCCTTGGCCCGCGGTGGATTCGGCGGGATCGTCGGCGTCGGCCAGGGCTCGGTGAACCCGCCCCGGCTGGTGCGGATGACCCACCACGGCGGCAAAGGCCGGCCCGGCGCACCGAAGGTGGCTCTGATCGGAAAGGGCATCACCTTCGACACCGGTGGCATTTCGATCAAACCGGCCGCACAGATGCACCACATGACGTCCGATATGGCCGGGGCCGCCTCCGTGATCGCCACCATGCTGCTGGTCGCCGACGAACAGCTGCCCATCGACGTCATCGCCACCGTGCCGATGGCCGAAAACATGCCTTCGGCCACCGCGCAGCGGCCCGGTGACGTGCTCACCCAGTACGGCGGTATCACCGTGGAGGTGCTCAACACCGACGCCGAGGGCAGGCTCATCCTGGCTGACGCGATCGTGCGGGCCTGCGAGGACGAACCCGATTACCTGATCGAGACGTCGACGTTGACCGGGGCACAGACCGTCGCTTTGGGCCCGCGCATTCCCGGGGTGATGGGTAGCGATGAGTTCCGCGACCGGGTGGCCGCCGTGTCACAGCGCGAAGGCGAGAACGGCTGGCCGATGCCACTGCCCGACGAGCTGAAGGACGATCTGAAGTCAACGGTGGCCGACCTTGCGAACATCAGTTCCCAGCGGTTCGCCGGGATGCTGGTCGCCGGGGTGTTCCTACGGGAGTTCGTCGCCGATGGCGTGCAATGGGCCCATCTCGACATCGCCGGGCCGGCTTACAACACCACCGGGCCGTGGGGCTACACGCCCAAAGGCGGCACCGGCGTCCCGACCCGCACACTGTTCGCCGTGTTGGAGGACATCGCCGCGAACGGCTGACCAGGCGCGAGTCGCGGCGCTCACACCACTTTCTTTCGGGCGGTGCTGCGCAGGACCTGCGGTAACAGCCGCGACGTCCCGTACACCAGATACGCCTCAGGGGTAACCGGGCGGATCGGGGTGTTGCTACGCACCGATGACACGATCGCGGCGGCTACCTTCTCCGGGCCGTAACCGCGGATTTCGAACATCCGCTCCAGCGCGGCACGGCGTCTGTTCACGGCCGGTCGTTTGTCCGCAGGCACGTGGAACCCGGTGGCGTGCACAATGTTGGTATTGATTACGCCGGGACAGATCGTGGTCAGTCCGATTCCGGCGGCGTCGAGTTCGGCGCGCAAACAGTCGGAGAACATGTACACCGCGGCCTTCGACGTGCAATAGGCGTTGAGCGAGCTCATCGGCGCGTAGGCGGCCATCGATGCGATGTTGACGATGTGGCCTCCGCTGCCGCGCTCGAGGAGGCGGCGGGCGAATGCTCGGCATCCGTTGACCACACCGCCGAGGTTGACCTCCAGCACCCGGTCGAACTGCTCGGCGGGCGTGTCAAGGAAAGCTCCCGCCATCCCGATACCGGCGTTGTTGACGACGATATCGGGCACACCGTGCTCAGCGCATACCCGTTCCGCGAACCGTTCGACGGCCCCGGCATCGGCCACATCGACGGCGTAGACGTGCGCCATCCCGCCGGTCCTGCAGATCTCGGCGGCGACCGCAGCTGCCGCGCCCTCGTCGATATCGCTGAGCACCACTTCGGCGCCATCGGCGGCGAAGGCCTGCGCGGTTGCCCGCCCGATGCCGCTGCCCGCCCCGGTAACGACGACCAGCGTGTCGCCGAACGGTCTCCGCAGACGCCCCACCTCGGCCCGCAGCAACGTCCGCGGGGCGGGGGCACCACCGAGATGTTCGACCAGTTCGGCCACCGCGGCCGCGACCACCTGCGGATGCGACAGCGGGGACCAGTGACCCGAGGGGATATCACGGCGCCACAGCCGCGGCACCCAGCGTGGGGTGTCGTCGAAGACGTAGGGCCGCACGAAATTGTCCCGGGTGTTGACCAACAGCTGCACCGGAACGTGCACGTGGCGGTCCCGTGCGGCACTGCCCAGCACGCGCGGGAAATTCGCTCGGTAGATCTTCATCCCGTTGGCCGCGTCGGCAACGAACGTCGGCCCCTGATGACGGCGCTGCGGGGGCACGCCCGCGTTGATGACGAACCGTCTGCCCGCCTCGGCCAGGAAAGCCCGCATCACAAGCGGCGCCAGTGCGGTCCGGAAGAACACCATGTAGCTGAAATGCAGACCCTGCGAGATCGCCCGGGCGAATCGTCGCGGCCGGTAGGGGCGGACAAGCCCGTCGCGCAGGTACCGGCTCAGGTGGCCGGGGTCCGGACCGGAGATGGAGGTGTATGACGCGACGCGGTCTCGCGCCTGCGGACGAGTGACATAGTCCCAGAGGGTGGCCGCACCCCAGTCGTGGGCCACAACATGCACCGGTTCGTCCGGCGACACCGCCCCGGCCACAGCATCGAAATCGTCGGCGAGTTTCTCGACGGTGTACGCCGATGCAGTTCTGGGCGCTTCGGAGGCGCCGGCCCCTCGGACGTCATAGCGAATGATCCGATAGTCGCTGCGCAGTTCTGCCACGACGCTGTTCCAGAGCACGTGGGAATCGGGCCAGCCGTGCACCATCACGATGGTCGGCCCTTGCGGATTGCCGTCTTCGTAGACCGCGATGCGGATTCCGTCGTGGGCCTGAACGTAACGGGTCGGCATCCGACGATTATTGCCCGTCGAGTTCGGCACGCAGGGCGCGGCGCCGCTCGATCCGGCGGCGTTCGTCGAAGTCCCGCATCCGTTGCGGGTAGCCGACCTTCTGCACGTCGTAGACCGGTATCTGCAGCTGTTCTCCGACGCGGCGCGCCCCGGCAGCGCCGCCCGCGGGGCGTCGCGTCCACTCGCCATCGGCTGCCACCAGGACGATCGTCAGCGGCGTCACCGGGGTCTGCGGCTCGACGAAGGCCTCCACGCCGGTGCGCTGGGCGGCCCACTGCCGCAAGTGACGCAGGTCGGCGGATGCGCCCGAGCCGCGCCGGAATCTGTTGAAAAACCGCACGCCTCGATGGTGCCAGAAGAATTGGCCCCGCCTGCCCTGCCGCCATCCCGCCGGGAATGACAGGATTGGGAAGCGCTGCTGTGGTAAGCCAGAGATCGACCGACTTATAGGAGTCAAAACACATGGCCGTCTCCGTCCAGATGCCCGCGCTCGGCGAGAGCGTCACCGAGGGCACCGTCACCCGCTGGCTCAAGCAGGAGGGTGACACCGTCACGGTGGACGAGCCGCTTCTGGAGGTGTCCACCGACAAGGTCGACACCGAGATCCCGGCGCCGGCATCCGGGGTGCTGAGCAGGATCGTCGCGCAGGAGGACGATACCGTCGCCGTCGGCGGTGACTTGGCCGTGATCTCCGAGGCCGGCGAGGCCGCCCAGAGCGCACCGCCCCCGGCTGAGCAGGCCGCCCCGGCCCCGCAACCACCCCCGGCGCCGGCCGCCCCGCAACCACCCCCGGCGCCGGCCGCTCCGCCGGCCCCTGCGGCCGACTCGGGTTCGGCGACACCGGTGCTGATGCCAGAGCTCGGCGAGTCGGTGACCGAGGGCACCGTTACCCGGTGGCTGAAGAAAGTCGGCGACTCCGTCGCCACGGACGAACCCTTGGTGGAGGTATCCACCGACAAGGTCGACACCGAGATTCCGTCGCCGGCGGCCGGCACTCTGCTCAGCATCACCGCGGACGAGGACGTCACCGTCCCGGTCGGCGGCGAACTGGCCCGGATCGGAGCCGCCGGCGCCGCACCCGCCGTTCCGCCTCCCGCACCGGCAGCTCCCGCGCCCCCTGCTCCTGCGGTTTCTCCGGCACCGGAACCGGTGCCCGCACCCCCGCCTACCCCGCCGCCCCCGGCTCCCACTCCACCTCCCCCAGCCGCGGCGGCCCCGGCCCCGGTGACCCCACCGGCAGCCCCAGCCGCGGCAACCGCGCCCGCCGGGGACAGCGGGCCGTACGTGACCCCGCTGGTGCGAAAGCTGGCAGCCGAGAACAGCGTGGACCTGTCCTCGGTCAAGGGAACGGGCGTCGGCGGGCGTATTCGCAAACAAGACGTTCTGGCCGCCGCCGAAGCCACCAAGGCACCGCAACCGGCGCCCCCGGCAGCCGTGCCGGCAGCAGCGGCGCCACCGGCCGTCCCGTCCCCGCTTGCCCATTTACGCGGCACCACCCAGAAGGCCAACCGGGTCCGCAAGCTCACCGCGCGTAAAACTCGCGAGTCGCTGCAGGCCAGCGCCCAGCTGACTCAAACCCACGAGGTCGATATGACCAAGATCGCCGCGCTACGGGCCCGGGCAAAGAAGGAGTTCTCCGAACGCGAGGGCGTCAACCTCACCTTCCTGCCGTTCTTCGCCCGAGCGGTCATCGACGCCCTGAAGACCCACCCGAATATCAACGCCAGCTACAACGAGGAGGCCGGCGAGATCACCTATTACGACGCCGAGCACCTCGGCTTCGCGGTCGACACCGAGCAGGGTCTGCTGTCCCCCGTCGTCCACAATGCCGGCGACCTGTCGCTGGCCGGGCTGGCACGGGCGATCAGCGATATCGCCGCCCGCGCCCGCTCCGGCAATCTCAAGCCCGACGAACTGTCCGGCGGAACCTTCACGATCACCAATATCGGAAGCCAGGGCGCTTTATTCGACACCCCGATCCTGGTTCCGCCACAGGCCGCCATGCTGGGCACGGGTGCGATCGTCAAACGCCCGCGGGTGATCGTCGACGACTCAGGTAACGAGTCGGTCGGCGTCCGCTCGGTCTGCTACCTGCCGCTGACCTACGACCACCGCCTCATCGACGGTGCCGACGCCGGGCGCTTTCTCACCACGGTGCGAAAGCGGCTGGAGGAAGGCTCGTTCGAAGCCGAACTCGGTCTCTGAGTTGACGGTCGCCATCTCGGGCTCTTCCGGCCTGATCGGCTCTGCGCTGGCCGCCGCGCTGCGCTCGGCCGGCCATCGGGTGGTCCGGATTGTCCGGCGCGAACCGGGCGGCCGCGACGAGCTGTACTGGAACCCCGACAGCGGCGAATTCGACCCGGCCGGCCTGGTCGGCGTGGATGCCGTCGTCAACCTGTGTGGTGCGGGCGTCGCCGAAAAACGCTGGTCAGGAGCCGTCAAGCAGGTCCTGCGCGACAGCCGCATCGACCCCACCGAGGTGATCTCAGCGGCGGTGGCGGAGGCCCGCGTCCCGACATTGGTCAACGCCAGCGCCGTGGGCTACTACGGCGACGCCGGTCCGAATATCGTCGACGAAACCGCCCCGCCCGGTTCGGGTTTCCTGGCCCGGCTGTGCGTCGACTGGGAGGCCGCGACCACCCCGGCCCGCGATGCCGGAGTCAGGGTGGTGCTGGCCCGCATCGGGTTGGTGCTCTCCCCCGCCGGCGGCATGATGGGCAAGCTCAGACCGCTGTTCGCACTCGGTCTGGGCGGGCGACTGGCCGGTGGTCGCCAGTACATGCCGTGGATAAGCCTGGAGGACACGGTCCGCGCTCTGCAGTTCGCCATGGAAACACCCCAGCTGTCCGGCCCCGCGAATCTGACGGGTCCCGCCCCGGTGACCAACGCGGAGTTCACCACCGCACTCGGCCGGGCACTGAACCGGCCGGCGCCGTGGCCGGTACCCGGCTTCGCCCTGAAGGCCCTGCTCGGGGAGTTCGCAGATGAGGGGCTGCTCGGCGGCCAACGCGCTATCCCCGCTGTGCTGGAGCAGGCGGGCTTCGCATTCCAGCACAACACCATCGGGGAGGCGCTCAGCTACGCCACCGGGTCCGCCACCGGGTAGTACCGTCGGCCAGATGCGGCAGTCCATCCGCTCCGATGACGAGCCCCTCCAGGTGCGGCACCTCGATGTCCTCGACTACACCGAGGCCTGGACACTGCAACGCGATATCGCCGACGCCCGGGTTTCGGGCGGACCGGACACGCTGCTCTTGCTCCAACACCCGCCGGTCTACACCGCCGGTAAGCGCACCGAGGCCGGCGAACGTCCGGCGGATGGCACCCCGGTCATCGAAAGCGACCGGGGCGGCAAGATCACCTGGCATGGCCCCGGGCAGCTGGTCGGCTACCCGGTGATCAAACTGGCTGAGCCGATGGATGTACTGAATTATGTTCGGCGCCTGGAACAGTCACTGATCAGCGTATGTTCCGACTTCGGGCTGGCCGCGGGTCGGGTCCCGGGCCGGTCCGGGGTGTGGCTGCCGGCCTCGGCCGGTCGCCCCGAGCGCAAGATCGCCGCAATCGGCATCCGGGTCGCCCGCGGGGTCACACTGCACGGTTTCGCACTGAACTGCGACTGCGACCTCACGCCGTTCTCATCGATCGTGCCGTGCGGAATAACCGACGCGGGGGTAACGTCGCTCAGCGCCGAACTCGGCCGTCCGGTCGTCGTCGCCGACGTCCGGGCCCGGGTCGCCGAGACGGTCGGTGACGCGTTGGACGGCCGGCTACCGGTCTCGGCTGCCGTACCATCGCAGCCATGAGCGTCGAGCCCCAGCCGAGTACCGCCGGCCCCGCGGCTCCGGGTAACCGCAAACTGTTGCGGCTCGAGGTGCGCAACGCCGAAACCCCGATCGAGCGCAAACCCCCGTGGATCAAGACCCGTGCCCGGATGGGCCCGGAGTACACCGCCCTGAAGGGTTTGGTCCGCCGCGAGGGGTTGCACACCGTGTGCGAGGAAGCCGGCTGTCCCAATATTTTCGAATGCTGGGAAGACCGGGAGGCCACCTTCCTGATCGGCGGCGAACAGTGCACCCGTCGCTGCGATTTCTGCCAGATCGACACCGGAAAACCCGCCGAGTTAGACCGTGACGAGCCACGGCGCGTCGCCGAGAGCGTTGCCACGATGGGACTGAAGTACGCAACGGTCACCGGGGTCGCGCGCGATGACCTGACCGATGGCGGCGCCTGGCTGTACGCCGAGACGGTGCGCGCCATCAAGACGCTCAACCCGTCGACCGGTGTGGAACTGCTCGCCCCGGACTTCAACGGCGAACCGAACCTGCTTCGGGAAGTCTTCGAATCCCGTCCGGAGGTTTTTGCCCACAACCTCGAGACGGTGCCCCGTATCTTCAAGCGAATCCGTCCGGCTTTTCGGTACCGGCGCAGCCTCGATGTGATCACCGCGGCAAGGCAATTCGGCTTGGTCACCAAGAGCAATCTCATCCTGGGCCTGGGTGAGACCATCGATGAGGTGCACACCGCCCTGGCCGACCTCCACGAGGCCGGCTGCGACATCATCACCATCACCCAGTATCTGCGGCCATCGCCACGCCACCACCCGGTGCAGCGCTGGGTCAGACCGGAGGAATTCGTAGAACTCGCCGGTTACGCCGAGCGCATGGGGTTCGCCGGGGTGCTCGCCGGGCCGCTGGTGCGCTCGTCCTATCGGGCCGGCCGACTCTACCGGCAAGCCGCCGCCGCCCATCGGCTTCCGGTTGCCACTGAGCCCCGAAGCTGATCCGGCTTACGTATCCTCGACAGTTATGGCGAAGACCCGCAAGCCCGCCCAGACCAAGGCGGCCAAAGCAGAAGCCAAAGCCGCCCGGAAGGCCGCATCTAAGCAGCGCCGCACCCAGCTGTGGCAGGCCTTCAAGATGCAGCGGAAGGAAGACAACCGGCTGCTGCCCTACATGATCGGGGCCTTCGTGGTCATCGTCGCTGCGACGGTGTCCATCGGCCTGCTGATCGGTGGGTACACCAAGTACCTCATGATCGTGTTCGGTGTGGTGCTCGGCGTCCTCGTGGCGTTCATCATCTTCGGCCGGCGGGCGCAGAAAAGCGTCTACCGCAAGGCCGAGGGGCAGGCCGGGGCCGCGGCCTGGGCGTTGGAGAATATGCGCGGCAAGTGGCGGGTGACCTCCGGCGTCTCGGCCACCGGCCACCTCGACGCGGTGCACCGGGTGATCGGCCGGCCGGGTGTGATCTTCGTCGGCGAGGGCGTGCAATCGCGGGTCAAGCCGCTTCTCGCGCAGGAGAAAAAGCGCACCGCGCGCCTCGTCGGCGAGGTTCCGATCTACGACTTCATCATCGGTAACGCCGACGGCGAGATCCCGCTCGCGAAGCTCGAGCGCCACCTCGGCCGACTGCCGGCCAACATCACGGTCAAGCAGATGGACGTCCTCGAGTCGAAACTGACCGCCCTCGGAAGCCGGGTCGGCCCAGCAGCCATGCCCAAAGGTCCGCTGCCTCCGCAGGCGAAGGTGCGCGGGATGCAGCGCACCGTTCGGCGGCGCTGACCATCGACTCAGCACTACCGCAGCCAAAGTTCGAGTAGCGGCCCGCAGGGTTGCTCAGTCGATGAGGCTGGGTTTCGTCAACGCCGGACTACCGCCGTCGCGGTGACCCGGTCTTGGATCCCCCGGCCATCGCTGTCGGTGAACAGCGGCGGGATGACCAGTGCGATCATCAGACCACGCGCGGCGGCGCGTCCGGTGCCGACATGAAGCCGGTTGTCCACCGAGGCCACTTGAAGACCCAGCAGGTACTGGCCGGGGGTGAAGCCGAACAGCCGAACTGCCACCACGCCGAGCACGAACCAGATCAGCAACACAGCTGTCGCCAGGAATGACGAACCGAAGAATCCGACGGCCATTCCGAGGCCGGCCAGGCCGTAGGCCAGGAACCAGTCGACCAGCAGCGCCGCGAGCCGCCGCCAGCTGCCGGCCAGCGAACCGGGACCGGAGGCCGGCATGCCCAGGCGCTGCCCCGGAGCTCCGTCCCCCGGGCCCACCGACTCTGGCCCGGAGAGCCAGGATCCGATCTCTCCTGCCATGGGGACAAGGATAGCGACCGGGCTACGCGTAACGTCCATGCAACATTCGGTTGACGGACGTGCAACATCCGCTCCCTACGGTCAGCGCCAGCCTCACTTCATTCGAACAGGAGCATCTACGTGGCAGAAAAGACAGCCGACGACATCATCAAGCAGATCAAGGACGAGAAGGTCGAGTACGTCGACATCCGATTCTGCGATCTGCCCGGTGTGGTCCAGCACTTCTCCATTCCGGCTTCGGCGTTCGACGAGAGCGTCTTCACCGATGGTTTGGCCTTCGACGGCTCCTCGGTCCGCGGCTTCCAATCGATCCACGAGTCGGACATGATGCTGCTGCCCGATCCTGAGACAGCCCGAATCGACCCGTTCCGGGCCGCGAAGACACTTAACCTGAACTTTTTCGTCCACGACCCCTTCACCCGCGAGCCGTATTCCCGCGACCCACGCAATGTGGCACGCAAGGCGGAGAACTATCTGGCCAGCACCGGTATCGCCGATACCTGCTTCTTCGGGGCCGAGGCCGAGTTCTACATCTTCGACTCGGTGGCTTTCGATTCCAAGATGAACGGAACTTTCTACGAGGTCGACTCGGAGTCGGGTTGGTGGAACACCGGCGAGCCCTTCGAGGCCGACGGCAGCGCCAACCGCGGTTACAAGGTGCGGCCGAAGGGTGGCTACTTCCCGGTCGCGCCGTACGACCACTATGTCGACCTGCGCGACGACATGTCCACCAACCTGATCAACGCGGGCTTCACCCTCGAACGCGGCCATCACGAGGTGGGGACGGCCGGCCAGGCCGAGATCAACTACAAGTTCAACACGCTGCTGCACGCCGCCGACGATGTGCTGCTGTTCAAATACATCATCAAGAACACCGCCTGGCAGGCCGGTAAGACCGTCACCTTCATGCCCAAACCGCTGTTCGGGGACAACGGCTCGGGGATGCACGCCCACCAATCGCTGTGGAAGGACGGAAAGCCGCTCTTCCACGACGAATCGGGGTATGCGGGGCTATCGGATCTCGCACGGCACTACATCGGCGGCATCCTGCACCACGCCCCGTCGCTGCTGGCTTTCACGAACCCGACGGTCAACTCCTACAAGCGGCTGGTGCCGGGCTATGAGGCCCCGATCAACCTGGTCTACAGCCAGCGCAACCGCTCCGCCTGCGTGCGTATCCCGATCACCGGTAACAACCCCAAGGCCAAGCGCCTTGAGTTCCGTTGCCCGGACAGCTCGGGTAACCCGTATCTGGCCTTCGCGGCGATGCTGATGGCCGGCATCGACGGCATCAAGAACAAGATGGAGCCGCTGGCACCGGTCGACAAGGACCTCTACGAGCTGCCCCCGGACGAGGCCGCCAACATTCCGCAGGCCCCGACCTCGTTGTCCGCAGTCATCGACCGGCTGGAACAAGATCACGACTACCTCACCGAGGGTGGAGTGTTCACCTCCGACCTGATCGAGACATACATCTCCTACAAGCGGGAGAACGAGATCCTCCCGATTCAGGTCCGTCCACACCCGTACGAGTTTTCGCTGTACTACGACGTCTGAGCCGGCTGGGACGTCTGAGCCGGCTCCGGCCGGCCGGTGCGTCTGAGCCGGCTCCGGCCGGCCGGGACGTCTGAGCCGGCTCCGGCCGGCCGGTGCGGCCCGTTCGGCGAATGCCGGGCGGGCCGGACCGGTTCGGTTCGATTGCGATCCGGTCCTGCGGTGCGGCTGGCCCACCCTTGATGAAATACTGCTGCTGCTGCGAACACGGACTTCCAACGAGGAGTGTCATGAATCTCATCCCGGTGGCTGTGCTGGCCGCACTCGTGGGTGCCGGCCTGAGCGTGACGCCGGCTGCGCCTGCCCACGCCACCCTGGCCGATCCGAATGCTCTGGGCACCTACACCTTCGAGGGAGCGGACGGCGAGAGTGCCACCTGGACCGTCACTCCGTGCGCTGTTGACGCCCCGACCTGCGTTCATGTTGCCGAGACCGGAAACTCCTCGCGCGCTCCGTGGGAGGCCGACGCCTATCTGACGGTGGGATACTGGATCCTCTTCGTCGGTCAGTCCGACGCGGTGCTGTGCGGGGATGGCACAACGGCGCCGGGTATCAACAACTACTCCTGGGATGCGGACAATCTGGCCGGCTACGCAAGCATCTCCGATACGGCCGGTTGTGGCACCGCACCGGAGAACCTCGCCATACCATTCGAGCTGACGAAGACCGGTTCGGGTCCGGTGGAATACCCGACCGCCCCGGTCGAAGTGACTCCCTACATCGTGGACGTCCCCGAGCCCTACGTACCCGGCGCCGCCGAGGCACCAGCACCAGGGGGGTCTGCCGAGCAAACGCCTACCGAGACCGACCCGGCGCTCAAGGCCACACCGGAGGTCATCGCGCCGCCGGCCGGCGAACTGACCGAGGCCGAGGTGGCCTCACCGGGCTTCAACCGCTGATTCAGACACACTCCATCAGCGAGTCCGCCACCTCTCCCACCGCACCGACCGTGGCGTAGACCCGGATTCGGCCGTCCGGCCGATCGGTGGTCGTCGCACAGACGATCCCACAGGTCCCGGCTTCAACGCCGCCGGCGATCACCGGTGAACGTTCCAGCAGGCTCAGGCCGGTCTCGACGATATGCGCGGCGCCCACCGACTCCGGCGAGTCCGCCACGGCCCCGCGGCGCACGATGGACCCGATAGCCTGCTCGACCATCATCCGGGTCGACCCTTTGGGAAGGTCGACGTCATTCCAGGCACGCATCGCCTCGCGCATGGCACCACACCCGTGATGCCCCAGAACGACGATCAGGGGGACGTCGAGAACATCAACGGCATATTCAAGACCGCCCATCACCCCGGAGTCCACTGCGTGCCCGAGGGTGCTGAGATCGACCAGCGAACCCCCGTTCTGCCCGAACACTATCTCCGGTGCCACTCCGGAATCGGCGCAACGGAACACCGCCGCGGTGGGCCGTTCGTCGGCGGGTGCCCCGGTATGAATATTGACCGGGCCCCTGGGTTGTTCACTCCCGGCGCGAAGTCGCTGCCAGGCGATCAGGGGGGTGGACGCTTGCGATGTCGACACGGCAAGTCCTTTCTCTGGCGGATCGGTCTGTGGCGGATCAGTCTCTGGCGGATCAGCCGAAGTATTCGGGGCGGCTGACGTAGGTCTCGGTCACGAACATGACGCCGGAAGAAGCGTCAAGCAGCGGCCGCAGCCCGGCAAGCAGCGGCTCGGTTTTGCCCTCCGGGACGACGGTGATGATCAGCTCCAAGGTGGCCTGCTGGTTGAACAGCAGCCGGCCCTGGTGGTAGCCGCCGTGACCGAGGCCCGACACTCCCGAGAGGCTGGTGTATCCAGTGGCGCCGACGCTCTGGATCAGATCGCGCACCGCGGGCGCGTCAGATCCGGCGACGACGACCTCGATCTTGGTCATCTTGGTGAGCGCAGGTGCGGTCATGGAACCATCTCCTCGTTGTAAACACCGGTTGCAGCGGTGTTGCTGTTGTTATCGGTCCAAGGGCGCCAGCCGGCGCGAGTCCAGCTTTGCCACGGTTGGCCGGGTTTTTCCCGGGCCGCGAGGGCAATCCAGTCATTACCGAAGAGCTGCTGCAGGATCGGATTACGGCCGACGATGGTGTCGATCCGGTCCAGCGGCGCCTGTACCACCGCCAGCAGTCGCAGCGGCTCATGCAGCAGCCGATCGCCGTCGGACACGGACTGCCAGGGCAGTCCCAGCTTCAGATCTCCGGTGTGACCGGCGAGCACGCCCACCTTGCCGACGACATTGTGGATCGTCTTGGTTCCGGCGCCGAAGACCTGCGGGGACACCGTCGAGAAGTAGTACTGGCAGTTGATCCACTGCGCGACCACCAGCGGCGCGGTCATAATCGTCTCCAGGGCGGACCCATCCTCGTCCACCTCGGCCTCGTAGGAGTGCAGGAACGTCCGGCGCTGCAGGTCGATTCCCCGGGTCACCTCCCGCGGGGCGACGATGAATGCGGCGTTACCGGCGAGCCCCCACTCCGGATAGACCTGAGCCCAGTCCGCCGACCGGTTGGCAACATGCCGGCTGGCAGAGCCCGGCGCCAACGTCCGGGTGACCCCGGGCAGTACCGTGCACCGCTCGGCGGCCAGGGCGGAGCCCGCCTGGGCCAGGTCACGCTCCAGCTGCTGGATGTCCGCCCGGAATTCCGCCGGCACCGAATGTAGGTCCAGCAGCGTGACCCGATCGACGGCGGTGTCGTGCTGGGCCGCCACGAACCAGGTGTCATCGGGGATGTCGATGCCGATACTGCACAGCCCGGCCCGTACCTCCGGCCGGTTGAGAATGGTGACCGCGGTCCGGGCGTTGGGTGCGCCGGCCTGACCGCCACAGGCCCCACAATCCAGCGAAGCCTGATACGGATTGTTCTCCGTGCTGCTGCCGTGGGCGCAGAACACCACCAACCGCCCGAACCCCCGAGTCAGGCCCATCGTCGTAAGGGCCACCTGGGCGAACAGCACCTGCTCGTTCTGCGGCATGGCCTCGGTGTCGATATCGGTCGTGGCGACCGGAGCGATCACGTCCCGCAGTTTGCGCCGAACTCCCGCGCTCGCGGCCGGGGTCAGCGTTTTGGCCGCCGAGAGCGGTGCCGCGGCGAAACCGGCGGCCTCAGCCAGGGTGAACGGGCCGGCAAACGACTCCTTGGCGGCGTGGAAGGCTGACTCCGCGCCGGCCATGCCGGTGACGCCGGCCACCCGGCGGGCTACCTCCCCGGCAGCGTCAGATGCCGGTTTCTCGGTGATTTCGTGATTCGGCGAGATCAGCACCGGGCATAGGTCGTTAGCCGATCCGCCCAGCACATCGGTGTAGCGGATCGCCACCGCGAAGAATCCGGCGAAACCGAGCGTCTCGTATCCGCCCAGCGACTCAAGATGGCGACGCAAGCCCTCGGAACGGGTATCGATGCAATTGACCAGTTGGGCCTGCACCCGGCCAGGATCGTTGCGCCGGGCCGGTCCGTCCAGCTTCGCCAGCAGGTCGTCGCGATAGTGCGACTCGAATGCGTTCTGCCACAGCCCCTCCCGCGAAGTCACCGGCAACGCGGCGATCGTTCGGGCGACCGCTGCCACCTCGTCCTCGGAGGCGGAGTCCACCCCGAGTGCGCGGATGAGGTGCTCGGCACGTTCGCGGGCCGAGGGAAGCTCGGCAGGATTTTCAACCGCGTTTCGCGTCGGCCGACCCGGGTTCAGGTACAGCAGCGACGCCTCGTAGCTCAGTCGCATAGCCAGATATCCCAGTACATCGACACCCATCCCACGGCTTGCGCACCAGACCACGTGGGCGGCCCAACCGGGCATCTTGGTCAGATGCGCCTGCAGGTAGGGGATTCGCTCCTCGTCGCCGACACCGATCCGGCTCAACGCGTCCAGCACCGCGTCATCGGGCCGCTCCGGTAACCGCCGAAGGTCGGCGCGCACCGGACGAGACAGGGTGCGGTCGGCCGGAGCCAGCGCCCGCCAGGCCGCGAAGAATCCGTTCTCCCTACCCGGCATCGGCCAGGCGGCCGCACCGAAGAACGCGCCGCACCACTTGGAGGTCTGAACGTCGACGGTGTCGGCCACCGCGGGAGCCTGCTCCTCGGAGCGGGTCAGGAACCGGCGCCGGGGTGCCATGCCGCCGATTCCGTGCACCAAGTCGGCCCGCAGCAGTTCGGACGGGCTGAATCGTCGGCCACCGATGCTCAACTCCGGATCGGTCGCCAGGTTCGGGTAGCGCCGGAACAGCGCGCGGTCGAGGTCGCCGTCGGTGATCCGCCCCTGTTCGCGAAGCTGGCGAAAGGTCTGCTCGCCCAGGGTGCCGGGCATCCCGTAGAGGTCGCCGGCCCGGCGGAGAGCCTGTTCGAAGGGTAGTCCTTCAAGGCCGGCCAGCGGGTTGACCGCAATGAAGGTCTCCAGCGGGTAGTGGGTCGGAACGACCCGGGCGGCCAGGGTGATATCCGCACGCAACTGGGCGCGCCGGGTGGCGATATCGGTCCGGGTGGTCACAAGCGGGCTCCTGTCAGCTGGGCGGGTGTCCGTTGATCGGCATCTGATTGGGTCGGTGCCGGCAGGGCGGGGCCGGTGGGCTGCCGGGCGGCCGGAATGTGGCCGGCGTTGATTGCCTGGGTGTAGAGGACCCGTCGGATGGCCTCGGCTCCTGGAGCCCAGCGAGCGGCGGCCAGCACACCCAGGCCGATCACGGCGGCGACAGTGATCGCCCAGACCGCCACCACGGGCAGGCCCGGGTCCGGTAGCGCAGGAGTGAGAAAGCTGCTCAGCGCGGTAATGACCGCCACATAGGCAATCGCCGCCGGGACCAGGAAGATTGCGGCCAGCGCCGCCCCCCGGAGGCCCGGGCTGCGACGCAGCCAGCCGGCGGTCAGCGCAGCCCCCGTCACCAAGGCGAAGATCAGCAGCGCATGTTCGGCGGCCTGGTCACCACTGCCGTCCGGGACCACCGCCAGCGCGGCGGCGAGCGCGATCGCGGGTAGGGCCACGGCGGCGATCAGATTTACCACCCGTTGCGCACGGTTCGGCTGCGGAAGCGCCGGCAGCGCCTCGTGCCGGCGATGCGAGGCGATCGCCGAACCGGAGGACAGGAACAGCGTTGACTTGTAAAACCCATGCGCAACCAGGTGGATGACCGCGGCCGCCCACAGTCCCAGCCCACAGGTCAGGATCATGAACCCCATCTGGGCGGTGGTCGAGTTCACCAACGCGCCCTTGATATCAGGCTTTGCCAGCATGACCGCGCCGCCATAGGCCATGGTCGCAGCGCCGGCCAGGATGGTCAGCACCCGGGCAAGATCATCGGTGGCCAGGGGGGCCAGCCGGATCAGGAGAATGCCGCCGGCATTGACCACCCCCGCGTGCAGCAGGGCCGACACCGGCGTCGGGGCCGTCAGAGTGGCAGGTAGCCACCGGTGGAACGGGATCTGGGCCGACCGGGACAGCGCCGCCAGCACGACCAGGACGGCCAGCACCGGCAGCAGACCGCCGGATAATTGACCGGGCTCCAGAGCCCGCAGGTCGATTCGACCCCAGGTGACGGTAGCCAGGATCACCGCGGTCCACAGGGCCAGATCACCAATGACGAAGGCGATCGCGGTGCGGCGGACTCCGTCGCGTGCGGACGGCAGCTGCCAGTACATGCCGAGTAGCAGACACAGCGCCAGACCGGCCAGCGACCAGAACACCGCCAGTCCTATCAGGGTGTCGGCGGTCATCAAACCGGCCGAGGCCGCGGTGAGCAGGCCGGCTCCCCCGGTGAACCAGGGCGCGCGACGATCGCCGCCCAGGTAGCGGACGGCGAACGCCTGCACGATTGCGCTGACCCCGAAGACCAGGAGCAAAAGCACCACCGCGAGCCGGTCGACGGTGAGGTCCAGCCCGGCGGGCGCTGCCGAAATCGCCGGACCCCGTGCGACGGCGACGGTGAGCGCCAGCGAACCGAGGAATCCCGCGGCTGCGGTGAGCGCTCCGAGCTGGCCGAATCGCCGGGGGGATCGCCGCCCGAACAGGTATGCCAGCACTGCGACGGCGGCGGGTAGGGCAACCAGCCCCACCAGCAGACCGCTCTCCGTGTTCCACATGCGACGGATATTACGCACGTGCCAATACGTATGTCAAACTTCGTGATTCAGGAGTACTGATTAGGTGATAGTGGCAGCTCACCGCGCCTTGCAGCGGCGGGTCGCTAGGCTGCCGATCATGAGCGACTGGGCCGCCCCCGCCCCCGCCCACCGGACCGAGACGGGACGCTACCGCGGTGCCCGGATCGCGGTCGGCACCCGGCACGGCAAGGGACGCCAGCTTGGACCGGCGTTCCGCAGGGTGCTCGGCGCCCGCCTGTTCACCCCCCGCGATCTCGACACCGACCGGTTCGGGACGTTCACCGGTGAGTTCGCCAGGCAGAGCTCGGCGCTGGACGCCGCACGGGGGAAAGCCCGGCTGGCCATGGCGGTCAGCGGCCTCAAGCTGGCCGTGGCCAGCGAGGCCAGTTACGGACCGTTAGCCGGATCCGGGTTGATGGGCCATGAGGAGATTCTGCTGTTCTGCGATGCCGAATCGGACCTTGAGGTGCTTGAGGGATACCGCAGTGCCGCGGTTCCCGGCCCCGCTCAGACGGTGGCCACCGCAGAAGAGGTTGCACCGTCCGTGCTGGCCGGGCTGAGCCGGCAGGCGGTGGTCGTGCGGCCGCACCAACCCACCACGACATCCGCGATCACGAAGGGCATCACCGATCCGGACGCGCTGCGCGGGGCCATAGTCACAGCCACGGAGCTATCGGCCGACGGCACCGCCGTGGTGGAGCCCGACCTTCGGGCCCACCACAACCCATCCCGACGCCGAGTGCTGGCCAGGCTCGCGCTCAGCCTCGCCCACCGGATCGCCACCGAATGCCCGAACTGCGGCATTCCGGGGTTCGGCCGGGTGCAGACCGAACCGGGGCTGCGCTGCCGGCAGTGCGGGACTCCGACACCGCTGTCGGCAGCCGAGATCCACGGCTGCACCGCATGCCCGGCGCGTGTTTCCCGGCCAGTCGCCACGCCGCGGGCCGATCCCCGGCACTGCCCCCGGTGCAATCCCTGAGCCGAACCGGGACTCAACGGCCCGGCGCCGTATCGGCACGAAACCTCCGCATTCCGTCGATTTTGTCGGACAGTGAGGCCTTCGGGCCCGCGTAGAACATCCACGGCATCGTCAAGACAGCGTCGATACCGGCCTTACCGGCTCGTTCGTAATGGTCCGGGGTGAACACGTCGGTCAACGGTGTGATGACGGTGAAATCATCCATCGTCAGACCGTTCTGAGCCCGCAACTGCCGGATCCGGCTCACCGCGGCAGTCGCCTGGTCCAATCCGATCAGGTCACCGATCCAGCCGTCATTGCGGGCAGCCCGCCGAAGCGCGATATCGGACAGCCCGCCGACGTAGATCGGAATCCTCGGTGGCGAGGGCGTCATCTCCAGGCGCGGAGTCCGGTAGAACTCGCCGTCGAACTCGGTCCACCCCGGCTGCCACAGCGCCTTCATCAGATCCAGCATCTCGTCGGTACGTCTGCCTCGCCGCGCGAACTGTTGACCGAGCAGTTCGAATTCCTCCGCACACCACCCCACGCCAACACCCAGTTCGACCCGACCGGCGGAGAGGCAGGCGGCAGTCCCGATGGTCTTGGCCGCCGAGTACGGGTCGCGCATCGCCGGGATGTAGACGGTGGTGACGAACTTCAGCCGGCTGGTCGCCTGGGCCAGCGCCCCGACCAGCACCCACGGGTCGAGCCAATCGGTGAACGGCTGCCAGCGCCGCGCACCGTCGGCCGTGTAGGGGTAGGGGGTGGCGAGCGTTTCCAGGTTCACCACATGGTCCGGGATCGCCACCCCTTCGTAGCCCAAATCCTCTGCGGCTTTGGCGATTTCGACGATCTCGGTAGTGTCCAGGAACGCGGTGCTGACATAGAATTTCACCCCTCGCCGCCGAACACCTTCGTCACTACCGCTTTCGCCCGCCGGGTCACCCGCAGGTAGTTGTCCAGAAACTCCCCGCCGTCGCCATCGGGCCAGCCTGCGGCAACCGCGACCGCATTGAGTTGACGTCCGGGCCCCGGTAGCTGGTCGGTCGGTTTTCCGCGCACCAGGACCAGTGCGTTGCGCGCCCGGGTCGCGGTCAGCCAGGCCTCCTTGAGCTGCGCGGCGTCACTGTCGGGGATCAGGCCCGCCTCAGCGGCGGCCTCCAGCGCCGCCAGCGTCGAGGTGCTCTGCAGCGCCGGCACCTGGTGGGCATGCCGCAGTTGCAGCAACTGCACGGTCCACTCCACATCGGCGAGACCACCGCGACCGAGTTTTGTGTGGGTGTTCGGGTCGGCTCCACGAGGCAGCCGCTCGGCATCGACGCGAGCCTTGATCCGGCGGATCTCCAATACCGCCGCCGGTGACACGCCGTCTTCCGGATAGCGCGTCCGGTCCGCCATCGCCAGGAACCGCGCACCCAGGTCCGCATCGCCGGCTACCGGACGGGCCCGCAGCAGGGCTTGGACCTCCCAGGCTTGCGCCCACTGCGCGTAATAGGCGGCGTAGGACCCCAGGGTGCGCACCAGCGGCCCGCTCCGGCCCTCCGGACGTAGGTTCGTGTCCACTTCTAGCGGAGGATCGTCGCTGGGCGCGCCCAGCAGGGTGCGAAGCTTTTCAGCGACGCGCACCGACCACTTCACCGCTACGGTCTCGTCGACGCCGGCGACCGGCTCACAGACGAACATCACGTCGGCGTCGGAACCGTAGCCCAGTTCGGCACCGCCGAGCCGACCCATCCCGATCACCGCGATAGCCGCCGGTGCTCCGCCGCCGGCATCAGGTCCGGCCGACGCTTCGCCGCCGGCATCAGGTCCCGCCGGCGTCTCGGCCCGGATCACCGCATCCAGCGCACTTTGCAGGACCGCCGCCCACACTGAGGACAACGCCATGCACACCTGTTCCACGTCAAGCATCCCGAGCAGATCCGCCGAGGCGATCCGGGCCAGTTCCCGGCGACGTAACGTCCGCGCGGCGGCGATCGCCCGGTTCGGATCCCGATGCCGCCCGGCCGAGGCGATCAGGGCGCGAGCCACCCCCTCGGAATCGACATCCACCAGCTTGGGCCCGGTCGGGCCATCGGCATACTGCTGGATCACCTCAGGGGCATGCATCAGCAGATCCGGCACGAAAGCTGAGGTTCCCAGGATTCGCATCAGTCGTTTCGCGACCGCACTCTCGTCCCGCAAGGTGCTCAGATACCACCGCTGATCAGCGAGTGCCTCACTGACCCTGCGGTAGGCCAGCAGTCCGCTGTCCGGATCGGGTGTGTCCGAGAGCCAGTCCAGCAGCCGCGGCAACAGCACCGCCTGCACGCGACCGCGGCGGCCGCTGGAGTTGACCAGTGCGGACAGGTGGGTCAGCGCACTCTGCGGACCCTCGTAACCGAGGGCCTTCAGCTGGCGTTCGGCGGCCTTCGTCGACATTCCGGGTGCGAAGCCCAGCGAGGGGCCGACCGACTCCAACAACGGCTGGTAGAACAGCTTGGCGTGCAACTTGGACACCCGAACGTTCTGACGTTTGAGTTCCTCCCGCAGCACACCGAGCGCATCGTGGGTGCCGTCCGGACGAATGTGAGCGGCCCGGGCCAACCAACGCAGTGCCTCATCATCGTCCGAACGGGGCAGCAGATGGGTGCGCTTGAGCCGCTGCAACTGCAGCCGGTGCTCCAGCAGCCGAAGGAACTCGTAGGAGGCGGTCATATTGGCGGTGTCATCCCGGCCCACATAACCGCCCGCACCCAGCGCCGCCAGGGCGTCCACCGTCGAGGCGACATGTAACGCCGGATCGGTACGCCCGTGCACCAACTGCAGTAGCTGGACGGCGAACTCGACGTCGCGCAGGCCGCCGGTGCCCAGTTTGAGCTCCCGGCCGCGGATATCGGCCGGCACCAGCGACTCCACCCGGCGACGCATGGCCTGGACCTCGGGCACGAAATCCTCACGCTCACACGCGGTCCAGACCATCGGCATCAGCGCGTCGATATAGCTCTGCCCGAGTTCGGCGTCCCCGACCGCGGGGCGGGCCTTCAGCAGGGCCTGGAACTCCCAGATCTTCGCCCATCGCTGGTAGTAGGCGACATGTGAGTCGAGGGTGCGGACCAGTGCCCCGGCCTTGCCTTCCGGCCGCAATGCGGCATCGACTTCGAAAAAAACCTCCGAGGCCAGGCGCATCATCTCCCCCGCCACCCTGGTCGTCAGAGGGTCGGCCTCCTCACCGACGAAAATCACGTCGACATCGCTGACGTAGTTCAGTTCGCGGGCCCCGCATTTGCCCATCGCGATGACGGCTAGCCGCGGTGGCGGGGCACCGTCCTCGCACACCGTGGTAACGGCGAGCTCCAACGCGGCACCGAGTGCGGCGTCGGCCAGGTCTGACAGGTGCGCGCCCACCGTGGGGAACTGCAACACCGGCTCGTTCTCCACGGTCGGAGCCAGATCCAGGGCAGCCAGAATCATCAACTGGTCGCGGTAATGGGTGCGCAGTTTCGGTAGGACATCGACTGCTGCGGGACCGTGGTCGGCGATACATGCGGAGAAACCGCGACGCAGCTCTGCTGGATCGGGCAGCCTTACCTCGCCCTCTAGCAGATGCCATGAACTCGGGTTGGCCACCAGGTGGTCCCCCAGCGCCAGCGAGGAGCCCAGCACCGAGAACAGCCGGCCCCGTAGCGGGCGATCGGTGAGCAGCGCGCCGGCCAGGTCCGGCCACTGCGGGCCGAGCGCCTCGGACAATCGCACCATGGTGTGCAGCGCCGCATCGGCGTCCGGCGCCCTCGACAACGCCCACAGCAGTTCGAGATGCGCGTCATTGTCCCAGCCCAATCGGGTGAGCTGCGTGGGTGCCGCCGAGTCCACCAGGCCGAGCCGGCCCGGGCTGGGCAGGCGGGAACGCTGCGTCGCGGGTTTGGCCACGGACATGACGCTATCGCAGCGCGGTGCCGAGGGTTGTCGGCGACGAAAACTACAGCGAGAGGTAATTCTTCAGCTCGAACGGGGTGACGTTGCTGCGGTAATCCTCCCACTCCGCCCGCTTGTTGCGCAGGAAGTAATCGAAGACGTGCTCACCGAGCGCCTCGGCGACCAACTCGGAGTTCTCCATCTCACCCAGGGCCACCCCGAGGCTGGACGGCAACTCCTGGTAGCCCATTGCGCGGCGCTCATCGGCGGTCAGCGTCCAGACGTTGTCCTCGGCCTGCGGGCCCAGCTCATAGTTCTTCTCGATACCGCGTAACCCGGCGGCCAGCAGTACCGCGAAGGTGAGATACGGGTTACAGGCCGAGTCGGGGCTGCGCACCTCGATCCGGCGGGAGGCCGCTTTGCGCGGGGTATACATCGGCACCCGAACCAGGGCCGACCGGTTGGCCGCGCCCCAGGATGCCGCGGTCGGGGCTTCGCCGCCGTGTACCAGCCGTTTGTAGGAGTTCACCCACTGGTTGGTCACGGCGCTGATCTCGCTGGCGTGCGCGATGATGCCGGCGATGAAGGATTTCGCGACGTCGGAGAGTTGCAGCGGGTCTGCCGAACTGTGAAAGGCGTTGGTCTCGCCCTCGAACAGGCTCATGTGGGTATGCATTGCCGATCCGGCGTACTGGGCGAACGGTTTGGGCATGAACGAGGCCCGCACCCCTTGGGCCAGTGCCACCTCCTTGACCAGGTAGCGGAAGGTCATCACGTTATCGGCCATCGAGAGCGCGTCGGCGTAGCGCAGGTCGATTTCCTGCTGGCCCGGCGCACCTTCATGGTGGCTGAACTCAACCGAGATGCCCATTTGCTCGAGGGCGTCGATGGCGTGGCGGCGGAAATTGGGCGCCGAGTCATGAACGGCCTGATCGAAGTAGCCGCCGTAGTCGGCGGGCACCGGTACCGACCCGTCATACGGGCCGGGTTCGAGGAGAAAGAATTCGATCTCCGGATGCACATAGCAGGAAAAACCCAGATCGCTGGCCTTGGCCAGTTGACGGCGCAGCACATGTCGGCTGTCCGCCCAGGACGGTGACCCGTCCGGCATGGTGATATCGCAGAACATCCGCGCCGAGTGGTGCTGACCGGCACTGGTGGTCCACGGCAGCACCTGGAAGGTGGAGGGGTCGGGTCGCGCCACGGTGTCGGCTTCGAAGACTCGGGCGAAACCCTCGATCGAGGATCCGTCGAACCCGATACCCTCCTCGAACGCGCCCTCGAGTTCGGCGGGGGCGATCGCGACCGACTTCAGGTATCCGAGCACGTCGGTGAACCACAACCGGACGAATCGGATATCCCGCTCCTCCAGCGTCCGAAGCACGAATTCCTTCTGACGATCCATGACGCGAGCGTATGCAGCGGCTGTTAAATCCGTGTTACGGCGCCGCTGCGATCCCGGCAGGTCAACAGTTCAAGTCCCCCGGCACCACCCGGTCGACGAGGTAGTCGACCACCGCGTCGTCCACGCACGAGTCACCGTCGAAGACCACCGTGTGTTGGGTGCCGTCATAGGTGATCAGCGGGGCATTCAACTGCCGGGCCAAGTCGACCCCGGCCTGATAGGGGGTGGCCGGGTCGCGGGTCGTCGACACCACCACGGCGCTGCCCCTCGGAGCGGGTGAGGCCGTGTGCGGCGCCGAGGTGGCCGGAACCGGCCAGAAAGCGCACAGGTCGCGGGGAGCGAATCCGGTGAACTCGCCGTAGGAAAGGAACGGGGCACGCTCGCGGATCTGCTGATCGACCGCGGCCCACAGCTCCGGGTCGTCGGGGGTCGGTCCGTCGACACAGCGGATCGCACTGAACGCGTCCTGGCCGTTGCCGTAGTTGCCGTCTTCGTCCCGGCTCTCGTAGTCGTCGGCGAGCAACAGCAGATCATCGGCATTGGTACCGCGTTGCAGCCCGAGAAGCCCGCTGGTCAGGTATTTCCAGTACTGCGGGGTATACAGCGCGTTCACCGTCCCGGTGATGGCATCGCTATAGCTCAGCCCGCGCGGGTCTGATGTCGGCCCCGGCTTAGCGACCAGGGGGTCCACCAGTTGCTGGTAACGGCTGACGAACTCGGCCGGGTCGGTGCCCAGGGGGCAGACCGGTGATCTGGCGCAATCGGCCGCATAGTCGTCGAATGCCACCTGGAAACCGGCCATCTGCTCGACAAGCGACTCCAGGGGGTCCTGAGTCGGGTCGATCGCGCCGTCGAGCACCATGGCGCGCACCCGGTTTCCGAATCTCTCCAGGTAGGCGGTCCCCAACTCGGTCCCGTAGCTGTAACCGAGATAGTTGATCTGATCCTCGCCGAGCGCCTCCCGGACGGCGTCCATATCCTTCGCCGCCGAGGCCGTTCCGACACCGGCCAGGAAGGCCTCACCCATCCGGTCCGCACACAGCTGAGCCAGCGTGGCATTGAGTTGCTCGATCTCAGCCACGCCGCCCTGGCTGTAGTCGACCATCGCCTCGCGCCGCCAAGCATCCCGCTCGGCGTTGGTGCGACACCGCAACTCGGGGGTGGAGTGGCCGACGCCGCGCGGGTCGAAACCGATCAGATCGAAGTGCTCGGCGACGGCGGTGCCGGATAGCGAATCGGACAGATGAACGACGGCATCGACCGCAGATGCACCCGGTCCGCCCGGATTCATCAGCAGCACCCCGATCCGCTCACCGCTTGCCGGGATTTTGATGACGGCCAGCTGTGCCTGCGGCCCGTCCGGGTTCGCATCGTCGACCGGAACCGGGACGGTGGCGCATTGGGCGGTCGGCAGGTAGGCGTCCGAGACGAATCGGTCGCAACTCCCCCAGGTCAGCGGGGCGGTCGCCTGACCGACACCGGGTGTGGCAACGGCCGGCGCGGCCGTCAGCAGTGTGCACAGGACCGGGGCGAGGACCGCCGAGCCGGTCCGACCGGCGAGTTTCATGGCCGTCATCGTGGCACGCGGCAGACCGCTTGGGCAGCGCCGAACGGTCACACCTCGGTATCAGAACTGCGGCGGTCCTAGCAGGTCGCGCCGGTGGCCGGCAGTTCCAGGTCCACCAGGTAGGCGGCGACGTAGTCATCCACGCACTGCTCACCCTGGAAGGCCACGGTGTGCTGGGTCCCGTTGAAGGTCAACAGCGTTCCGCCAAGTTGCTCGGCGAGGTCCACCCCGGCCTGGAAGGGCGTTGCCGGGTCACCGGTGGAGGAGATCACCAGCACCGGTGGCAGTCCCGGCGCTGAAGCGGCGTGCGGGACACTCGTCGGCGGCACCGGCCAGAAGGCGCAGGTGCTCATGGGTGCGTGGCCGGTGAATTCGCCGTAGCTCATGAACGGGGCCACCTCCCGTAGCCGCCGGTCCTCCTCGACGATCTTGGCGCGGTCGGTGATCGGCGGCTCGTCGACACAGTTGACCGAGACGCGGGCGTCGGTGGCGTTGGTGTAGCGCCCCTGCGGATCCCGGCGCATGTACATATCGGCCAGCGCGAGCATGGTGTCGCCGTTGCCCTCGGTCATCTCGGTGAGACCCCGGGTGAGGTGGCGCCACAGGTTCGGTGAGTACAGCGCCATGATGGTCCCGACAATGGCGTCGCTGTAGCTCAGGCCACGCGGGTCCCTGGTGGGAAGCGGCTTGTCCACCAGTGGGTCCACCAGGCTGCGGTACACATCGACCGATTTGGCGGGGTCGGTGCCCAACGGGCAATCCGGATCGCTGGCGCAGTCCTCGGCGTAGTCGTTGAACGCCTCCTGAAAAGCCGCCGCCTGATCGATATCGGCCTGGATTGGGTCCGCATTGGGATCGACGGCGCCGTCGAGCACCATCGTCCGGACCTTGTCCGGGTACGCCTCGGCGTAGGCCGCGCCGATCCGGGTGCCGTAGGAGTAGCCGAGATAATTGATCTTCTCGTCACCGACAGCGGCCCGCAGCGCGTCCAGATCCTTGGCCACGCTGGCGGTGCCGACGTTGGCCAGGAACTCGGTGCCCATCTTGTCGATACAGCGCTGGACGAACTCCTTGGTCTGGTCCTCGATCCGCTGGACACCCTCCGGGCTGTAGTCCACCTGCGGCTCTGCGCGGAGCTTGTCGTTATCGGCATCGGAGTTGCACCACAGCGCGGGCGTCGACGAACCGACCCCGCGCGGATCGAAACCGACCAGGTCGAAGCGCTGGCGAACCTCGGCTGGTAAGCCCTCCAGCAGACTTGCGGCGGCCTCGATACCTGATTCTCCGGGCCCACCGGGGTTGATGATCAGCGAACCGATCTTCTCACCGGTGGCTGGAAATCGGATGAGTGCGAGGGTGGCCTCGGCGCCGTCGGGATCGTCGTAGTTCACCGGAACCGCGATCTTGCCGCACTGGGCCCCCGCCGGGATGGGCAAGGCGTTACCCCCGCCACCCCCGCCGCCGGCGGTGCGGCACGGGCCCCATTCGACCGGCTGACCGATCCGCGGGTCGGCGAGCACCGCGCTGCCCGGTACCACACTGGAGCACCCCGCGGTGGCCGCGATCAGGGCGGCTGTCATCGCGACGCCGACGGGCAGCGCCAGTGTGCGGGGGTCTCGGGGGCGGTGATGCAGCCTCATGGCCAACATGCTGCCATGTTCGGACGACGTGCCTGCTCACGCGGCCCGTCGGCGTGTGAGTCCGGCCCGGGGCCTGTGGGTCGCTAGGCGCTTTCGACGGCCGCCGACAACTCCGCCATCCCAGGTGCGAACCCGTCGGCCAGATTCCAAAGATCCGGTATCAGTTCGGGACAGGAGATCAGGCCCACGTTGAGTCGGCCGTCCAGGGACATGACGGTGATATTGAGGCCCGCGCCGTGGAAGATGGGCCCGAGCGGGTACATCCCCTGCACCTGCGCGCCCAGGAAGTACAGCGGGATCTGCGGCCCCGGAACATTCGAAACCACCAGGTTGTGCACCGGGCGGGACTCGGTCAGCCGGCTTCGCGCGTAGACCCGCATCGCGACCCCGAACACCGCCGGACCCGCGAACTGGCTCCAGTCCTGCAGCAGGGTCGCGCCGATGGCCGAACTGTGTTCCTTCGCCACGTCGTTGGCCGCTGCGATCGCGCCCAGCCGCTGTGCCGGGTCCTCGATCTGAGTCTGCAGGGCGGCGAACATCCCCGAAACCTGGTTGCGGCCGGGACGGTCGGAGCGATCGTGCACCGACACCGGAACCATCGCCACCAACGACGATTCCGGCAGCTCACCCCGTTCGAGCAGATATGAACGCAGCACGCCGGACACCAAGGCCATCACGACATCGTTGACTTTCACCCCGAAGTGGTTCTTGACCGTCTTGATGTCTTCGAGGTCGAGCTGGGTGAAGGCGACGTTGCGGTGTGCGGTGATGCTGCTGTTGAACGGGCTCTGCGGTGCGGCGAACGGGCTTGCCATCGCGCGTCCGCCCGCCGCTCGGCGCACGGTGTCGAACACGGTGGAGACCGTGGCCGGCAATACGCTCGTCGCCAGGCTTACCGGCCGGCTGGCAAAACGGCCGAGCCCGCCGAGCGCGATGCGCAAGGGGTTGACGTCGGCGCTGGCCGGGATCGGGTCGGGCGGCGGGGCGTCCGGCTCGGTACCGCACAGCTGGGACATCAGGTTTGCGCCGGTGACACCGTCGACGGCGGCATGGTGCACCTTCGTCATCACCGCGAGGCGGCCGCCGTGGCGGGCGTCGGTACCGTCCAGCCCTTCGATGACCCACATCTCCCACAGCGGATGGCGGCGGTCAAGCGGGAGGGAGGCCAGATGACCACAGATCTCGGCCAGCTCCGCCCGACCGCCGGGAGCGGGCAGACCGACGCGATGCAGGTGACGATCGACGTCGAACTGCTCGTCCTCGACCCAGACCGGATGGTCAAGGTTGAGGAAACTGTTGGCCAGCCGCTCCCGGAAGGACGGAATAGCCATCACCCGGATTGCGAGTTCCTCGCGCAGCTTCCCGAAGGTGTAGCCCCCCGGAATGGTGGAGGCGTCCAGTTCCAGAACCGAGCACACGTGCAGGGGCTGGGTCGGGGTCTCCAGGTAGAGAAAGCTCGCGTCGAGACCGCTGAGGCGCTGCAGGTGCTCCATGGCCCCGATGGTAGGCGCGCAGCCTGTGATGAAGTGCACTCTCGCGCGGATTCCGCAACGGCGCGGGCAGTGGCAGACTGAGGGAGTCTCGCGAACCCGGGGACCCGGATGGGCCACGAGGATCGATCCGACGAACACTGGGAACACTCATGTCAGAGCAGATGCTCTACGGCGGCCCCGGCGGGTCCGCACGCAGCGCCGATTCCTCCGCCCCGCAATCCCACGCCCGGACCCGAACCCGCGTTCATCATCTTCAGCGGATGAAATCCGAGGGTCACAAGTGGGCCATGCTGACCGCCTACGACTTCTCCACCGCCCGCCTCTTCGACGATGCGGGCATCCCGGTGCTGCTGGTCGGCGACTCTGCGGCCAATGTCGTCTATGGCTACGACACCACCGTGCCGGTGACAGTCGACGAATTGATTCCGCTGGTCCGCGGGGTGGTCCGTGGTGCTGAACACGCCCTCGTGGTAGCCGACCTGCCGTTCGGCAGTTACGAGGCGGGCGCGGCCCACGCGCTTGCAACGGGCACCCGGTTCTGCAAGGAAGCCGGGGCGCACGCGGTCAAACTGGAAGGCGGCGAACGGGTCGCCGAGCAGATCGCGACGCTGAGCGCGGCCGGCATCCCGGTGATGGCCCATATCGGTTTCACTCCGCAGAGCGTCAACGGTCTCGGCGGGTTCCGGGTTCAGGGACGCGGCGACGCCGCTGAGCAAACCATCGCCGACGCCATCGCCGTCCAGGAGGCCGGGGCGTTCGCCGTGGTGATGGAGATGGTCCCGGCCGAACTCGCGACCCAGATCACCGGCAAGCTGACCATCCCCACGGTTGGTATCGGCGCCGGGGCCAACTGCGACGCCCAGGTGCTGGTCTGGCAGGACATGGCCGGTCTGACCACCGGCCGGACCGCGAAGTTCGTCAAGAGATTCGGGGCGGTCGGTGCCGAATTGCACCGTGCGGCAGTTCAGTACGCCGACGAGGTTGCCAGCGGCGCCTTCCCCGCCGAGGAGCACAGTTTCTAGGAGGCGGCTGCCGTCGATGTGAAATCCTGGGCGCGTGATCACGTCCGGGGAAGCGATGCTGCCGGTCGAGCGGTACCTCGAGGTGGAGACGAAGTTCGACGTCGGCGCCCACACCGTTCCCCCGTGTTTTGACGGTTTGTCGGCGGTCACCCGCTGTGTGACTTCGGCTCCGCAGCACCTTGATGCGTTGTATTACGACACCCCCGGCCTCGATCTGGCGCTCAACCGGATGACATTGCGACGGCGGACCGGCGGGCCGGATGCCGGATGGCATCTCAAACTGCCGGCCGGTGGGGCGCGCACCGAGATCCGTGTCCCGCTCGGCGACGACGGCACTCCGGTTCCGGATGAACTGCGCGATGTGGTGCTGGCGATAGTGCGCGACCGCCCGCTGGTCCCGGTTGCGCAGCTGTCCACCAGCCGCGATGTCACGACGCTGTACGGTCACGGTGACACACCGCTGGCCGAATTCTGCGATGACCGGGTCGCGGCCAAGCGGATTGACCCCGCCGATGGCAGTACGACCGCCGAGAGGCAATGGCGGGAGTGGGAACTCGAACTGCTCGACACCAGCGCCGCGGACGGGGAGGACGCGGTTGCGCTCGACCGGCTGACCGGCCGGCTTCTCGACGCCGGCGCGGTTCCCGCCGCCCACGGATCAAAACTGGCCAAGATTCTCGCCGGTGCAGTGCCGCCGAGACCGGTGCCGCCCTCGGACCCGGTGCACCGCGCGGTGGTCGAACAGGTTGCCAAGTTGTTGGTGACCGACCGCGCGGTGCGTGCCGATTCCGATGATGCGGTGCACCAAATGCGGGTGACCATCCGCCAGATCCGGAGTTTGCTGCAGGCGTCCGAACCGGACTTCGGGTTGACCGACGATGCGTCGATCCTCAGCGAGCTGCGCGAGTTGACCGGTGTGCTCGGGTTTGCCCGGGACGCGGAGGTTCTCGCCGAACGGTACCGTGACGCCCTGGAGGGGCTGGCACCGGAACTGGTCCGCGGGCCGGTGCGGGAGCGGCTTGTCGACGGCGCCCGGCGACGCTACCGGACCGGCCTCAACCGAGCGCTGAAAGCAATGCGCTCGGCGCGGTACTTCCGCCTGCTCGACGCCTTGGATGCCGTCGTGCTGAACCCTCCCGCACCCCCCGATCGGGACCATCCGCAGGCCACCGTCACGTCCGGCTACAAACGAATCCGACGACGGGCCCGGGCCGTTGCAGCCGCCACCGGCCATGATCGTGACGATGCGCTGCATCGGGTTCGCAAGGCCGCGAAACGACTTCGCTATCTGGCCGCGGCCACCGGCGAGGCAAAGGTGGCAGCGCGAGCGAAGCTGATCCAGACCATCCTCGGCGATCATCAGGACAGTGTGGTCAGCCGCGCCCATCTGCTGCAGGAGGCCGCCGCCGCCCACACCGCCGGCGAGGACACCTTCACCTACGGTGTCCTCTTCGCCCGCGAGGCCGAACTGGCGCAGGACTGCGACGCGCGACTCGGCGCAGCCCTCAAGGCGCTGCGCCGTAGCGTGCGCGACGTCTCGTAGGGCGGACGAGCTGGCCTGTAAGCCGGATCCTGTTCCGCTGCGCCAGGCGCAACGGCGGCGATCATCCATCTGGGCACACCGTCACCGGGTACCTCAAGCGGCCTACCCGCAGACTCGGGCGAGCAGCCCTCGAACGTCTGCGCAGCCGCACAAGTGCGGCCTCTTGGCCTTGCTTCGGGTGGGGTTTACCGAGCCACCCCGGTCACCCGGGATGCTGGTGCGCTCTTACCGCACCGTTTCACCCTTACCACCGGGCCCCGTAATCGGGGAACGGTGGCGGTCTGTTCTCTGTGGCACTGTCCCGCGAGTCACCTCGGATTGCCGTTAGCAATCACCCTGCTCTGTGAAGTCCGGACTTTCCTCGGCCCACCGGAACGCTGAGGTCCCGCTGAGCCGCGACCGCCCGGCCAACTCGTCCGCGGGTTTAACCTACTGCGCCGAGCTGCCCTTCCGCGAGCGCGGAATCAGATGTTTTTGCGGTAGACCAGCCAGCGCAGCTCGACGGGGCACTCCTCACGGGGCAGGTCGAAGACGTCCTGTCCGCAGACCCAGTTCGCATACCAACTGGTAGGGGGCCACTTATCTGCCGGCAGATTGGCTTTCTCGTAATCGTGAACCGAGTCGTCGGCGATCCGCTCCAGCCCCGTTCCGGATGCGGCCTCCTCGAGTTCCGGATAGGTGAAGATCGAGGTGTAGGTCTGTTGCCCCAGCTCACGAACGGCATCGTCGGGCTGGTAACCGCCGCGGGCGAGAAAGATGTTGAACACCAGTTGCGCGCCCGGAGACAGGCTGACCGCAGCCAGCTCGAACAACTGCCGAAGCTGATCGGTGGTCCGGAAGTCCGACACCACCTCCGAAAGCAGGATCAGCCGGTAGTCGGTCCGCAGATCCTCGCGAGTATCGAAAACGTCGCGGTGCAGCACCCGAACATCCAGCCCCTCGCGGCGGGCCTCATCGGTCAGGATCTCGGCGAACTTCCCGGTCATCTCCACCGCGTCCACCGGATGACCCCGGCGGGCCAGTGCCAGGCTGTTACGGCCGGTGCCGGCACCGATGTCGAGCACCGGGCTGGCGGCCGGATCGCCAAGTCCGGAGGCCAGATCCGACACCCGGGCGTCGGGTTCGGTTCCGAACAGGGGCGGTTGCCGGGTGGCGACCCAGTTGTCGTAGGCCTCCTGGACGGTGAACCACTTGGCCGTGACGGTGTACGTCGCGGTCACACCGACAGGTGACTCGTAGCTGATCACAATATTGGACCGCGGTGAGGCCTCATAGGCCTGCGCGAGTTGCCCCGACAGGACGCCCCGCAGGTGCGCCAGGTCCTCGGCGCTGAACCGCACCCCGAGGGCACCGAAGGTCTCGTCACACATCGTGACGTACTCCTCCAGCATGCCCGGGACGGCCGGCACGGTGATCTCCCCGCGCCCGACCGCGCGGCGCAGCAGGCGGCGCGTCATCGACGGGCGCAGAGGCGACTCCGAAGGCAATTTGTCCACCCCGCCTCTCTACACGATCCGCGCGACCCGCCGCAGCACGATCACGTTGTCGACCAGGGTTGTCTCCTCACCGTCCGGGCCACGCGCCGGGCGCTCGGCACTGCCCACCCGGACCCGCTCCCACTGCTCGGAGTCCAAATCCAGTCCAGCGACGACGGAGTCTGCGGTGGGGAACGAATGGTGGTGCATTTTCGAGGCCCAGGGCGGGGCGGCGGCATGGTCGACGATGAGCAGTGTGCCACCGGGGTTCACCACCGCAGCCGCACGACGCAGAATTGCCGACCGGTCCATCTCCAGCGTGCTGTGCAGAAACTGGGCTGAGACCAGGTCGAATAAACCGCCGGGGAAACTACTGGTCAGCTCATGCTGCTGGAAATCGATGCGGTCTGCCACCGCCCGGGACTCCGCCGCCGCCCGGGCACGGCTCAGCGCGGTCTCGGAGACATCGACGGCGACCACCGTCCAGCCGCGCTCAGCGAGCCAGATCGCGTCACCGCCCTCCCCGCAACCGAGGTCAAGCGCCCGGCCGCCGACGATCTGCGGAACCGTCTCCGGCAGCCGGGTGTTCACCCGCCCGCTCCACACCTGCGGTTTCGCCGAATAGTGCTCTTCCCAGGTGGCGTGATGATCATCTTCGGCGGGGGTCATCGACCGCTCCCTATCGTCGGCATCATCCGCCCAGATACGAGGTGTTGTTGACCAGCCGCACCGACGCGCCGCCGTCCGGATAGAACTCGGCCACGCTCAGTGAGGCCAAATCGAGGTGCAGACGGTGCAGGATCGAAGGCCCGGCGCCCAGGGCGAGACGCAACAGTGTCTTGATCGGCGTCACATGCGAGACAACCAGCACCGTGGAGTCGCCGTGCTCGGCGACGATCCGGTCCCGGGCCCGGGCGACTCGCTGCTGCACCTGATCGAAACTCTCCCCTCCGGGGGCGGGCAGGCTGGTATCCCGTAACCAGCGGCCGTGCAGGTCCGGTTGCCGCTGCGCGGCTTCCGGAAAGGTCAACCCCTCCCACTCGCCGAAGTCAGTCTCGGTGAGGTCATCATCAACCCGCACCTGAAGTCCGAGTGCGTCGGCGGCTGCGGCCGCGGTGTCATAGGCCCGTTGCAGCGGGGAGGTCAGCACCGCGGAGATACCACCCTTGCCGGACAGGTAGCGGGCCGCGTCGGCGGCCTGGCGACGGCCTACCTCGGTGAGTTCAGGGTTGCCGCGCCCAGAGTAGCGGCGCTGCCGGGACAGTTCTGTCTGACCGTGGCGCAGCAGCAGCAATCGGGTCGGCCCCCCGCTGTTGCCGGTCCACGACGACGGCGGCACTGCAACAGCGTCGGGCGGCGGGTCGGCTGCCGAGTCCTCGCCTCCGCTCGGGGCATCCATCGCCTCGTTTGCCAGCCGATCGGCATATGTGTTCCGCTCACGCGGGATCCAGTTGAAGCTGACGGTGTCGAAGGTCGAGGCCACTGCCCTGGCCTGCTGATGCAACTCGGCCATGGCGGGGTGCTTGACCTTCCATCGGCCGGACATCTGTTCGACGACGAGTTTGGAGTCCATCCGCACCGCGACCTCGGTGGCTCCGAGGCGGCGGGCCTCCTCGAGCCCAGCGATCAGACCGCGGTACTCGGCCACGTTGTTGGTGGCAATTCCGATCTGCCGTTTGTGCTCGGCCAGCACCCTGGTGTGGTCGTCGGCCCACACCACACAACCGAACCCGGCCGGGCCCGGGTTACCGCGCGAACCCCCGTCCGCCTCAATGATGACTTTCACAGCAGCTCTCTTACCCGGCCGGCCCGGTGATCCGCAGCAGGATCGCCCCGCACTCCGAACAGCGCAACACCTCATCTTCGGCCGCCGCGGAGATACGGGACAGTTCGCCGCGGTCGAGTTCGATGCGGCACGCCCCGCACCGCGCGCCCTGAAGCCGGCCCGCACCGATACCCGTTGCATGTCGTTGCCGCTCATAGAGTTCCAGAAGCTCGCCATCAAGACCGGCAGCCAGTTCGGTACGCCGGGCCGTCCGCTCCGAACGAGCTTGTTCGACCTCGGCTCGCGCTTCGTCGCAGTTCTGCCGGGCCTCGGACAGCTCCGATTCCAGACGGTCCAGAGCGCCCTGTTCGGTGGCCTGCTCGGCGGCCAATTGCTCACGGCGTTCCATCACCTCGAGCAGGGTGTCCTCCAGATTGGCCTGTCGGCGTTCCAGGGTGGCCAACTCGTGCTGCAGGTCCGCAAGCTGCTTGGAGTCGCTCACCGAACCGGAGTCCAATAAGCCCCGGTCGCGGTCCTCGCGCTGACGGACGGTGTCGACCTCGGCCTCCAGCTTGGACACCTCGGCGTCGACATCTTCGCAGGCGATCCCGAGCACCGCGAGGCGGTCGGCAACCGCCTGATGTCGGGTCTGGATTTCCTCGTAGCGTTTCTGCTCGGGCAGGTGCGTGCCGCGGTGGGCCAGGCGGCCCAGCTCGGCATCAACCCCGACCAGTTCGAGCAAGGAATGTTGTTGCCAGGCATCGGCTTTCATGATCGCCTCTCAGAGTGTTCAATATTCCACGGGTCGGTCCGCAGCGGGCAGACCGCGACCGAAAGAGCGTCACCGAAGGACGACCGTAGTGCGGCGGCGGCCTGCGAGCACCAGGGGTATTCGCTTGCCCAGTGCGCGATGTCGACCAAACCGACATCACCGCACCGGAGGTGCTCGTCGGCGGGATGATGACGCAGATCGGCTGTCACATACGCCTGAACCCCGGCGGCCGCCGCCGCGGACAGCAGCGAGTCGCCCGCACCGCCACAGACGGCGACCCGGCTGACGATTGCATCGGGGTCCCCCGCTGCGCGCACCCCCCAGGTCGTCTGCGGCAGAGCCATGCGCAGCATGGTGACGAAGTCGGCGAACCCGAGCGGCCGGGGCAGGGTGCCGATGCGGCCAATACCGGTATCGGCGGGCAGCTCCGCGAGGCTGAACACGTCGAAAGCCGGTTCCTCGTACGGATGGGCAGCCCGCATCGCCGCCAGTATCCCGGCCCGGATTCCGGCGGGCGCGATCACCTCAAGCCGCTCCTCGGCGACCCGTTCGACCCGCCCGGCTGTCCCGATCGCCGGTGCTGCGCCCGCCCCGGGCAGGAACTGACCGGTGCCGGCCACGCTCCAGCTACACCGCGAGTAGTCGCCGATACGGCCGGCTCCCGCGTCGAACAACGCGGCCCGCAACGCCTCGGCATCGGCGGCGGGTACGAAGACCACCCACTTGTCCAGAGCCGGGCCGGTCGCTGTCGGATCAAGAACCGCCTGCACCGTCAGGCCCATCACCTCCGCCAGCGCATCGGATACGCCGGGACGGGCGGCATCGGCATTGGTGTGGGCAGTGAACAGCGCCGAGCCATCGCGGATCAACCGGTGGATCAGCGCACCTTTGGGGGTGTCGGCGGCGACCGTGTCCACCCCGCGGAGCAGTAGCGGGTGGTGAGCCAGCAGCAGGCCGCGCGGACCGACGGTATCGACCACTGCGGCGGTGGCGTCGACGGCCACCGTCACCGAGTCGATGTGGTCATCCGGGTCGCCGCAGACCAGACCAACTGAGTCCCAGCCCTGCGCAAGACCCGGTGGATAGGCCTCGTCGAGCGCGGCGATCACCTCGGCCAGTTGCACGCTCATCGCAATACCTCCGCAACAGCAGCCACCAGCACCGGCCATTCCGGGCGGACCGCGGCGCGTAGATGGTCCGGTGTCAGCCCGACGAAAGTGTCACACCGCCGCACCGCAATTCCTTGGGCCTGCAGTCTTTTGCGCATCAAGACACCATCCGGCACGGCGAATGTCACAAACGGCGCATGCCCCTCGATCACCACCAGCCCCAGTCCCCGAAGCGCGGCTGTCATCTGGGTGCGCAACCGGGACACCTCATGCGCACCGGCCGTGGCCTCCTCCACCGCGGCGGGTGCACAGCACGCGGTGATCGCTTCCAGCTGCAGCGTTCCCAGCGGCCAGTGCGGCCGGGCCGCGGCAAGGCGGGCCAGCACCGCCGGCGCCCCCAACGCGTAGCCGACCCGCAGTCCGGCCAGCGACCAGGTCTTGGTCAGACTGCGCAACACCAGCAGATCGGGAAGGCACAGACCCGCCACCGACTCCGGCTCCTCCGGTACCGCATCGGCGAACGCCTCGTCGACCACTACCAGCCGATCCGGACGCCGCAGGTCCAGAACCGAGTCACGCGGGTGCAGCACCCCGGTCGGATTGGTCGGATTACCCACCACCACCAGGTCCGCGGAACACGGGATCGCTGCATCCCGGAGCCGGAACGGCGGCGGCAGGACAACCTGCCGCAGCGGAATTCCGGCAGCGGCCAGGACAGCTTCAGGTTCGGTGAACGACGGGGCTATCAGCGCCGCCAGTCCTGGCTGCAGGGCCGGAAGCAGCGAAAAGCCCTCCGAACCGCCGGCGAGCAGCAGAACATGGTCCTCGGGCACGCCATGGCGGCTAGCGACGGCGGCCACAGCCGCGGTGCGATCCGCGGCGCTGGGATAACCCGCGAGGTCGGTCAACCGGTCTGCCAGCCGAAGACGCAGCCAGTCCGGCGGTACGGCGTGGCGGACGTTGACGGCGAAGTCGAGCAGATCCGGCGCCCCGGCCTCGTCACCGTGGTAACGCGAGGCGGGGCGCACCTGCGGCTCCGCGCCCCGATCCCTCACCAGATGCACAGTAGTCGCCGCGGTATCGGCCGAGCCGACGATACGGTCGACGGACCGGGCCGCCCGGATCGAGGTGTTCAGGCCCACAGCGGCCACCGGCGATCGATCAGCCACAATGGGACGGTGAGTCCCGTTGCAGCCGGCGTCCGCCCCCAGTTGGTGATCTTCGACCTCGACGGCACGCTGACGGATTCAGCCGAGGGCATCGTGGCCAGTTTCCGGCATGCCTTGGCGCGGGTCGGTGCGCAACCGCCCGCGGGGGATCTGGCCGGCCGTATCGTGGGTCCGCCGATGCACCACACCATGGCCGCTCTGGGCCTGGGTGATCGGGTCGGCGAGGCGGTCGCCGCCTATCGGGCCGACTACACCAGCCGCGGGTGGGCGATGAACACCGTGTTCGAAGGTGTTGCCGAGCTGCTGGCCGACCTCCGGGACAACAGGGTGCGGTTGGCGGTGGCCACCTCCAAGGCCGAACCGACCGCACGCCGGATCCTGGAGCACTTCGGAATGGCCGGTCATTTCGAGGTAATCGCCGGGGCGAGCCTCGACGGCACCCGGGCGGCCAAGTCCGAAGTGCTGGCCCACGCGCTGGGCCAACTCGACCCGCTGCCCGAGCGAATACTGATGGTCGGTGACCGCGCCCACGATGTGGTGGGTGCCGCCGAGCACGGAATCGGCACCGTGGTGGTGGGCTGGGGCTATGGCGAGTCCGATTTCGCTCGGCCACTCGCCGACGAGCCGTTGGCGCATGTCGCGACGATGGCCGAACTGCGGGAGGTTCTCGGTGTCTGAGGTGGCGCTGCACGTCACATTCGTATGCTCGGGCAATATCTGCCGTTCGCCGATGGCCGAGAAGATGTTCGACCACCAGATCCGCCGGCGTGGTCTCGCCGATTCGGTCCGGGTCAGCAGCGCGGGCACCGGCGGTTGGCATATCGGTGCCGGTGCCGACGCCCGCGCGGTTCGGGTCCTGCGCAGTCACGGCTACCCCGTCGAGCACAGCGCCGCCCAGGTCGGCGAGGACCATCTGGCCGCAGACATGGTGGTGGCGCTGGGCCGAAATCATCTCCGTCAGCTGTGCGACCTCGGCGTGCCCCCGGGGCGATGCCGCATGCTGCGGTCATTCGACGCTCGGTCCGGCGCCCACGCACTGGACGTCGATGACCCGTATTACGGCGATGACACCGACTTCGAGGATGTTTTCACCGTCATCGAGGTGGCCCTGCCGGGCCTGCACACCTGGGTCGACGGGCAATTGACCACGCGGAAATCCGCCGGCCCGGGGGGCACGCACTGATGCGCCGGTTGGCATTTCTGCTGCGGCCCGGCTGGATCGCCCTGGCTCTGGTGGTCGCGGCATTCACCTATATCGCGTTCACAGTGCTGGCTCCGTGGCAGCTCGGCAAGAACACCACGACCTCAAGGGAGAACCGGCAGATCGAGGCATCGATGACAGCCGATCCGGTACCGGTGACCGAATTCCTGCCCGAGCAGGGTTCGTCGGCCCCGGAGGCGCAGTGGCGGCGGGTCACCGCGACCGGCCGCTACCTTCCCGATACCCAAGTCCTGGTCCGGCTGCGGGTCATCGACGGGCGGCCCGCCTATGAGGCGCTTGCCGCATTCGCCGTCGACGACGGCCCCACCGTCCTGGTCAACCGCGGCTATGCGGCACCCGAGCAGGGCACCGCGGTCCCGCCGATCCCGCCACCGCCTGCTGGCACCGTCAGTATCACCGCGCGGCTGCGCGACTCCGAAACTGCGCCCGCCGAGGGCAAGAAGCCCTTCACCGAGGCGGGCTTCCGGCAGGTCTACGGTATCGACACCACCCAGGTTGCCGCATTGATACAGACCCCGCTGGCCGGCTCCTACCTGCAGCTGATGGCCGACCAACCGGGGGTTCTCGAGCCGCTGCCGCTCCCCCAGCTCGACGCCGGCCCGTTCTTGTCCTACGGGATCCAGTGGATCGCCTTCGGCATCATCGCCCCGCTCGGCCTTGGCTATTTCCTGTACGCCGAAATCCGGCTCCGGCGCCGGGAGGCCGCGGCCAGATCGAGGGCCGAGAGTGCCGCACACACCCCGGCCGAACCGGTCACCGTCGAGCAGAAGCTGGCCGACAGGTACGGCCGCCGTCGCTGAGCCCCGGTACACCGAGCGACAGCGGGTCGGTATTTCATGGCTCAGGCACTCACCGCAGTTGCGATGAGGTGCACACCTCCCGCCGGCGATGAGGTGCACACCGCCCACCGGCACGGTACGGAGGTCTGCTGCGGAGGATCACCGCCACCGTAACCGCGGCACCCTGAACCCACCGCGACAGCCGGACCGCCCGGCGCAGATCCGGCACCTCCGGGGATGGACCGTCACCGAGGGTGGGGCGGATCTCCAACTGGTGGCGGTACTGAGTCGGCCCACCCAGCCGGACACCGAGCGCACCGGCGAAGGCCGCCTCCGGAACGCCCGCATTCGGGCTCGGGTGCCGCGCCGCATCGCGCCGCCAGGCCCGCACAGCTCCTGTCGGCGACCCGCCGACCAGGACCGCGCAGACGACTGTCAGCACCCCGGTCAGCCTGGCCGGCACGTAGTTGGCGATATCGTCCAAACGGGCAGCGGCCCAGCCGAATCGGGCGTAACGCGGCGATCGGTTGCCGATCATCGCATCCAGCGTGTTGATGGCGCGGTAGGCCAGCACCCCCGGCACGCCGGCCAACGCCGCCCACAACAGTGCCGCAACATGTGCGTCGGAGGTGTTCTCGGCGACCGATTCACACGCCGCGCTGGCCAACCCCGATTCGTCGAGCACCGATGGGTCACGACCGCACAGCGACGGCAACAACTCCCGGGCTCCGTCGAGATCCCCGACGTTGAGCAGATCGGCCATCTCCGAGCCGGTTCGGGCCAGTGTTGTTCCGCCCAGCGCCAGCCAGGTGGCCATGGCCGTCAGGACCGCCCGGGCCGGATCGTTGGGCGCTCGACGCCAAGACAGCACTCCGACGCCGGTAAGCGCACCCACCAACAGAACCGCGTGGACCGCCCCGGAGGACCGGTTGTCACGGTAGGTCTGCGCCTCAAGAGTCGTTGCGCACCAACCGAACCCCGCCACCGGATGGCCACGTCGCGGGTCGGCGAGCAGTACATCGGCGACATAACCCGCCGCGATCCCGGCCGCCGCCCACCGGTCCCGCGCGTTCACCCCGGCAGCCTCTCACACGTGGTTGACTGCTCCACAGCCCAACTGGAGCGGACCTTTCACAACCCGAGCGCACAACCCGACCGCACAACCCGACGATGGAGGCAGGAAGTATGCCGGATCGAATCCTCACAGCCGGAACCATCATCACCATGGACCCGAGCCGCCCCCGGGCCCAGGCGGTGGCCATGTCGAACGGCCGCATCACCGCCGTTGGCTCACTGGACGAGTGCCGCGCCGCGACCGCGGACGCCGAGGTGGTCGACACCGGGGCCGCAGCCCTGCTTCCGGGCCTGATCGAACCGCACAGCCATCCGATGATGAGCGGTGTCGCCCTGAATCCGCCGGCCCGAAACATCACCCCGTTCAACGATCCGCAGTGGTCGGACGTACAGAAGGTATTCGCCGCCGCGATCGCCGAGAGCGATCCGGGTACACCTCTGCTGTTCTCCGGCTTCGACGCACTGCTACACCAACGTCCTGCGCCACAGGCGCCCGAACTGGACAGAATCTTCGGGGACCGAGCGGCGGTCATCGTGGACAACTCCGGCCATGGCGTGTACTTCAACACCGCGCTGATGAAATCCAAGGGGTGGGATGTGAGCCCGCCGGCCGACCCCGTCGGGGCACATTTCGGCCGCAATCCGGACGGCAGCCTCAACGGTCAGGGCTTTGAGACCGGAGTGCTGTTCGCCGTCGCCGGCGATATTCTCGCAACCCTGGGAAACCCGCTGGTGGCCGCGGCGGAGTACTACGCAACCATGGCACAGGCCGGTCTGACCTCCGCCTCGGATATGACTTTCGATCGCAATCTCCAAGGCGGGTACGAGGCGCTGGCAGCCGCCCCGTCCTGCCCGCTGCGGATCAGCATGTGGGAGGTCTCCACCAGCGCCACGTTCGCCGAGCCCACACCCTTCACCGCGGGCGACGAATGGCTGATCAAACAGGGCGTGAAACTGTGGACCGACGGCTCCCCCTGGGTGGGCAACATCGGTATCTCGTTTCCCTACCTGGACAGCGAGGCCACCCGGCTGGCGGGTATCGACCCGGCCAAGGCCGGCGGACCGCAGTCGATGAACTACACCCGGTCGGAATTGGATGCCATCCTGGACAAGGCTGCCCCGGCCGGCTGGCAGATGGCCCTACACGCCAACGGCGACCTGGCCATCGACCTGGCGCTGGACGCCTACGAGGCGGCCCTGAAGCGGCACAGCCTGCTCGGCACCGACCACCGTTGGCGCATCGAGCACCTCGGTGCGGGTACCCGGCGTCACTTCGATCGAGCGGCCGAACTCGGTGTCTACACCTCGATGGCGCCGTTTCAGTATTACTACTGGGGCGATCTGCTGGACGGGCAGATGTTCGACCATGAGCACGGCGCGCGCTGGCAGTCGTTCGGTGATGCGGCAGCCTCCGGTGCGGTGGTCTCGTTCCACAACGACGGGTCGGTATCGCCACCGTCACCGATCCTCAATATCGCCACCGCGGTGACCCGGCGCACCCGTTCCGGCGCGGTACACGGCCCGGAGCAGACCATGGCACTGGAGCAGGCGCTGCGGGCACACACCGTGGACGCCGCGCGTACCCTGCACCGGGAGGCGCTCATCGGCTCGATCACCCCCGGCAAACTGGCCGACTTCACCGAACTCGCCGCAGACCCCTACACCGTCGACCCGGTGAATCTGGCCGAACAAGCCGCCGTGCGGGGCACCTGGGTCGGCGGCGAGCGAACCGATCTGGACCGATTCCTGCGCGCAGTGCGCGGTACCGACGCCGCTCCGCACGCACATCTGGCCGCCCGGTCGGCCCATCGCGGCTGCTGCTGACGGCCGAACAGCGAGTCGTACCGTTCCTCTACAGTGCGCAGCATAAGAAGGGGACGATTTGGGGGGCGAAATGGCAGTTGTATCCGAGGCGACACGGGGCGGCGGGACTCCGGAGACGTGGCCGGAATACCTGCGCAGAATCAGTGGAGGGGCCACCCAGGCCCAGATTGCCGCGCGCATCGGCATCGGCCGGCTGTCGGTTTGTCACTGGTTGCACGGCAAGACACAACCCAGGGCCGAGACGGTGATCAGCGTGGCCCGAGCCTTCGACCGGCCGCCGGTCGAGGCGCTGGTGGTGGCCGATTACCTCGGCACCGACGAGATCGGTGCCCCGGTGCAGATCAGTGTTTCGCTGGAGCAGGTCTGTGGTGAATTACTCGGAGCCGAGGTGCTACGTCGGCTGACCGACCGGAAAAAACCCGCCGACAGCGGCTAAAGATTTGCGCACACCCGGACCCCTGGGCGCACCCTGGATACCCGGGCGTACCGGGCGAACTTCCCGCCGCACTCCGGTCAGCGCGGCGGATCGCCTTTCCAGCTGAAACTATTGACGTATCGGCCCATATCCTGGGCGAGTTGCAGATTGGCGCCGGAAGGCATGCCGGGTCCGAAATCGGGCCCGAATTCGTGATACGGCCCGGTGGCACTGGCGATCAGCGCAATATCGTTCTTGACCGCCACCATCATCACGATCCGGGTCGGCACATAGTTGGCGTTCGCGCCCGGCGGCCATGAATCGGCGACCACGCCGTAGCCCGGCTGATAGCCGACGACGGCGTTCGGTATCTCGTAGGCGGTGCTGGCATCGGGAAAGGTCGCGGCGATCAGAGCATCGGCGATCTGCTGAGGAGAACGGCCCTGTGCCCGCTGGGCGAACAAGCGCATGGTTCCGCCGTCCCCGGCGGTGAACGTGGCGGTGACCCCCGTAGCGTCGGTGGTGACATCGTAGGCCGAGCCCGGTGCCGGATACGACACCGAGAACACCTCGCCGGGCGCGACGAACCGGGGCAGAACCGTCACGGGCGGTCCCGCCTCCGGCCGGCCGCAGTCCGGTGGGCACAGGTAGCGCGCCGGTTTCTCCGTGATCATGATCGACACCCCCACCAGTGCCAGCGCGATCACGGCGATGCCCCCCGCCCACATCCCGAGCAGCCTGCCCCACCGGGTGCGGTTCATCGCCGGGGTGGCATACGGCCCCGGCGCGAGGGCGTAGCCGGCCGCGTATCCGACACCGCCGTCGGCGTTCCGTTCCGCCGGGTCCCGGGGTTCCGGCCGCGATCGGCGCCGCTCTGCACGCGATGAGCGCGATGAGGCCCGCGCGGCGGCGCCGCAAGCCGGGCAGAACGGCATATCCGGCACCACCAGTTCACAGCGCATACACAGCAGGGGTTCGGGTGGACCGACCGGGTCGTGGATTTCGTGTAGCAGTGCCAGTTGCGCGCCCACTCGCAGGATCAGCAGGGCGACGACGGTCAGCACGAGATGAAGGAGCAACACCACCAGTTGCGAGACGCCGAGGATGTCGATGACCCCGAGGATCGCCTGAATCGACACCATGGCCGCAGCGAGCAGAACCAGCAGGGGGCGGGTGCGGTCCCGGGTTTGCTTTCCGGGGCCGTTGAACCACAGTGTGATCCCGATCAACCCGCCGGCCGCACCGGCGGTCAGCGGTACCGCCAAACCCCCGATACAGGCCTGGGCGATCACTCCGCCCAGCGGCCGCGGATGGGCGATCGGGCCGGTGGCCAATATCGGGGCCAGTCGCGTCATGGTCGCACCCGTGGTGAATGCCAGCGCCGCAAGCGCTCCGATCACGAAGCCGTCCAACGACTCTCGCCCTGTCATTCCACGTATCCGAATGAGAGCGGCCGGAACGACAGCGAGCAGCGCCGCGCCAATGGCCAGACCGAGGCCGTCGCGCAGCACCGTGCCGATCGAGATACCGGCGCCGAGCTGGGCCCCTTGTGAACGCGCGACGATCCCGCCGGTCAGCAGCATCCAGCCCACCCCGAGTCCGGCGCCGAGCACCGCGGCGACCCCCAGCGCGGAATGCGGAATGTCACGGTACACATCCGCTTCCCGCAGATACACCAGAAACAGCAGGGGCACCCCGAAGGCCGCCACCGCGATGATCGCGGGCGGAACCTTAAGGAGGGCGAAGCCGACAAGACCGATCACCACCAGCAGCAGACCGATACCGAACGGCCGCCGCGAACGCCGACTCAGGTGCGGAAACAGCGAACTGGTGATCCCCGGGCGCAGCACCGCTTCGCCCCGGGCCGCCACGTAGGAACCCCCGCGCGGCCACCGGCCCCTGCCGCCGCGTTCAGAGCCCAGAGGCGAACCGCAGCGGCCGCAGAAACAACCAGCCGGGACCTGCACCCCGCAGTTCGGGCACTCGACGGCCGACAGCGGGTCCGGCTCGGATCCACCTTCAGTTCTCACCGGGCCGACTTCTGCGCCTCGAGCAGGCTCTGGGCCAGGGCTTCGACGTTGGGGCTGCCCAGTCCGGTCACCAGGTCAAAGCCCGGTTTTGCGAACGCCACCGCGTTGGCTCCCAGCGTGATGTCGCGGAAAGCCGGCACTGTCTGGTCGCGGGCGACCTGGTAGAGCAACGGGTTGAGATCACCCAGGCCGGTGCCGCCGCGTTCGATGATGAACTGGTTCATCACGGCGGTCAGACCGGCCCAGATCGGTGCCGACAACGACGTACCGCCGCCCACCACGACCTGCTGGTTGAACACGAATTTGACACCGGTGACCGGGTCAGCGACGGCGGCGACATCGGGGGTGAGGCGTTGACCTCCTCCGACTCCGACGTCGAGATCCCGCTGCCAGTCCGGGCGGTCGAACAGCGCCGAGACCCCGCCACCGGAGCCCTGGGTTAGCGGGGCGTCGAACCAGGCCTGTTCGGCGAGCCACACCCCGCTGGCATCGGTTGACAGCGTGGTGCCCCCCACCGAGGTCATCTCCGGCATGGAGGCGACCGCATCCAGGCCGATGTCATCGGGGCTCGGCGGGGCGGCCCACTCGTCCTTACAGGCGCGGCCAGCCAGGTCACCGCTGGCGTCGAATGCCGTGGTGCCGGTGCGGTGAGCCGCGACGAGGGCGGCGCGCACCGGCACCAGATCGGCGGCGGTGATCAGCCTGTCGCAGCCCCAGCCAATGGACAAACTCCACACCGCTCCCGGGTAGCGGCGGCTGGTGTCCTGCATCATCTCGGCGATCTTCTCGTACGATCCGCCGCCCTGCACCGTCGGCAGGGCGTTGACCAACACCTTTTTCGCATCGGGGGCGATCGCATGGATCGCCTGGAGATCCATCGCGGCCTCTCCGCGACGAGACGGCGGCTGACCCCCCACCACCTCCGGGGTGAACGCCGGAAGCCCGAAAGTGGCGGCGAACATGTCAAGATCGGCCTGGTCGAACCCGTCGAAGGCGAACACCACCACCGTGATGCCCTTGCCCGTGTAGCCGCGCTCCCGCAACGATTCAATGTTGTAGGTGCGCAGCAGCGCATCGGGTGTCAGGCCCGCATCGGGGACGTCCAACGGGGGCACCGGCCGGGATTCGTGATGCGGGGTGTATCCCAGTATTCGCCCGAGCTCGGCTACCTCGTCGCGCAGTGAAACCGGCACCGAGGGCTGCTGGGGGGATGCGTAGAACACCTGACCGTGCCGCCCGCGATAGTCGTGCACGGCAACGTCGAGGGCATCGGCCAGCACCGCGGGCCGACCCTCGAGGAAGGCCCAGGTGTCACCGTGTCTCCACCGGACGGATAACCCGTGCCGCTGCGCCCACGCCATCAGCAGATTGGGCCGGGAACCGGGGTGCAGTGCGGCGGTCAGCTGAATCCCGTCACCGGTTGCAGGACCGAGATCGGTCGAACCGGCGAGCAGCGCGGCGTATGGGCCACTGATCACATCCGGCGTCATAGGGGTGGTGCGGCGGCCCGGATCGGTGGTGGGCGCGCAGCCGCAGGTGATCACTGCCACCAGCACCGCCACCGCGATCCGTGCGCGTCGCAGCGGGGTCACGGTTTGCCGGACGGCCCGCCGGGACGGCATCGGGATGTCATCCGGGCCGAGCGTACCTTCTCGATCGTGGGTTTCGACGACCGTCGAGACGTTCATCACCGGGCCCGCCGATGAATGTAACCGGGGCACCTGAACGGGGTGGGCGTGGACGGTATCGAACCGCCGACCGCTGGTGTGTAAAACCAGAGCTCTACCACTGAGCTACACGCCCGGGCCACGAGCTCGTGTTCCAGGCCCGTGCCCGGCGAGGGTACCCGCCATCCGCGCGGGTTGGAAAATCGCGATCAGGTCCTCAGCGTCGCGAGCGCGTCGGCCCACACCTTCTGATCACGGGCTTCACCGGGCTGTTTGCACTCCGCGAACCGGACCACGCCGCTTCGGTCGATGACGAACGTGCCCCGGTTGGCAAAGCCGCCATCGGAGTTGAACACTCCGTAGGCCTGCGCCACCGCACCGTGCGGCCAGAAATCCGACAGCACCGGAAAGGTGAAACCGCTCTCGGTGGCCCAGATTTTGTGCGTCGGGGGAGGACCCACCGAGACCGCCAGGGTCGCGGTGTCGTCGTTGTCGTAGGTGGGAAGGTTGTCCCGCACCTCGTCGAGTTCACCCTGACAGATACCGGTGAAGGCCAGCGGGAAGAACACCAGCAGCACGTTCTTGCGGTCCCGGAAGTCCCGGAGGCTCACCGGCTGACCGTTCTGATCCTTGAGGGTGAAGTCCGGGGCCTCGGCACCGACGGCGATTGTCATGAGTGCCGCCCGGCCGCCTTGGACCGAGGCTGCACCAGGCGGCTGCCGATCCAATCACCGAGGTTCGCCGACGACGTCTGCATGAGGCCGGCGGTGGGGGCGGCCTCAGCGATATCCGCTGGGACGACATGGCCGGGTTTGCCGGTCTTGGGGGTCAGGACCCAGATGATCCCGTCCTCAGCGAGCGGGGTGATGGCATCCATCAGCCGATCCACCAGATCTCCGTCGTTGTCCCGCCACCACAGCAACACGACATCGATCACCTCGTCGGCGTCCTCATCGAGAAGGTCGCTGCCGCAGGTCTCCTCCACACTGAACCGGATGGCGTTGTCAGCGTCGTCGTCCCAGCCCAACTCCTGAACGATCTGATCGGGGTGGATGTCGAGCCGTTGTGCGTAGCTACGCCCGCCATCACTCAGGGCGACCACCGTCTCAGACCTCCTCTTGCGTCGACCGCCTGTCCGGCTTCTATCGTCGCACGAACAAGCCGGGTCGTTCTCCCCGCGGTCGGTTTCATCGGTATGCGGCGTCACAGAGGTCCAGGGCGGTCGCCCTGGCATCGTTGAGTTCGGTTATGACCGTGTTGAATTCAGCGGGCGGCGCCTGCTCGCTGATCGCCTCGGCCGTGGTGACCGCGCCGGCCACCCAGCCGAGGAAAGCATCGCGAAGTTCGACGGGCACGATATCGCTGATGCTGGTCTCCACCGCCTCCGCACTCTGAATCAATCCGTCGATCGCCGGCCCCTCGGTGGAACCGACATTGCCGCCCTCCTCGTTGAACGCATCGACATAGGCATTCACCGCGTCAATGGCTTCGGCGCTGGTGATCGACAACGTTTCGCAGGTGGCCTGGACTGCCCGGGTTGTCATCGAGGCCTGCCGTTCGGACTCCCGGGCGCTGGAACTGGCCGCGGACTGTGATGACGACAGCGACATCGAGGTGCGGTATGCGGGGGCCTCACCCGCGTTGACCTCGGCGTCGCCGCCCGTCACGGTGGTGCAGCCCACGACCCCCATGGACACCACCGCCGCGCCGCCGATCAGCATTCCGGCGATGCGCACTCCTCGCGCGGTTCCGCTCAGCACGTCTGCAGACGTTACCGGTTCGCCGCCCAGATGGGCGCACGGCGCGAACTCTGCGGCGGGAGTGGCGTCGGTGCGGCACGATAGGACCGGTAATCCCTGCCACCCTCCCCCCACCCCCAGCCAACGAGGAGCGGAAGTGACGGCCCAGTTCGCGCGCGATCAACGGAGTCAAGGCCCGGGCAGTGCACCGGAGTCCGATCGGGTTCGGGTGATTCGCGACGGCGTCGCGTCCTACCTGCCCGATATCGACCCGGACGAGACCTCCGAGTGGCTGGAGTCATTCGACGGCCTGCTGTCGCGCTCCGGCCCGGCCCGGGCCCGCTACCTCATGCTCCGCCTGCTGGAACGGGCCGGTGAGCAGCGCGTGTCACTGCCCGCACTGACCTCCACGGACTATGTCAACACCATCCCCACCGAATTGGAACCCTGGTTCCCCGGCGACGAGGACGTCGAGCGCCGCTACCGGCGTTGGATCAGGTGGAACGCCGCCATCATGGTGCACCGCGCACAGCGCCCCGGCGTCGGCGTCGGCGGTCACATCTCCACCTACGCCTCCTCGGCCGCGCTCTACGAGGTGGGTTTCAACCACTTCTTCCGCGGCAAGTCCCACCCCGGCGGCGGCGATCAGATCTACATCCAGGGCCACGCCTCCCCCGGTATCTACGCTCGCGCATTTCTGGAGGGCCGACTGTCCGCCACCCGCCTCGACGGCTTCCGGCAGGAGCACAGCCACCCGGGCGGCGGCCTGCCGTCCTACCCGCATCCCCGGCTGATGCCGGACTTCTGGGAGTTCCCCACGGTGTCGATGGGTTTGGGCCCGATGAACGCCATCTATCAGGCGCGGTTCAATCACTACCTGCACGATCGCGGGATCAAGGACACCTCCGATCAGCATGTGTGGGCTTTCCTGGGCGACGGCGAGATGGATGAGCCGGAAAGTCGCGGGCTCATTCAGGTTGCCGCCAACGAGGCTTTGGACAATCTGACCTACGTCATCAACTGCAACCTGCAACGCCTGGACGGCCCGGTGCGCGGTAACGGCAAGATCATCCAGGAACTGGAGTCGTTCTTCCGGGGCGCCGGCTGGAACGTCATCAAGGTGGTGTGGGGACGCGAGTGGGACGCACTGCTGCAGGCCGACAAGGACGGCGCGCTGGTGAACCTGATGAACACCACCCCCGACGGGGACTTCCAGACCTACAAGGCCAACGACGGCGCCTACGTGCGGGAGCATTTCTTCGGACGCGACCCCCGCACCAAGGCCCTGGTGCAGGACATGTCCGATGCCGAGATCTGGAACCTCAAACGGGGCGGGCACGACTACCGCAAGGTCTACGCCGCCTACCGCGCGGCGATGGAACACAAGGGCCAACCGACGGTGATCCTGGCCAAAACCATCAAGGGATACACGCTTGGCTCGCACTTCCAGGGCCGCAACGCCACCCACCAGATGAAGAAACTCGCGCTCCAGGACCTCAAGGACTTCCGGGACTCCATGCGGATCCCGATCAGCGACGCCCAGCTGGAGGAGAACCCCTACCTGCCGCCCTATTACCACCCGGGCCCGGACACCCCGGAGATCCGCTATCTGCTCGACCGCCGGACCGCACTGGGCGGTTTCCTGCCGGAGCGGCGCACCAAGTCCCGGCCGCTGACCCTGCCACCGCGCGAGGTTTACCAGGTGTTGAAGACCGGCTCCGGCAACCAGGAAGTCGCCACCACGATGGCGACGGTGCGGGTCTTCAAGGAACTGCTGCGCGAAACCGGCGAGAACGCCGTGGGCCGGCGCATCGTGCCGATCATCCCCGACGAGGCGCGCACCTTCGGGATGGACTCGTGGTTCCCGACCCTGAAGATCTATAACCGCAACGGCCAGCTCTACACCGCCGTCGACGCCCAGCTCATGTTGGCCTACAAGGAGAGCGAGCAGGGGCAGATTCTGCACGAGGGGATCAATGAAGCCGGCTCGTGCGCGTCATTCACCGCCGCCGGATCCTCGTACGCCACACACAACGAGCCGATGATCCCGGTCTACATCTTCTATTCGATGTTCGGTTTCCAGCGGACCGGCGACAGCTTCTGGGCCGCCGCCGACCAGATGGCCCGCGGTTTCGTGCTGGGTGCCACGGCCGGGCGCACCACCCTGACCGGTGAGGGCCTCCAGCACGCCGACGGCCACTCCCTACTGCTGGCCTCGACCAACCCGGCGGTGGTCGCCTACGACCCGGCCTTTGCCTACGAGGTCGCCTATATCGTCGAGAGCGGGCTGAGCCGCATGTTCGGCGATGATCCGGAGAACGTGTTCTTCTACATCACGATCTACAACGAGCCCTACGTCCAGCCCGCTGAGCCGGAGAACCTCGACGTTGAGCATCTGCTGCGCGGGATGTACCGCTACCGGGCCGCCGCCCGGAACCGCACCAGCACAGCCCAGATCCTGGCCTCCGGCGTGGCGATGCCCGATGCCCTGCGGGCCGCCGAGATGCTGGGGCAGCGATGGGATGTGGCCGCCGATGTGTGGTCGGTGACCAGCTGGAACGAATTGCACCGCGACGGTCTTGCGGTCGAGAAGGAGATCCTGCGCCATCCGGAGCGCCCCGCCCCGACCCCGTTCGTCACGCAGGTGCTCAGCAATACCGCGGGCCCGGTGGTCGCCGTGTCGGACTGGATGCGCGCGGTGCCCGAGCAGATCCGGCCGTGGGTGCCCAACAGCTATCTGACGCTGGGCACCGACGGGTTCGGGTTCTCCGACACCCGTCCGGCCGCCCGCCGCTATTTCAACACCGACGCCGAGTCGGTGGTGGTGGCGGTGCTCGAGGCCTTGGCCCGCGACGGGGAGATCGACCCGTCGGTGGCGGTGGCGGCGGCCCGGGAGTATCAGATCGACGATGTGCTGGCAGCCCCGGAACAGACGTCGGATTCCGGGGTGGCGTAGGCCCCGACATCAGGACCAAAACGGTTCGCTTTTTTAGTGGTTGTCACCAAGAAGTGCCGTAGATTTTAGACATGCCCGACAATCCCCAGGCCGAAGTGGCGCGTTCTCCGCTGGAGCTGCTGGCCGACGTTCCCGACGCCACCCTGCGCCGGCTCAAGGGACGCTCGGGCCGGCTGGCCACCGAGGCCGTCCGTGCCATGCAGAATCGGCTGCCGTTCTTCGCCGAACTGGAGGCCTCCCAGCGCGCGAGCGTGCAACTGGTGGTCCAGGCCGCGGTGGTCAACTTCGTCGAGTGGATCCGTGATCCCACCAGCAATGTCGGCTACACCGCCCAGGCCTTCGAACTGGTGCCCAAGGATCTGACCCGCAGGATCGCCCTGGCGCAGACCGTCGACATGGTTCGGGTCACCATGGAGTACTTCGAGGAGGTCATCCCGATGGCGGCCCGCAACCCCGAGCAGATGACCGCGCTGACGGTAGGGATCCTGCGGTACAGCCGCGATCTGGCGTTCGCCGCCGCCGCCATCTACGCCGACGCCGCCGAGGCCCGCGGCTCCTGGGACAGCCGGATGGAGGCCAGCGTGGTCGACGCGGTGGTCCGCGGCGATACCGGCCCGGAGTTGCTGTCCCGGGCGGCGGCACTGAACTGGGACACCACCGGGCCCGCGACCGTGGTGGTCGGCACCCCACCGCCGGGCCGGGAGGAACTGGCCGGTGAGGACATCCGCGATATCGCCATGCGGCATGACCGTGCCGCATTGGCCGATGTGCACGGCACCTGGCTGATCGCGATCATCTCCGGACCGCTCTCGCCGACCGACCGGTTCTTCAACGATCTGCTCTCCGCCTTCTCATCGGACCCGGTGGTGATCGGCCCCACCGCACCCATGCTGACCGCGGCCTATCACAGCGCCGGTGAGGCCATCTCCGGGATGAACGCCGTGGCCGGCTGGGGCGGCGCCCCCAGGCCGGTACTGGCCCGCGAACTGCTACCCGAACGCGCCCTGCTCGGTGACACCTCGGCGGTCACGGCGTTGTACAACGACGTCACCAGGCCACTGGCCGATGCCGGTCCCGCTCTGGCCGAAACCCTGGATGCCTACCTCGACAGCGGCGGCGCGATCGAGGCCTGCGCCCGGAAACTGTTCGTTCATCCAAATACCGTCCGGTACCGCCTCAAGCGGATCGCCGACTTCACCGGCCGCGATCCGACCCTGCCCCGCGACGCATACGTCCTGCGGGTCGCCACCACGCTCGGCCGGCTGGGCTACCGCGCCGCATCGGCCAGCACTCCCCAGACCAGTGCGAATACCTCCGTGGCACAGCTCACGCCGCCGCTGGTGGGCCTGGGCCGCGAAGTCTAGGTCGCGAGATGGTGTCGCTGACATCGCATTCCTCCGCACTTTTGTAGGTGTTCCACAAAAACCTAAGACAAGGTTCATAATCCTTTACACCCTGCAAATCCGCTTTCACAGTGTTCTCTTAGAGATGTGATCGCGCTCCTCGCGCCCGGACAGGGCTCGCAGTCCCCCGGCATGCTCGCCGACTGGCTGACGCTGCCCGGAGCAGACGACCGGATCGCCGCCTGGTCGCAGATCAGCGGTCTGGACCTGGCGCGGCTGGGCACCACCGCTACGGCAGAAGAAATCACCGACACCGCGGTCACCCAGCCCCTTGTCGTCGCGACCACCCTGCTGGCCTTCGACGAGATGAACCGTCGCGGCCTGCCGGCCGGCGCGGGCGAGACCCTCGTCGCCGGCCACTCGGTCGGCGAAATTGCGGCGTACGCCATGGCCGGGGTCATCCAGGCCGATGAGGCGGTCAGACTTGCCGCGGTCCGCGGTGCCGAGATGGCCAAGGCCTGCGCGGCCGAGCCCACCGGCATGTCGGCGGTGCTCGGCGGCGACGAGGCCGAGGTCCTGGCCCGGCTGGAGGCCCTGGAACTGGTGCCGGCCAACCGCAACGCCGCCGGTCAGGTCGTGGCCGCCGGAGCGGTTGCCGCCCTGGAGAAGCTCGCCGAGGACCCACCGGCCAAGGCCCGGGTACGCCTGCTGGCCACCGCCGGGGCGTTCCACACCCATTACATGGCCGCAGCCCTGGATGGCTATGCCGCCGCCGCCGCCGAGGTCAGCCCGGCTGATCCCCGGGTGACCCTGCTGTCCAATGCCGACGGTCAGCCGGTGACGTCAGGCACCGACGCGATGACCAAACTCGTCGCCCAACTGACTCGCCCGGTGCGCTGGGACTTGTGCTCGGCCGGCATGCGTCAGCGCGGCACCACGGCGATCATCGAGTTCCCCCCGGCGGGGGCGCTGACCGGAATCGCCAAACGTGAACTTCGGGGCGTCGCGACGTACGCCGTCAAGACACCCGCAGATCTGGACGGACTGACCAACATTTAGGGCAGCCGCCGGAAGAACAGATAACCCGTACAACCGCATTCGAAGAAGAAACAACAACGGAAGGGAGCCACAACGTGGCCGCCAGTCAGGATGAAATCATCGCCGGTCTCGCCGAGATCATCGAAGAGGTCACCGGTATCGAGCCCTCAGAGGTCACCCCGGAGAAGTCCTTCGTCGACGATCTGGACATCGACTCGCTGTCAATGGTGGAGATCGCGGTACAGACCGAGGACAAGTACGGCGTGAAGATCCCGGACGAGGATCTAGCCGGTCTGCGCACCGTCGGTGACGTGGTCGCCTACATCCAGAAGCTGGAAGAGGAGAACCCCGAGGCTGCCGCCGCCCTACGCGAGAAGTTCGGCCAGTGACCAAACCTTCCACTGCTAACGGGGGTTTCCCGAACGTCGTGGTGACTGCCGTTGAGGCCACCACGGCGCTCGGCGCTGACATCGACAGCACGTGGAAGGGTCTGCTCGCCGGGGAGAGCGGCATCCGGGTCCTCGAGGACGATTTCGTCACGAAATGGGACCTGCCGGTGCGGATCGGCGGGCATCTCGTCGATCCGATCGATGACCACATGGGCCGGCTGGACCTGCGACGGATGTCGTACGTCCAGCGGATGTCGAAGTATCTCGGCCGCAAGATGTGGGACGCCGCCGGCGCCCCGGAGGTGGACCCGGACCGCTTCACGGTCGTCATCGGCACCGGTCTCGGTGGCGGCGAGAAGATCGTCGAGACCTACGACACGATGAACGAGGGCGGCATCCGCAAGGTGTCACCACTGGCCGTTCAGATGATCATGCCCAACGGCGCGGCGGCGGTGGTCGGCCTCGACCTCGGGGCCCGGGCCGGGGTCATCACCCCGGTTTCGGCCTGTTCGTCCGGATCGGAGGCCATCGCCCATGCCTGGCGGCAGCTGGTCATGGGTGACGCGGATATCGCCGTCTGCGGTGGTGTCGAGGGCATGATCGAGGCGCTGCCGATCGCCGCGTTCTCGATGATGCGGGCCATGTCGACCCGCAACGAGGATCCGGCGGCGGCATCCCGGCCGTTCGACAAGGATCGCGACGGATTCGTCTTCGGCGAGGCCGGGGCGTTGATGATCCTCGAGACCGAGGAACACGCCAAGGCCCGCGGCGCCACGCCGCTGGCCCGGCTGCTGGGGGCCGGTATCACCTCGGATGCCTTCCACATGGTGGCACCGGCTTCCGACGGTATGCGTGCCGGGCGGGCAATGACCCGGGCGATGGAGTTGGCGGGCCTCTCCGCCAAGGACATCGATCACGTCAACGCCCACGCCACCTCGACGTCCATCGGTGATGTCGCCGAGGCGAGTGCCATCCGTGTCGCCGGTGTGGAGCATGCCTCGGTGTATGCCCCGAAGTCCGCCCTCGG
>Ga0180435_10000040_pt1 | contig 114720 bp, 73 predicted proteins | sample SS_ome_3_FD_132467 | JGI IMG/M metagenome (GOLD analysis project Ga0180435, IMG submission 132467) | Hypersaline lake sediment archaeal communities from the Salton Sea, California, USA - SS_3_S_1 metaG | ecosystem: Environmental > Aquatic > Non-marine Saline and Alkaline > Hypersaline >... | reverse complement strand
CCGCGCACCTCGACGGCGATGGGGGACTCGAGCGCGACGAGCGTCGGCCGCCGGATGTCGACCGTGCGCACCGCGGGGTCGCCGCCGATCAGTTCGCGCACGCGCGCGACGAGTTCGCGCTCGCGCTCGGTGTCGTGCGACGCGGGATCCATCCGCACCGACAGGCGCGCGGTGTGCGGCCCCTCGATGTCCTGGCTGAGCGTCTCTTCCTCGATGCCGACCGTCAGCGCGGTCGCCGCGACGCCGTCGAGGCCGCGCACGCGCTCGCTGAGCGTCTGCATGACCGCGTCCGTCTCCTCGAGCGGGCTGCCCACGTCGAGTTGCACGAACGCGGTGAACTCGCCCTGGTGGATCTGCGGGAGCAGTTCGACGCCGAGGCCGGGCAGTCGGCGCCACGCGTCCCAGCCGAGCAGCGCCGCGAGCAGGATCACGACCACGTTGAGGCGCAGTGCGACGCCGAGCGCGCGCGGGTAGACGGCTTCGATCCCGTTCCACGCGATCTCGAACGCCTTGGCGAGCGGCCAGGTCACGACGCGCCCGACGACGAACAGCGCGGCGGCGACGCGACCGAGCAGCCAGGCGACGAGCCCGAGCACGACCATCGCGAGGCGCCCCAGCAGGACGAGGAGCGAGGCGGGCGCGTCGAGTCCCTTGAACGACAGACCCGCGGTCAGTGCGCGACGCTCGCGCGCACCTTCGTCGTCGTCCTCCTCGACGCCCGCCAACCACTTGCGCGACGCGAGCATCGGGATGAACAGCACGGCGACGACGAGCGACACCGACAGAGCGCTCACGACCGTCAGCGCCTGGTCGCCGAAGATCTGGCCCGCGATGCCCGTGACGAACACGATCGGCGCGAACACGCAGACCGTCGTCAAGGTCGACGCGACGACCGCGCCGGTGACCTCGCGCACGCCGCGCACCGCGGCCGTGCGGTAGTCGTCGCCCTCCTCGCGGCAGCGCGTGATCGACTCGAGCACGACGATCGCGTTGTCCACGAGCATGCCGACGCCGAGCGCGAGGCCGCCGAGCGACATGATGTTCAGGCTCACGCCGCCCAGGTACATCGGCGCGAAGGTCACGACGATCGAGATCGGGATCGCGACCGCGATGATGGCGGTGGCCGACAGGCGGCGCAGGAACACCCAGATGACGGCGATCGCCAGCAGCGCGCCGATCAACGCCGAGTCGCGCACATCGGCCACGGCCTGGCGGATGAACACCGACTGGTCGGACAGGAGCGTGGCGTCGAGCTCCTTGCGGTAGTTGAAGGCGAGGTAGTCCGTGCGGTTGCGCTGGGACAGCGTCTTCGGATCGTCGCCCTCCTCGAGCATCTTCGCCGCCGAGGCCTGCTGCTCCTCGGTGCCGAACACGCGACGGCGCACCTCCTCGGCGACGGCGACGAGGTCGGCGCCCGCCTCGCGGAACACGGCCAGTTCGACCGACTCGCGCCCGTCGATGCGGCTCGTGACCTCGCGCTTCTTGTAGGTGCTCGTGACCGTGGCCACGTCGGACAGCCGGATCGTCGCGCCGCCGCGACGCACGAGCGCCAGGTCGCGGATCTCGTCCACGCTGTCGAACTCGTTGACCGTGCGCACGATGTAGTCCGTCGACCCTTCGCGCAGCGCGCCGCCCGCGGCGTTGATGTTCTCCTGCGCGAGGCGCGCGGACACCTGGGCGAGCGACAGCTGCCGCGACGCGAGCTCGCTGGGATCGACCTCGACGTGGATCTCCTCCTCGAGTCCGCCGCGCACCTGCACGGCCGCGACGCCACCGATGCCCTCGAGGTCGCGCTTCAAGCGGTTCTCGGCGACCCAGCGCAGGGCGATGAGCTCCTCCTGCGGATCGCCGAGATCGCGGTTGCTCGTCAGGCCGATGCGCAGGATCGGATCGAGGTTCGGGTCGTAGCGCAGGATGATCGGCCGCTCGACGCCGTCCGGCAGGCGCACCTGGTCGACCTTCTCGCGCACGTCCTGCACGGCGAAGCTCATCTGGGTGCCCCAGTCGAACTCGAGCAGGATGTCGCTCACGCCGGCGCGCGAGGTCGACGACGAACGCACGAGGCCCTTGAGCGTGCCGAGCGACTCGGACAGGCGCACCGAGATGCGCTGCTCCACGTCCTCGGGCGCGGCGCCGTCCCAGGTGGTGCGGACGGTGAGCGTGGGGTAGCTGATCTCCGGCAGCAGGTTCTGACGCAGCTTGAAGAAGCTGACGACACCGAAGACGGCCATGCTCAGCATGAGCATGGTGATCGCGACCGGGCGGCTGACGACGAAGCTCTTCGCCGCGTCCTCGGGCCGCACCTCTTGGCGGGGTTCGATCATCGAAGTGGACGAGCGCCGCGGCGCTCAGCGCTCCTCGACCTCGAGGGGGTCGCCGTCCGCGAGGTCGCGGGCGCCGATCACGACGACGCGCGTGTCGTCGTCGAAGGCGGGCTCGTCGAGCGCGGCGACCTCGACGAAGAGCGCGTCGCTGAAGCCCTCGCGCACCGAGCGGCGGCGAGCGACGGGCACCTCGCCGTCCTCCTCGACCACGAAGACGAACGCCTGGTCGCCCTCGCGCACGACGGCGCGCTTCTTCACGGCCAACGCGCCGTCGTGGCGGTCGGTGACGATCGACAGGCGCAGGAGCATGCCGGGCAGGAGACGCTCGGGTCCGTCGTCGAGCGGCACGCCGTCCATCTCCGCGGTGAGGCGGAACGAGCCGGACTCGGCGTCGATGGTCGGGGCGATGCGCACGACGCGCCCGCCGAACTCGACGCCCGGCAGCGCGTCGCTCGACGCGGTCAGGGTCAGGTCCTCGCTGGGTCGCGCGGTGAACGCGCCGAGTTCGCGCTGCGGCCGGTAGAACACGACGCGCAGGTCGAGCGGGTCCGCGACGACGAACGCCTCCTCGCCGGCCGAGAGGTTCTGGCCGAGGCGGATCGTGCGCGTGGCGACGACGCCGTCGAAGGGCGCGACGATCGACATGCGGTCGAGCGCGAGCTCCGCCTCCTCGAGCGTCACGCGCGCACGGCCGACCGAGGTCTGGGCCTTGTCGCGCTCGAGCTTGGCGCGGTCGAGCGCGAGTTCCTGGCTCGCCAGGTCCTGCGAGGCGGTGTCGCGCGCGAGCTGGCTCTGTTCGAGCACCTTCTCCGACACGGCGCTGACGCCGCCCTCCTCGCTCGTGAACAGGCGCTCGTCGCGCTCGAGGTCGCGCTCGGCCTGCGCCAGCGTCGTGCGCGCCTTCTCGATCGCCGTGCGCGCCTCTTCGATCGCCACGTCGCTCGTGGCCAGCGTCTGCTCGGCCTCCTGGAGCGCGATGCGCGCGCTCTCCACGGCGAGCTCCTCGCCGCGGCTGTCGAGCGTCGCGAGCACCTGGCCGCGCTGCACGGTGTCGCCTTCCTCGGCGACGAGCTCGACGACCTGACCCGACACGCGCGCGACGACCGGCACCTGGCGGTCGGCCTCGAGCACGGCCGTCGTCTCGAGTTCCTCGACCAGGTCGCGCCGCACGACGCGTTCGACGACGACCTTCGTGCGCTCGACCTCGCGGATCCCGCGCGCGCCGGCGGCGGGCTCGTCGTCGCCGCCCGGTCCGTCCGATCCTCCGCCGGGTGAACAGGCGGCGAGGGCGAGGAGCGCGAGCGCGCCGGCGCGTCGGCGCCACTGGGTGCGGTCCGGCGCGGCGGCCGGCGGGAGCGTTGAGGACATGGAGCGCGGGGAGGGGCTTGGGGGGCCGGCGGGGCGAACCGGATCGTGCGGCGACGGTCGATCACCCGCCAGTCGAGGACTTCGGCCGAGCTTAGGGCGTCGGATGCTCCCGAGCACGGCCGCGGGCGCGCCTTACGCACGGCGGTCGGGAGTCTTGTCGCCGAGCGGCCTACACTCCCGCCCCCATGCTGACTCCCACCGAAGCCCTCACCCAGATCCTCGACGCCGTCCAGCCCCTCGGGGAGGTCGAGCCGTGCCAACTCGCCTTCGCCGCCGGCCGCGTGCTCGGCCAGCGCCCGGTCTCCGACGTCGACCTGCCGCCGTTCCGCAAGGCGATGATGGACGGGTACGCGGTGCGCAGCGCCGACCTCGACGGGCCGCGCCTCGAGGACGGCTCGGCGGTGCTCGTCGTGGCCGGCGAGAGCAAGGCCGGCACGCCGTTCGACGAGAGCGTGCTCCCCGGTCAGTGCGTCGAGATCTTCACCGGCGCCCAGGTGCCGGACGACTGCGATCAGGTCGTCATGGTCGAGCGCGCGACGCGACACGGCAACAAGGTGCACCTCGCGGTCGACGCGAACGCCGGACAGCACGTGCAGGAGCGCGCGGCGATCATCGCGACCGGCGACGGCCCGTTCGAGGTGGGGCGGCGCATCTCGCCGGTCGACCTGTCGGTGCTCGCGGCGATGGGCGTCGCCGAGGTGCCGGTCTTCCGCCAGGTGCGGGTCGCCGTGCTGACGACGGGCGACGAACTCGTCCCGCCGTGGACCGTGCCGGGGCCCGGCCAGATCCGCGAGGGCAACACCTTCTACCTGGCGTCGCGCCTCATGCACCTCGATCACGAGGTGGTGGAGGTCGGCGCGGTGCCCGACGACGAGGAGCTGCTGCGCCAGCACTTCGGGCACGCGCTCGAGAACGCGGACGTGGTCGTGACGACCGGCGGCGTGTCGATGGGCAAGTACGACCTCGTCGGCAAGGTCTTCGAGGAGCTCGGCGTCGAGCCGCGCCTGCACAAGGTCGCGGTCAAGCCGGGCAAGCCGATCTGGTTCGGGATGCGCGGCAGCAAGCCGGTGCTCGGCTTGCCCGGCAACCCGGTGAGCGCGGTGCTCGGCCTCGAGCTGTTCGTGCGTCCGGTGCTCGCCAAGCTGGCCGGCGCGAGCGACCCGGACGAGCTGGGCGAGCGCCTGCGGACGGGGCGTTGGAACGGCCCGCGCTGCGAGGCGCCCACGCGCCAGGACAACCGACCGTGCACGGTGCGCCAGGGGGACGACGGCATCGAGGTGCTCGAGCCGGTCGCGTACCAGGGCTCGAGCGACGTGGTCGGCGCCGCGAACGCGACCGCGCTCGCCGTCGTGCCGCACGGCGGCGCGATCGAGAGCGGCGACCTCGTGCGCTATCGGCCGTTGCGGTGATGGGTGGTGGGGAGCGTCGTGCGGCGAGCCGCACGCCTCGCACACCGCGAGCGCGCCGCATCGAGTAGAAGAGAGCCATGGAGCGCATCGATCCGATCCTCGGCGTCGACGACACGCATCCGCGCATGCGTGCGCTCGAGCTCGAGCACCGGCGCAGCCTCGATGCGGAAGCCAAGCTGGCGCTCGTCGGCGGCGCCTGCGCGGCGGCCCGCGAGCTCCAACTCGCCGGGATGCGGCACCTCTTCCCCGACGCGAGCGAGGAGGAGCTCGAGTTCAAGGTCCACGCCAAGCGCGTCGGCGTCGAGCACATGGCGCGACTCGTGGGCGCCGATCACCCGTGGTTGAAGGGCCTGCGCGGCGTAGTGGGCGCAGGGATCGACCGGTGACGCTGGACGAGAACCAGGTGCGCGCGACGCTCCTGCTCGCCCGAACCTTGGACGCGCTCGGTCTGCGGTACGTGGTCGGCGGTTCGATGGCTGCCTCGGTGTGGGGTGAGCCGCGCTTCACGCGTGACTCGGACTTCGCGGTCGACCTTCCGATCGATCGTGTGGACGCACTCGTCGCAGCGCTCGAGGACGATTGGCACGTGGACCGCGAACTCGTACTGGATGCCGTTCGCCGCCGTCGCGGATTCAACATCTTCTCGCGGACCGGCTTCTCGAAGGTCGACGTCTACGTTCCGCCGAACGAGGGCATCCATCCGAACAAATGGGCACGCGCACGGCGCGCGACGATCGCCGGCGGCGAGATCTTCTTCACGTCGCCCGAGGACATCGTGCTCCAGAAGCTCGACTGGTTCCGGCAAGGCGGAGAGCAGATGGGCCAGCAGCTCGTCGACGTGGTCGAGGTGTTGCGCACCCAAGGCGAGCGGATCGACGACGCCTACCTCGACGAGTGGGCCGAGCGGATCGGTGTGGCGGACCTGCTCGAGCGGGTGCGAGAGTCCGCGTCGGGGCGAGCGTGATGGACTCCGAGGTCGCTGAAGTCCGCTCGGCGAAGCGGATCTGGATCGCGTTCGCCGCGTCCGGCGTGCTCCTCGCCGCCCTCGCGGTCGTCCTCGTGCCGCCGAAGGTCACGGCGGCGGACGTGCAGCTCGCGTGGCCGTTCACCGGCCCAGGTCTCGATGGCGGGGGTTTGGTGCCCGTTCGTGTTCGCGTCGACGGCGAGCCCGAACCGCCTCCTCCCGTGCAGCGTGACGACGTTTCCGTCGTCATCGAGAACGCGAGTGGGAGCGCTCTGCACCGTTCGCTCGCCCGACCGGGATCCGAGCGCGCGTCGATCCGCGTCGCGGTTCGTCGTGTCGACCCGACCTCCGACCGGCATCTGCCCGACGTTCCCGGACGCCGTTTCATGATCGCGTGTCGCTGCTCGGGCGAGCTCGAGGGTGTCACCGTCGAGCCCGAGACCCTCGGTCCGTTCCGCGTCGAGGCTCGCGAGTTCGCGCGGCCCGTGCTCGCGGCGATCGTCGAGGACGCGATGCTCGACGCGGTGTGCGACGAGATCGTCGACGAGGTCCGTGCTTGGTGCGTGGACGATCTCCAGCACCGAGAGTGGCGCGAGGCCCGGGACCTGGAGATCGAGGCGGCGCTCCAGCGGTTCCGCGAGCAGTTCTCCGAGGCCGATCAGGACGCCTGAGTCCGACGAGCCCTGACTCCTGTCCGGCACTCGGACCCCGAAGATGGCGCGAAGGCCCTTGGTCCGTCGACGAGTAGACTCGCGCGCATGAAGCTCGTCCTACTGCCCGCCATCGCCTTCGCCCTGCTCGCACCGTCCTCCGTGCAAGAGCCCGACATCGACTCGGGCGTCTGGCGCTACGAGGCGGGCAAGCGCGTGCGCGCCATGGAGCGGGCCTGGGCGCACGCGCCCGAAGCGGTGCGCGCCTCGGTGGTCGAGACCGTCGACGGCGCCGTGTCGCAGTACTTCCGCGGCGGTCTGTCGGGCGTTGCCGAAGCGATCGACGCGGCGTGGCTCGCGCTCGACCAGCACGACCGGACGATCACCGACCTCGAGCGCGCGATGGCGTCGGTGACGGCGATCCCGGACGCGCGCGTCGTCCCGGCGAGCCAGGCGCACATGGGGGTGCGCGTCGTGTCGCTGTACGGCGAGACGGCGCTGCTCGACGACGCGCAGTGCACGCTCCACGCGGACTTCGACGGCGGCTTCTACCTCACGACGCTCGGCGAGCGGGGCCTGGCCGCCGACGCGCGGCTCACGCTCGAGTCGTTCGAGCCGGGCCGCTACCTGGTGCGCGTGCGGGCGCGTCTCGGTGAGGAGGAGGTCGAGACGCCCGCGTTCCGTTTCGAAGTCGTCGAGGACCTCGCCGCGCGGCTGGCCGCGCTCGACGAGGCGGTCGGTCGCCGCTCGCAGCTCGACGACACGATCGCGGCGCACACCGCGCACCTGTTCCACGGCGTCGTCGAGGACCTCGCCGAGGGTCGGACGCTCGAGACCGACTATCCGGCGAACGCGCTGCTCGACGCCGCCGAGCTGTTGATCGCGGGTGACGACGCGGCGATCGGCGCGTGGCTCGCCGCGCCGGGCGAGCGCTGGCTCTCGGTTCCGCTCGAACGCGGCTCCGCGGTCGTGCGCGTGTTCGTGCCCGAAGGGATCGAAGCCGGCGCGAGAGTGCCCGTCGTCTTCGGCCTGCACGGCGCGGGCGGCTCGGAGAACCTGTTCTTCGAGGCCTACGGCGCCGGCCTCGGCGTCGACCTGGCGCGGGAGCGCGGCTGGATCTTCGTCGCGCCGCGCGTCGGGATGTTCGGCAGCCCGGTGGTCGAGCTCGCCGACGCGCTCGCCGCGCACCTGCCCATCGACCGCGAGCGCCTGTTCGCCGTCGGCCACTCGATGGGCGCGATGGCGACGATCAAGGCCGCCAGCGCGAACCCCGAGCGCTTCGCCGCGATCGCCGCGCTGGGCGGTGGCGGCGCGCCGAGCGAAGCGCTCGCCGCCGTGCCCGCCTTCGTCGCGGCCGGCGCGAGCGACTTCGGCAAGGCCGGGGCCGACGCGCTCGCGCGACAGCTCGAGGACTTCGGCGCCGAGACCCTCGTGCACCGCACCTACGCGAACACCGAGCACCTGCTGATCGTCCAGCGCGCGCTGCCCGACGTGTTCGCGTTCTTCGACGGGCGGATCGACGCGCGCGGCGCGGTGGCGGACGAGCCCCCGCACGCACCGGCGGACGACCCGGTCGACAAGGACTAGTCCGCGCTCTTCGCCTCGCCGGGCGCTCGTTCGCTCTCGACGGCACGCGGGCCCCAGCGCCGCACGCCCGGCAGCATCCGGTACAGCACCGCGTGGTACAGCCGGCGCGGCAGCGCGCGACGCAGGAGCGCGAACAGGTGCGCGTCCGGCGTCGCGGGCGCGCGCAGCGGCGGGTTCTTCGCGCGCAGGAGCTTCACGACGCGCCGGGCCACGTGTTCGGGCGTCGTGCGCGAGCCGTTCATCATGCGCGCGATGAACGGCGCCATGTGCGCGTAGTGCTCGTGGTAGGGGTCGCGCTCGGCCTCGAACGACTCGCGGCTCGCGATCGTGTAGCGCGTGTTCTCGAACGAGGTCGAGTGCACGAAGCCGGGCTCGAGCAGCGTGACCCGGATGTTCCACGGCCGCACCTCGTACCACAGCGCCTCGGACATGCCCTCGAGCGCGAACTTCGACGCGCTGTAGATCGACATGGTCGGCATCGCCATCATTCCGCCGACCGACGAGACGTTGATGATGCGCCCCGCGCGCTTGGCGCGCATGGACGGGAGCACGAGCCGGATCAGGTGCATCGGCCCGAGGAAGTTGACGCGCATCTGCTCGAGGCGTTCGTCGTAGCGCACGTGCTCGACGACCGAACGGTAGGTGATGCCGGCGTTGTTGATGAGCGCGTCGACGCCGCCGAAGCGCTCGTCGATCTCGCGCACCACGGCGATCCGTTGGTCGCGATCCGACACGTCGAGCGCGCGGATCATCACGCGCTCCGACTCGACGATCCCGGCCTCGGCGAAGCGGGGAAGCGACGCTTCGCGCGCCGTCAGGACCAGGCGCCCGTCCGTGCCGAGCAGGGCCCGCGCCATGGCGAGCCCCAGCCCGGCGCTCGCGCCGGTCAGGAGGACCGTTCCTGGAGAAGCTCTGTCTGGCATCCCGTTTCGATCCTATCCCGACCGGCGCGGGCGTGGGTGGAGCGACGCGGGGGGCGTCAGCCGGCGACCTCGTCGAGGTCCACCTCGTCGTCGCCGCCCTCCTCCTCCTGTTCGCCCTCGAAGCGCTCGAGGTCCTCGAACCAGGCCTCCTCGGCCATCGTCGCGCCCGTGGCGCGGTCGGGATCGGGCACGACGCGGAAGCGCTGCTCGAAGCGCTCGCCGTCGACCTCGAGCACCGCGACGTATTCGCCCTCGGGAACCGGCGGTCCGGAGCGCATGAAGCCGCGGCTCGTCATGCGGCCCTCGCGACGCAGGTTCCACGGCACGCGGTGCAGACCGGCCTCGGTCGGCGCCTCGAGCGTGCGCACCACCTCGCCGGCGAGGTCCTCGATCGTCAGCGCGAGCGAGCGCGCGTCGCGTCCGAGCGAATAGGCGATGTCGACGCCCGCGCTCGGGTTCTCGCCGATGAAGCGCCGCGTCCCGCTGTCACCGCGCGACACCTCGCTGCGCCAGAAGACGCCGTCGGCGGGGCGGTAGAGGTGCGCGCGCGCAGCGAGCGTCTGCGGCGTGATCTGCCGCAGCACCGTCGTGTCGAGGATCCACAGGCTGCGGCCGTGCGTGGCGGCGACCACGTCCCCGCTCGCTTCGTGCTGCGCGAACTCGTGCACGGCGACGGTCGGCAGGTCGCGTCCCATCTCCATCCAGCTGCCGCCGCGGTCGAAGCTCATGTACGCGCCGAACTCGGTGCCGACGAAGAGCAGGTTCGGGTTCTCGCCGTCCTCGAAGATCGCGCGCGTGGAGCCGCGCGGCAGGTTCGCGGCGATCGAGCGCCAGGTGTCGCCGCCGTCCTCGCTGACGAAGACCCACGGAGCGTCGTCGTCCGAGCGGTGCCCGTCGAGCGTGAGGTAGACGCGTTCGGTCGCGTGGCGGGAGGCGACGATGTCGCTGACCCACATCGGCTTCGGCACGAGCGCGCGCAGCGGTTCACCGGCGGCGGTCGAGCGCGGCGCGGCGGGCGCGGCCGCGAAGCGCACGTCGAACAGGTCGGCGAGCGCGATCGAGCCGGTCAGCGCGGCGCCGTCGCGCGTGGCGACGAGCGAGGCCGCCGCGTCGCCCAGCGTCAGGCTCAGCGTCCTCGCCTCGCCGTCGTAGACCGCGTCCTTCACGGGCACGCGGAGCGAGCCGGCGGTGAGGCGACCGGTGAGGTCGAGGGCGGAGTCGTCGTCGCTCGCCCCTTCGGTCTCGTCCGACGCCTCGTCCGTCCCTTCCTCCGAGCTCGCGTCGCCCGCGTCGCCGTTCTTCGCCTTCGCCGGAGCTTCGGCCAGGCTGAGCTCGAAGCGTCCGGTGCCGGGCGCGGCCACGTCGCTCTCGAGCGCGATGCGCCAGGTGCCGGCGAGTCCGTGTCCGTCGCCCGCCTCGGTGCGTTGGGCGCGGAAGAAGACCGACAGCGCGCCGTCCCAGGCGGTGAGCCAGCCGGTCATCTGCGCTCCGACGACCGTGCCGGTCAGTTCGACCGTCGTGCCGCCGCCGTCGACCGAGAGCGCGAGCGAACCGTCGCCCTCGAAGTAGCGCACCGGGCGGAGGTCGTCGTCCTGCGAGCCGAGTCCACCGACGAGCGCGCCCGCGTCGTCGAGCGCGAGCACGAGCGCCAACTCACCGGCCGCACGGACGCTCTCGACGCGCGCCGACCACGCGCCGGTGATCGGCGCTTCTTCCTCGGGGGCGGCGTCGTCCGCGCCCTCGACCGGCTCGGCCGGGTTCCAAAGGTCGATCCAGGTCTCGCCCCCGTCGCGCGTCGTCCACACCGCGCCGTCGTCGGTGCCGACGTACAGGCGCTGCTCGTCGCGCGGGCTCTCGTCGAGCGCCGTCGCGCTGCCGCGGTCGGTCAGCGTGAGCTCGGGCGAGATCGCGCGCATGCCGTTGCCGCGGTCGAGCGAGCGGAAGACGTGGTTGCCGCCCGCGTACACGATGCGGCTGTTGTGGTTCGACAGGAGGAACGGCGTGTTCCAGTTGAAGCGGTACTCCTCGCCCTCGGGCGCGCGCGGCCGCATCCAGCCGCGCTCGCCGGTGCGCAGGTTCCGCCAGTTCATGAAGCCGTTCTGGCTCTCGTAGTAGATCTGGTCCGGATCGTTCTCGTCGACCTTGCAGACGAAGCCGTCGCCGCCGCCGATCGACATCCAGTCCGTGTTCACGACGCCCTCCCAGGTGCGCGTGCGGTTCGGTCCACCCCACGAGCCGTTGTCCTGCAGGCCGCCGTAGACGTTGTAGAGCGCCTGCGCGTCCGTCGTCACGCGGTAGAACTGCCCGATCGCCACGTGGTTGTGGTGGTCCCAGTTCTCCATGCGGTCGTGCGTCACGTAGATGCCGCCGTCGTTGCCCAGGATCATGTGGCGCCCGTCGTTCGGGTCGATCCACAGGGCGTGGTGGTCCACGTGCACCTCACCGCCGGCGCCGTCGTTCGTGAACGAGTCGCCGCCGTCGCTCGAGCGGTGCAGCCGCGTGCCGAGCACGTACACGAAGCTGTCGTCGCTCGGGTCGACGCGGATCTGGCTGTAGTACATCGGCCTCGGGTTGAGGCTGTTGATGCGCTTCCACGACACGCCGCCGTCGTCGGACCGGAAGGTGCCGCCGGTCTCGACCGCGTCGTAGCCCTGGCGCGCCTCCACGTCCGAGCGCTGGCCGCCCAGGCCGAGCGACAGGTCGCGCTCGTGCAGCGCGTCCTCGTCGTAGGGGTCGATCTCGCCCTCGCGCGGCGGCACGGGCCCGAACTCCATGGTGGCGACGAAGACCTCGCCCTCGCGCACGTACTCGACCTCGATCGTCTCGCCCGCCTTGTGCGCGCGGATGACGGTCAAGAGGTCCTCGTACTCGAGCACGCGCTCACCGGCGGCCATCGTGATCACGTCGCCCTCGCGCAGCTCGGCGCTCGCGGCCGGACCGTCCTCGGTGACGCTCGACAGGCGCGCACCCACGTCGGCGTCCTCGCCGTTCACGCCCATGTACGCCACGTCGTCGGGCAGGCGGCCGATGCGCTCGGTCTCGATGACCGCGTAGACGACCTTCGGATCGGTGCGGTACCAGTCGACGCCGATGCGCCCCATCTCGACCGACGGCAGGCCCTCGGTGAGACGCGTCCAGGTGCTACCGCCGTCGGTGGTGCGCCACAGGCCGCTGCCCGGACCCCACTTCTTCGCGGGTTGGTTCGTGTCGAACTCGTCGCGCTGCCGCTCGTAGGTCGCGACGATCAGCACGTCCGGGTTCGTCGGGTGCATGTCCACGTCGGTGACGCCGGTGCGTTCGTCCACGAACAGCACGCGCTCCCAGGTCTCGCCGCCGTCGGTCGTCTTGTAGAGGCCGCGCTGTTCGTTCTCGCCGTACAGGCGACCGAGCGCGCCCACGTAGACCGTGTTCTCGTCGTCGGGGTGGATCGCGATGCGCCCGATCTGGAAGGAGTCTTCGAGCCCCATGTGCTGCCAGGTCGCGCCGCCGTCCGTGGACTTGTAGACGCCGTCGCCGTAGCTGACCGAGTTGCGCGGGTTCGCTTCACCCGTGCCGACCCAGACCACGTCGGGGTTGCTCGGCGCGACCGCGAGGTGTCCGATCGAGACCGTCGTCTCGTCGTCGAACTGGTGCTCGTAGGTCGTGCCCGCGTTCGTCGTCTTGAGGATGCCGCCCGACGCGGTGCCGACCCAGAAGGTGGAGGTGTCGTCGGGGTGCACCGCGATGGCCACGATGCGCCCGCCCATGTTGGCGGGGCCGATCGAGCGCCAGCCCAGGTCGTCGAGCCAGGCGTTCGGTCCCGTCGCCGCCGCTTCCTGTGCGGGAGCGGGCGTCGCGATGAGCGGGAGGCAGAGAAGGGCGAGAGCGACGGTCGGGGCACGGAGGCCCAGTCGATCGAGGAGCATCGGGAGTGGACGGGGATCGAGAGGGTTCGGACGACCCGGGGGGGCGACCATTCTCCCCATCGAACGCGGGCGCGGGGGAGGTGGACCGGGGCGTCGACCTAACGCTCTCCCCAGCCGGGCGTTTCCCATCGCCGCGCCACACCCTCGCGTCGGCCGCCGCGGCCCTGCGAAGATCCCCCCATGTCCCCGGTCGAGAGCTCCCACCGCCCGCGCCCGCGCGCCAGCCGCTGGCCCCGCCTGAACCGCTCCTTGCACCGTTGGGGCGCGATCCTGACGGCCCTGCCCGTCCTCGTCGTCGTGCTGAGCGGGATCGTGCTGCAGCTCAAGAAGGACTGGTCCTGGGTGCAGCCGCCGACCGCGCGCGGATCGTCGACCGAGCTCGCGATCGCGTTCGACGACATCCTCGCCGCGGCGCGCACGGTGCCGGAGGCGGGGATCGCGAGCTGGAACGACGTGGATCGCCTCGACGTGCGCCCGGGCAAGGGCGTCGTGAAGGTGCGTGCGAACAACCGCTGGGAGGTGCAGATCGACACCGCGAGCGGTGAGGTGTTGCAGACCGCCTACCGCCGCTCCGACCTGATCGAGTCGATCCACGACGGCTCGTTCTTCCACGACCGCGTGAAGCTGTGGATCTTCCTGCCGAGCGCGATCGTGCTTTTCGGCCTGTGGGTGAGCGGGATCTACCTGTGGCTCTTGCCGCATCTCGTGCGGCGCCGCAAGCGGACAGCAGCGTGACCGGTACGGTGCCAGACCCCCGGGTCATCGCACCGCAGCCGCGCTCCGCGTGGCTGTGGTGCGATGACCCGGGGGTCTGGCACCGTACCGGTCACGCACCATCGAACTCCGACGCGAGGCGTTCGAGCGCGATGCGGCGCTGGCCGTCTTTGCGTTCAGTCCGCGTCGTAGAGGCGCACCAGCTCCGAGAAGCGCTCGTCCTCGTCGAGCCCGAGGACTCGCGCACGCTCGGCCTCGGGAAGCTCGAGCAAGGGGTCGCGTCGCGTGCGATCGGCTCGCGCGCGACCGCGTCGGACCGCGTCGATCCAGGCCGGGTCCGCGCCGACGCGCGCAGCGGCCGCCTCGCAGGCCCTCGCCGACGCCGACACGAGCGCCGCACCCGGAGCCGCGTCGTTCGAGCGCGTCGCTGCGCCGAGCGTGACCACGGCCGCCGACGCGGCGTTCGCATCGGACGCGACGCGTGCGGCGCCGCGTGCCACGCGCACCGGTGAGGTCGCGCGTTTCGACGCCGGCGCGGAGTTGGGCCATACGGGGTCAGACACCAGTTCGTCGATCGACCGACCGAGAGTGCCGCACGAAAGTGCCGAACTCGGACGGTTCGGCACTTTCGTGCGGCACTCTCGGTCGGTCGATCGACGAACTGGTGTCTGACCCCGTACGGCCGTAGGATCCGCCGGCCATGGAGACCGCGCTCCTGCTCATCGGTGGCCTCGTCGCCCTCGTCGTCGGGGCCGACGTGCTGGTGCGGGGCGCGGCCGGGCTCGCGGCGCGTTTCGGGCTGTCGAGCCTTGTCATCGGCCTGACGGTCGTGGCCTACGGCACGAGCGCGCCCGAGGTGGCGGTGAGTCTCGACGCCGTCATGCAGAAGCGCGACGCGGTGTCGCTCGGCAACGTGGTCGGCAGCAACACGATGAACGTGCTGCTGATCCTCGGGCTGTCGGCGGTGATCGCGCCGCTCACGGTCAGTCGCCAGCTCATGCGCATTGACGTGCCGATCCTCATCGGCGTGTCGTTCCTCGGCTTCGTGATGGCGTTCGACGGGCGCTTCAGCCGGATCGACGGCGTCCTGCTGCTCGGCTGCGCGATCGCGTACACCTGGTTCACGATCGCGGAAGGGCGCCGGCAGACCGCGCGGGAGTCCGCGGAGCGCGCCGCGGCCGGGGAGGAGGAGTTGCCGACCGCGCACGCGCCCCTCCTCGTGCAGCTCGGACTCGTCCTGCTCGGCGGCCTCGGCCTCAAGTACGGCGCCGACTGGTTCGTCGAGGGCGCGATCGTCGTCGGTGAGTGGGCGGGCCTGACCGAGACCGTCATCGGACTGACGATCGTCGCGTTCGGCACGTCGCTGCCCGAGGTCGCGACCGCGATCGTCGCCGCGCTGCGCGGCGAGCGCGACATGGCGGTCGGCAACGTCGTCGGCAGCAACATCTTCAACATCGTCGTGATCCTCGGGGTCGCGGCGCTCGGCGACCCGGACGTGTTCGAGGTCGACGAGTCGGTCCTCTCGTTCGACCTGCCGGTGATGGTCGCGGTCGCCCTCGTCTTCGCGCCGGTCGCGGTCGCGCGCCTGCGCATCGGTCGCCGCGAAGGCCTCTTCTTCCTGGTGATCTTCGCCTCGTACACGACCTACCTGCTCGCCAAGAGCCAGGAGCACGACGCGCTGCCCGGCGTGAACGCCGCGGTGCTCGGCTACCTGTTGCCGGTCTTCGTGATCGCGCTCGTCGTCCTCGCGGTGAGCGGCCTGCGCCGGCCGACCTCGATCACCGGGCCGCACGAGACCGTTCCCGACCGCGAGTCGGACGACGCGTCCTGAGCGACCGACGGCACCGCGCGCCACGCTGCGCGCGATCGGCGGCGTACCTTCCTCAGCGATGACGGCCTCAGCGATGACGGACGCCGCCGGAACGAACGGGGACAGGGGAGCGCCGGCACACGCGCTCGCCCCGCTGCCGCGCCTCGGGCGTCTCGCCCTCGCCTGGACGCTGATCACGCTCGGCGGCCCCGGCGCGCTGGTGCCCGGCGGCCTGTGGTGGCTCGGTTCGCTCGGCGTCGCGGTGTGGGCGCTGGCGGTCGCACGCCCGGGTCGCCGCGCGTTCGCGTGCGAGTGGCTCGCGGGCGGCGTGGCGATGGGTGTGCAGATCTGGTGGATCGGCTACGTGCTCGAAGCGACCGTCCCCGCGTCGATGCTCGTCATGGGCGCCTACGCCGCGCTCGGCGGACCGCTCCTGCGGCGCCTCGTCGTCGCGCTCCCGCGCGCGCCCTTCGCGCTGCTCGCGCCGCTCGCGTGGCTGTTCGCCGAGGGCCTGCAGCACGCGATCCCGATCCCGTTCTCGTGGGGCTGGATGCGGCTCGGGCACCTCGCCGCCGACGACGCGCTGTTGATCGGCAGCGCGCGCCTGTGGGGCGCGGTCGGTCTGTCCGCGGTCGTCGCCGGCGTGGGCGGCGCGGTCGCCGACCTCGCGCGTTCGAACCTGCGCGGCGCGGCGGCGGGCGTCGCGGCCTGGCTCGGCGTCGCCATCGTCGCGGCGAACGCGACCGACGCGCCCGACACGCTCGAGCGCGGTCCGCGCCTCGTGCTCGTACAGCCGGGCATCTCGATGGCGCGCAAGCAGTACGGCAGCGCGAGCGAACGGCTCGACGCGCAGCTCGAGCTCACCCGCGCCGCGCTCGAGGAACTGTCCGCGGCCGGCGAACCGCCGCCCGACGCGGTGGTGTGGGCCGAGACGATGCTGCCGATCGAGACGGTCACCGACGAGGCGCGCGCGGCGATCGAGGCCGGCAGCGCGACGCTCGCTCCGTGGCACGGCGACGCGGCGCGCCTGCTCGACGCACCGCAACTCGAACAACGGTTCGTGCGCGACCTGGTCCTCGCGCGCGCGCTCCCCGAGGGCACCGCGTTCATCAGCGGCGTGGAGGAGTGGGTGCTCGAGGACGGCGCGATCCGCCGCACGAACGTGGGCGCCGTGTGGGAGAAGGGTCGCCCGCGCCGCACCGCGCCCAAGACCTATCTCGTGATCGGGGGCGAGACCGCTTTCGGCTTCGACGGCATCGACTTCGTGCGCGACTTCATGCTGTCGATGGCCGGCTACGTCCCCGACCTGCTCGCGGGCGAGCGCACCGAGGTGCTGACGGTGGGGGAGGGCGACGCTGCCTGGCACCTGTCGACGACCGTGTGCTTCGACAACGCCTTCGTGCGGCCCTACACCGAACCCGTGCGCCGCGAGCGCGTGGACGCCCACCTCGTCCTGTCGAACGAGGCCTGGTACCGGACCTCCTTCGAGTTCGACCAGATGATGGCCTTCTCGAAGGTGCTGGCCGCGGCCACCGGGCGCAGCGTCGTGCGCTGCACGAACTCGGGCGTCACCGCCGTCGTCGGCCCCGACGGGCGCGAGATCGACCGGCTGGTCGGCGAGCGGGAGGACGGCACGCGGAGCGACCGCGCCTCGGCCGGCTGGCTCCTGGTCGAGGTCCCCGTGCCCGCTCCCGACGCCGGCGCACCGCCCTTCACGGGCCTGGGAGCCGCCTTCTCCATCGGCTGGGCCGCCCTGGGCGTCCTCGCCGGGCCGCTCGTGCTCCTCGTCCGGCGGCGCCGCCCGACCGACTCCCTCGATCGAAGCGGTGACCCCTCCGGGGGGCCGCGGTAGGGGGGGCGACGGCGCGATCGCGGCGGCTCCCCGCGGGCGTTCGAGTGGGGCTCCGGCTCTGCTTGACCCCCTCCCGGGGCACCGCTAGAGTCGCGCCCCCTGCGACCGAGCACGCTCGCCTCGCAGCCGACGAGCGCTCCGGGAGCGCGGTCCCCTCGGGGATCGACCCCCGAGCCGGCTCCACCATCCTTCCCCCATCCAGACCCTGCGGGCTGAAGCCGTGCCGAGCGTCGCTCGGCGTCCGGAACGACCGCCGTCCCCTCCAGCGTCCCCGTCCAGCCCCGCGGTCCAGCGGCCTTCGCCGCTCCCCGCGATCCAGGCAGGAACACGCGTCCCCTCGGAACCGCGCCCCACTGGTATGAAGCCCATCGGAATCGTCTTCATCATCCTCAACCTCGTTCTCGCCGCGGCCTTCCTGGGCTACACGTCCCACGCGCACGAGGTGAACAAGAACTGGCGCACCGAGTACGAGGCGCTCGAGCAGTCGACCGGTGAGCAGATCAGCGAGCTCAACGTCGACCTCGCCAACGCCCGCTCGGCCACGGCCAGCGCGGAAGAGACCGCCGACACGTTCCGCGAGCAGCGCGACACCTACAAGTCGGAGCTCGACTCGGTGTCCGCCGACCTCGAGGCCTCGCGCGCCGAGAACGATCAGCTCCGCGGCGAGATCGCGGGCATCAACGCCACGCTCGACAACTTCCGCACGGACATCGAGACCGCGAACAACCTGCGCGTCGAGGCCGTCGCCTCCCGCGACGAGGCCCTGCGCGCCCAGGCCGACGCCGAGGAGGCCATGCAGGCCGCGATCCTCGCCCAGCGCGACGCCGAGGACGAGCGCGACTCCGCCAACCAGGCCTTCGCCGACCTGCAGATCGCCTACGACGACCTGAACGCGTCGCGCGACGCCCTCCAGGTCGACTTCGACACCCTGGTCGCCATCACCGGCACCGCGATCGACGACATCAAGAGCCTGCCCCTCGTGCCGGCCACCGTCGTCGACCTCTCGCACGACATCGACCCGGGCCTCGTCGTCCTGAACGTCGGCAAGAACCGCGGCGTCAAGCGCGGCTGGACCTTCCAGATCTACGACGGCGGCACCTACAAGGGTGAGGTTCGCGTCGACAACGTGGACGAGACCATGTGCTCGGCCATCATCACGCTCGACAACGGCATCGCGCAGGGCGACTCCGCCAACACGCGCCTGCAGTGATCGGCTCGCGCTGATCCACCGACCCCCACAGCAGCAGGAGCACCACCATGGCAGCACCCCGCAAGCGCCCCGCCGCCGGCCGTTCGGCCCGCCCGGCCCGCTCGACCTCCTCGCGCAAGGCCGCGTCGCCGGCGCGCGGCTCGAGCCGCCGTCAGAAGGACGACGACGAGGAGCCCGCCGAGGAAGGCGGGATCGGTTGGGAGGGCGGCGTCGGCATCGTCACCTTCCTGATCCTCCTGGCCGCGATCGTCATCCTCGACCGCGACCTCGGCACGAAGTACCCCGACGAGGGCATCTTCTTCAGCGTCCAGGACGACGCCGGCAGCAGCTCGACCACCACGACCGAGTGAGGCTGGCCACCTGACGCCGGTCGGGCGCGTCCTTCGAGGACGCGACCTCCGACAGGCTCTCGACGCGCGGCGCGTTCCCGAGTCCCGGGAGCGCGCCGCGCGCCGTTGACGGGTCCGATCCTGGGCGGCCAACGGTTCGACGACCCGTTCCTCGGTGCCCCGGCTCCCTCGATGGGCCGCTCCATCGACCGACTCCCCTCGATCGATCGGCGCCTTCCGGCGACGCACACCGCGCCATCGGTCGGTCGAGCGGCGGTCGGTCGAACGCGCGCCGACCGCCGCGTGCTCGGATTCCCGCACGCGATCCGAGCGTGAAGCGCGACGGGCGCACGGGTTCGACGCGCTCGAGTCCCGCTGCGTCCCATCTGCGCACCCCTCGTGCTTGGCTCGCGCAATTGGCCGCGGCTACACTCGCGCCAGACGGCGGTCCGTCGATCGCGCCGCGGGCCTTTCGACGACTCCCCGAACGCCTTTCGTCCCCCGGACGGAGCGCGGACCTCCCCCCCGGTCGCTCGGCCACCCCCGCGCGGGGCGCGCCTCGCGCTCGGAGCTGCACGCGCTGCAGCCCGCGTCCGCACCCGTCCGACCGACCTTCGCTCGACTCCACCGCGACGCGCGTCGCCGCGGTGACGGCCGTAGGACGCCAGGGACCTCCTGCCCGCGACTGTTCCACGCACTCGGGCGGCGCGCGCCCTCGATCCGGCTCGGATCGCAGCAGCTGCGCCCGTCCGTTCCCTCCCCACGCGGGGAGCCCGACCACCCCCTCGGGGGAGACCGCGCGACGGTCTCGATCCTCAGTCGCACCGCATGGCCAAACCGTTCAAACCGTGGGAGTGGATCCTCGGCCGCTTCTCGGTCGACATGGGCATCGACCTGGGTACCGCGAACACGCTCGTCTGCGTGCGCGGACGCGGCATTCTGCTCAACGAACCCAGCGTCGTCGCGGTCCGCAAGGGCACGAACGAGGTGCTCGACAACGGCATGGCCGTGGGCGCCGACGCCAAGGCGATGCTCGGCAAGACGCCCGGCAAGTTCGAGGCGCGCCGTCCCCTGCGCGACGGCGTGATCGCGGACTTCGAGATCACCGAGAAGATGCTCAAGTACTTCATCCAGAAGGTGCACGGCGGTCGCACCTGGGTGAAGCCGCGCGTCGTCATCTCCGTCCCCGTCGGCATCACCGCCGTCGAGCGCCGCGCCGTGATCCAGTCGGCCGAGCGCGCCGGCGCGCGCCGCGTGCACCTGGTGGAGGAGCCCATCGCCGCGGCGATCGGCGTCGACCTCCCGGTGACCGAGGCGGCCGGTTGTCTGGTCGTCGACATCGGTGGCGGCACGACCGAGATCGCGGTCCTGTCGCTGGGTGAGCCGGTCGTCGCGACGAGCCTGCGCATCGCCGGCGACGAGATGGACGAGGCGATCGCGAACCACTTGCGCCGCCAGCACGGCCTGTTGATCGGTGAGCAGACGGCCGAGCGCATCAAGCTCAAGATCGGTTCGGCGTGGGAGCTCGAGCAGGAGCTCGAGATGGTCGTGAAGGGTCGCGACTCCGTGTCCGGCCTGCCGCGCCAGACCACGATCAACTCGATCGAGATCCGCGAGGCCCTGTCGGAGCCGGTGCAGCACATCTGCGAGGCGATCCGTCAGGTGCTCGAGGAAGCGCCGCCGGAGATCTCCGCGGACCTCGTCGACGCGGGCGCGGTCGTCGTCGGCGGCGGCGCGCTCCTGTCGGGCATCGATCGCGCCATCTCGGACGTGCTCGGCATCACCGCGGTGGTCGGCGAGGAGCCGCTGACCGCGGTGTCGCGCGGCACCGGCGTGTTCCTCGAGAACCTCGACGAGTACTCGGAGATCCTGTTCTCCGACGAGGCTCCGTAGCGGGGCCGCGTCGCGGGTCGTGCTGCGCCGTGCCCCGAAGTGGCTGTTCCACGCGGCCTGGGCCGCGTGTGCGGTCCTGGCGTTGCGGCCGATCGGTCGGGTGGACGCGCTCGCCGAACAGGCCCTCGCGCCGGTGCGCCTCGCGGGCCGCGCGCTGACGCCGCTGGCCGAACTCGGCGGCAGCGTGTCGGCGACCGAGCGGCGCGTGCGCGCGATCGCGGCCGAGAGCTACGGCGCCGCGGTGCTCGAGGACCTCGTCTTCGCGAGCCTGCCGCCCGCGGCGCTGCGCGAGGGCCGACGCAGCGTGCCGGCGCGCGTGCTCGACCGACCCAGCGGCCGTCGCGACGAACTGGTCGTCGAGCCGTGGACGCTCGTCGGCGTCGAGGTCGGACAGCCGGTCGTGGTGCACGACGCCTACCTCGGACGCGTCGTCGCGCTCGACCGTCGACGCGGGCGCGCGACCGTGCGCCTGGTCACCGATCGCGAGCTCTTCGTCGGCGCCGTGCACCGCCCGGACGCACCGCCGGCGGACGGCTCGGCGCCCGCGCGCTTCGTGGTCGGCGGCCTCGCCGTCGGGCCGCGGCGCGCAGGCGGCGGGGAGCCGTTGCTCGGGCTGGCCGCGCACAACCCGTCGCGCCCCGACGTGCACGCGGGCGGCGAGCTCGTGGTGGACGAACTGCTCGACGAACTCGACCCCTTCGCCGACCTGTCGCGCGGCTTCCGCCTCGGCGCGCTGGCGCGCAGCGAGGACGAGGGCGACTGGCACACCGAGCCGCTCGTCGACTTCCTGTTCGGCTTGTACCAGGTCGTGATCCTGACGCCGCCGGGCGCGCCGCAGGTGCAGCCGCCGCCGCACCCGTTGTTCGAGGCGCGCTGGGCGCGCGCGCGCCGCGCGTCGGCCGGCGATCCGAACCCCGCGCGCGCGGGCGCCGCGCTGTGGGTCGAGGACGGCGGCGAGGTGCCGCTCGGCGCCGCGGTCGTGGGCGGCGGTCGCCTCGTCGGGCGCGTCACCGCGACCACGCCGCTCGGCATCGACCTCGCGCTGCTCGCCGATCCTGGGTTGTCGCTGCCCGTGTCGGGCGTGCCGGTCGAGATCGAGACGCCCTACGGCGAGTGGGTCCCGGCGCACGACCGGGCGCCGCGCGTGCTCGGGCGCATCGTGTCGCTCGGCCTCGATCGCGAGAGCGGTCGCGCGGCCTTCCACCTGCGCGACGCGGTGCCGCTCGAGCTCGTCGGCATGCCCGACGGCACGCGCGTGCGGCTGCGCCTCGTCACGGGTTCGGGCGAGGCGGCGCTGCCGTCGGCGCTCGTGGTCGGCGAAGCCGTGCTCTCGACCGGCTCGAGCGGCGGACGCGGGCGGCGCTTCCTGCTCGACGCGCCGATCGATCCGTTGCGCGGCGCCCAGCGATTGTTCGTGCGCCTGTCCGACGACGAGGACGGCGGGCGCGTCGCGGCGACCACCGTCGAGCAGGGGAGGGCCGAAGCGCGATGAGGGTGCTGCCGTTCGCCGCCGCGTTCGGGTGGGCGCTCCTGCTCGCCGCGGTGACCGCCGCGTTCGCGCGCGCCGCGCCGTTCGGCCCGGGGCCCGGCGTGGGGCTCGGTCCGTGGACGCCGGACCTGGCGCTCGTGCTCCTCATGGCGCTCGCGACGAGCATGGACCGCGGCGACGCGCGCGCGGTCGCCGCCGTCGTCGCGCTCGCGCGCGCCGCGCTCGGCATCGACACGCCGTTCGCGCTGCTCGCGGGGCTGTGGCTCGCCGTCGAGCTGTTGTTCTGGTCGGCGTCGCGCGTGCGCGTCGACGGTCGCTTCGTGCACGCGGTCGTCGCGGCGCTCGCCTCGGCGAGTCTGACCCTGTGGCTGCGCGCCGCCGCCGCCCTGCGCGCGCCGACGCCGGTGCCGCTCGAGCGCAGCGCGTTCGACGACGCGCTCGCCGCCGCGGTGGCGACGGGGCTCGTCGCCTACCTGCTCGGACGCGCGCCGGCGCGCTTGCCCGGCCTGCGCGGACTCTGGCACACGGAGGAGACGTGGGAACGCGTCGGACACGTCCGCTCCTGATCGCGATCGCGCTGCTCGCGAGCGTCGTCGTCGCGCGCCTCTACCAGATCCAGGTGCTCGAGCACCGGATCTGGGTGGACGAGGCGCGTCGACTCGAGCTGTCGGGCGCGGTGCTGCCGTACGAGCGCGGCGCGATCCTCGATCGCTGGGGCGAGCCGCTCGTCGAGGACGCGGCCGGCTATCGCCTCGAGCTCGACTACCGCGCCTTCCGCCGCGGCGCGCCGCTCGGTCAGGTCGCGCACGCGCGCTCCGTGCTCGAAGGACGGCCGGTGCCGCTCGACGAAGCGCTCGACCACCTCGTCGCCTGGGCGACCGAGCTCGTGTGGCTCTCGCCCGGCGCGATCTACGCCTTCGGGCGCGGCGCGGCGCTCGACGGCACGAGCGTGCCGATCGGACCGACCGACCGTCCGTTCGAGGAACAGCGCGGCCCGCGCGCCGCCGACCTGCGCTTCTACGTGCGCGGCCTGCTCGGACTCGACGAGAAGGAGCGCGGCGAGGTGAGTCGCATCGAGCGCAGCGACGACCGGCGCGAGCCCTATCTGGAGTGGTTGGCGCGCCAACGCGATCGCGAGGTGGACGAACTGCTCGCGGACCTCGTGCGCGAGTGGCGCGAGTCGGTCGAGCGCCTGCGCGTGCTGTCGCGCCGGCTCGAGTACGACCTGTCCGAGGGTGGGACGGATTCGTTCGCCGCGCTCGTCGGCGACCTCGAGTCGTGGCGTCGGTCGGTGGAGGACGCGGCGGCGACGGCGCTGTTCGACGAGCTGTACGGCTTCCATCCGGGTCGCGTCGACGACGCGCGCCTCGTGGCGGACTTCGACCTCGCGTGGCTCGAGCGGCGCTTCGGGTGGGACGCGGCGCGCGTGGACGCGTGGGCGAGCCAGGCGCGCTACGGCTTCCTCGACGGCTGGCGCAGCGGGTACGCGCTGCCGCGGCTGCTCGCGCGCGTGCGGCTCGAGGGAGCGCGGCAGGACGCGGAGCGCTTTGCGTCGATCGCCTTGGCCGTGTTCGAGCCCGACGCGTGGCTCTCGCGCGCGCTCGACGGCGAGCCGGTGCCGTGGCGGCGGGTCGATCGGCTCGCGGTGTTCGAGGAGTTGCCGCGCGTGCTCGAGCTCGACGACGAGGTGGAGCGGCCTTCGTTGGCGGCGCTGCCGCCCCTCGATCCTCAGGTGCGTGCCGAGGTCGGCGAGAGCCTCGCGTGGGAGGAGCTGCTCGCGTGGATCGCGCCGGCGCGGCGCCGCGACCTCGAGCGCGCGTTCGAGGAGGAGCTCGGCGCGCGCTTCGAGCGCACCTACGGGAGCGACCTCGCGCGCGTGTTCGCGCTCGACGCGCACCGCACCCAGGCGCAGCGCGCCGACCGCACGCGACGGCTCGCGGTCGCGCTGCTCGACGGTCTCGAGGACGCGTTCCAGGCCGAGCTCGGCGCGTACCTCGACGCGCTCGCGGCGCGCTCGGGTCCGCGCGGCCTCGCGCTGGCCGAGGATCGCCTCGACCGCTTGAGCGAGCGCGCGCGTCACCTGATCAAGGACTACTCCTCTCGGACGATCGCGTTGCACGACGATCCGGACTACGACGTGGTGCACCTGCTCTCGCGCGACGGCGTGCACTACCCGGGCGTGCGCGTGGTCCCCACGAGCGAGCGGCGGCGCGTGCCCTTCGGCGCCGAGGGCGAGCTGGTCGCGCCCGAGTTGATCGGGCTCGTCGCGCTGCTCGACGCCAACGGCGAGATCCGGCAGCGCGAGAAGGCGCAGCGCCTGCGCAGTCTGCGGCGTGACGTGCAGCGCACCCAGGCCGAGGAGCGCGAGCTGGCCGAGCTCATGCAGGAGCTCCTGCGGCGCGACGAGCTGCGCGGCGTCAGCGGGATCGAGGCCTCTTTCGACCCGTACCTGCGCGGCACGAACGGCTACCGCGAACAGATCGGGCTCGAGGACGTGTTCGGGCGCGGCGCGCACGACGTGTACCTGACGCGCGTGCAGGACGGCGCCAGCGTGCGCCTCTCGCTCGACGCCGAACTGCAGCGCGCGGCGCGCGACGTGATCAACGAGCCCGTGCCCGACCCGCGCGACGATCCGGCGAAGGTCGACCACGCGTGGTTCGCGGATCCGGTGGGCGCGATCGTGCTGCTCGACATCGAAGGGCGCGTGCTCGCGGCCGCGTCGGCGCCCGACGCGAACGTCGGCCTGACCGGGGACGAGGAGGGCGAGCGCGCGCGCGTCGTCGAGCGCGTCTTCGGTCGGCCCGGGACCTTCCAGCCGATCGGCTCGGTCTACAAGCCGTTCGTGGCGCTGTGGGCGCTCGATCGCATGGACGCGGTGGACGCGAGTTTCGTGCACGACTGCGTCCCGCCCGAGGGCGAGTCGTGGGCAGCGTGGGGCGGCCTGCGCTGCCACGCGCAGTGGGGGCATCGCGAGCTGACGCTGCCGCGCGCGCTCGCGGTCTCGTGCAACACCTACTTCGCGCACCTCGCCGACCTGATGGGCATGGAGGGCGTCGTCACCGTCGGCTACGACTTCGGGCTCACGGGGCCGACCGGCGTGCTCGACCTCGGCGAGGAGGTCGCCGCGCGTGGCGGGTTCACCGACTGGGGTGGACGCGCCTTCGAGTTCGACCAACGCGCGCAGATGGACCTGCAGCTGCGCCGCGCCGCCAACGGTCTGCAGGTCGTCGAGGCCACGCCGGCCCAGGTCGCGCGCGCCTACCTGATGCTCGCGCGCGGCGACCGCGTGCCGCTGCGCCTCGTCGAGGCGGTGGGGGACGAGGTCATGCCCTGGGCCGAGCCCGAGCCGCTGCCGTACTCCGCGGCCTCGCTCGAGGAGCTGCGCAGCTACCTGCTCGCCGTCACGAACGCGCCGTCGGGGTCGTCGTACGCGACGCTCAACGCGGCGCGCATCGGCTACACGGTCGCGGCCAAGACGGGGAGCGCGGACCTCGCGAGCCGGCCGGACGATCCGGAAGGCCGCGTGCGCAAGCACACCTGGCTGGCGGGTTGGTTCCCGGCCGAGGACCCGCAGCTCGTGTTCACCGTGTTCGTGCACGACACCTCGGCGACCTCGGGGCACAGCTCGTCGCACGTGGCGCTGCAGCTCCTGCAGCACGAGGCGGTCGGTCGCTACCTGTCCGAGCGCGGGATCGAGCGCGACTTCACGCCGCGCGACGTGCGGGTCGCGCCGGTGCGCTTCGGCGACACGCCGCGCGATCCGAACCGCAGGGGGCCGCGTTGAAGTCCGTCACGGTCAAGCCCTGGCAGGCGGGCGCCGCGCGCAAGCGGCCGCGCCTCTTCGCGTTCGTGCGCTGGTCGCGGTTCCCGTTCGGGACGCTCGCGCTGGCGCTCGGCTTCCTCGCGCTCGGTGCGCTGCTCGTGTACTCGATGTCGAGCGTCGACGCTCTGTACCAGCGCGACGACGTGCGCTTCGCAGCGCACCTGAAGAAGGTCGCGGTCGCGGGGCCCTTCCTCGCGATCGGCCTCTTCTTGCGCCCGCGCACCCTGCGCAAGCGCGCGTGGCTCGTGTACCTGGGCGCGATCGTGCTGCTGATGCTCGTGCCCGTGATCGGTGAGGAGCGCAACAACGCCAAGCGTTGGATCCCGACGCCGATCCGCTTCGACCTGCAGCCCAGCGAGTTCGCCAAGGTGGCGCTCGTGATCGTCCTCGCGCGCGTGCTCCACGTGCGCCGCATGACGCGGCCGAGCGACTGGCTCGTCGTCGCCGGCCTCACGCTGCTCCCGATGGGCCTCGTCATGGCGCAGCCCGACCTGGGGACCGCGTTGACGCTCGCGCCGATCGCCGTCGGCATGTGCTACCTCGCCGGCGGGTCGGGCCGGCTGCTCGCGGCGATCGCGGCGGCCGGCGTGCTGCTCGGCGTCACCGCGTGGCAGTTCCAGTGGGTGCAGGACTACCAGCTGCGGCGTATCGACACCTGGGCGGCGACCTTCGAGCCGGGGCGGTTGATCGACGACAAGAACGGGCAGTCGTTCCACGTCTACCACGCGCGGGTCTGCATCGGGAACGGCGGTCTGGACGGGACCGGTCTCGGCGAGGGCCTCGCGAGTCGCGCGGGCTACCTGCCCGAGCGCGAGTCCGACTCGATCTTCTGCGTCGTCGCCGAAGAGGGCGGTTTCGTCGGGGCGACGCTCTTCGTCATCCTGTACGTGGGGCTCATGGCGCTCCTGCTCCGGACCGCCTCGCAGATTCGCGAACGCTTCACGCGCCTCGTGGTCGGCGGCGTGGCCCTCTACTTCGCCGCGCACTTCTTCATCAACTCCGGCGTGAACCTCGGACTCCTCCCGATGACCGGCCTGACGCTGCCGCTGCTCTCGACGGGCGGCTCGTCGATGCTAGCGACCTTCGCGGCGCTCGGCGTCGCGCTCGGATTGGCGGCGCAGCAGGAGCCGAGCCTCGACGAGGACGCCTTCATCGACTGACCCGGTCGCATGAGCACGAGCCTCTCGACGCAGGTGAGCCGCCCCGAGCCGAGCGCAGCCGCGCGCGTCGTGCGTCGCGTCAGGTTCGCGTTGGGTCCGCTGCTCGCGGCGGCTGCGTGGTTCGCGCTGCCGGCGGAGTTCGTCGACGCGTCGGGCGAGGTCCGCGCCGTGGGCGACGCGCTGCGCGCGACGGCCGCGCTCATGGTCTGGATGGCCGCGTGGTGGCTCACCGAAGCGATCGACGTGGAGGCGACGGCGCTGCTGCCGCTCGCAGCGGGGCCGCTGCTCGGTGCCGGGACGATCGGCGACATGGCCGCGCCCTACGCGTCGCCGCTGATCTACCTGTTCATGGGCGGTTTCCTGCTCGCGATCGCGCTGCAGCGCTGGGACATCGATCGGCGGCTCGCGCTGCTCGTGCTCGCGCGCGTCGGCACGGGACCGCGCGCCGTCGTCGCCGGGTTCATGGCGGTGACGGCGGGTCTAAGTTCGTGCGTCTCGAACATGGCCACGACCGCGGCGATGCTGCCGCTCGCCCTCTCGGTCTGCCGACGGTTCGGGCACGGCGGCGACGCCGACGAGACGCGGCGCTTCGAAACGGCCCTCATGCTCTCGGTGGCCTACGCCGCGTCGATCGGCGGCATGGCGACATTGATCGGCACGCCGCCCAACGCGTTCCTCGCGCAGTACGCGTCCGAGCGGACCGGCGAGCCCGTGCGCTTCGTCGACTGGGTCGGGATCGGAGCGCCCGTCGCGCTCGTGCTGCTCGTCCTCGTGTGGTTCCTCGTCACGCGCGTCCTGTTCCGGCTGCCCACGCGCGGCATCGAAGGCGGCACGGACGCGATCCGGCGCGAGCTGGGGCACCTCGGCGCAATGGGGCGCGGGCAGTGGACGACGACCGTCGTGTTCGTCGCGACGGTCGTGCTGTGGCTGACCTCGCCGTTCCTGCCGTTCCACGGACTCAGCGACGCCGGCATCGCGATCACGGCGGGGCTCGTGCTCTTCGCGCTGCCCACCGGCGGCGGCTCGCGCGCGCTCGAGTGGCGCCACGCGAAGGAGCTGCCGTGGGGCGTGCTCGTGCTGTTCGGCGGCGGACTGAGTCTCGCGGCCGCCATCCAGTCGAGCGGGCTCGACGCCTTCATCGGCGCGCAGACCCGCGCGCTCGAGGGCCTGCCGCCCTTCGCGCTCGTCGTCGCGTTGACCGCGGGCATGGTCTTCCTCACCGAGGTGACCTCGAACACGGCGTCGTCCGCGATCGCGATCCCCATCGTCTGGTCGATGGCGGACGACTTCGGCGTCGATCCCATGACGCTCGTCGTGCCGCTGACGCTGGCGGCCAGCTGCGCGTTCATGCTGCCGGCGGCGACACCGCCCAACGCGATCGTGTTCGGCTCGGGCCGCGTGACCCTGCCGCAGATGGCGCGCACCGGCTTCCTGCTCAACTGGGTGGCGATCGCCACGATCCCCGCCGTCGCCTGGATCCTCGTGGGGGCGTAGCGGCGAGCGCGGACGCCGCTGCGCTTCGCGCCGGCGATCGAAGTGACCGCCACGACGCGTGCGGTGCCGTATCCTCAGCGCGTCGGCCGGGCGCTCGGCGGAAGAACGACGATCGCGCGCGGGGAATCGAGTCCATCGACGTCCTCTTCGCTGGGTGAAGCTCGCCGACGCGCCCCGTTCCGACCCCACCCGCTCGCCGGTCCCCTGCACGATCGGACTCGTGGCGGGTGGGAGTTACTCGAGGCCCTGAGCCCTGCGCAGGACCCATCGCCATGCTCGCACTCGCGCTACTCGCCGTCGCACTCGTCCCGATCCAGGTCGAGCGCCGGCTCGACGCCGAGGCGTCCCCGACGACGCCGACCCCGACCGGGCGCGCCCTCGTCATCGGGTGTTCGGAGTACCCGCACCTGCGGGCGCTCGTCCCCGAGCGGTACGAGTCGGAGGTGCGGCTCGAGGGCCCCGAGAACGACGCGGCGTTGATGCGCGAGGTGCTCGTGGAGTCGCTCGGTTTCGAGGCCGCACAGGTCGAGGTCCTGGCGGGGTGGCCGGACGAACCGGAGCGTCGTCCCACGCGCGCGAACATCGAGGCCGGCCTCGAGCGCCTCGCCGCGCGCGCCGAGGAGGGCGACTTCGTCGTCGTCTACTTCGCGGGGCACGGCGCGCAGGTCGCGGCCGGGCGCGACGCGTTCGAGCGCGACGGGCTCGACGAGGCGCTCTTGCCGGCCGACGTGGGCGCACGCACCGCGGACGGTGCGCAGGTCGGCGAGGCGCCGTTGCGCGACCACGAGCTGCGCGAACACCTGGACGAGATCCGCAGGGGCGGCGCGCGCGTGTGGATGGTCGTCGATGCGTGCCACTCGGGTTCGCTGTTGCGCGGCAGCGCCGCGGTGGACCACGCGCGCGCACGCGCGCGCTTCCTCGACCTCGACCTGATCGGCGAAGCGCCCGCGCGCGACGCGAACGGCGACGCGACGCTGCGCCGCTTCGAGGGGCTCGAGGGCGTCGTCGTCTTCCACGCCGCGCAGGCGGACGGGAGCGCGCCCGAGTACCCGATCCCGGTGGGGGAACGGGGCCCCGTGGGGGAACCGGGCCCGGCGGGGGAGGGGATCCCCTCCGGAGAACCGGTCCCCACTGGGAACGAGGTGCGCTGGCACGGACTGTTCACCTGGCTGCTCGCGCGCGAGCTCACGCGCACGAACGGGCACATCGCGTTCGACGACCTGTTGACGCGCCTGGTCGGCGGCTATCAGGCGTGGCCGTGCAACCTCGCGCTGCCGGGCGCGAGCGGTGACTTCCGCGGCACGCGCGTGATCGACGGTGCGTCCGTCGAGCGCGAGGCGCAGCTCACGCGCGTCGGCGCGAGCCTCACGCTCGACCGCGGGCGCCTGTGGGGCACGAGCGTCGGCGCGACCTGGGAGGTGCTGTCCGAGCGCGGCGAGGTGCTCACCGAGTTCGTCGTGACGCGCGCGGGCCTGTCGCACAGCAACGGCTACGCGGCGGAACACCAGGCGCTCGTGGGCGCCGACGCCTGGACGGCGCGGTGGAAGAGCGAGCGTCTCGACGCCCGTCGCGCGACCTGGGCCCTCGTCGATCCCGACGGCCGGCCCCTGGAGCCGTCGATCGACCCGCAGCTCGAGCTGCACGCGTCGAGCGCCGCGTTCACGAGCCGCTTCGAACGCGTGGCGCCCGAGGACGCCGACTGGCTCGCGGTGTACGACCACGGTCGCTATCGCCTGCGCCCGCACCCGTCGATCGGTGGCTCCGACCAGTTCCTGCGCGGGGTGCGCGAGCTCGGGCCGCGGCTCGAGGCGCTGTCGCGTTGGTCGAACCTCGTGCGGCTGTCCGAGTCCGGGACCTGCGCGCCGCTGCCCGACGGTCTGTCGATCGAGGTGAGCGTGCGCGCCGGCGACGACGCGCCCGAGCGTGCGCTCGTCGCCGGTGCGCGCGTCGCGCCGGGGACCCAGGTGCAGGTCCGCGCGCGCGTGGAGCAGGGACGCTCCGTCGACCTGTTCCTCTTCTACGCCGACGCGCTCGGTCGCCTCTACCAGCTCTTCCCTGATCCGCTCGCCGGCGGCAGCGACCAGGAGGAGCGCGAGTCGCCGCGCTTGACGGACGACACCGTGCTGTACGGCTGGCAGGGATTCACCGACGACCCGTTGGGAATCGAGCGGCTGTTGGTGCTCGCGGTGCCGGTGAACGGCGACGAGCCGCTGCTCGATCTGTGGGCGCTGCGGCGTTCCTGGCCGAGCACGACGCGCAGCGCCGCGACCTACGGCACCGAGGATGTCGACGGCGAGGTTGCCGACGAGGCCATCGATCCGCTGTCGGCGTTCGTGCTCGACCTCGCGGCGGGGCGCGCGACCCGCTCGGGCGGCGGCGCACGACGCGCGTCCGCGCGAGCGCTCGGCGCACTCGTGTTCCCGATCGAGCTCGCCTGGCCGGCGCTCGCGCGACCGCGCTTCGTCGGCCGGGACGCCACGCCGGCGTCGGAGGCTGCGGACGCGCACGCGCCGGCCGGGCTCCCCGATCCGCTCGCCGGCATGCGTCGCGAGGTGCTCCTCGGACCGCTGGCGCTGGGGCCCGGACGCAGCCTGGTCGCCGAGGGGCGCGAGCGCGTCGAGCGCGTGCTGCTCGACATGGACGCGAACGGTTCGGTGCCGAGCGCGGCGTTCGTCTACGCGGACGACGGCAACTACGCCTACTACCGGTGGCGTCCCGCGCAGGGGGACTCCGATCGGATCTGGGGGCTGCGGCGCGACGGCCGTGTGTTCGATCGCGTGCTGGTGGATCGCGATCGCGACGGTGTGGCCGAGGAGTTCTGGTCGTACGGCGACGGCGGGTGGGTGCGCGAGACCGGCGTGCGCACCGAGTGGCTGTGTTCGCGCTGGTTCCTCGCCAGGGCCGAGAGCGGCTTCGCGGGCGCGCGCGAGGACGCGGACCTCGCACGCGTGCTGCGCGCGTTCGCAGTCCTGGGCGGCGCCGGAGGCTGACCGCCGTTCGCGGCGGGTTTTCGACGCCTCCCGCGCGGTGACGCGGGACGGCGTTGGCAGGATGCCGACGCATGTCGGCCTGGAAGCGCACCTGGTGGTCCGTGTGGATCGCCAACCTCCTCACGGGCGTGGGGATGATGAGCTTCCTGCCCTACTTCCCGTCGTACCTCGAGGGACTGGGCGTCACCGACCCGGACGAGGTCAAGGTCTGGGCCGGACTGTGCTTCGGCGCGGCGCCGTTCACCGCGGCGATCATGGGCCCGGTGTGGGGCGCGGTCGGGGACCGCTTCGGGCGCAAGACGATGGTGCTGCGCTCGCTGCTCGCGCTCACGGTCTTCGTCGGACTGATGGCGCTGGCGCGCACGCCGTGGCAGCTGCTCGCGCTGCGCATCGGACAGGGCCTGTTCAGCGGGATCCTGCCGCCGTCGATCACGCTCGTGTCGATCGGCGTGCCCGACGAGAGGCGCGGCTCCCTCGCGGGCTGGCTGCAGTCGGCGATGGCGGCCGGCGCGATCGTCGGGCCGCTGCTCGGCGCGTGGGTGCGCGCGGACTCCGACCCGCGCTACCTGTTCGTGGGCGTCAGCGTCGCGACCGGACTCGGCGCGCTCGGCGTCGCGCTGTTCGCGCGCGAGGAGGAGGGCGAGCGCAGGGAGAAGGAACGCAGCGGCAACGTGCTGCAGCAGCTCGCGCGCGACCTCGTCGGCGTGCTGCGGATCCCGCGCCTGCGCGCCGCGATGGCGCTGCTCTTCGCAGTGCAGTTCGGCATCGGCGCGACGAATCCCGTGCTCGAACTCTACGTGCGCGAGCTGCTGCCCGATGCGGCGAACGAGCTCACCTCGCAGTACGCCGGCTGGCTGTTCAGCGTCATGAGCCTGATGCTCGTGATCTCGTCGCCGGGCTGGGGGGGACTCGGCGCGAAGGTCGGTCACGCGCGCGCCCTGTTGGTGTCGGCCGCGGTCGCGGTGGTCGCGCTCTTCGGCATGGGCCTGGCGCCGACGTTCGGCGTGCTCCTCGGTGCGCGCGTCCTGCTGGGCGTCGGCGCGGGCGGCCTGGCGCCGACGGCGTTCGGCCTCGCGGCGAGCAGCGTTCCGCCGCACGCGCGCGGCGCGGCGAACGGCGCGGTGTTCTCGGCGCGCGCGTTGGCCCTGGCGACGAGCGCGATGCTCGGCGGCTGGATCGCGTCGTTGATCGGCATCCGCACGCTGTTCTTCGTGGCGGGGGCGCTGCTCGGCGTCGTGCTCCTCGTCGGTTCCGCGCGTCTGCGCCGGGGCGGTGACGAGGCAACCGCCGAGTGATCCCCAAGACTTGCGCGGTCCGGAGCGTTCGGTGGGACCCACGGGGCACGACCCACCCTCCCATGCGACGAACACCTCTCACGCGCGCGGCGTCGATCGCGTTCCTCCTCACGCTCGCGTCCTGCGCGAACCCCGCCTACGTCACGCCGATCGAGCCCGTCGACCTCGCCGCGATCTCCGATCGCGGCGTGCGCGCGGGCTTCGCGGCGCAGCCGCTCGCGTCCTATCCGGCGCACGTCGCGCTCGTGCGCGTTCAGTCCGACGGCGCGAGCGGGACCTGGCGCCCCGTCACCGGACTCGAGACGCTGCACCTCATGAGCGGCGCGCGCACCGGCCCCGCGGACCCGCGCCAGGTGGAGCGCCTGGCCGAGCTCGAAGGCGTCGTCGACGCGGTCGCGCCGAACGCGCTCGTGCTCGGCGGCGCCGCGCTGCACGACCTCGACGACCTGCGCGACGAGGTGGCGCCGCTGCGGCCCGATCTGCTCGTGGTCTACACGCTCGACACGCGGCTCTTCGTGGAGTCGGACCCGTTCGGCTTCGTCGACCTCGTGACGCTCGGCTTCCTCCTCGAGGATCGACGGCAGGTGTCGTGCGTCGCGTCCGCGCTCGTCGTCGACGTGAAGAGCGGCTTCGTCTGGTCGTCGCTCGACGCGCGCGCCGAGCGCGAGGACACCGTCGGTCGCTGGTTCCGACCGCCGCCGGACGCCGAGCTGTTCGAGGACGCGGAGGCCGAGGCGGTCGCGGCGCTCCTCGACCGCTTGGTCGAGACCTGGCCGCGGCTGGGCGATCGCGTCCGCGAGGCGGCGTCGGCCCGCGCGAGCGGTGGGGGAGCGGCGGCGGTGGGCAGCGCTTCGCCAGACACCCCGGGGCACGTCATCGAGATCCCGTGACGGGGGGCGGTCGCGGTGCCGGGGCTGCGTCGCGGCGCCGGCGAATCGGCGGCGATTCGCCGAGGCGCCAGCGGTCCTTCGCGGCAGCGGCGATCCATTGCGGCGCCGGCGATCCATCGCGGCACTGGCGATCCGTCGCGGTGCCGGCGATTCATCGCGGCACCGGCGATCCGTCGCGGCGCCAACGCTCCGTCACGGTGCCGGCGATCCTTCGCGGCGCAGGCGATCCGTCGTGGCGCCGGCGATCCGTTGCGGCACGAGCGCTCCGTTGCGGCGCCGCCGCTCCGCCTCCGGCGCGGCTCCGAACCCCGGGAACGGGCTTGACTCGGTCGCGCCTCTCGTCCCCGGGAGGGAGTTATCCACAATCCGTGGTGGTGCGTGAGTCACCGGACCCCAACCCCTAGCGTCGGAGGCGACTGGGGGTCAGCGACCTCCAGTTGTCACGGCCGTCGAGCGCCCTGACGGTCGCGCGCGGCCTCCGCGGCCTCCGCGGCCCCCTCGCCGCGGCCGCCCGGCCCCGGGCTCCACCGGCCCCAGGCTCCCCGGCCTCCAGGCTCACTCCCCCGGCCCGCGCTCCCCAAGCGTCCTCCCCCCGTGATCGACACCACGCGCATCTACCTCGTCGGCGCCCACTCCACCGGTAAGACCACCCTCGCCCGCTGGGTCCGCGACACCTACGGCCTGCCGATGATCAGCGAGGTCGCGCGCGGCGTGCTGGCGGAGATGGAGGCGAAGCTCGAGGCCTTGCGCTCGGACGTGGGCCTCGTCGATCGTTACCAGAAGGAGGTCTACCTGCGGCAGCTCGAGGCCGAGGAGCGCATGGAGGGCGGCTTCGTCAGCGACCGGGCCTTCTGCAACCTGGCCTACGCAGCGCACCACTCGACGATCCTGAGTCAGATCGCCGGCGACCCGCGCCTGGCGATGTACATGGACAGCGTGCGGCGCGGCATCGTCTTCTTCGTGCGCCCGCACCGCGAGCTCTTGTGCGAGGACGGCGTGCGCGCGAGCGTGGAGTGGGACGACGTGGTACGCATCGACGGCATGGTCAAGCTGCTGCTCGAGATGTTCGCCGTGCCGTACATCCCGCTCGAGTCGCTCTCGATGCAGGAGCGCGTGCGCGCGATCCAGCGCGTCCTCGACCTGGCCGGCGTCGAGGCGCCCGGCCGGCGCGAGGCGCGGTCGGTCGGTGGGAACGGCAGCGGTAGCGGCAACGGCAACGGCCACGGACACAGCCACGGCGCCTTCGACCCCGAGTCCGACGAGCTCGTGCCCGCGCCCCGTCGCCGCAACGGCAACGGGACGGGCGTGACGCACTGAGCCGGGCGGGCTCGTCCGACTCGCGCCGAGGTCTCTCCTCCGACGGCGGCTGGGGTTCGGGCGTGTCGACGACCGAGGCGATCGAAGACCGAAGCCGTCGTGCGGATCGAGCGCCGGGCCCGACCGAGGGTATCCTCGCGGCTATGCAGCGCACGAGGACCGGCCGAACGACCAACGGACTGCTGGTGGGCACGCGCAAGGGCGGCTTCGTGCTGCGCCGCGCGACCGACGGCTCCTGGAGCGTCGTCGGCGGGCCGATCCGGCTCGGGACCCAGGTCAACGACTTCCAGCAGGACCCGCGGCGGCCGGAGGTGTGGCTGCACAGCGCGGGCGGGGACTTCCACCTGGGGCCGACGATCTTCCGCTCGACCGACGCGGGGCGCAGCTGGAGCGAGGCCTCGCGGCCGCCCGCCTTCGAGCCGGTCACCGAGGAGGGCGCCGAGCCGCGGCACGACGGCACCTCGCGCGGTCAGGCCGTGCAGCGCAGCTTCTGGTTCGCGCCGGGGCACGCGAGCGAGGCCGGGACCTGGTACGTGGGCACGGTGCCGCACGGGCTGTTCAAGAGCGAGGACGACGGCGACACCTGGAGCGGCGTGGACGGCTTCAACCTGAACCCGCTCTACCGCACCTGGACCGGCGAGCCGCCCGGCCCGCCCGACGGACCGTTCCTGCACTCGGTGCTCGTGGATCCGCGCGACGCGCGCCACCTGTTCCTGTCGATGTCGGCGGGCGGCACCTTCGAGTCCCACGACGCGGGCGCGAGCTGGACGCCGATCAACGCGGGCGTGAAGGTCGAGTTCCTGCCCGACCCCTACCCCGAGTACGGCCAGGACCCGCACTGCGTCATCCAGCACCCGGCCGACCCGGACCTGCTCTACCAGCAGAACCACTGCGGCATCTACCGCCTGGACCTGCGCGAGGGGCGCGCGTGGACGCGCATCGGCGACCACATGCCGAAGGAGGTGGGGGACATCGGCTTCGGGATCGTCGGGCACCCCACGCGACCGGACACCGTGTGGGTGCTGCCGATGGACGGCACGCGCGTCTGGCCGCGCACGGCGCCGGGCGGCAGGCTCGCGCTGTACCGCACCGACGACGGCGGCCGGTCCTGGCGGCGCCAGGACGCGGGGCTCCCGCAGGAGAACGCGTGGTTCGGGAGCAAGCGCCAGGCGCTGGACGTGGTCGGTGCGCCGGACGCGCCCGACGTGGTCTTCGGCGCGACCTGCGGCGAGGTGTGGGTGGGGCACGACGGCGGCGAGCGCTTCGAGTGCGTCGCGCGCCACCTGCCCGAGATCTACTCGGTGCACGCGGCGGTGCTGGCCTGAGCCCGATGAAGGTGCGCGTCAGCAGCCACCTGTTCGAGTACACCGACGGGCGCGACGAGCTCGAGGCCGACGGCGCGACCGTGCGCGATGTGCTGCGCGCGATCGACGCCGCGAGCCCCGGCTTCTACTTCCGCATCGTCGACGAGCAGGGCGTGCTGCGCCGGCACATCAACGTGTTCCGCGACACGGCGCAGACGCGCGATCTCGACGCGAGCGTCGAGGGCGTCGACCAGCTCCACGTGCTGGGCGCGCTGTCGGGTGGTTGAGTCCGAGGCTTCGCAGTACGGTGCCAGGCACGTTCCTGCAGTTGGGGGCGTCCGCGCAGCGCGCGGACGCCCCCAACTGCAGGAACGTGCCTGGCACCGTACTGCGAAGGGCGGTGACCGATCACTCGGTCACCGCCCGCTCGCGTTCGTCGCGTCCTCCGCGACTCAGCGCAGGAACGTGTAGCTGCCGCCCGACTCCTCGGCCATCCGGCGCAGGTCGGGCTGGTCCAGGCCGATGCAGACCACGTGGATCGTCACGCCGCGGTGCGCGTTCCACACGCTCACGTGCTCGGCGATCGTGCCCGTGTCGAGGATCTCGCCGACGCTCGGCGCGCCGTCCGACAGGAGCATGATCGTGTCGACGTCGGGGTCCTGGAAGGCGAGCTGCATCGCGGCGTAGATGTTCGTGCCGCCGCTCGCGGCGAGCTTCTCGACGAACGCGCGGATCGAGCGCTTGGTCTTGTCCTTGTCGACGCGCTCGAGCGTGTCCGACCACGACTGGGCGTCGTCGGAGAAGCGTCCCACGTTGACGAGCGCGCTCGGCGGCAGGTCGTCGAGGAAGTACAGGAGCTCGTTCTTGGCGACCTCGAGGCGCGTCCCGCCGCGAGGCGCGCGACGGTTGTCGCCGCCACCACCGGTGGTCGGACCGCGGCCATCGCCGGAGCGCGGCGACATCGGCGCCTCCATCGAACCCGACGAGTCGATCAGGAAGGTCAGGCGTTCCGAGTCGAGGTCGACGCCGAAGAAGGAGCCGACGACGGTCTTGCCTTCGCCCTCGGCGGCCTCGTCGGCCGCGGCCTCGCGCTTGGCCATCAGGTCCTCGAACTCCTTCTCGGTGAGGGGCTCGAAGCTGGACTGGTTGTCCTTCCACCAGCGCGGCCACACGCTGGGGTTGCGGAAGCGTTCGCCCGACAGCTTGGTCAGCGCCTCCATCACGGTGCGCTCGATGCGGCCGTCGAGGCGCTCGAGCGACGCGACGAGGAAGCCGGTGGCTTCCTTCGTGCGCGTGTAGAGGAGCGCTTCGACCGCGGCGCGCTGGGTGCCCCAGGGCGCGTCGGTCTCGAGCGCGGCATCGAACAGCTTCTCGTAGTCGCCGCCGACCTTCGCGAGGCTCACGAGCGCGGCGTTCTTCAGCTGCGACGGCTCGTCGCCGCACAGCTTCACGAGCTCGTCGACCCACTCCGGGTCGCCGCCGAACATCTCCGAGGTGAGCTCGACGAGGATCGCGCGCTCGGTCTCGGTCTCCGCCTTCTTGCGGTAGCGGTCGATGAGCTTGCGCGCACCCTCGGTGCCGCGCAGCGTCAGCGTGCGCAGGGCTTCGACGCGCACGAACAGGTCCGGGTCCTCGAGCAGCTCGCGCAGGAACTTCTCGGCGTCCTTGGACGGCGCGCGGCCGATCGCGCGCGCGCAGAAGGCGCGGGCCGACGGCGTCGGCAGCTCCGTGCCGTGCTTCACCGCCGCCGCGGCGAACGAGGCCGAGCCGCGCTTCGCGAGCAGGTCGCCCAGCGTGTCGAGGTACGCCTTGTTGTCGGCGAGCTCGCCCGGCGGCAGGGGCTGCGGCCCGCGATCCGTCATGATGGTCGTCGTCGCGGCGCGCTGGACCGACGCGAAGACGTCCTCCCAGCCCTCCGCCGTGCCGTACACGACCGCGCACTCGGCGCGCTCCTCGGGCGGGTAGCTGGAGTTGAGGAAGGTCGAGCGCGCGCGCTTCAGCATCGACGAGTCGCCGCGCGCGGCGAGCTCGATCATGGCGGCGGTGCGCACGCGGCGGCTCGTGCTGTCGAGCGCGCGCTGCAGCATGTTGTCCTCGAACTCGGGCGCGAGGTGCTCGAACGCCAGGGCGGCCAGACCGGCGAGCGGCTCGCCCAGGCTCTCGTCCGTCTCGTACGCCGGGCGCGCGCCGCCGCTGTTCGGGTCGATGTCCGCGCGGCTCTTCGCGTAGTCGATGTAGAGCTGGCGGTAGAAGTTGAAGTCGTCCCGCTTCTCGAACTCCTCCGCGTGCAGCTCGAGCGCGCGCACGCGCACGGCGCCGACGGCGGGGGACAGCGCGATCTTCGCGAGCCACTCGCGCGCGATGCCGCCGCTCTCGGCGAGCGTCTCGACCGCGGCGATGCCCTCGAGCGAGTTGTCGGCGTTCGCCGCGAGGTTGGCCAGCCACTCGCGCACCTTGCCGGACAGGTCGCGGCTGCGCATGAAGCCCGACAGCGCGCGGATCGCGCGGGCGCGGGCGATCGGTCGCTCGAGCAGGTCGCCGTCGAGCGCGAGCTCGAAGCCTGTGAGCGCCTCGGGCGTGCCGATCTTCGCGAGCTTCGCCAGCGTGTCGACCGAGACGCGGTCGCCCAGGTGGCGCAGCTCGCCGACCAGCTCGTCGACGTCGTCGTAGGCGACGGTCGCGGTCGTGGAGGTCGGGGTCGCGGAGGTCGTCGCGACGGTCGTCGCCGAAGTGGCGGCCGGCGACGCGGTGGAGGAGGAGGCGGAGGGGCTCGACGCGGCCACGAACAGGCCGACGAGCCCCAGGAGCGCGAGGTGACGGATCACGGGCGCAGGGGTGCGAGAAGCGGCGGACGGGGACGGGGAGCGCGGTCGGGATGGGGCGTCGATCGCGCTGGGGCCTGCCATTAGACCCCGACGGGGCACGCGCCTACCGGCTCATGCCCCTCGAGTCGGGATTCGGGCCCCAGGGGAGCCCTGTGACGGGAGTCGGGACGCGCGGGTTCGGCGGTTCGAGCGCCCGGGACGCGCGCGAGGCCCGGGCCGACGCGCGGTCGGACCCGGGCCTCGCGGGCGGGGCGCCGACCGGGTCGGCCGGCGCTCGGTGGGTGCTCCGTGGGCGGCGTCGCGCCGGGCTCAGCGCCCGTCCGCGCCGTCCTCGTCCGAGCCCTCGTCGTCCTCTTCCTCGAGGCGCTCCATCTTGCGGCGCAGCGCCGCGGCGTTGTTGCGCGCGTCGCGCAGCGCGGTCTCGACGATGCCCTTCTCGCTCCCCGAGACCTCGCCGGCGTCGAGCAGCGCCTTCGCCAGGCGCTCGGCGTCCGCGTACATCTGGAGCGCGCGGTCGTACTCGCGCTCGAGGTAGAAGTGCAGGATGACCGCGCCGTCGTTGAGGAAGGCCGGGTTCTGCGGTTCGAGCCCGAGCGCCGCTTCATAGGCGGCGAAGGAGCGCTCGTAGAGCGGCAGGTAGATCGCGCGCTCCTCCTCGGTCATGCCCGTGCGGCCGCGGCGCCCCATGTGCGCGTCGGCGGCGTCGCGCAGGAACAGCGCGAGGTTGTTGAAGTAGCGGCTCTCGCTCGGGTACGCGAGGGTCTGCAGCTCCGCGCAGAACGCGCACTTGAGCTGCGCCTCGTGGTTCGCGGCGTAGTAGTGGCCGATGAGCGACTCGAGGCGCGCGGCGTCGCCGGGGTCGTACTGCAACAGCGCAACGAGCTCGTCGCGGTTCGCGGCGGCGTGGGCCTCGAGCGCGGCGTAGGCGCCGTCGAAGTCCTGGGCGTTCAGCTTCAGCCGCGCGATGTAGTAGTGCGCGTTCGTGTACGCCGTCCACTTCTGCATGGCGCGCTCGAACGCCTCGACGCCGTCGTCCGTGTTCTTCGGGTCGCGCGTGTCGAACAGCGCGTAGCCGAGCCACCAGTCGAGCGTGGCAATGCGCGCGTCGTTCGAGGCGGCGCGCTTCGCGAAGGCGGCGCGACCCTTCTTCAACGCCTCGACCATCTTCTCGACGCCCAGCACGCCGTAGGCGCGGCGGTAGTCGAAGCCGGCGGGCTCGAGGCCCACCGCTTCCGCGTAGGCGTCGGTCGCCTCGTCGAACTTGCCGGCGTACGCGAACGCATCGGCGCGCAACGCGTGCAGCGTCGCCGCGTAGCCCTGCTCGCCGGCGCCGCGCGGGCGTCCCATCAGATCGAGCGCGGAGTCGAGCGCGGCGTGCACGCGCGTCATCAACTCCTCGGCGCGCTCGGCCTGCTCCTCGTCGCCCGACACGGTCGCGTAGAGGCCGAGCGCACCGCGCGCGATCAGCTCCTGCGCCTCCACGCTCTTCGGGTAGTGCTCGGCCGCCGCCGTGGCCGCGGTGAGCGAGCCCTCGTGGTCGCCGTTCTCGCGGCAGATGCGCGCGAGGTACAGGTGCGCGTCGCGGTAGCGCACCGGGTCCGCCGCGCACGCGGCCTCGAGCTCGCGCTGCGCGTCGGCGATCATGAAGCCCGCCTGACTCGTGTCGCCCGCGGCCAGGTCCTGCGCCACCTTCGTCGCGAAGGCGATGCCCCACAGGTAGGTGTAGTCGCCGCCCTCCTTGCCCGCGCGGCGCTGGGCGCCCAGCCACCCGAGCACGTCCTCGGCGCGCCCGCGCGAGAGGTCGAGGCGCTTCAGCCAGATCGTGCCGCGTTCGGCGTCCTTCGCGGCTGCGGCGGCGAAGGCTTCCTCGGCCTCGTTGAGCTTGCCCTCGTCGAGCGCGGCGCGGCCCGTGACGATCAGGTCGTCGACCTCGTCGAACGCGACGGCGAGGACGGTGACGGGCGCGGGCACCGGAGCGGCTGCTGCGGGCGCGGCGAGGACGAGCGCGCCGACGAGAGCGGCGGCACAGGCGTGGTGCGAGTACATGGAGCGTGGATCCGTCGTTGGATGCCGTCTTCGGGAGTTGGAACGTGCCGTCAGCGCGGGCTCAGCCGTCGAGGCGGGCCCAGTCGAGGACGGTGTGGTCGTCGGGGCCGGTCGCGCTCGCCTCGCCGAACTCGGGGCGCGCGAACCAGACCTGGGTGATCATGGGACGCGGGTTCGGCCCGATCTCGACCGCGCGGTCGAACCACAGGCGCGCCGCTTCGGGATCGCCGCGGTGTTCGAGGTGCAGCACGCCGAGGTTCTCGTGCGCGTCGCCCCAGGCCTCGGTCAGCACCGGGTGCTCGGGGTCGTCGGCGTCCATCTCGGCCAGCTGCTCCTCGCCGAGGCGCACGCAGTGCTCGAGGCGTTCTGTGCTGCGCTCGAGGTCGTCGTGCAGGTAGTACACGTGCACGAGCGCGGCGTCGTTCACGACGCGCACGTCGTCGGGCAACAGCTCGGCGGCGCGGTCGTAGGCGGCGGCGCTGCGCTCCATGACGAGGAGCGCGCGTTCGAACAGCTCGCCAGCGCGCGCGCGGTCCCCGGCCTCGAGCGCGTCGCGGCCGGCGAGCTCGATCGCGACCGCGAGGTCGCGGTTCAAGAAGCCCGCGTTGTTCGCGAAGTCGCCGTCGTTCGGGACGAGCTCGGTGATGCGGTCCGCCAGGCGCGCGGCCTCCTCGAGGTCGCCGCCCTCGGCAGCGCGCGTCGACAGCGCGAACAGGCCCTGGATCCCCGACTGCACGACGCCTTCGATGCTCCACTCGATGCCGCGCGGGAAGACTTCGTTCGCGGCGAGGAACCAGCGCTCCGCGCCGTCGTTCTCACCCGCCCAGTAGTCGACCCAGCCGCGCGCGATCCGCGCCACCGCGCGCCAGCCGCGCGCGCTCTCCGCCCAGCCCTCGGCGGCCTCGGCGTCCGCTTCGATGTCGATCACGCGCGCGAACCACGCGTCCGCGCGCTCGAAGCGGCCGCGCGCCGTCTCGACGGCTCCCGGCTCGGCGTCGGCCACGGGGAACTCGGCGATGCCCAGATCGAACAGCGCCTTGGCCGCGTTGAAGCGTCCGGCCGCCGAGTAGGGATAGCGGTCCGCGTAGGCCGCGGTCGCCTCGGCCGCGCCGCGCGCGCCGCCCACGCGCGTCGCGAGCTCGACGAGGCGCGGCAGCAGCGTCGGGTTGTCGGGCAGGTGCTCGAGCCCGCTCCTGACCGCGTCGAGCGCGCGCCGGGTGTCGGCCACGTCGTCGGTCTGGAGGCTGCGGTACAGGTGGAGGTTGGCGAGCGTGTTCCACGCGCTCGGGTCGTCGCGCCGCAGCGCCACGAAGTTCGCGTAGGTGGCGAAGGCCTCGTCGTAGGTCGGCGCGTCCGGGTCGTCGGCCGCGCGCCCGTCGGCGCGCTCGGCGAAGCCCAGGTACGCGGCTTCGGCGACGATCGCCTCGGCGTCCGCGTCCTCCTGACCGACGAGCGGCGACCAGAAGCGCTCGCCCGTGCGCTCGGCGAGTTCGCGCGCCTCGTTCGCCACCGTCCAGGCCTCGACGCCGCGGCCGAGCTGCGCGAGCGCATGGCTCTTGCCGAGCAGCACGCGCGGCGTCGGTTCGCAGGCGTCGTAGGCGCGGATCGCGTCCTCGAAGCTCGACACGATGAACAGCCCGTTCGCCTTCTCGGCGATGAGCTGCTTGGCGAGCAGCACGAGCCCGTCGGCGCGGGCCAGGAGCAGGTCCTGGCGGGCGGGCGCGAGCTCGAGTGCGCGGTCCACCTCGACGAGTGCCTGCCCCGGGTCGCCCGCCGCGAACGCCTCGCGCGCGGCCGCGACCAGGGCCTCGATCTCGGCGTCGGCGTCGGTGGCGGGGTCGGCGTCGGTGGAGGGGGGCGCGGCCTGGGTCGCGGTGTCCGCCGCGGGCGCGGGGGCGGCGTCGGCCGGGTCCACGTCGACCGGGTCCGTGCCGGTCCCGGCGCAGGCGGTCAAGAGGAGGAGGGCGAGGCCGGCGGGGAGGTGGGGGCTGGTCACGGTCGAAGGGTGTGCGGTGCTCGCGGGCGCGCCGATGGTACTGGCCTCAGGCGGTGTGCACGCCGGCGGCGGCGGCCGTCTCGGGTGCGTGAGCGCGGGTGCGGTGCGGAGCGCTGGGGACGTTGGGGGCCCGTCCTGGTGACGATGCGGGCAGCGGCTCGAGGATGCACACCGCTCGAGGCCAGTACCGGGGGCGGTGCACGAGCCCTCCCGCCCGCGCCCGTCGAGCAACAACCGGACCGCACCCCGGTCTACCATCGCGACCCCTCGCCCCGCCCGACGCCCCGCGCCGGGACGGAAGATGCCGCCCGGCGGCGCGTCCCTGACGTCCGCCCGCGTCCCGTTCCGGGCTCGCCCGTGTCCGCGTGCCTCCGGCGCGCGGGGTCGGGTTACCCGCTCCCCACGACCCTTCGCGCATGCGCTCGTCCACGACCCGTCCCCGCTCTCGGCCCGTCGCCGCCCTCGCGTCCCTCGCGGGCGCCCTGCTGCTGGGCGCGGCGGTCGGCGGCTGCGACAGCCCCGCCTGCGTCTTCTCCGCGGAGGGGTGCACCACGGACAGCACGCCGACCGGGGCCCTGGGATCGGCGCCGGCCGCGCTCCCCTCGGTGGGGGCGTGGATCCGGCCGACGGCGCCGCAGCTGCGTCAGGTCTCGCCGGAGTCGGGGACCGTCGACCCGCGCACGCCGATCGTGCTGCGCTTCGACGAGTCGCTGTCGGAGGACACGCTGAGCGGCGCGTTCCAGCTGCGCACCGTCGACCTGGGCGCCGGCGCGATCCCGCTGCCGACGCAGACGGTGCTCGTGGGTGACGGGCGCCTGGTCGTGCTCGTGCCGTCCTCGCCGATGCCGCTCGCCACCTCGATGGAGGTGGTTCTCACCACGAACGCGGAGGTGACCGACCTCACCGGCCAGCGCATCACGACGACGACGGGCAGCGTGCTGACCACCTTCGTCACCGCGACCGAACAGAGCGACGAGCCGTCGGTCGTCGCGACCTATCCGCCCGACGGCCTCTTCGACCAGAGCGAGGTCGGCGAGGTCGTCGTGGTCTTCGACCGCGACATGGACGCGGCGACCGTCGACGACGGGTCGTTCGTCGTGACCGTCGACGGCGCCGATCCCGTGTTCGATCCGGCGCCGTCGCCGGCGAGTGGACTCCAGATCTTCGGCGTGAGCCAGCCGATCCCGCGCGTGTTCGTGTGGCGCGCGGTCGACGGCGCCGGCGTGCCGCAGCCGCTCGGTCGCGAGGTGGAGGTCGACGTCGAGCTGTCGCCGGTCGGCGACGAGATCACCGACGCGGACGGCAACGCGCTCGCGAACACCGCGTTCGGCTACCGCACCGCCAGCGTGCTCGCGCCGGGCGCGATCCGCATCACCTCGGCGCCGAACGACGGCATCGGCATCGACAACCTCACGCCGGGCAGCGGGAACGAGCTGCTCATGGAGGTCGACGTGGACGGCGCGGAGGCCGGCGACCGACTCGACCTGTACGTGTTCGGCGCCGACCCGAACGCGCCGTCGGAGCTCATCGCCCTGCGGCGCACCTTCGACTTCGTCGACGCCGGACCGGTCGCGATCGCCGAGCTGTTGCGCGACGGACTCGAGCTCACCTCGAGCACCTCGCCGCTCGTGCCGCGCCTCGCGGACGGTTCGATCACCTTCGCGGCGTCGTTCACCTCGGGTCCGATCACCACGCCCGTGACGCTGTTCGACGCCGACGCGACGCTCTCCGGCGACCAGGGCGCGACGCTCGACACGACGCCGCCGACCTTCGTGCTGTTCGATCGCACGCCGTCGGTCACGGCCTACCGCTACGACGCGGGCGACGTGGTGTTCGAGGGCGTGGCGAGCGAGGCCCTGCGCGGCGTCGAGATCTCGACCTCGCTCGGCACCAGCGCCGCCGGCGCGCTGGCCTTCTCCAACGGCACCCGCTTCGCCAGCGAACCGCTCGAACTCGGCGTCGTGCCGCCGGCGTCGGCGCCGCTGCCGTACTCGGTCGTCGGTTTCGACCGCGTCGGCAACCGCACGCAGACGCCGGTCACCGGCGCGTTGACCCAGCGCGGCTTCGTCGCCGACACGCCGTTCGTCGCGGGCTCGGGCTCGATCCAGGTCGAGGTGTTCGATGCGCGCACGCTCGAGCCGCTCGAGGGCGCGGTCGTCCTGTCGCACGCGGTCCCGACCGGCGGCGGGACGCCCGTCTTCCTGCAGGCGGTGTCCACGGACGCGAGCGGCGCGGGCGCGGTGCTCGGTCACGACGTGGGCGACGACGGCACGATCCTCACGGCCGTGCTCGACGGCTACGACCTGACCTCGCTGCACCTGTTCGGCAGCGCGCGCGTGAGCATCCCGCTCGAGCCGAGCGGCTTCGAGGGCGCGACGCTCAACGGTTCGCTCTCGAGCACGACGCCGAACGTGCAGTCGTCCCTGTCGATCGGCGAACTCGTCTACCTCGACGGGCGCGCGGGCGGCGGGCTCGCGACGCCGATCGAGGGCGGGATCTGCACGACCACGCCGTTCGGCACGCCGACCACGACCTGTCCCTTCGGTCCCGTCACGATCGGCGCGCGACGCAGCGGTTCGGTCGCGGCGTTCAACGGCCTGTTCGACGTGGACGAGGCGCAGTTCCTCGCGCTCACCTTCCTGTCCACCTACCAACTCGCCTTCCCCGTCGGTCCGGTGCCGAGCGGGAGCACGCAGGTCGTGCCGTTCACGGTCGACCAGCTGCTCGCCGACCCCGCGGTCCCGGCCGGCCAGGGCGCGATCGACATCGGCACGCTGACCTTCGACGCGAGCGGCGCGACCGGGCTCGACACGGCCTCGCTCGACGACGACGACGCGCTGCGCGGACCCGTGCGCGTGTGGGTCGAGGGCGACCTGGGCGGGAGCGCCGCGCCGATCCCCGCCGGGCTCGGTGTGAGCTACGACGCGGGCGCCGACGCGTGGACCCTGCGCGGCGCGCTCGTGGGCAGCCTGATCTCCTGGCTTTCGCCCGCGTTCGACCCGACCGAGCGCCTCTCGGTGGTGGCCGAGCTGCGCGACACGAACGGCGCGTTCGTGCGGCGCCGCGCGACGCTGGCCGAGATCGCCCTGGGCGGGACGAGCCTCGTCGCGCCGCCGGTGCCGACGATCACGAGCCCGACGCCGGGCACGGACGTGGGCGCGGGTGCGTTCACCGTCGAGGTGAGCAACGCCCTCGTGGACGGGGCGCTCGGCGGCGGCACCCTGGGCTCGGGCCTCTATCGCCTGCGCCTGGTCGACGCGGCCGGCCGCGGCTGGAACCACTGGCGCCCCGACACGGCCGACGGCGACGGGGACGTGCCCTTCTTCGTGCCCGATCCGGGCGACGCGGGCGCGGTCGGCCTGGGCAGCGGTTCGCTGACGGCGCGTGCGGCGGCCTTCGCGATCGAGGGCTTCGATCCCCTGGGCTTCTTCTTCACCGACCTGGTCACCGAGCCGGTGACGCGGGCGGGCGGCCCGGCGGTGGTGCTCTCGATCCCGTGAGCGCCGTGGGGGCGGGAGCGCGCGCCAGGACTTCGAGCCGTGGCGCGCGCGGGCCCGGGCCTCTTGCTATGGTCGCGCGGCCGGCGCCGTGCCCGCGCCCGACCCCATGACGACTCCGCCCTCCCGCTCCCTGCGCTTCCCCGCCGCCGCGCTGCTGCTCGCCGTCGGCGCCGCTTCGTTCGTGCCCGGCTGCGCCTCGACCGACGGCGACGCCTCGGTCGACGCGGTCTTCGACGAGTCGCTGGTGGCGCTCGAGATGCCGAGTGCGGCCGTCGAGGGCGAAGGGGACGGGTCCGGCGCCGCGACGGCCGAGGAGGCCGCTGCACAGGTCCAGGTCCGACCCGGGCCGCTCGAGGCGCTGCAGCCGGCCGACATCTTCGTGGCGCCCGTCACCGACGAGAGCGGGGCCTTCGAGGCGCCGCTGGTGCGCCTGCGCGACGCGCTCTACCGCGGCCTGCCCGACCGCGACTACTCGCCGATCGCGCTCGCCTGGGCCGACGAGCGCCTGGCCGAGCGCCTCGCCGACGGCCCGCTGACCCGGACCGAGGCCGGCGCGGTCGTCGACGCGGACGCCATCCTCGAGGTGCGCCTCCTGTTCTGGGACGAGTCGGCCCTCGAGTCCCGCGGGGTCGTCGGCGCGCGCCTCGAGGCCAAGCTCTTCGACCCGGCCGACCCGGACACGCTCCTGTGGGGCTACCGCATCGGCCGCGTGGTCGAGGTGGGGGAGGCCGCGGCCCGTCGCGCCACCCGCGAGGTACTGGCGGACCGCGTGGCCGGCGAGCTGGCCCAGGAGCTGCTCGCCCTCCTGCCCGAGCGCGACGCGCGCCGGGCCCCGCGCGAGGAGTAGGTCCGGTCGCCGGGCCGGGCCGAGGGCGCGACACCGCTGCCTCGGGGCTGGCCAGGCGCCGCCGGCGTCCCTACACTCTCTCGCCCGAACGGCCGGGAGTTCCCTCCCGCGTCCCTTCGGACACCTGGTCCGCGCCTCTGGCACCACGCCCGTCCTGCAGGGGTGGCGCCGGTGCGCCGACCGACGGCGACCGCGACCGTTCGCGTCCGCCGCACCCATCGACCTCCGCGCCCGGACCCCCGCGGCGCGCACCCCACGAGGAAGCAGACCATGGCGATCACCGCCGACCGCAAGCTCGAGATCGTCGCGGAGTACGCGACGAAGCCCGGCGACACCGGATCCCCCGAGGTCCAGGTGGCGCTGCTCACCGAGAACATCAAGAACCTGACCGAGCACCTGAAGGTGCACCGCAAGGACTTCACGAGCCGTCGCGGTCTCCTGATCATGGTCGGTCAGCGCTCGAAGCTGCTGCGCTACCTGCGCCGCAAGAGCCCGTCGCGCTACCGCGACCTCATCGGGCGCCTCGGCCTGCGCCGCTGACGACCATCACCGCGCCCGCACGCGTCCCCAAGGCGACGCGTGCGGGCGCGGGCCGTTGATGCGCGCGCGCCGAACGGGCGCGCCGCCGCGTCGCGGCACCCCACGAACACTTGTGCTGATTCGTACCAGCTAACGACACGACAGAAGAGAAGACGGCGCCCCGACCGGCGCACAACGACAACGACAGATGACGAAAGGACACGTGCGCGTCGAGCGCGAGATCGCCGGTAAGAAGGTGATCCTGGAAACCGGCCTCGTGGCCAAGCAATCGGCCGGTTCGGTCATGGCCACCATCGGCGAGACGATCGTGCTCGCCAACGTCAACACGGGCCCGGCCCGCGACGACATCGACTTCTTCCCCCTGACCGTCGACTACCGCGAGAAGACCGAGTCGGCGGGCAAGATCCCCGGCGGCTTCTTCAAGCGCGAGGCGCGTCCGACCACGAAGGAGACGCTCACCATGCGCCTGATCGACCGCTCGATCCGGCCCATGTTCCCCGAGGGCTTCCGCCGCGAGTGCCAGGTGATGACGCAGGTCATCAGCTACGACGGCACGAACGCCGGCGACACGCTGGCGATGATCGCGGCCTTCGCGGCGATCCACATCAGCCCGATCCCGTTCAAGGGCGCGCTCGGCGCGACCCGCATCGGCCAGTTCGACGGCGAGCAGGTGGCCTTCCCCGACTCCTCGCGCGTGCGCACCGAGTCCGACCTCGACCTCGTGGTCGCCGGTCACTCGGACGCGGTCGCGATGGTCGAGGCGTCGGCCAACCAGCTGCCCGAGGCCAAGATGATCGACGCGCTCGAGCTGGCGCACGACGTCATCAAGGAGATCTGCGAGCTCGTCGACGAGCTGCGCGCCAAGGCCGGCAAGGAGAAGTTCGAGTTCGTGCCGCCGTCCGTCGACATGGAGCTCAAGAACCAGGTCGACCAGTACGCCGAGCAGGTCGCCGCGGCCCTGTTCACCGAGGGCAAGCACGAGCGCTACGCCGCCGTGGGCGAGGTCAAGAAGGCCTGCGTCGAGAAGCTGACCGCCGGCATCGAGGACGCCGACGAGCTCAAGGCGCGCACGAAGGAGGTCAAGGAGCTCTTCAGCGACCTCTCGGGCCGCATGGAGCGCAAGACGATCCTCGACGGTCGCCGCACCGACGGTCGCGGTCACACCGACATCCGTCAGATCGACATCATCCCGAACTTCATCCCGCGTCAGCACGGCTCCGTGCTGTTCACGCGCGGTGAGACCCAGGCGATCGTGTCGACGACGCTCGGCACGCGCGACGACGAGCTGATCATCGACGGGATCGAGGACGACTACCGCAAGAGCTTCTACCTCCACTACAACTTCCCGCCCTACTCGGTCGGCGAGACGCGCCGCTTCATGGGCCCCGGTCGCCGTGAGATCGGTCACGGCATGCTGGCCGAGCGCTCGCTCCAGCCGGTGCTCCCGAGCAAGGACAAGTTCCCCTACACGATCCGCATCGTGTCGGACATCACGGAGAGCAACGGCTCGTCGTCGATGGCCAGCGTCTGCGGCGGCTGCCTGTCGATGATGCTCGCGGGCGTCCCGATCTCGCAGCCGATCGCGGGCATCGCGATGGGTCTCGTCCAGGAGGAAGGCCGCACCGCGATCCTGTCCGACATCCTCGGCAGCGAGGACCACAACGGCGACATGGACTTCAAGGTGTCCGGCTCGGGCCTCGGCCTGACCGCGCTGCAGATGGACATCAAGATCCAGGGCGTGACGCGCGACCTGCTCGAGACCGCGCTGAACCAGGCGCGCGAGGGTCGCATCCACATCCTGAAGAAGATGCTCGAGGCCGTCCCGCAGCCCGAGTCGGACGTGAGCCGCTGGGCGCCGAAGATGGAGACGCTGATGATCCCGCAGGAGAAGATCGGTTTCCTGATCGGTCCGGGCGGGCGCAACATCAAGGCGATCGAAGCCGACTACCAGGTGCGCGTCACCGTGGTCGAGGAAGGCTCCGAGGGCCGCGTGACGCTCGCCGGCGTCGACCGCAAGCTGCTCGCCCAGGCCTACCGCTACGTGCAGGGCATGTGCGAGTCGCCGGAGATCGGCGCGCGCTACACCGGCACCGTCCGCGGCGTGAAGGACTTCGGTGCGTTCATCGAGATCCTCCCGGGCACCGAGGGCATGTGCCACATCTCGGAGCTGGCCGACGGCTACGTCGACAAGGTCACGGACGTGGTCAACGTCGGTGACGAGGTCGAGGTCGTGGTCATCAACGTGGACGACCGCGGCAAGATCAAGCTGTCGATCAAGCAGGCCGCCGAGGGGTCCGAGTCCGAGGAGGAAGAGGAGACCGAGGCCGTCCGCTGAACCCGGGCTGAACCGCAGCGGCGGAGCGCCCGACCTCCTGGTCGGGCGCCCCGCCGCGAATCGGGCCCAGAGCCCGGCGCGCGCCGCGTCCCCGCACCCCGGGGGCGCGGCGCGTCGCGTGGGGGGCGGGACTTCCGACGGCCGGGCCCCTCGGCGCCGCCGGCGCTTCAGCGCTCGCCGACCCGCGACCGATGGAGGGCGCGGGGGCGTCGGTGGTTCCGAGAGTCGGGGCGGCTTTTGCCTTCTCCGCACAACCGGTTTCGGCCCGTCGGGGGCACGATGCTAGAACTTGGTCCGGGTCGCAGCCCGCAGTGACGTCGACCGGGGGGTCGGTCGACGCCTCGGTGAGCTGCCACGGCGACGGCTCGACCGTTCAGCTTCCCGCTTCCTTCCTCGGAGGTTGCCGCCTCCGTCCTCGCCCGGATCCGTGACGCCACGCGCACGGAATTTTTCGGACGAAGGGCACCAGCGGCGGCCGCCAGCCGCGAAGCGCGTCCCGGGGCCGGCCGCCCCGACGATCGAACCCACCGCGCGTCACCCAGCCAGCTCCGACGTCCGTCCATCGGGACGCCCGACCACCAGGGCGCCTCAACCGTTCCAGACCAGTCCCATGCGCCTGTCGACCTTCGCGATCCTCGCGCTCGTCCTCGCCAGCTCCACCGCGCTCCTGCCGCGCACTGCCACGGCCGCCGCGCCGAGCGCCGTCGTCACCGCCGATTCGGCCACCGGCGATCTGACCGTTGCGATGAGCGGTTGGGTCGTGCGCGCCGAGGACAACATCGTCGGGCTGTCCGATCCGAAGACGCTCTCGAACCCGGCCGCGGTCGACTACGACGCGCTGATGAAGGCGACGCCGGAGATGAAGCGGATGAAGAAGGACCGCATCGACCCGAACTCGCCCGAGGGCATCCAGCTCAAGGCCGCCGCGCAGACCCGCGTCCAGAACGCGTGCCAGGCGGTGATGGACACCGAAGGCCACTGCAGCGTCTGGAAGGCGATCAGCCACACCGACGGCCGCTCGGTCACCGACATCACCTCGACGGTCAAGCGCCAGCTGTGAGGCCGCCGGCGGGTCCCGCCCGCCCAGGCCGGATCCTCCGCGCGCCGCGCACCCGGCGACGAGGCGCCTCCCCCGGTTCGGGGGAGGCGCCTCGTCGCGTTCGGGCCGGAGCGTCGCCGGGGCGCAGCTCCGGTCGGCGGGCGACGGTCCCCGGGGGCGGGGCGCGAGTCGGGTCCCGCGGGCCGCGCGGGTACCGCACGGGCGCCGTCGTGGCGAACACGTGGTTCGCGCTGACGCGCGGCATTCGGCGGGGCTTCGACCACTTCGACGACGCCTGCGCCGAGCACCTGCACACCGAACCGGGCTGGGGGGCGACCGAGGTCTTCGAGCGGAGCCTCGCGTGGATGGACGCGCAGGGCGGCGCGCCGACCTTCACGCTCGTCCAGGTGCTCGACGTGCACGCGCCCTACGACCCCGGCGAAGGATGGCGCGGCCGCTTCGGCGGCGATGCGGTGGGGGCGGGGCCGATGCTCCCCGTCGTGACGCGACGCACCCTCGTGGCGCGCAGCCTCCGCCGTTCACAGACCGCGGCGCTCGGGTCCGAGGGCGCCACGATCGACGCGGTGAGCGGCGCGCGGATGCGCGCGTTGTACGACGAGAACCTGGCCGAGTTCGACGCCGACCTGGGCGCGTTCCTCGAGCAGCTGCGCGAGCGGCCGTGGTTCGACGACGCGCTGATCGTGATCACGGCCGACCACGGTGAGTCGATGGAGGACGCGCGCTTCGTGTTCGACCACTTCGCGCCGGAGGAGGACGTCCTGCGCGTCCCGCTGCTCGTGCGCCTGCCCGGCGGGCGCGGCGCCGGTCGTCGCGTCGACGCGCCCGTCGAGCTCGTGGACCTGTACCCGACGCTCGTCGAGTTCGCCGGCCTCGACGCGGACGATCGCGGCCTGGACGGACGCTCGCTGCGACCCGCGTTGCTCGGTCGCGCGAGCGACGCACCGGCGCCGCGACCGGTGTTCGTGCACGACGGTGGACTGCGGTCGCGGGCGGTGGTCGACGGTCGCTACAAGCTGGTCGAGTGGCCGATCGCAGGGCTGCCGCCCGCCACGCTCCTCTCGATCGACGGCGCCTACGAGCGTTGGGCCGCGACCGCGCCCGAGTTGGCACGCGCGGCGCGCGCGGCGGGCATCGAGCCCGATGGGATGGCGGACCTGTGGCGGGCGTACGACGACCCGCTCCTGGAGCATCCGCTGGCGCCGAACCTCGTCGGGTCGATGGTCGAGTTCTTCGGCGAGGAGCGCGGCGTGGTGCACGAGCTCTACGATCTCGAGGCGGACCCGAGCGCGGTCGACGACACCGCGGCGGACGAGCCCGAGGTCGTGCGTCGGCTCGCCGCGCTGCTCGAGGCGTCGCGAGGCGAGCGAAGAGCGCTGCGGCCGTCGCTCGCCGAGTCGGTCGACGGGGCCGAACTCTCGGACGAGCGGCTCGAGCGTCTGCGCGAACTCGGGTACCTCGGGGACTGATCCGGCGCCTGCTCGCGCGCGCCGCTACTCGGGTCGGCGGAAGATCGCGATCGAGCTGTTGGCGTGGCTGATCTCGGGGTCGTACACGTCGTCGACGAGCTCGAGGCCGTTCGCCGCGAGCAGCTCGTGCATGTCCGTCGAGCGCAGGTCCGCGCGCCAGCCCGCGCGCGGGTCGAGCCCCGGCGGCGTGCGGTCGATCGACGCGTAGTGCAGGCAGCCGTGCCCGCCGGGCGCGAGGAGGCGCGCGAAGTCGGCGACGTAGCCGGCGAGGTCCGGCTTCTCCACGTGGACGAAGACGTCGAAGGAGAAGACGAGGTCGAAGAGCGCCGCGCCCTCGATCGGGACGCCGGCGCCGTCGCCGAGCAGGTACTCGATCTCGACCGGCGCCGACGCGAAGCGCTCCCGGCACATGTCGAGGCAGTGCGCGGAGAGATCGAGCAGCACGAGGCGGCGCGGCGCGGCGGCCACGAGCTCGGCCGTGAAGCGCCCCGCGCCGGGCCCGATCTCGAGCACGCGCTGCTCGGGGCGGGCGAGCCGGCGCACGGTGGCGTCCAGGATCGACTCCCACCAGGCGGGGCTCACGGTCCACTCCTCGCCGCCCTTGGACCAGTCGAAGTCGCGGTCCCACATCCGGCGGTTCTCGTCGCGCGTCGGCATGGCGCGGAAGCCTACCCGGTACTGGCCCCGTCCGGTGGTCACGCGCGGGCCGCTCCGTGCGGCGCGCGGGGCGATCCGGGGCGCCGCCGGTGCGATCGCGCTCGATTCCGTCGGGCGCGCTCCTCGCCGCCCAGCGGGCCCCGGGGACGCGCTGGCCCTTTCCCGAGGGCGGCAGCGCGGGGGGCGATGACCACCGACGCGGGACAGGACCGGGGGCGGGGGCGGGGCGTTCGTGGCAGACTCGCCGGGCCGAGCGGAACCTCGGCCGTCCATGACCCGACCCGCACCTTCCCGCGGACGACCCGCCCGGCGTCCGGACCCCACGAGCACCCGACGCTTCGGTCGCGTCCCTGTGGCCCTCGCGCTGGCGCTGGCCGGCGCCTGCGCGGCGCCCGACCCGGCGGCGGGCGACGGCGAGGGGCGCGTCGGTTCGCTGACGGAGCTGCGCGAGCTGCTCGAGGAGGGAACCGCGGGTCCGGTCATGGGCGAGGTCGCCGAGCAGGACCCCGAGGCGGTGGGTCCGCAGGAGGAGCTCGAGCCGTTCGTCGAGCCGCCGCCGTCGCCGTTCGGCGAGGACCTGCCGACCCCCGGCGTCCCCGGTCCCGGACAGGGCCGGCTCGAAGGCAGCGCGCCGCCCGCCGGCGCGCGCGCGGCGGCTCGCGCGGCGCGCACCGTGCCCGAGGGCCCGAGCGACCCGCTCGCGGCCTTCACCCAGAACCCGTACCTGCGCTTCGGCGAGCGCATCGTCGTGCGCGCGGACGGACGGATCACCAAGCCGTTCCCCGTGCAGATCGGTCGCGGGCGCCGTCTCGCGAACCTGATGGCGCAGATCGGCGGCTTCCCCTTCGACTTCCGAGTCATCGCCGAGAACGAGGAGCCGACCGCGCCGCCGTCGCCGCCGCCCCCGCCCGACGTGGCCGAGATCGTGCTGCTCGAGGCCTGGGACTTCGAGCAGTACTCGAGCTTCCAGCCGCAGCTGTTGGCCGCGCCGTCCGAGCCGAAGACGATCAAGACCGCGGACTGGTTCGTGGTCACGGCGGGCGAGGACCTGCTCGCCGAGATCGAGGACTTCATCGATCTGTTCGTCGGCAGCGTCCCGCAGATCGAGATCCAGGCCAGCATCGTCGAGGTCACCACGCGCGACGAGCTCGACTACGGCATCCGGGGCGCGAACCCGGGCGACGCGGTCACCGCCGACTTCCCCGACGGGACGCTCGTCGACTTCTTCTCCTACTCGCTCCCCAACACGGCGGACGCGAACGAGGCGTTGCTGTCGATCGGCGCGATCACCGACGGCGTCGCGCTCGACGCGGTGCTCGAGGTCATCCAGTCCTGGGAGAACGTGAGCATCACCACGCGCCCGAAGATCGCGGTGCGCGAGGGCGGCGTCGCCGAGGTGATCAACACGCGCGACATCCCGATCATCAACTTCTCGGGCTTCAACAGCAGCAACGGCAACTTCAACGCGTCGCTGACCTTCAAGCCGGTCGGCGTGCAGCTCTTCGCCGCGCCGCGCGTGCTCGGTACCGACACGCTCTCGCTCAACCTGTACATCGAGGCGTCCGAGCAGGTCGGCACGGCGATCAGCTTCTTCGACGCGGACGGCAACGAGGTGCGCTCGCCGCTCATCGCTCGCCGCCAGGCGCGCACGGTCGTGTACCTCGAGCCGGGGCAGGCCGTCGTCATCGGCGGCCTCGAGACCGTTCGCGAGGTGGACCAGGAGCGCAAGGTGCCGTTCCTCGGCGACCTGCCCGTGGTCGGCCTGTTGTTCCGCTCCGAGCGTCGGATCAAGGAGCGCACGAACGTGCTGTTCTTCATCAAGCCCCGCATCCTGCAGGGCACGGACTTCATGACCGACCTGTAGGGCCGCGGCCGGATCGCGTCGGGCGACCGGATCGCGTCGGAAAGCCGGGTCGCGTCGGAAGGCCGGTCGGGCCGCGCGCGCCCGATCCCGGCGCGCCTCCCCGCGTGCCGTCCCTCGGTCCGCCACGGCGTCCCGACCTTCGCGGGAAGATGCGCCGGCCCCCGGGAGTCGGTGCGAGGCACCGAACAACGCCATGAACCACGCCACGCGCTCCTTCGCTCCCTCGCCCGCCCGCCCGGGTTCCCGCACCCGTTCCAAAGACGGCCTCGGTGACGGCCCCGCTGGCCGCGGCCTCGTCCTGCGGCCGCGCGCCCTGGTCCGCGCCCGCGCCGAGCGCGCCGGCGCCGCGCTGATGATGGCGCTGCTCGTGCTCTTCGTGCTCGTGCTGATCGTGGGCCAGATCAGCATCGGTACGAGCACGGACTTCCGCACCGCGCGCAACGAGGTCGAGCTCTCCGCTTTCGACCTGGCGATCGAGTCCGCGCTGCTCAAGGCGATGGAGGACCTCAAGCAGGACGCCATCGAGGACGCGGAGGCGTCCCAGGCCGGCGGCGGCGCGGGTGGGGCCGGTCTCGGCGGCGCGGCGGGCGCGCTCGGCGCCGGCGGCGGCACCGGGCTCGACGCGCTCAGCAACCTGCCGGGGATGGGGGACCTGCCGGGCGGCGGCGGCGGCCAGAACAGCGGCCCGTCCGACTCGCGCAAGGACCTGTGGGCCCAGCCCCAGCGCACGAGCGAGTTCTCCCCGATCGAGCTGCGCGTCCTCATCCAGGACGAGTCGAGCAAGTTCAACGTGCTGCAGATGCTCACGGAGAACGAGGAGGAGGCGGACAAGGCCTTCCAGCGCGTGGTCGCCATCATCGACCTCTTCCGCGACGGCACCGCGGAGGACGTGGAGCGCAACCGGGCGGAGGACATGGCCGAGGCGATGCGTCGCTACATGACCGATCGCGGGGGCTTCGACACGCCGCGCCCGGACCTGGTCACGACCTTCGAGTACGAGGAGGAGCGCTACCTGCCGCTCAGCCTGCGCGAGTTCCTCGTCCTCGAGGAGTTCGAGCCGAAGCACTTCCGCGACTACCGCGACGAGGAGGACAACGTGGTCCACTCGTTGACCTCGTTCCTCACCGTGCACTCGGCGATGTGGACGCGCAGCGAGATGCTCGAGGCGCGCGACGCGGCGGCGGGCGAGGACGGCGAGGCGGGCGAACAGCGCGAGGAGCGCGACGAGGAGGACGGCGGCTTCGGCTCCGGCCTGTCGGCGGTCGGCGGGTCGAGCGGGCGCGTGTTCACGACCGGGTCCGAAGGCGTCGAAGGGGCCGATCGCAAGGACGGCGGGGGCGGCGGGAACGCGAGCAGCAACCAGTCGGCGGGCACGATCGTCGAAGGCGCGGTCAACCTGAACACCGCGCCGGGCGCCGTGTTGAAGGGCCTGTTCGACGACCGCGACGTACCCCCGCAGTTCTGGGACGAGGTCATCCAGTACCGCAACGAGGAGCGCGAGCTCGCACCGGGCGAGGACGAGCCCGAGCCGATGCTCGACGAGTTCGGCGAGCCGATCCCCGACAACCAGATCTTCACCTCGCCGAACGACCTCAACCAGCTCGACTGGTGGAAGGACCTCGAGCCGCGCGCGCGCGACGACATCAAGCAGCACGTGGACGTGGTCAGTCAGGTCTTCACGATCTACGTGACCGCGTGGCGCTCGACGAGCGCGCAGCAGGGCACGGCGTCCTCGCGCAACGAACAGGAGCGCGCCGAGCAGTCGCTCAGCAACCTGCGGCGCACGGTGGCCTGCACGGTCTGGCGACGCGGCTCGGGCGAGGACACCGAGATCGTCCCGATCGTGCGCTGGGAGGTCCTCGACTACATGCCCTACGAGGTCCTCGACTACCCCGACGAAGGGCGTTGAGCGCGCGCCGCGCCGCTGCGTTCGACCCGCTCGAGGTCGAGGTCTGGTCGCACCTCTTCGCGTCCTTGTGCGAAGAGATGGGCGCCGTGCTCCAGCGCAGCGCCTTCTCGGCGAACATCGTCGAGCGCCGCGACTTCTCCTGCGCGCTGTTCGACGGCGCCGGCCGGCTCGTCGCCCAGGCCGCGCACCTGCCGGTGCACCTGGGCGCCGCGCGCGCGAGCGTGGCCGCGGTGGTCGACACGGTCGGCCTCGCGAACTTCGAACGCGGCGACGCGTGGCTGCTCAACGATCCCTTCGCGGGCGGCTCGCACCTGCCGGACCTGACGCTGGTCGCGCCCGTCTTCCTCGGAGCGCAGGGCTCGCACCCCGATGCCTTCTGCGTCGCGCGGGCGCACCACGCCGATGTCGGCGGTCCGTACCCCGGGTCGATGGGGCCCGCGAAGGACGCCCACTCCGAAGGTCTGCGCATCCCGCCCGTGCGCGCGTTCGTGGACGGCGCGCCGGACGAGCGCCTGTTCGCGCTCTTCCTCGCCAACGTGCGCGTGCCCGAGCAGCGGCGCGGCGACCTCATGGCGCAGTACGCCGCGCTCGTCGCCGGACGGCGCCGACTCGAGGCCCTGGCGGACGAGTACGGCCGCGACGCCGTCGCGCAGCGCGGCGCGGACCAGATCCGGTGGACCGAGCGCTTGGCGCGCGCGGCCGTCGCGGACCTGGTCGACGGCGAGGGGCGGTCCGAGGACGTGGTCGACCTGCCGCGCGTCGCCGACGACCCCGCGCCCACGGCGCGGATCGCGGCGGTCTGTCGCGTGCGCGGCGCGACGCTCGAGCTCGATCTGTGCGCGTCGAGCGACCAGCTCGAGGCGCCGCTCAACGCGCCGCGCGCCGTGGCCGAGGCGGCCGCCTTCTACCTCCTGCGCGCGCTGCTGCCGCCCGGGACGCCGACGAACCACGGCGTGCTCGCGCCGCTCGAGCTGCGCACGCGCCCCGGCTCGATCGTCGACGCGGTCGCGCCGGCCGCGGTCGCGGCGGGCAACGTGGAGACGAGCCAGCGCCTGGTGGACGTGCTGTTCGCCGCGCTGGGTCCGCTCGTGCCGGGCGGCTTGCCCGCCGCGAGCAACGGCTCGATGAGCAACCTCGCGTTCGGCGCGGCCGGCGGGGCGACGCGCGCGTTCACGCACTACGAGACCTGCGGCGGCGGCGCGGGCGCCGGTCCGAGCGGCGACGCCGAGAGCGGCGTCCACTGCCACATGACGAACACGCGCAACACGCCGATCGAGTCGCTCGAGCGCGAACTGCCCGTGCGCGTGCTGCGCTCGACGCTCGCGCGCGGGAGCGGCGGCGCCGGTGCGTCGCGCGGCGGCGACGGCATCGTGCGCGAGATCGAGTTCGCCGAGCCGGTGCAGCTGACCTGGCTGGCCGGTCGCGTGCGACGCGGCGCGCCGGGCGCACGCGGTGGGGGCGACGGGCGACCGGGCGGCGCGTGGGTGCGCGACGCGGCCGGCGCGCGGCGTCGCGGGCTCCAGCCCGCGGACTCCGTCGAACTGCCCGCCGGCGGTCGCGTCGAGCTGCGCACGCCCGGCGGCGGCGGGTTCGGCGCGGCGCGTTCCGGCGAGGGGACGGATCGACCACCGGACCGGCCGACGACGGGCTCGACCGACCACGCTCCCGACTGACCACGGTCCCGACCGACCACGGTCCCGACGGACCACGAGCCGCGTCGACGACGGGGCTCGCGGACGCGCGGGCGCTTCGCTCGTTTTCCCTTGCACCCTCGGTCCACGGCTCGACAATCGCCCGCTCGCCGCCGCACGCACCTCTCTGCGGCGCATCCACGCCGCGGATCCAAGCGCAACGCGCTCACCCACCATGCCGTCTCTGTGTCTGTTCGGCGCCCAGTGGGGCGATGAGGGCAAGGGCAAGGTCATCGACCACCTCGCCGGCGACGTCGACTTCGTCGTCCGTTACCAGGGCGGGTCCAACGCCGGACACACGGTCATCGTCGGCGGCGAGAAGCACGTGCTGCACCTGATCCCGTCGGGGATCCTGCACCCCGGCCGCGTCAACGCGATCGGCAACGGCGTCGCGCTCGATCCGATCAAGCTCGTCGAGGAGATCCGTTCACTGCGCGAGCGCGGCGTCGAGGTCGGCCCCGAGAACCTGCGCGTGTCGGCGCGCGCCCACGTCATCTTCGAGCACCACCGCGGCTTCGACGCCTTGACCGAGCGCCTGCGCGGCGCGGACAAGATCGGCACGACGGGTCGCGGCATCGGACCGGCCTACGCCGACAAGGCGGCGCGCAGCGGACTGCGCGTGGCCGACCTGCTCGACGACGAGGTGCTCGGGTCGCGCTTCGCGGCCGCGCTGCGCGAGAAGAACGCGATCCGCCAGGGCCTGGGCGGCGAGGAGGCCTTCGACGAGGGCGAGCAGATCGAGCGCTACCGCGAGCTCGGTCGCTTCCTCGCTCCGTTCGTCGGTGACGTGGGTGGCGAGCTGCGCCGCGCGATCGCGGCCGACAAGCGCGTCCTGTTCGAGGCGGCGCAGGGGACGATGCTCGACATCGATCACGGCACCTACCCGTTCGTGACCTCCTCGAACACGGGCGTCGGCGGTATCGCCACCGGCGCGGGCGTGCCGCCGCGCGCGATCGGTCGGGCCATCGGCATCGCGAAGGCCTACTGCACGCGCGTGGGGGAGGGCCCCTTCCCGAGCGAGGACACCGGACCCGCCGGCGACCGCCTGCGCGACGTGGGCGGCGAGTACGGCGCGACCACCGGGCGCCCGCGACGCTGTGGCTGGCTCGACGCCGTGGCCCTGCGCTACGCGCTCGAGCTCAACGGCGCGGACGGCCTCGTGCTGACCAAGCTCGACGGCCTCTCCGGCCTCGACCGCGTGCCGGTGGGCGTCGCCTACCGCTTCCGCGGCGAGCGCCTGCTCGAGTACCCCGCGGCGGCCGCGTCGATCGACGGCGTCGAGGTCGAGTACGACGAGCGCCCCGGCTGGAGCGAGGACATCAGCGGCGTGCGTCGCTTCGAGGACCTGCCCGAGGCGGCGCGGGCCTACGTCGAGTTCGTCGAGGAGGCCGTCGGCGTGCCGATCGTGATGGTCTCGATCGGACCGGATCGCGACCAGGTCATCCCGCGCGGGCTCACGGTCTGAACGCGGCCGGCGCGGGGCTCGAGGAGTCGAACGACCGGCTGCGCCCGGTGGCTCGCACCCCGACGCCCGAACTTCGAGACCCGGCGCTCGCGCCCGAGGTCGGTCGTCCGAGCCCCGGCCTCCGGCGGCTCGATGCCCCGGTCCGGGCTCCGTCCGAGCCGGGCCGAGGAAGGGGGCGCCGACGGCAGTCCGCTCTCCTATGCTCTTGGGGCCGCGCCGGGAGGGCTCCGCCATCCGGCGCATCGCCCCGACCCCAGGCGACCCGCCGCGCGTCGTCCTCTCCCGCCCCCCGATGCCGAAGCGTCCGATCCAGCGCCCCGATCTCGACGGGCCGTTCCCCGAGAACGTCGCGATCATCATGGACGGCAACGGCCGTTGGGCCGAGGGCAAGGGCCTGCGCCGCGTGTTCGGCCACCGCCGCGGTGCCAACGTGGTGCGCGAGGTGACGACGGCCTGCGCGGAGATGGGGATGGCGAGCCTCACGCTCTACGCCTTCTCGATCGAGAACTGGCGGCGCCCCGAGCGCGAGATCCGTTACCTCATGCGGCTCCTCCAGCGCTACCTCGTCGACGAGCGTCCCACGCTCATGGACAACGGGATCCGGCTGCGCGGGATCGGTCGCCTCGACGACCTGCCGCCGGGACCGCTGGCGACGCTGCGCGAGACCGAGGCGCTCACCGCGGGCAACGACGGGATGACGCTGCGCCTGGCGCTGTCGTACGGCGGGCGGACCGAGATCGCCGACGCCGCGCGCGCGCTGGCCGAGGACGTGCGCGACGGTCGCGTCGACCCCGACGACATCGACGAGGAGACGCTGCGCGGCTACCTCTACGACCCCGCGACCGCCGACCCCGACCTCGTGATCCGCACCGCCGGCGAGCTGCGCCTGTCGAACTTCCTGTTGTGGCAGGCGTCGTACTCGGAGCTGTTCGTGTGCGACGTGTGCTGGCCGCAGTTCGGGCGCGAGCAGCTCATGGCCGCGATCCGCTCGTACGCGGGGCGCGTGCGCAAGTTCGGCGGGTTGGCGAAGAAGCCGTCCGTCCACAAGAGCTCGGCCCGTTGAGCGAAGGCGTCGGGTCCGGGCCCGCCGCGAGCGCGGCGTCGTCGCCCAGCAAGGCGGCGAAGATCTGGCGGCGCACGCGCGTCGGCGCCGGGCTCGTGGTCGCGCTCGCCCTGGCGTTCTGGGTGACGGACAGGATCGGCGCGATTTGGCCCGTGTTCGCGATCGGGTGCGCGCTGTCGGCCGGCGCCGTGTACGAGATCGGGCGCATGGGGCGGTTGAAGGGGCGCGGCTGGACGCTCGTGGCGGGCGGAGCGCTCGCGGCGACCGCGGCCGTGTGGCTGTTCCGCGACGAGTTGATCGCAGGGCGCCTCGGCTCCGATCCGTTCCTGTCGACCGGCTTCGCGTGCTACGCGACGGCGGGCGTCGTCGCGTTCGCCCTCGCGCTCGCGTCGCGCGTCGCGCAGCCTTGGGAGCCGGCCGCGATCGCGCTGTGGATCGTGCCGCCGCTGCCGCTCATGGCCGAGATCGACGGGTACTTCGGGCTCGGCGGCCTGGGCGCGCTCATCCTGCTCAGCAAGATCGGCGACATCGCCGGCTACTACGCCGGCAACGCGATCGGTCGGCACCATCCGTTCAAGACGCTGAGCCCCGGCAAGACGACCGAGGGGTGCGTCGCGTCGTTCATCGCGGGCGCGCTCGCGGGGCCGCTGTGCGTCGCGCTCGGCCTGCTGCCGGAGACCACGGAGGTGGTCCCTGCTCTCCTGGCGGGCGCGATCGTCAACCTGGCGTCGCAGGCGGGCGACCTCCTCGAGAGCTGGGTCAAGCGGCGCGCCGAGGTGAAGGATTCGAGCACGTGGTTCGGGCCTTCGGGTGGCATGCTCGACGTGTGCGACAGCCTGCTCGTGTCCGTGCCCGTCGCCCTCGCCACCTGGCCGCACCTGCTCCCCACGCCGTGACCGACGCGCACTCCATCACCATCCCGCTCCGTTCGAACGACGAGGCGATCCTCGTCCTCGGGCCCTACGACCGCAACGCGAAGCTGCTGCGGCAGACCTACGACCTCGAGCTCTACGCGCGCTCGGGCACGCTGCGGCTCGAGGGCGCGCGGTCGAACGTCGTGCGCGCGGCGTCGCGGATCGAGCACCTGCTCGGCAAGCACCGCAAGGGCCGCGAGCTCGACACGCGGGCGATCGAGCAGATCCTGCTCGCGGACGGCGGCGGCGAGTCCGAGGCGCGCGCCGCGTCACCGGCCTCGACGCACAGCGGCGGGCGCGACGACGATCGGCGGCGCGGCGGGGTCGACGGCGGACGGCGTTCGTCCGACGCGTCGCGGCGCTCGTCCTACGACAACCGCCTCGACCTGTCGGGCCTGCGCGTACGCGCGGTCGAGGCGCGCACGCAGAACCAGCGCGTCTACCTCGAAGCGATCGAGCGCAACTCGCTCACCTTCGGCATGGGGTCGGCGGGATCGGGCAAGACCTTCCTCGCGGCGGCGGCCGGCGTGCGCGCGCTGCGCACCGGCGTCGTGCGTCGGTTGATCGTCACGCGACCGGTCGTCGAAGCGGGTGAACGGCTCGGCTTCCTCCCGGGCGACCTGCAGGCGAAGCTCGACCCGTACGTGCGCCCGGTCTACGACGCGTTGTTCGACCTCGTGTCGATGGACGAGGTGCATCGCCTCGAAGAAGCCGGCGTGATCGAGATCGCGCCCTTGGCCTACATGCGCGGACGCACGCTCTCGAACGCGATGGTCATCCTCGACGAGGCGCAGAACACCACGACGGAGCAGATGAAGATGTTCCTGACGCGACTCGGCGAAGGGTCGCGGATGGTGGTGACGGGCGACCCGACGCAGACCGACCTCTCGCCGCGTCAACGCAGCGGGTTGTCCGATGCCGTACAGCGACTGCGCGGCTTCGCCGACGTGGCCGTGGTCGAGTTCGGACCGCGCGATATCGTTCGGCACGCACTCGTCGAGAAGATCGTGCAGGCGTACGACGCTCCCGCGCGTCAGGACGCCGAGGGCTCCGGACGATGACGGCGTCGGTCCACTGGGAAGTGGATCGTCCCGAAGGGCTCGACGACGAGCTCGTCGAGCGAGCGGTGGACGCCGCGCTCGAACACGGTGGTCGGTCGGGGGTCCGCATCGGTGTCGTCCTCGTCGACGAGCCGACCCTCACGCGCATGCACGTGGAGTTGTTCGACGACCCGACGCCGACCGACGTCATCTCGATCGACCTCGGGGACGACGGCGTCGTCGACGAACACGCGGGCGCGGACACGCTCGACGGGGAGCTGTACGTGAGCCTCGATCGTGCGCGCGAAGTCGCGGCGCGACGCGGCGTTTCTCTCGCGCGGGAAACGAGCTTGTACGTGGTCCATGGCGTGCTGCACCTGTGCGGACACGACGATCACGACGACGACGAGCGCGCAGCGATGCGCGTCGCCGAAGCGCGCGTCATGCGGTCGCTGGGCTTCGCGGACGACCCGTCGCCGCACGAAGAGGACTGACGCACGCACGCTGGAGCGGGCGTTTCGTGCCCGTTCTCGCGTGTTTTCGGCGCGGTGTGGCGCGGCGCGGTGACGCGCGGCGTGTCCGCGCGCGACGCAGGCGTCGGTGTGCATGGACGCTGTTCACGACGCACTCGTTCGACGACGCGACGCAGCGGTGCGTGCGACGGTCCGCTCGCGCGCGCACGACCTGGAACGCGCGGGTGCGCGCGTGCGCTTCCCACGCATCCGAAAGTGCTTGCGCGTAGGCGCAGCCGGCGGGCACCGTTACGCGTGTTCGAGGTTGCAACGATGCCTTCGTCGCCCTTCACCACCGTCCCCGATCCGCTCGACGGCTCCGACCTTCCGGAGCACGTGCTGGAACCGCAGCCCCGCCGCGACACGAGCGGGGTCGGCCGCGGCGCCGGCGCGCGTTCGGGGCGGCGCAAGAAGGTGCCGAAGAAGGTGACCGTGCGCGCGGGCGCGGCGCGCTGCGTGGTGGGGGACGACCTCTACCAGTCCTGGCGCGCGTTCTGGACCTCGGGCTGCGACGAGACGCGCAACGCGCTCGTCGAGCACTACCAGGGGCTCGTGCGCGAGATCGTCGGGCGCTTCGCCGCCAAGCTGCCGCGCACCGTCGATCGCGGAGATCTGGCGACGGCCGCCAACGTCGGGCTCATCGGTTCGGTCACGAGCTTCGACCCCAACCGCGGCGTGCGCTTCGAGGCCTACGCCGACCGACGGATCCGCGGCGCGCTCCTCGACGAGCTGCGTACCCAGGACTGGCTGCCGCGTCCGTGGCGCCAACGCATCGAACAGCACAAGCGCGAAGTCGAACGCCTGCGCTCGGTGCTCGAGCGCGAACCGCGCGACCACGAGCTCGCCGAAGCGCTCGACGTGTCGGCCGAGCAGTACCAGCTCCTCTTCGGCGTCGGCCTGCCCGGCGCGCCGCTCGGGACGAACAACGGCGCGGACTCCGACGAGGGCGCAGCGGGCATCGACGTGGTCGCGGACACCCGCTCCGCGAACCCGGACGAGCCGCTGACGCGCGACGAGTTGATGACGCTCGTCGCGCAGAAGCTCACGGACCAGGAGTACCGGATCGTCTACCTGAAGTACTGGGAGGACCTGCCGATGCGCGCGATCGGCGAGCTCACCGGCCTCTCCGAGTCGCGGGTGTGCAAGATCCACACGCGGCTGATCGGGCGCCTGCGCGACCGCTTGGCGTCGCGCTCCTGAAAGGTCGGCGTCGCGGGGCGAGCGTCATCGGTGCGCGTCATCGGTGCGCGAGCGCGGACGCGCGGCCGGGCGTTCGAACGCGCCGACTCGAAGGGCCCAATATGAAAGTGCGGGGGCACGGGAGACTCAGCTCCCATGCCCCCGCGAAGTTCCCGATCGGACGCCTTCTCGGCGTTCGACACCGCGCACAGCGCTCAGGTCGCTGCGCTCCCCATTGCGGTGTGCTCCGTCCCCGTTGTGAGCTCGATCGGGTAGCGAAGCGTTCGGCGGGTCCCCATCCGCGTCACGCCCCGGTCCTCCTTCTTCGACAGCGACGAGGCGGCGTCCCCACACCGCTCGCCGCATTCCTTCTCTCCCGTCGGGAGAGCGCACGGGACGGCGGGTTCCGTCCGCACGAATCCAACTCGACTCCCCTTCCCCAGTGCCTCGGAGCCGCGTGCGAGCGACTCCGCTGTTCGGGTGGACGGGACGCCGACGATCGGGACCACGCTCCGCGCGCCGTTCGGGGGCGCCACGGGGCGCACGCTCGGGCTCGGGGTGCAGGTGGGTCGGACCATCGTGTCGCTCGTCGTGCAGGGCGCAGGCGCCCGTGGCACTCGAAGGGGTCCCCTCCGACCGCGAACTCCCGATCGCGGCCGGAGGGGCACATCTTCCGAATGGAGGATTCGAAACCGCGGAAGCGGATGCTTCCGACCTCTCGGATGACGTGCGGGAAGGTCCAAGCGGCTCTTCGGTAACCCGGCTACCCGAACCATCACTGGCCCGGGCCCGTGGCTTTGCGCCCCCGCCTCACGACGGGTTTGCCCTTCTCGGTGCCACCTTCGAGGCGCGGAACCATACTCACGTCCGGCGCCGAGGCAAATCGGGGCCGACGCGAACCGACCGAACGCGCGTAACCGAGCACCGGGCGAGCGGTTGACGACGCACGAAATCGTCACCGGTCGGCGTAGGCTCTGCGCTGCGATGCACGACGACCTGGAAAGTGTTTCCGAACGCTGGCGCGAGCACGTCCTCGAGCCGCGCTGCGCGGGTCGGCTCGACGACGGCGACGCGGTGCGCGCGACCGCAGAGAACGCGGCCTGCGGCGACGTGCTCGTGGTGCACGGGGCCTGGCGCGACGAGCGTCTGACCCTGCGCTTCGAGGCGCGCGGGTGCTGGGCCGTCGCGGCCTGCGCCTCGGCCTCGTGCGAGCGCCTCGACGGCAGCGACCGCGAGGCGGTGGCGGCGTTCGACGCCGATGCGCTCGTCGCGGAACTCGGAGGCCTGCCCCGGGCGCGCCGACACGCGGCGCGGATGTTCGCGCGCGCGTTCGACGAGGTGCGCGCGCGCCTGGGGTAGGGCGGACGGATCGGGCACGCGGTCCGGGTCGCTCGGGACGGCCGGCGGGGGCGTCCATCCGGAGGAGAGGGGATAGAGGATCCCCGCATCCAGAAGGCCCGGGGCGCACCGCGCGAACCCCGAGCGGCCCGCGTCCGTCGAGGAGGGGTCGCGTCGCGGCCTCCACGGGGCCGTGATAGTCTTCATGACCGGCCCCGATCCGTCCGAACCACCTCGTGGCGCAGCCACGCCTCGAGGGACCGTGGGGTCGTCGACAGCACCGCACGGTCGCGGAGCGCACCGGACGCGGCGCTCGCCCTCGATCGATCCGGCACAGCTCAGCCCCCCTCCCTCCGAACGAACCGACGCTCCATGATCTCGCAGAAGCCGAAGCGAGGACGCATCGTGCTCTTCCTCCCGCACCGGGCCGATCCGGGTCGGGGCGAGGTGTTCAGCGCCGACCTCTTGCCGCTCGAGCTGCTGCAGATCGCGAGCGGTCCCGTCGCCGACGGCTACGAGGTCGTGCTCATCGACGCGATGGTCGAGCCCGACTACGTCGCGAAGGTGCTCGAGGCCTGTGACGGCGCGCTGCTCTTCGCGAGCTCGTGCATCCTCGGCTACCAGGTGTTCGACGGCTACGTGGTCGCGCAGGCGGTGCGCGAACGCCACCCGGACCTGCCCATCGTGTGGGGCGGTTGGTTCCCGAGCGTCATCCCCGAGATGTACCTCGAGGGCGGCATCGCCGACGCGGTCGGACTCGGCCAGGGCGAGCTGACCTTCCGCGACGTGGTCAACGCGATCGACGCGGGCGAGCCGCTGTCGAGCGTGCCGGGGCTCGCGATCCTCGAGGACGGCAAGGTCAAGTACACCGACCACCGCGCGGTCGTCGGCTTCGAGAGCTTCGAGCCCGTGCCGTGGCACCTGCTCGAGTACGAGAAGTACGCGACGCTGCAGACGACGCCCACCAAGATGAAGGTGCGGCACCGCTTCCCGTTGCCCGGGCACTGGACGCCCGACAACCCGCCGCGCGGCTTCAGCTACTTCTCGAGCTTCGGTTGCCCCGAGCCGTGCACCTTCTGCTGCTCGCCGCGCGTGACCGGTCGACGCTGGAAGGCGATCGGCGGACGCGAGCTCGCCGAGGACATCGCCGAGCTGCAGCAGCGCTTCAAGTTCGACGTGCTGCGCTTCCAGGACGCGAACTTCGGCGTGGCCGAGAAGCGGACGAAGGAGTTCTGCGAGGCGCTCATCGACCTCGAGGTGCCGATCCACTGGAACGGCACGATCGAGATCGAGACGATCATGCGCTACAAGGAGGAGACGCTCGACCTCCTGCAGGACAGCAAGTGCCACCTGTTGTGGCTCGGCGCCGAGACCGGCGACCAGCACATGCAGGGCGAGATCGGCAAGCACATCAAGCTCGGCCACATCCCGACCGCCATCGGCAAGCTCGCCGACCGCGGCATCGTCCCGGGCACCTTCTGGATCATCGGCTACCCCGGCGAGACCGAGGAGACGATGGCCGAGACGCTGCGCTGGGCGGCGGCGATCAAGCACCGCTACCCGATCGCCGGCTCGGAGGTCTATCCCTTCCGGCCGATTCCCGGCACCGTCGACTTCGACAAGGCGGTCGAACTGGGCTACCAGGCGCCGACCAACTTCGACGAGTGGGGCAACTGCTTCGAGTACAAGTACAACGCGCAGAACACGCCGCTCCCCGAGGAGATTCGTGAGACCTGGCGTCGGTACAACAACACCGCCGCGTTCTACGACATGCACGTGACCGAGGGCGCGCAGTGGGTGCGCCGCACGATGTCGCGGATCGCCGGGTGGCGCCTCAAGAACGGCAACTACCGCTTCCCCGTCGAGCAGAAGCTCTTCGACCTCTACGTCCGCATGAGCGGTCAGCGCCAGGCCGCGGCCGAGGACGTGAGCGAGGACTACCAGCAGTTGCAGCCCGAGACGCAGGCCGCGAAGTTGGCGGTCATGAACGAGAGCTGAGCCTTCAGCAGTACGGTGCCAGCAGTACGGTGCCAGGCACGTCCTTGCAGCGAGGGCCGCCAGCGCTGTGCGCTGGCGGCCCTCGCTGCAAGGACGTGCCTGGCACCGTACTGCTGGCACCGTACTGCTGAAGGCTTACCGCCGCGCCGCGTCCCAGACGGCCAGGACGCCGTCGAGCACCGCGGGGAAGTCGGCGAGCCGGATCATGTTCGGCCCGTCGGACGGCGAGGAGTCCGGGTCGGGGTGCACTTCGAAGAAGAAGCCGTCGACCGAGCCCGTCGCCGCCGCCGCGCGCGCCAGCACCGGCGCGAGCTCGCGATTGCCGCCGGTCGTGCCGTCGGCGCCGCCGGGTCGCTGCACCGCGTGCGTCGCGTCGAAGACCACGGGCACGTCGAGCGCCGCGAGGTCGACGAAGCCCGTCATGTCGACGACGAGCCGGCCGTAGCCGAAGGTCGTGCCGCGCTCGCACACGCTGATCGACGCGGCGCCGCCCGCGCGCAGCTTGTCGACGGCGTGGCGCATGTCCCAGGGCGCGAGGAACTGACCCTTCTTCACGTTGATCGCGGCGCCGCTCTCGCCGGCCGCGAGCAACAGGTCGGTCTGCCGGCAGAGGAAGGCGGGGATCTGGAGCACGTCCACGAACTCGGCCGCCGGTCCGCACTGCTCGGGCAGGTGCACGTCGGTGAGCGTCGGCAGTCCGAACGAATCGCGCACGGCGCCGAGCATCTCGAGACCGGCCGCGAGTCCCGGCCCGCGCCCCGAGGAGGCCTTCGTGCGGTTGGCCTTGTCGAAGCTGGCCTTGAAGACGAGGTCGACGCCGCGTTCGCCGGCGATCTCGGCGAGCGCACCGGCGATCTCACGCGTGCGCGCCTCGCTCTCGAGCACGCAGGGCCCGGCGAAGACGAACGGACGGGCACCGCCCAGCGAGCGGTCCTTCAGCGCCAGAGCGCGTGCGGGGGTGGGGGACATGGCTGCAAGCGTGGGTCAGCCGTGGGCCGGGTGCAAGGGGCTGCGCCCGGCCCCGAGCAGCGCGTGCGCTACGGCGACACCAGCCGGAACCGCTGGCCCTCGAACGCGTACTCCACCGTCCCGTACCCGCCCAAGTCGCCGTCGATCTGCCACGGCACCTCGTCCCCGGCCACCACGCGCACGCGGCTCGCCTGCCAGTACTCCGCGACTCGCCCGGGCAGCTCGCGCAGCATCGCGGTCGTCGCCATCCGCGCCAGCCCGAGCCGGCTCGCGTTACGCACCGCGTACACCTCGGCGCGCTGGTCGTCGCGACGGCACTCCTTCGACAGGCGGAACACCGCGCCGTACTCGCGCACGTTGCTGATCAGCACGAAGCCGAAGTCGCCGTCCACCGGCGCGCCGTCGATCTCGAGGCGCAGGCTCGGCTGGCGGTAGCCCTTCAGCACGCGCAGGCCCGCGGTCACGTAGTCGAACTTCGTGATCGGTCCCTTGCGCCGGCGCTCGACCTCCGCGACGCACGCGCCGTCGAAGCCGACGCCCACGCACAGGAAGGTGAGCTCGCCGTTCACCACGGCGGTGTCGAGCGTCGAGGTCGTGCCACGCTCGATCAGCTCGACGAGCCCGTCCACGTCCATCGGCAGGCCCGCGTCCTTCGCCAGCACGTTCGCCGTGCCCATCGGCAGCTGCGCGATCGTCGCGTCGCGGTCGGTCAGTCCGCTCAACACGTCGCGCAGCGTTCCGTCGCCGCCGACCGCCACGACCAGGTCCACGTCGTCCGGCATCGCGCTCACGTGGTCGCGGCCGCAGTGGCGGCGCTCGGTCAGGTGCACGTGCGTCGGCAGTCCGCGGCGCCCGAAGGCGTCGGACAACTCGCGCGCCGCGGCCACCGCCCGACCGCGCCCGGCGATCGGGTTCGCCACGACGGCGGCCCGGCGGTAGGGCAGCGCGACCGGGGGCGCGTGGGTTCCGGAGCTGGTCGTCGTCGGGCGGATCATGGCTCTCGATCCGGGCGGCGCTCGGCGCGACCCCCGGAAGAGGTGACTTCGGCCGTGCGGGCCCCGTTCCTCCCGCCCCGTGCTGCGACGGAGCGCCCCGTTCCCAGTGCGAGGCCGGGTCGAAGGGCGAAGATGGTACGACTCGCCCCGGATGAAGTCCCGAACCGGACGCACGCTGCTCGTCCTGGGAACGAGTGGGTTCCTCGGACGGGCCCTGGTGGAGGCCCTGGCGGCGCGGCTCGTCGCCGGTCGCGCGGCGCCGTTCGCCGCGGCGGTCGCGGCGGGCCCGCACCCGCACGCGCCGGCGCCGCTGCGCCCCCTCGTGGTGGACGGGAGCCGTCCCGGCGCGGTGGCGCGCGCCCTCGCGGTCGAGCGTCCCGACGCCGTGCTGCTCGTGAGCGCCCTGGCGCGCGGCGGCGACTGCGAGCGCGACCCCGAGCTCGCCGCGCGCCTCAACGCCGACCTGCCCGGCGAGGTCGCCCGCTGGTGCGCGGCCGCCGGCGCGCGGCTGGTCCACGCGTCCACCGACCTGGTCTTCGCCGATCCGGCCCCGCGGCCGGGCGGGCGCCTCGAGAGCGACCCCGTCGGCGCCACGGACGCCTACGGGCGCACCAAGGCGGCGGGGGAGGTGGCGGTGCTCGACGCCTGTCCCGGCTCGCTGGTGGCGCGCCTGCCGCTGCTGGTGGGCGACAGCCGGGGGCGCGGGCTGGGGGCGAGCGACGGGCTGCTGGCGGCGCTCTCCCGCGGCGACGCGCCGACCCTGTTCGACGACGAGTGGCGCACGCCCCTGGACGTGGACCGCGCGGCGGCGGCCCTGCTCGACCTCGCCGCGGGCGACGCGCGCGGGATCGTCCACCTGCCGGGTCCCGAGCGGCTGACCCGGGCCGAGCTGGGCCGCCGCGTCGCCGCCGCGGCCGGCGCGCCGCCCGAGCGACTGCGCGTCGCTCCGCGCGCGGCCCTCGGGCTCGAGGCGCGTCCGGCCGACGTGTGCCTCGACGGCGAACGCGCGCGGCTGTTGCTCGGCGACGGTTGGAACCGGGTGCGGTGACGGAACGGGGTTCTGTGACGGAATCGGGCCCCGTGATCGAACCGGATGCCGAGACGGAACCGGACGCCGTGACCGAACTGGGCGCCGTGAGCGGCGGGCTCGCTTGACCGTCCATCGCGGGCCCTGCATCGTGGCCCGCTCGATTCGCAGCGAAACCGCTCTCGCGCCACGCCGCCGGAGCCCCAGCGACGCCCCGCGCCATGGAACTGTCCAGCCGTTACGACCCGCACGAACACGAGTCCGCGATCTACCAGCGCTGGCTCGACGCGAACGCCTTCGCCCCCGCCGCCGAGAAGCCGGAGGGTGCGAAGCCGTTCACGATCATGATTCCGCCGCCGAACGTCACGGGCGTTCTGCACATGGGGCACGCGTTGAACGGGACGATCCAGGACATCGTCATGCGCTTCCGCCGCATGCAGGGCTACGACGCCCTGTGGGTGCCCGGCACCGACCACGCGGGCATCGCGACGCAGGCGGTGGTGGAGAAGAAGATCTTCGCCGACGAGGGCAAGACGCGCCACGACCTGGGCCGCGAGGCGTTCCTGAGCCGCGTGTTCGACTGGAAGGAGCACCACGGCAACGTGATCCTCCAGCAGTTCAAGCGCATCGGCGCGTCGTGCGACTGGTCGCGCACGGCGTTCACGATGGACCCCGAGCTGTCGCTCGCGGTGCGCGAGTCCTTCCTGCGTCTGTGGGAGAAGGGGCTGATCTACCGCGGCGCGCGCATCGTCAACTGGGACTGCGCGCTGCAGAGCGCGGTGAGCGACGACGAGATCGAGCTCGTCGACCGCAAGGGCAAGCTCTGGCACCTGAAGTACCCCGTCGACGGCGAGGACGGCGTGTTCCTCACGGTCGCGACCACGCGGCCGGAGACGATGCTGGGCGACACCGGCGTGGCCGTGCACCCCGACGACGAGCGCTACGGTTCGCTGGTGGGCAAGAAAGTGCGCCTGCCGTTCATGGATCGCCTGATCCCGATCGTCGCCGACGAGTCGGTCGATCCGAAGTACGGCACCGGGGCGGTGAAGGTCACCCCCGGTCACGACCCGGCCGACTACGAGCGCGGTGCGCGCCACAACCTCCCGATCATCTCGATCCTCGCGAAGGACGGCAGCCTCAACGACGAGGCCGGGCGCTTCGCCGGCCTGTCGCGCGAGAAGGCGCGCGAGGAGGTCGTGAAGGGGATGGAGGAGCTCGGGCTCCTCGAGAAGATCGAGGACATCAAGCACTCGGTCCCGATCTCCGATCGCAGCAAGACGATCATCGAACCGCTCGTCAGCGAGCAGTGGTTCGTGAAGATGAAGGAGCTCGCGGAGCCGGCGATCCGCGCGGCGAAGAACGGCGCGCTCGAGTTCCGCCCCGAGCGCTGGAAGAAGGTCTACCTCGACTGGCTCGAGAACGTGCAGGACTGGTGCATCAGCCGCCAGCTGTGGTGGGGGCACCAGATCCCGATCTGGTACGACGAGGACGGCGTGCCCGCGGGCAGCCGCGAGGACCTCGAGATCGGGAGTCCGCACCCGACGACGGGCAAGCCGATCGTGCGCCAGGACGCCGACGTGCTCGACACCTGGGCGAGCTCGTGGCTGTGGCCGTTCGCGACGCTCGGCTGGCCGAACAGGACGGCCGATCTCGAGCGCTTCTACCCGACGCAGTTCCTCTCGACGGCGCGCGACATCATCTACCTGTGGGTCGCGCGGATGATCATGGCCGGCTACGAGTTCATGGATCACCTGCCCGACGGGGAGCGCTGCGCGTTCGCCGTCTGCAACGTGCACGCGACCGTGCTCGACGCCAAGGGCAAGCGTATGAGCAAGAGCGCGGGCAACGGCATCGACCCGCTCGACGTCATCCAGCAGTACGGCGCGGACGCGATGCGCTACTCGCTGATGATGCTGACGCGCGAGGGGCAGGACGTGCGCCTGGCGGAGAACCGCTTCGAGGAAGGACGCCGCTTCACGAACAAGATCTGGAACGCGGCGCGCTTCGTGCTCGGCCAGATGAGCGGTGAGCGGACGGACGGAACGAGCGCGAGCGCGACGGCGCTCGAGGACCGCTGGATCCTCTCGCGTCTCGCCGAGACGATCGAGGGCGTCACGGACGAGCTCGAGAACTACCAGTTCAACGACGCCGCCACGCGCCTCTACCGTTTCGTCTGGAACGACTTCTGCGACTGGTACGTGGAACTCGTGAAGAGCCGCCTCGCCGGCGACGACGACGGTGCGAAAGCCGCGCGCGGCACGCTCGCGCGCGTCCTGACCGAGACGCTGAAGCTGCTGCACCCGTTCACGCCGTTCCAGAGCGAGGTGCTGTGGGACGCGCTGCACGAGACCCTGGGCCTCGAGCCCGAGGCCATGCTCGTGCGCACGGACTGGCCGACGGGCGCGGGCCTCGAGCGCGACGCGGACGCCGAGAAGCGCATCGGCACGCTGCAGGCCGTGGTCGGCGCGGTGCGCTCGGTGCGCGCGATGACGACCATCGGCGACCGCAAGCCGCTCGACACGCTCGTGACATCGACCGATCCGATCGACCTCGAGGTGCTCGAGGCGACGCGCGACCGCCTGGTCGCGCTCGCGCACCTCGGCGAGCTGGAGGTGGGCGCCGATCTCCAGCGTCCGGCCGGCTCCGCGGCGGCGGTGGCCGGCGCGATGCAGGTCTTCGTGCGCCTGGGCGAGGACGTGGACACGGCCGCGCTCAAGGAGACGCTCGAGCGGCGCGCCAAGAAGCTGGCGGGCGGCATCGGCGGCCTCGAGAAGAAGCTCTCGAACCAGGGCTACCTCGAGGGCGCGGACCCGTCCGTGGTCGAGCAGGACCGGCAGCGCCTCGAGGAGCAGAAGCAGGAGCTGGCGCTGCTCGAGGCCAACGTGGCCGGCCTCTAGCCACGCGGGCCGTACGGCGTCGGCCGTACGGTGTCAGACCCGACTTCGTCGCTCGACCGCGAAGAAGTGCCGCACGAAAGTGCGGAACGCGTCCCTACGCGGCCCTACGGTGCCGCACACCGACCCGTCGATCGACGGGTCGGTGTGCGGCGCGGATCGATCGCCGATCAGCGGGGTGGTGTGCGGCACCGTATGGCTGGCCGGAGGACGTCGCGACCAACGAAGAAGGGCCGTCGCTCGATGCGACGGCCCTTCTTCGTTCAGCACGCTTCGTGCGGCACTTCTTCGCGGTCGAGCGACGAAGTCGGGTCTGACTCCGTACGGATCGTCAGCGCCGCCAGGTGCGATCGATCGTGCCCGTCTCGACCCCCAGGTCGATGCGGAAGGTGAAGCCCTTCGTCGTGTTGCTGCCCGTCACGTAGCCGTCGAGGCGGATCGCGTCCTGGGTCGTCGGGATCGCGCAGTCGGCGCGCTCGCCCAGGTCGTCGGCCGACGGGATGTCGGCGGCCGCCAGCATCCGCAGCGTGCCGCTGGGGTTCTTGTCGGAGGGACGCGCGTCGTCCAGGTCGCCGGTGACGACCAGGCTCCCGACCACGTTCATCTCGCTGTCGTAGAAGACCCAGGCGTCCTTGTCGTAGTCGACGAGGCCGTTGAACGGGTCCTCCTCGTCCTCGACGAACGCCGCGCCGACGGGAGCCGACGGGCTCGCGACCAGGCGCCCCGGACCGCCGACGTCCGGCACCTCGCCGTCGTCGGCCTCCTTCTCCTCTTTCTGTTCGGTGCGCTTCTTCTTCTTCGGCTTGCCCTCGGGGCGCCAGGCCACCATGTAGGTGCCCGGCTCGAGGGCCGGCGAGGCGAGCGGCACCGTGGTGGTGAAGACGCCGAACGGGATCGGTTCCTCCTTGCCGGCCGACTTGAGCCCGCTGTTCGACGACTCGGGCAGCTTCAGCGCGGGGATCCACGCGAACCACTCGTGTCCGTCGATGACCGCGTAGCCCGGCTTGGCGAGGCGCCCCTCGGTCGTGATCCAGCGCTCGAAGCCGAGCGCGCCGTTCACGTTGAACCCGCCCGACCGCGAGGTCACGTGCGAGCTCATGTCGAAGTTCATGTCGTCGACGACCGCGCGCGCGCGACCGGCGACCGGGCGCAGGTCCGCGGCGCAGCGGAAGCCCAGCGCACTGAACATCTCGTTCGGGCTCGTCGGGCGCCGCGTCGACAGGCGCGCGGCGACGCCGGTGTTCGCGAACGACCCACCGACCACGACGAAGTTGCTGCGCTCGAACAGGGCGACGGCCTTCTTGCGGACCTTCTTCGAGCCCTGCTTGACCGTGTAGTCGAGGTCCTCGTAACCCGGCAGCGCGACGTACGGGCTCGAGGTCCACTCCCAGACGTTGCCGCACAGGTCGTAGACGCCGTGCTCGGACCGCGCGTCCTCGATCGAGCCGACCTCCTCGGGCCGCGCGCGCTGGTCGGGATCGCTCGTCACCGCCATGTCGCGCTCCCACTCGTCGCCCCAGGTGTAGCGCTGGTGCTTCTTCTCGCGCCCGGCCGACTGGAACTCGAACTCGGTCATCAGCCGCAGTCCCGCCCACTTGCAGTAGCCGTCGGCGTCGCGCTTGTCGACGTAGACCACCGGCAGCGTCGCGATGTCGGTCGGCATCGACCACTCGGCGTCCTTCCAGTTGAGCGCCCACCAGTCCTTCTCGCTGAACTTCGGCGCCTCGGGGTCGTCGTGGGTCTCCTCGAGGTAGGCGCGGCTCGCGGCGTTGATCGCGGGCTCGGCCCAGTGCTGCGGCGGACGCGCGCCGGTCGCGAGCACGTAGCGCAGGTACTGCTCGTTCGTCACCTCGTACGGCATCAGGTAGAAGGCCTCGACCATCACCGACCCGTCGCCGACCTCGGCCGCGAGGTTGCCGCGCACCGCTTCGTTCTTGACGATGAGCTCGGCGATCTGCTCCGGATCGCCGCCCACCTCGATGCGCTGCTGCGGGACCTCGACCATGCCGGGCGGCGGGCCGTAGAGCTCCTCCTCGAGGGAGGCGAGCGGCGCCGGCGCGGCCGGCAGCGCGAAGGGCGGGGCCCCGAACCAACCGACCGCCGTGCGAGCGGTCGCGGTCCCGACGCTCGTCGCGGGGACCGCGAGGCTCGTCGGCTGGGGCTGGGGTCCACCGAGGATGGAGGCGACGGCCGCGGCGGCGGCGACGAGCGTGGCGGGCACGTACATGAGCTTTGGATTCACGTCGACCGGGGGTGGCCGCGGCGCGGGGACGCCGGGCGGTGGATCGACTCGAAGTCGGAGCGTCGGGTGGGGGGGGACTCGAGCGAGCTACGAGCCGGGGCGCGGCGCGTGTCGCGCGGCCCCGTCGCGGGGCCGTGTAACCGCCGGCGGCGGCCTTGTAACCCGGCGCGAAGCCGAGCATGGTAGCCGCGGCGACGGAGAGTCGGGAGAGCCCACCCCACTGCCTCCTGGAGCATCCACCTATGGCCCACCCCCAGCCCACCGAGCCGTCGTCCCCGTCGCCGTCCGGCGCTCCCACGCGTCGCCACGAGGTCCCCGCCGACCGCGACGGCGAGCGCCTGGACCGCATCCTCACCGACCTGGTCCCGGACACCTCGCGCAGCCGCCTGGCCGCGTGGATCAAGGACGGCGCCGTGCGCGTGAGCGGCAGCGTCGTCGAGCGGCCCAGCCACCCCGTGCGCGCGGGCGACGTGCTCGAGTTCGAGCCCCCCGGCGAGCTGCGCCGCGCCGGCGGCACCGACCCGATCCGGATCCTCTTCGAGGACGAGCACGTGATCCTGCTCGACAAGCCCGCGGGCGTCGTCTGCCACCCGTCGGACGCGATCGCCGGCGGCACGGTCTCCGAACAGCTCGTCGAACGCTACGGCGACCTGCCCGACCCCCACGCCGCCGCCGCGCGCGCCTGGGCCGAGCGGGAGGACGACGACGAAGCGCTCGAGGAGGCGGAGGAGCGCTACCAGCCGCGCCCGGGCATCGTGCACCGTCTCGACGCGCGCACGAGCGGCGTGATGATCGCTGCGCGCAGCGAAGCGGCCGGCGTGCGCCTGCTCGAGATGTTCGCGCAGCGCGAGGTGAGCAAGACCTACCACGCGCTCGTGCACGGCGAGCCGCGCTTCATCTCCGACTGGATCGAGTCTCCGATCCAGCGTGACCCGCGTCGCCCCGACCGCATGTCGATCGCGCCCGACGGCAAGGGCCGCGCGGCCGAGACCTTCTACGAGACCCTCGAACGCTTCGGCCTCTTCGCGCTCGTCGCCGCCCATCCCAGGACCGGCCGCACGCACCAGATCCGCGTGCACCTCGAGTCGATCGACCTGCCGATCGTCGGCGACACCGTCTACACGAGTCGCCGCCGACGCAAGTCCTTGCCGAAGGAGGCGCCGAAGCTCGCGCGCCAGGCGCTGCACGCGGCGAAGCTCGAGCTCGCGCACCCGATCACCGGCGAACCGCTGGTGGCCGAGGCGCCCCTGGCGAACGACATGCAGGCGTTGCTCGAGTGGTTGCGCGCGGCGCGTCCGAGCGACTGAGGCCTCTCACCGACCGACCCGCAGCGCCACGCGGCGCTCGTCGCCGGCGGTGAGCTGCACGTACTTGACGGCGCTGCGGCCGTCGTGCGTCACGAGCTCGACCGTGTAGCGGCCGGGGGCCAGGCGTTCGAAGCGCGTCTCGCCGTCCTCCCAGGACAGGCCGCCCGAGCGCGAAGCGCTGCGCACGTCGGTTCGGCCCGCGAGTTCGCGGCCGCGTTCGTCGCGTACCGACAACAGGCCGCCGAGCTCGGTGTCGTGCTCGACCACGAGCGCTCCGGCCTCGTCGCCGGCGAGGCGCAAGTCGCGGTCGTCGGTCAGTTCGACCTCGTCGCTCGCGAAGCCGTCGGCGGTCGCGGCGAACGACAGGGACTCGCCGGGCGGCAGGCCGGCGTAGGTGAAGCGGCCGTCGTCGTCCGCGTAGACCAGGCCCAGGTCGTGGGCGAGGAGTCCGTTCGCGAGGCGCGCGTAGACGGTCGCGCGCGGCACCGGGCGACCCGAGCGCGTCTCGACGCGACCGCTGACCGTGCGCGGCGCGCCCGTCGCGACCTCGAGCGGGCCGTGCTCCGCGCCGTCGGCGAGCTCGATCGGCCCGAGCACGCGCGCGGCGACGCGCGCCACCGGCGGGCCGCCCTCCACGTAGCGCAGGCCGCCGACCGTGACGCGGTAGCGCCCGGCCGTCACGCGCTCGAACGCGAAGGCGCCGTCGCTCGCGGTCGACGACATGACGAAGCGCGTGGCCAGGCGCTCGCCGGGCACGAGGTGCGCGAGCGGTTCGAGGCGCACGGCGACACCGGCGAGCGGCGTGCCGTCCCCGTCCGTCACGCGCCCGAAGACGCGGCCGCTCGCGCCTTCGATCGTGGCGCGCTCGACCGGCGCGTCGAACGGCGTCGCGTCGAGGAGCAGGTAGGCCTCGTAGCCGCGCTCGACCGCCTTGTCGAGCGCGAGCGACACGAGGTGCGGTCCGGGCCGGTCGGTCGTCATCTCGAACGCGCCGTCGTCGCCCAGCACCTGACTCAGCATCGCGCCGTCACCGGGCGCGCGCACGTAGGCCCAGTTCGACGCGCCCTCGGGCACCCACGGCGCGCGCGCGGCGAGGCGCCCGCCGTCCGTGGCCGCGCCGCCGATCTCGATCGTGTGGTGCTCGCCGTCGACGAGCTCCACGTGCGCGAGCCGCATCTCCTCGAGCGACGCCGCGCCCGGGTCCTCGTCCGACACGCCGAGCACGAGCAGCTGCCACTCACCGGGCACGAGGTGCTCGGCGGCGAAGCGTCCGTCCGCGTCCGTGCGCAGGCGCACCGGGTCCCAGGCCTCGACCGCGTGCATGACGACGATGCGGTTCTCGAGCGGACGCCCCGCGTCGTCGAGCACGCGCCCCGCGATCGACGCGCCCTCGCGCACCGACAGTTCGATACCGGTGCGGCGCTGGCCCGGCCCGAGGTCGAAGTCACGCCAGGCCGAGCGCGCGAAGTCGGGGTGGCGCGCCGACAGGTGCAGGCGTCCGGGCCGCAGTCGGCGCAGTTCGAAGCGACCGTCCGCGTCGGTGAGCGCCGCCTCGGACTCGCGCACGCGGTAGCTCATGCCCTCGGGCCGCGTGGCCCAGGCCGACACGCGCCCGCCGGAGATGGGGTTGCCGTCGGGATCGACGACGCGTCCGGTCACGGTGGCCGCGGCCTCGAACGCGCGCTCGAGCGGCCCGTCGGTCGGCAGCACGACGGCGAGGTCCGCGATCGGCGCGAGGTCGCGCGGCACGAGCTCGAGCGTCCACGCGCCCGGCTGCAGGCCCTCGAGGAGGTAGCGTCCGTCGGCGCGTTCGAGCTCGACCTCGAGCACCTGTCCCGGCACCTGCCCCGAGCTCGGTCGGTCGTCGAGCAGCGCGGTGATGGCGAGCTGGGTGACCGGTGCGCCGTCCGGGTCGGTGGCGACGATCTCGAGCGCCGCGGTGGGCACGAGCTCGAGCGTCAGTTCGACGCCCGCTTCGGCCTCGCGTCGCACGCCGCGCAGACTCGTGCCGTCGACGCCCGTCGCGTCGGCCGTCACGAGGAACCGCCGGCCCTCGAGCCCGTGCACCTCGAACGCGCCGTCGGCGGCGCTCGTCGCCGTGCGCGGCTCGGCGTCCACGACCACGGCGAACGAACCGCGCTCGGGCTCCACGCGCACGCTCGCGCCCGCGACAGGTGCGCCGTCGGGTCCGACGACGCGGCCCGCCAGGCGCGTGCCGGCGCCGAGCTCGAGCACGAAGCCGCCGCTCGAACGCGCTTCGCCGAAGTCCGGCAGCCAGAAGTCGAGCTGCGGCGCGCCGGCCGACTTCACGCGGCCGACGAGCTCGCCCCGCGGCACGCCCTCGATGCGGAAGCGTCCGTCGGCGTCGGTGCGTCCCTCGCGCAGGGCGGGGCGGGGGCGACCGGCTCGAGCGAAGTGCGCGACCTCGACCAGCGCGTCCGCCACGGGCGCGCCGTCGCTCGCGATCACGCGGCCGGCGAAGGGACCGCCGGGGTCGTCGGGCAGCGCGACCTCGCGCGTCTCGCCCGGGAAGAGCGGCGCGGCCCACACCCGCGCGGGGGCCGCGTCGCCGGTGGGCACCAGCTCGATCTCGAGCGGCACGCCGGGGGGCAGGCCGAACAGGCGCGCGCGGCCGTCCTCGCCGATGCGTGCGCGGCGCTCGCCCAGCGGCGTGCCCGAGGGCAGCAACACGCCTTCGCGTGTGTCCGGTCGCACGGTGACCGGGCCCGCCGGGCCGCGGAGCACGAGGTCCGCGCCGCGCTCGAGCACGAGGTCGGTCCCTCTCCACACCGAGGCGACCTCGAAGGCGCGGCTCGAGCGGACCGGGGCGGGGGAGTAGGCGCGCGGCGCGCGGGCCACGAGCAGGACCTCCTGAACCGCGGCGTCGACAGGCAGGGGGGCGAAGGCGCCGTCGGCGTCCGCGATCCCGCGCGCCAGCACGCCGGGAACGGGCTCGCCGTCCTCGGTCCAGGCCGCCGCCGCGCGCAAGGCCGCGGCCGGGTCGAGGGCGGCGTCGAGCGCGAAGACCTCCGCGCCGGCCAGGGCCGCGCCGTCCGGGCCGGCCACGCTGCCCTGCGGTCCGAGCGGGCCCGCGTCGGCGGGGCGGCGCGCGGAGCCCGCGGCCGGTTCCTCGGCCTCGGCCGTCGCGCCGGGTGTGGGCGCGCTCGCGGCTGGCGCGGGCACGGAGGGTGCCTCGGAGCGCGAGCCGAAGCTGGCCGCGATGCCGAGGGCGAAGATGGTGACGGCGATCGCGAAGATCGCCACGAGTCCGACGCGTTGACCGAGGCTCATGGCAGGTGGCGGCAGGATACGGCAGCCCGCGGGCGCCATTCGGACCGGGGGAGCGCGGGCGGTAGACTCCCGGGCCCCCGACGCCGTCCCGACCCATGACCGACTCCGCCCCCGCCGTCCTCGCCGATCTCGTCCGCGGCATCCACCACACCGCCCTGGCCGTGCCGAGCCTCGACGAGGCCCTCGCGCTCTACCGGGACACCCTGGGGTTCGAGGCGGACGAGCCGGAATTCGTGGAGAGCCAGGGGGTACGGGTCGTCTTCTGCTACCCCGGCGACGGCACGCGCCTCGAACTCGTCGAGCCCGCGTCGGACGCCTCGCCGATCCACGGCTTCCTCGAGCGGCGCGGCAGCGGGCTGCACCACGTGGCCTTCGAGGTCGCCGACGTGGCCGCCGCGATCGAGGTCCTCGTGGCGCGCGGCGTGCGGATGATCGACACGGCGCCGCGGCCCGGCGCGCACCGAACGACCGTCGCGTTCGTGCACCCCAAGTCCATGTGCGGCGTGTTGACCGAGCTCGTCCAGCCGCCCGCGGACGACGCCCGCTGAGTCGATCGCGGCGCGCGCGTCGCGCCCTTCGTCGACCGCGGCCCCACGCTCCAGACGGCACCGGCGTCCCCCGCGTCGGTCCCGACCCCGTCCCTCCCCAACGACATGTCCAACGAGACCCCCATCGAACGGCTCGCGAGGTTGCGCGAGGCGTCCCTCGCCGGCGGCGGCGAGAAGCGCATCGCCTCCCAGCACGCCAAGGGCAAGCTGACCGCGCGCGAGCGCATCGACTTCCTCGTCGACGACGGCTCGTTCGTCGAGCTCGACCGCTTCGTCACGCACCGCTGCGGCGACTTCGGCATGCAGGACCAGAAGATCCTGGGTGACGGCGTCGTGACCGGGCACGCGCTCATCGACGGGCGGCCGGTCTACCTGTACAGCCAGGACTTCACGGTGTTCGGCGGCTCCCTGTCGGAGACGCACGCCGAGAAGATCTGCAAGGTCATGGACATGGCCATGAAGGTCGGCGTGCCCGTGATCGGGCTCAACGACTCGGGCGGCGCGCGCATCCAGGAGGGCGTGAGCAGCCTCGGCGGCTACGCGGAGATCTTCTGGCGCAACACGCAGGCGTCGGGCGTCGTGCCGCAGATCAGCGCGATCCTCGGCCCGTGCGCGGGTGGCGCGGTCTACAGCCCCGCGATCACCGACTTCATCTGCATGGTCGACCAGACCTCGTTCATGCACATCACCGGACCCGACGTGGTCAAGACGGTGACGCACGAGGAGGTGACGAGCGAGGAACTGGGCGGCGCGACGACGCACGCCGAGACGAGCGGCGTGGCGCACTTCGTGAGCTCGGACGACAAGAGTTGCATGCAGCTCGTGCGGCGCCTCTTGTCGTACCTGCCGCTCAACAACGCGGAGACGCCGCCGTTCGTGCCGACCGACGACCCGGCGGATCGTCAGGAGGAGGCGCTCGACACGCTGGTGCCCGCGGACCCGAACAAGCCCTACGACATGCACAAGGTCATCGACCTGGTGGTGGACGAGGGCTCGTGGTTCGGCGTGCACGAAGGCTACGCGCGCAACATGATCGTCGGCTTCGCGCGCCTGGGCGGCAACGTCGTCGGCATCGTCGCGAACAACCCCGCGGTGCTCGCGGGCTGCCTCGACATCGCCGCGTCGATCAAGGGCGCGCGCTTCATCCGCTTCTGCGACGCCTACAACATCCCGATCGTCACGTTCGAGGACGTGCCGGGCTTCCTGCCGGGGACCCAGCAGGAACACGAGGGCATCATCCTGCACGGCGCGAAGCTCCTCTACGCGTACTGCGAGGCGACGGTGCCCAAGCTCACCGTCATCACGCGCAAGGCCTACGGCGGCGCCTACGACGTCATGGGCAGCAAGCACATCCGCGCAGACCTCAACCTGGCCTGGCCGGGCTCGGCGATCGCCGTCATGGGCGCGGCCGGCGCCGCGCGCATCATCCACCGGCGCGAGATCGCCGAGGCGGACGACCCGGCCGCGAAGGAGGCCGAGAAGACCGCGGAGTACGAGGAGACGTTCAACAACCCCTACCGCGCCGCCGCGCGCGGGTTCGTGGACGACGTCATCGAGGCGCGCACGACGCGTCCGCAGCTCATCCGCGCGCTCGAGCTCCTGCGCACGAAGCAGGAGACCCGTCCGACGCGCAAGCACGGCAACATTCCGCTCTGAGCTCCCGAGCGATGACGAAGAAGACCGAACTGAAGCGCATCCTCGTCGCGAACCGCGGCGAGATCGCGCTGCGCATCGGACGCACGGCGCGCGAGATGGGCATGGAGTGGGTCGCGGTCCACTCCGACCCCGACCGCGCGAGCCTGCACACGCGCTTCGCCGACATCGCGGTGTCGCTCGGCGGTGCGACGCCGGCCGAGAGCTACCTCGACGCGGGCAAGATCATCGCCGCGGCGAAGGCGTCCGGCGCCCAGGCGATCCACCCCGGCTACGGCTTCCTCGCGGAGAACGCGAAGTTCGCCGAGGCCGTGGTCGAGGCTGGCCTGATCTGGATCGGGCCGCCGCCGAAGGCGATCGTCGACATGGGCGACAAGATCACGAGTCGCCAGATCATGGGCGCGGCCGGCGTGCCGATCGTGCCCGGCATGGCCGAGCCGCTCGCCGACGCCGCGGCCGCGGTCGCCGCATCGAAGGACGTGGGCTACCCGATCTGCATGAAGGCGTCGGCCGGCGGCGGCGGCAAGGGCATCCGCGTCGTGCGCGAGCCGAGCGAGCTCGAGCCCGCGTTCAAGCAGGCCTCGGCCGAGGCGCAGGCCGCGTTCGGCGACGGGCGCATGTACCTCGAACGCTACGTGGACGAGCCGCGCCACATCGAGATCCAGGTGCTGTTCGACCAGCACGGCAACGGCGTGCACCTGGGCGAGCGCGAGTGCTCGATCCAACGCCGCCACCAGAAGTTGCTCGAGGAAGCGCCGTCGCCGACGATCGATCGGGCGACTCGCGACGCGATGGGCGAGGCCGCGCTGCAGGCCGCGCGCGCGGTCGGCTACGTCGGCGCGGGCACGGTGGAGTTCCTCTACAGCAAGGGCGAGTTCTTCTTCCTCGAGATGAACACGCGCCTGCAGGTCGAGCACCCGATCACGGAGATGGTCACGGGCATCGACCTGGTGCGCGAGCAGCTGCGGATCGCTGCGGGTGAGGAGCTGGGCTACGACCAGAGCGCGATCGCGATGAACGGACACGCGATCGAGGTGCGCATCAACGCCGAGGACCCGAAGAACAAGTTCCTGCCGTCGACCGGCACGGTGCAGAACCTGCGCCTGCCCGGTGGCCCGTGGGTGCGGCTCGACTCCGCGCTCTACAACGGCCTCGAGGTCGGGCTCAACTACGACCCGATGTTGGCGAAGCTGATCGTCTGGGGCGCGGATCGCGAGCAGGCGATGGAGCGCATGCGCCGCGCGCTCGCCGAGCTCAACGTCGGCGGCGTGTCGACCGGCGCGCCGGCCGCGCTGCGCGTGCTCCAGGAGGAGCGCTTCCGCGCCGGCGACTACGACACGCACTTCCTCGAGTCGCTCGACCTGACCGAGGACTTCCTCGGCATGGCTGACGTGGCCGCGATCGCGGCGGCGATCTACCGCCACCACAAGTCGCGCCGGCGCGCGCTGCAGCCGTCGGCCGGTCGGCGCGACGGTTGGCTCGCGCGCGGGCGCCGGCAGCGCACCGACTACCCGCTCCCGCCGAGCATCGGAGGCCAGGCATGAAGTACTTCGTCGACGTCGACGGGACCGAGCACGAGGTCGAGGTCTTCGAGCGCTTCGGCGCGCTCGAGGTGCGCCTCGACGGTGAGCCGGTCGACTTCCACTACCACGAGGTCAACCAGCACGGGCAGATATCCCTCACGGTGGGGGACCGCAGCTACGGCATCTCGATCGAGGGCGGCACTTCGAAGGTCGCCGTGACCCTCGCGGGCCAGCGCTACGGCGTGGCGATCGAGGACGAGCGCGAACGCGCGGCCGGCCTCGCCGCCAAGGCCCGCAGCGGCGGCGGTGGCCCGGTGAAGAGCGTCATGCCGGGCGTCGTGGTCGAGCTGCTCGTCGCCGAGGGCGACGCGGTGACCGCCGGACAGCCGCTCCTCATCCTCGAGGCGATGAAGATGCAGAACGAGATCGAGGCCCCGTCCGACGGCACGGTCGCCGGCATCCACGTGGAAGCCGGTCAGGCCGTGGGCGCGGGCGAGAAGCTCGTGACGCTGAAGGGCGAGGACTGACCGCCGGACAGTCGTACGGCGTCAGACGCTCGTCCGTCGATCGACCGACCGAACGTGCCCGACGAGAAAGGGGCCGTCGCGACGCGACGGCCCCTTTCTCGTCGGGTGCTCCGCACTCTCGTCGGGCACTGTCCGTCGGTCGATCGACGGACGTGCGCCTGACTCCGTACGTGCGTACGACTACGACTCGATCTCGCGGCCCAGCATCGTCTGCAGCAGGCGGCGCTGCTGCAGCAGCTGGATCTCGATCTGCGCGTTCGCGTCGCCGAGCGCGTTGATCGCGTCCTCGACCAGCGTCAGGGCCTCCGACGGCCCGCGCAGCTTCAGCTGGATCTCCGAGGCCTTCAGGCGCGACAGGGAGAGCTGGATCGGATCGCCCTGGGCGAGCACGATCGACTCGGCGATCGCGTTCGCGGCGCCCTCGTAGTTCTTCAGCCGGAACTGGATGTCCGCGCAGTGGCGCAGGGCCTCGGCGGTCGGCTCGGAGCCGATCTCGATCAGGCGCTCCTCGAGCACGGCCAGCGCCTCGCGCACGTTGTCGGCGAGCCCTTGGGCCTCGGGGTAGCGGGCGGTCAGGTCGGCGAGCGTGGTGCGCGCCTCCTCGTAGATGCCCGTCTCGATCTCGTGGTAGAGGCGCACGAGCAGCGGCCCGAAGCTCTCGGCCGAGCGATCCTGCTCGGTGCGCAGCACGCTCTCGAAACCCTCGGCGTCGCCGAGCGCCTTCAGCGCGCGCAGGTGCAACAGGCGCGTGTCCGCGTACAGACCCGTCGCGTACAGGTAGTCGGTTCCCGTGGGGCGGACCTCCGCCTCCTCGGCCCCGCGCAGCTGCTCGTAGAGGTCGTCGGCCGCGCGGCGCAGGTGCTGCTCGCACTGCGCGCCGAGCGGCGTCGCCCAGGCGTTCTGCGCTTCGGCGCGCCAGAACATGCACTCGCCCAGGCGCGCACGCATCGTCGGCGAGTCCGTCTCCATCACGACCGGGCGCAGCACGTTGGCGGCGGCCGTGTAGCGGCTGAGGTCGTACAGCAGGCTCGAGTACTTCTGCCAGGCGTAGCGCGTGAGCTCGTCGTTCGTGGCCCAGGTCGTGACGGCCTCGCGCAGCGTCTTCGCGGCCTGGTCCTTGCGCTCGATGGCGACGACCATCCGCTCGAAGCGGTCCGTGGCGGCGATCGGCTTCTCGGTCAGCAGCTCCGAACGCATGACGAGCGCGCGGAAGCGCTGCGACCCCGTCGGACCGAGCTCCTCCATCTCGTCGAGCAGCTGTTCGGCGCGCGCGAAGTCACCCTTCTCGAACGCCAGGTCGGCGGACTGGAACAGGAACTCCATCCGCTGGTTGTCGGTCGCGCCCTGACCGCCGTCGATGCGCGCCAGGTGCTCCTGGTAGAGCACCTCGGCCTCGCCGTTGCGGCCCTGCAGGCGCAGCGTGCGACCCAGGCGACGGACGATCGAGAAGACCGGCTCGATCTCGAGGCCCGCGCGGTACGCGGCCTCGGCCTCGTCGACGCGCTCGAGGCGCCGCAGCGTGTCGCCGCGGTACAGGTGCACGTACGGGCTCTCGTAGCCGGCGTCGAGCAGTCCGTCGAGGTACGCCAGGTGCCCTTCGGGATCGATGCCGCGGTCGACCTTCAGCGAGGTCAACTGCCACAGCAGCACGTCGGTGCGGTCGTCGCGGGCGAAACCGTCCCACTCGCTGCGCTCCCAGGTCTCGCCCTCGCGCTCGAGCTGGATGGCGAGCGCCTCCTCGAGCGGCTCGACGGCTTCGGCGTCCTCGCCGTCCATCATCAGCGCGCGCGCGAGCAGCGCGCGAGCCAGCGTGTGGTCGTTGCTCGCGCCCTCGTTCGTGGACTCGATGGCGCGGCGCAGCGCGACCTTCGCGGACGACGGGCTGTCGTCGCGCAGGAGCGTGCGGCCGTAGTTGAAGTGCGCGCGGCTGCTGTCCTCGGCGGTCGTGCGCGAGGTGATGCGCCACAGGTTGCGCTCGTCGCTGTAGGTGTCCGCGCGGCTCACGCTGAACCACACGAGCACGAGCGCGAGCACGCCCGCGACCGCCTGACCGGGAACCTGACCGAGGCGCCCGAGCAGCGGCGCGAGCGTCGCGGCCAGGATCACCGCGAGGATCGCGCTGGGGAAGAAGAGCAGGCGTTCGCTGAACAGGTCGCCGGCGGGCGCGACCAGGTGCGCCTGCGCGAGGAGCGCGACGAGCATCGCGAGCAGCAGCGCGGCGCGCGAGCGGCAGCGCTTGAACAGCACGACGACGAGCCCGAGCGCGCCGGCCCAGGCCGCGAGGCCGATGAGGTTCGCGACGGCGAACGGCGAGCCGCCGACCGCGATCTGCGGCGCGGAGTAGTCGGCGCTGAAGCCGATGGCCGTGCTCGCGAACGGGTTGATGCCGAACATCACCGGCAGGCCGCCGATCGCCAGGCGCAGGCCGTCGACGATGCGCGTGAGCGCGCCGGCCTCGATGAGCGGGTTCTCGACCTCGGCGCCCGGCAGGTAGCGCGGCATCAGCTGCCCCGTCATCGCCAGGTTCAGCCCGATCGCGACCGCCAGCGCGCCCGCGACGACGGCCAGGCCGCCGGCCTTGCTCGCGGCGAAGCGCACGCCGTCCATCAGGCTGCCCGCGCCCTTGCGACCGATGTCGGCGGCGAAGAACACGAGCGGGAACAGGAACGCGATCTCCATCGACAGCGCGGCGCACAGCGTCGCCACCGCGCAGCCGGCGAGCGCCGGGAGGTTCGACAGCGGGCGGTCACCCGCGCGCAGCCACGCGATCCAGGCCGCGAGGCCGAACGCCGTGGCCGTCAGCGTCGCCAGGCCGCCGACGTCGTACACGGTGTGCCCGTGCACCGGCAGCACCGCGAACAGCAGGCCGGCCAGGAACGCGGTCGGTCGACTCTTCGTGAGCGCGTACGCGAGCTCGAGCACGAGCAGCGCGCAGATGATCTTGCCGGCGACCATCAGGAACTTGAACGGCAGCCCGCTCGAGCCCGGGTCGTCGATGTTGTACGCGTACTTGAGGCCCGTCATCGGATCGACCTGACCGGTCGACGCGACCGTGGAGGTCAGGCCGAGCAGGAAGGTCGGGATGGGGCGGTACAGCTTGGTGCCCGGGCGCAGGTCGCCCCACCAGTCCGTCGTCAGCGCCTGCGGCAGCACGCTCGGGTCGTTCGGCGCGAGGCGCGTGACCGGGTGCTGGGTCACGAGCATCAGGCCGTCGCCGACCAGTTCGTTGCCGACCGACTCCACGTCCGACGAGCCGAACAGGAACGGCGTCAGGAGCGTCAGGAGCGCGGCGATCGCCACGAGGGCGCGTTGGAGGCCGCTCGGCGAACCGGCGCCGCCCGTCGAGGGGGCGGGCGCGGGCTGGTCGGCGGCGGGCGAGGTCGTATCGGTGGTCTGCGAAGCGCTCATCGGGGGGAGAGACGATTGGTTCGCGAATGGACGCGAGCCCCAGCCGGGGAGTTCCGGCGAAGGGCGGCTTGCTGCGGGCGCGGCGCGTCGGGCGACGATCCGGGCGCGGGAGGGGCGTGGGCGGTCGGTCGGGGCCGGTCGGTCGGACCGACTGGGACGGTCGATCGGCCCGGCGGGAGCGCGGGTGGGCCCGTGCGGCGCTCAGGAGCGCCGTTCGGCGCCCGAACCCTGCGCGGCCAGGTGGCGGGCGACCCGCTCCGCGACCCGATCGGCCGTGAAACCATACTCTTCGAGCAGGTCGGAGGCCGGAGCGGAGGCGCCGAAGCCGTCGATGCCGAGGGCGAGACCCCGGCTGCCGAGCCAGCGCTCCCAGCCGAAGGTGCTGGCGGCCTCGAGCGAGACCCGCGGCGCGTCGTCGGGGCCGAGCACCGCGCGGCGCAGCTCGGGGTCCTGGGCCGCGAACAGCTCGGTCGAGGGCATCGAGACCACGCGGACGCCGTGGCCGCGCGCTTCGAGCAGCGCCGCCGCCTCGAGCGCCAGGCTCACCTCCGAGCCTGTCGCGATCAGGGTCACGGCCGCGTCGCCGTCGGCTTCCTTCAGGACGTAGCCGCCCTGGTCGGTGCGCTCGGGGCCGAGCGGGCGATCGAGCGCGGGCACCTTCTGGCGCGTGAGCACGAGCGCCGTCGGCCCGTCGGTGCGCTGCATCGCGACGCGCCAGGACGCGGCGGTCTCGGCGGCGTCGGCCGGTCGCAGCACGACGAGGTTCGGCATCGCGCGTAGGCTCGCCAGGTGTTCGATCGGTTGGTGCGTCGGTCCGTCCTCGCCGAGTGCGATCGAGTCGTGCGTGAACACGTAGGTCACGGGCAGCTCGGCCATCGCGGCGAGTCGCATCGCCGGTCGCATGTAGTCGGCGAAGCAGAAGAACGTCGCCGTGAAGGTGCGGCACCCGCCGTGGTACGCGATGCCGTTCGCGATCGCGGCCATCGCGTGCTCGCGCACGCCGTAGTGGATCGTGCGCCCGGGGTGGCCTTCGCTCGCCGGCGCGCGGCCGTCGAAGCTGCCACCGCCGGTGATGTGCGTCTTGGTCGACGACGACAGGTCCGCGTCGCCGCCGAAGAACCAGGGCAGACGCTCGGCGAGCGCGTTGAGCACGTCGCCGCCCGACTCACGCGTCGCGCGGCTCGAGCCCGGCTCGCCGCTCGGCAGGTCCTCGTCCCAGCCGTCGGGCAAGAGCTCGGCCTGGGCCATGTGCCACTGCGCGGCGAGGTCGGGGTACTCGGCCGACCAGGCCTCGAATCGCGCGTTCCACTCCGCTTCGGCATGTTGGCCGCGTTCCACGCCCTTGCGCCAGTGCGCGACGACCTCGTCCGGCAGGTGGAAGGCTTCGTCCTCGGGTAGCCCGAGCGCGGCCTTCGTCGCGCGCACCTCGTCCGCGCCGAGCGGCGCACCGTGCGACGCGGCCTTGCCGCTCTTGTTCGGCGAACCGAAGCCGATCGTCGTGCGCACGCGCACGAGCGAAGGCTTGTTCGTCTCGGCGCGCGCGGCGGCGATGGCGGCGTCGATCGCTTCGAGGTCGGTGTCACCGTCGTCGACCTCGACCACGTGCCACCCGTGCGCTCGGTAGCGCGCGCACACGTCCTCGGTGAAGGTCATGTCGGTGGGCCCGTCGAGCGAGATGCGGTTGTCGTCCCACAGGTAGACGAGCTTGCCGAGCCCGAGGTGTCCGGCGAGCGCCGCCGCCTCCGCGCTCAAGCCCTCCATCAGGTCGCCGTCCGACACGAGCGCGTAGGTGGTGTGGTCGACGACGCTCGCCGCGCCGCGGTCGTAGCGCTGCGCGAGGTAGCGCTCGGCGATCGCCATGCCGACCGCGTTCGCGCTGCCCTGACCGAGCGGTCCGGTGATCGCCTCGACGCCGACCGTGTGCCCGAACTCCGGGTGCCCCGGCGTGCGGCTGTCCTTCTGCCGGAAGGCCTCGATCTCCGCCAGCGGCAGGTCGTAGCCCGACAGGTGCAGCAGCCCGTAGAGCAGCATCGACCCGTGCCCGGCCGACAGCACGAAGCGGTCGCGGTCCGGCCAGCCGGCGTTGGTCGGGTTGTGGACGAGGTGGCGCGTCCACAGCACGTAGGCCATCGGCGCCGCGCCGAGCGGCAGCCCCGGGTGCCCCGAGTTCGCGCGCTCGATCGCGTCGATCGCGAGCCCGCGCAGGGCGTTGATCGCGCGGCGGTCGAGGTCGGTGAAGGGGGCGACGGTCGCCGAGGGAGCGGGGGACGGGGCCATGGCGGGTGAGCTCGGGGGAGGGGGCGGTCCGGGAGGAGGAGGGCCCATGATCCGGGTGATCCACCGCGAAAGCGAGCACGGAGGCTCGCTCGCGCGCCTCGGGTGCGAGGCTTCGCAGTACGGTGCCACGCAGTACGGTGCCAGGCACGAAGCTGTCGTGATGCGCCTCGGCGCAGCGCGCCGAGGCGCATCACGACAGCTTCGTGCCTGGCACCGTACTGCGAAGACCCGGCCTCGCGGCGCTAGACTCGTTCAGACATGGATGCGCGTTTCATGGAGGGCCGCCCGGGGCTGATGTCCGGCGCGGCGGTGGTGCTCTCGCTCGTGGCGACGGCCGTCGGCGGTGGCTTCGCGCCGAGCGAGGTCACCGCGCCCGAGGTGACGGCTGCGCGCTCGGAGGCGAGCATCGCGAGCGACGCTGCGACCAACGCTGCGGCCGAAGCGCCGAACGCCGATCAGGACGACGACACCTTCACCACCGAGATCCGTCCGATCCTCGAGGGCTACTGCTTCGAGTGCCACGGGCCCGACGAGCAGGAAGCGGACCTGCGCTTCGACGAGCTCGACCCGGACATGGTCGAGGGCGTCGACGGGTTCATCTGGGAGTACGCGCTCGACCTGATCGGCGCGGGCGACATGCCGCCGCGTTCGGCGAAGCCGCTGCCCGACGACGAGCGGCGGAAGCTCACGGGTTGGATCCGCAGTGAGCTCGAACGCGCCGCGCGCGCGACGGCCGAACCGATCCGACCGGTGGTGCGGCGCCTCAACCGCGCGCAGTACACCGCGGCGTTGCAGGACCTGCTCGCGCTGCCGATCGACTTCGGCGCGCGGCTGCCCGCGGACGGCACGTCGCACATGGGCTTCTCGAACGACGGCGAGACGCTGCGCAGCTCGCCGCTGCACTTCGAGCTGTTCCAACAGATCGCGCGCGACGCGCTCGACGCGGCGATCGTGAGCGGCGAGAAGCCCGAGCCCACGCGCTACCGCGTGACCTACGGGCGCGGCGTCGGCCTGGACGCGGTCGGCGGTACGACCGGCGGCTACCAGTCCGTGCCGCTGTCGCCCGACCACTTCGTCGTCGAGGTGCTCGACGCGGAGGGCGAAGCGAAGGAGCCCGTGGACGCGGACGAGCGCGCCGCGCTCGACGCGGTGAAACGCCGCATCACGACCGGCTTCCGCGGCTCGTCGGCCGATCGCTTCCACGTGGTGGAGGAAGGCGTCGTGCTCTACGGCGCGCTGCCGCACAAGGAGGTGGCGCCCGGCGCGTGGCAGGGCCCGTCGCCGAACATGAAGCTCGAGATGCAGCGCGTGTTCCCGCGGCGCGGCGACTTCGTGCTGCGCGTCGAGGCCTCGCGCGGCTACCTGGTCGCCGAGCGCCGCGAGCTGCTCGTGCCGCTCGACGAACAGCGCACCGAGGTGGCGATCGCGCGGCGCGAGGGCGGCGACGAGCCGACCGACGCCGAGCGGCGCGCCATGGAACCGGCGGACTTCGGGCCGTGGTACCTGGCGGGTCCGATCCCTGCCGATTCGGGCGAAGAAGCGCGCGACACGGTCTACGCGAACCGTACCGACATCGACTTCGACGCGCCGCTGCTCGACGGCGAGACGAAGTGGCGCGAGGTGGGCCAGACCGACGGCGCGATCCAGACCTACCAGCTCGACATCGGCTCGGTGCTGCTCGCGCGCAGGATCGAGAGCCCGAGCCCGCGCACGGTCGACATCGCGATCGGCAGCGACGACGCGGTGTGGATCTGGCTCAACGGCGAGGAGGTGCTCGGCGCCGACGTGCGCCGCGGCGTCGGCCGCGACCAGAACTTCCTGTCGCTCGACCTGGTCGCCGGCACGAACGAGCTGGTGATGAAGGTCGTCAACTACGGCGGCGGCTTCGGCTCGTTCCATCGCATCGTGCACGCGGGCGTGGTCGCGGGACCGACGCCGGTCGAGGTGGTCGCGGCGCGCGAGGCGCGCGTGATCGCCGCGAGCCGCGCGACGACGCTCGAGAACGTGCGCTTCGAGGACGGCGTGCTCCTGCCGCAGGACGTTCCCGCCGACAGCACGGCCGCGTTCATGGTCGAGGTGCCCGCCGGCTACTGGCAGTTCGACGTGGTGCACCCGACCTACACGCCCGACGCGATGCGTTCGGTGCGTCTCGAGGTGGGGGATCTCAAGCTCGACCTGCGTCCGACGCCGACCGACGACGACCTCGCGCGGGGCTGGTCGGTGACGCCGATCGGCGCGGGTTACCTGACCGGCGGCGCGCGCACGATCTCGGTCGGCGGCCCGTTCTTCACGGGCTTCAGTCACCTCGTGCTGACGCCGCTCGGCAAGGGCCATTCGCTCGTCCAGCGCCTCGAAGCGGCGGACGAACAGCCCGTGTTCGAGGAGGCGCCGGCCCTGCGCGCGTTCATCGGCACGCGCACGGACGACGGCATGGACTACGCCGAGTTCGGCGGTCACCGCGCGGTGGACGCGCCGCTCGAGTCCCCGCGCGTCTACGAGTTCCACGGTCGCCTCGAGAACCTGCCGATCCCCGAGGAGGCGACGGCGGCGGACGACGAGCTGTCCGGCATCTGCGTCGTCGGCGTGTGGAACGACCACCTGGTGAAGTCGCGGCGCGAGAGCGGACCGCCGCTGCTCGTCCACGCCATCGAGTTCGAGGCGCCGTACCACCCGGTCTGGCCGCCGCGCTCGCACACCCGTATCTTCCACCCGTCGGCGAACGCGAGCGACGAAGCGGTCTACGCGCGCGAGATCCTCGTGCGCTTCCTGCCGCGCGCGTTCCGGCGCGAGGTGACGGACGACGAGGTCGAGCGCTACCACGCCTTCTGGTCGGCGATCCGCGAGGACTGCGACTCGTTCGAGCACAGCGTGAAGGAGACCCTCGTCGCCGTCCTGTGCTCGCCGCACTTCCTGCTCATGGCCGAGCCCGAGGACGCGCGCGACGACGAGGGCCGCATCGAGGAGTTGGTCCTCGCGAACCGCCTCGCGTTCTTCCTGTGGAACGCGCCGCCCGACGCACGCCTCGTGCAGTTGGCGGAGCGGGGGCAGCTGCGCGCCAACCTCGCCGCCGAGGTGGACCGCATGCTCGCGCTGTCGAAGAGCGACGCGTTCGTGCGCACTTTCACGCGCGAGTGGTTGCGCATGGACCGGCTCGAGGGGATGACGATCAACCCGAACCGCTTCCCCGACTTCACGCGCTTCGTGAAGCGGGACATGGCGGAGGAGTGCTACCGCTTCGTCGGCTTCGTGCTTCGCGAGGGTCTGCCGCTCGAGACGCTGATCGATTCGGACTTCGCGCTGCTCAACCAGAACCTGGCCGAGTTCTACGGCGTGCCGGGCGTCGAGGGCGGCGCGTTCCGTCCCGTCCCGCTCGCGCCGGGCGCCGGCCGCGGCGGAATCATTACCCAGGGCGCGTTCCTGGTCGGCCACAGCGACGGCAACGAGCCGCACCCGATCAAGCGCGCGGTGTGGGTGAAGGAGAAGCTGCTCGGTCAACCGCCGCTGCCGCCGCCGCCGAACGTGCCGGCGCTCGACGCGAGCGCGCCCGCCACCGACGGGCTCACGCTCAAGCAGCGCATCGAGATGCACCGCGACGATCCGTCCTGCTACGACTGCCACGCGGGGCTCGATCCCTACGGCGTCGTGCTCGAGGACTACGACGCGGTGGGCCGCTACGCGCCCGAGCGCATGGGCCAGGCCGTGGACGCGTCGGCCGAGCTGCCCGACGGCACCGCGGTCGAAGGCGCGGCGGGGCTGAAGCAGTACCTCCTCGGACCGGGCCGCGCGGCCTTCGAAGCCTCGGTGATCGAGCACCTGTTCGCCTACGCGCTCGGCCGCGAGACCAACTTCGTGGACGAGCCCGAGCTGCGCTCCATCGCCGAGCGCGTCCGCGCCGAAGGTTCCACCCTGCGCGCCGTGATCCACGCTATCGTCGACTCGCCGTCCTTCCGCGACCGCTGACCCCGCCGCACGCCCGATGAAGCTCGTCCGATCGAACAAGAAGAGCTGGCACCTGGACCGCCGCAGCTTCCTGCGCGGCGTCGGCGTCGCGTGCCTGTTGCCGTACCTCGAGGCGATGGGCGGGCCCAAGGCGCCGGCGAGGGCCGCGCCGAAGCGCGCCTGCTTCGTCTACTTCCCCAACGGTTGCAGCCTGCCGGAGGAGAGCGACGCCGCGTACAAGCACTGGCGCTGGTTCCCCGAAGGGGAGGGCACCGACTACCGCTTCACGCGCGTGCTGGAGTCGCTCGCGCCGTTCCGCGCGGACGTCTCGGTCTACGGCGGACTGAGTCACCCCAAGTCGCGCGAGCTGCTCGGCCATCTCGCCGGCGACACGTGGCTGACCGGCGGCGACCTGCGCGGCGGCCAGTACCTCAACAGCGTGTCGCTCGACCAGGTGATCGCGCAGCACACCAAGGCCGAGACGCGCGTGCCGTCGTTCACCTTCTCGAGCGACGGCGGCGTCGGCTACAAGTCGCGCATCTCGACCCTGTCGTTCGACGGGCAGGGCCGACCGATCCCGGCCGAGAACGACCAGCGCGCGATCTTCGAGCGCTACTTCGCGCCGGACGGCGGCGCCACGACCGACGAGCGCCGCGAGCAGCTCGCGCGCGGCAAGAAGCTCGTCGACCTCGTCCTCGAGGAGAGTCGCGCGCTCGAGCAGCGCCTGGGTGCGCACGACAGCGCGAAGATGGACGAGTACCTCACCTCGCTGTCCGAGGTGGAGGAGCAGGTGCGCCGCAACGAGAAGTGGCTCGACACGCCGCTGCCCGACTTCGACGCGAGCCACATCGACCTGGCCGTCGACGCGAAGATCGACCCGACCGCGTACATCCGCACGATGTACGACCTGATGGTGCTCGGCTTCCAGCTCGACATGACGCGCGTGCAGAGCTACCAGCTCGCGCGCGAGGACGGCCTCGGCATCGGCGACGTGTGGCCCCGTCTGGCGACCGGCGCCGACCGCGGGCACCACACGATCAGCCACGACACGCACGACGGCCACTGGGACCAGTGGGGTCCGCTCGATCGTTGGTACGCGGAGCAGTTCGCGTACTTCGTCGAGCGCATGAAGGCCACGCGCGACGAGCACGGCTCCTTGCTCGATCGCACGCTGATCCTGTACGGCAGCGCCTGTTCCACGACGCACAACGCGCGCAACTACCCGACGCTGATCGCCGGCGGTCGCGCCCTGGGCGTGCGCCTCGGTCAGTACCGCCGCTACAGCCGCCGCGCGCTGCTCGAGGCCCAGAACGACGCGCTCACCGGCGCGCCGATCGCCGCCCCGCAGCGCCACGTGGGCGAGGACGACCTGCCGATCGGCAACCTCTACCTGTCGATGCTGCGCACGCTGGGCGTCGAGGCCGAGTCCTTCGCCGACAGCGAGGGCGAGCTCGAGGGCTTCCGCGCCTGACCGTCAGCGCAACAGCTCGACCAGGTCGACCTCGCACGCGAAGCGCTCGGCGCGCTGCTCGTCCTTCAGGACGACGAGGCCGTGCAGGGTCGCGAGGCGCTCGGTGAGTTCCTTCGCGCCGCGCGAGCGGGCCCAGGTCCACAGGCCGCCGCGGAAGGGCGGGAAGCCGGTGCCGTAGACGGTCGCGAGATCGATCTCGGCGCCGCTCGCGACGACGCCCTCGGCGAGGCAGCGCGCGGCCTCGGTGACCATCGGCAGGAGCAGGCGATCGAGGATCTCCTGCTTGTCGCCCGACAGCTCGGGTCCGGCGCCGGCGGCGCGTTCGCCGAGGCGCGGATTGACGCGCTTCTTGCCGTCCTCGGTCAGCCAGATGCCGCGGCCGCTCTTGCCGCCGAGCTCGCCGGCCTGCACGAAGCGATCGAGGCGACCGGGGCGCGCGACGCGGGCGCCGAACGCACCGTGCAGCGATTCGGCCGAGTGCGCGGCGACGTCGAGCCCGACCGTGTCGAGCAGTTCGAGCGGACCCATCGGCAGACCGAAAGCGCGCGCGAGCGCGTCGAGACCGCGCGGGCTCGCACCTTCGTCCACGAGCGCGAGCGCCTCGTCGAGGTACGGCGCCAGGAGACGGTTCACGAGGAAACCGGGACGGTCGGCCACGAGGACCGGCGTCTTCTTCAGCTTCAGCGCGAGCGCGCAGGTGCGCGCCACCGTCTCGTCGCTCGTCGACTCGGTGCGGATCACCTCGACGAGCGGCATCTTGTCGACCGGGTTGAAGAAGTGCAGGCCGACGACGCGCTCGGGATGGGCGAGATCCTTCGCCATGTCGCCGACGGGCAGCGTCGAGGTGTTCGTGGCGAGGATGCAATCGTCCGCGACCACGGTCTCGAGGTCGGCCAGGACCTTGCGCTTGAGCTCGAGGTTCTCCGGCACCGCCTCGACGACGCACTCGGCGCGGCCCAGGCCGTTCGTGCCGATCCCCGCCTCGAAGCGGTCGATCGCGCCGCGCTTCTCGGGCTCGGGGACGCGGCTCTTCTTCACCAGCGCGCGGTGCATGGACACGGCGCGATCGAGCACGTCGGCCTGCATGTCGACCACGCGCGACTCGAGACCGGACCGCGCCGCCTGCGATGCGATGCCCGCGCCCATGACGCCGGCTCCGACCACGCCGACGCGCTGCGGCGTCGCGACCTTCTCACCGTCGATGCGGCCCAGTCGCTTGGCGGCCTCACCGGCGCGGAAGATGCCGACGAGCGCGTTGCTGACCGGTGAACCCAACAGGTCGACCGCGACGCGCAGTTCCTTCTCGAGGCCCGCGGACAACTCGGTGTTCGGCGCGTCGAGCACGAGGTCGACCGCCGCGAGCGGCGCCGGGTAGTGCCCGCCCGTCTTCTCCTCGATCGCGTCGACGACCTTCGTGCGCACGAAGCCGGCCACGATCGGGTTCCGGTCGACGAACAGCTTCTTCCAACCCGAGCGGCGCTTCCTCGGCCGCTCGAGGCCGAGCGAGAAGCGTTCGGCGATGCGCATCAGGTCGCCGGGCCAGGCGAGTCGATCGACGAGGCCGAGCTTCAGGGCGGCGCGATCGCGGTAGAGCCGACCGCTCGTGACCGCTTCGACCGCGGTGACGATGCCGGCGCGTCGCGGCAGTCGCTGCGATCCGCCCCAGCCGGGCACGATGCCGAGCTTCACCTCGGGCAGGCCGATGCGCGTCTTCGGGTCGCGCGCGAGCACGATCGAGTCGCACGCGAGCGAGACCTCGAACGCACCGCCGGGCACCGGGCCGCCGACCGCGGCCACGGTGCGCACCGGTCCACCGCTGCGCCGACCGAGTCGGTACAAGCGTCCGAAGACCTCCTGTCCGAGGCGCACGACGAGTTCGGCCTCGGACGCGTCGCTCACGCTCGCGAGCGCTTCGACGTCGGCGCCGTAGCAGAACTCGAGCGGCGAACGCCCGCACAGGATCAGGCCCTCGAGCCGCGGCAGCTCCTCGACCTCGGCGAGCCGATCGTCGAGGTCGCGCAACAAGGGGCCGTCGAAGACGACGTTGTCCTTTCCGGGCGGGTCGAGCGTGAGGCGCGCGATCTGGCCGTGCTCGAGCACCTCCAGTCGCACGCACGATTCGGCCCCGCTCACGACGCGCGCTCCAGGATCACCGCGCCGCCCTGACCGCCGCCGATGCACAGCGTCGCCAGTCCCACGCCGCCGCCCTTCTTCTTCAGCTCGAGCGCCGTCGTCAGGAGCAGGCGCGCGCCGGTCGCGCCGACCGGGTGGCCGATCGCGATCGCGCCGCCGTTCGGGTTGAGGCGTTCGGGGTCGACCTCGCCGAGCGCGCGGTCGCGGCCCAGGTGTTCCTGCGCGTAGGCGTCGCTCGCGAAGGCGCGCTCGCAGGCGATGACCTGCGCGGCGAAGGCTTCGTTGAGCTCGATCGTGTCCATGTCGGACAGCTCCATGCCGCACCGCGCGAGCACCTTCGCGGTCGCGTGCACCGGACCGATGCCCATGCGCGCGGGGTCGCAGCCCGACCAGGCGAAGTCCTTGATCGTCGCGAGCGGCTCGAGGCCGAGCGCGCGCGCCTTCTCGCGGGTCGTGACGAGCAGCGCGGTCGCGCCGTCGGTGATCGGACAGGCGTTGCCGACCGTGACCACGCCGTCGGGCTTCTCGAAGTACGGCCGCAGCTTCGCCAGCGCCTCGCGGCTCTGGTCGGCGCGGATGCCGTCGTCGCTCCTGAGGCTCGGCCCGTCGCTGCCCAGCGGCAGGTGCGGCGCGATCTCGTCCTCGTAGCGTCCGGCGTCGCGCGCCGCGGCGGCGCGCATGTGGCTCTTCAGCGCGTAGGCGTCGCAGTCCTCGCGCGTGATGCCGAAGTCGCGCGCGAGTAGTTCGGCGGTCGAGCCCATGATCATCCCGCTCACCGGGTCGGTCAGGCCCTCGGTGATCGCGATGCGCGGCGCGAACATCGACGGACGCACCGACGCGAACACCGCGAGGCGTTGGCCGAGCGTCTTCGCGCGCGCCAGCCGCGAGAAGAACTTCACGGCCTTGTGGTTGTAGACGAGCGGGTACGCGCTCATCACCTCGACGCCCATGGCGAGCACACACTCGCTGCGGCCGCTCGCGATCTGCTGCCACGCGCTCGTGACCGCCTGCATCCCGCTCGCGCAGTTGCGGCCGACCGTGAACGCCGGCGTCGAGCGCGGCAGGCCGGCGCGCAGCCCGATGACGCGCGCGGGGTTGGCCTGGTCGTGTGGCGGACCGGCGCACCCGGCGATCAGCTCGTCGATCTCGCTCGGGTCGAGCGCGGTGCGGGCGATCAGCTCGCGCACCAGCGCGGCGCCCAGGTGCCCCACGTCCTCGCGGGAGAAGGCGCCGCCGGCCTTGGCCTGGGGCAGTCGCAGGCCGGCGGCCAGGACGACGTCGGTCGTGCTCGGTCGGGTCACCGTGGTCCTCGGATCGGAAGGGTTCGCAGCGGGGGAGAGCTGGGGAGAGGGAGCGGACGCCACGAGGCTACGCGCGTCGGCGACGGGCTCCGGGAGCGGCGGCGGGCCGGGGCGGACCCGTGCTCCCAGAATCGGATCGGTCGGAGCGCACTCGCCCGTGGAGGTCCGGTCCGTAGCGGTGGGCGCGCGCGGCCAACAGGGGGAATCGCAGGGATCCGGGCGCGCCCGGGCTCGAGTCCGCGGCGGTGCGCGCCGATCGAGAGCCTGGAGTTCGCTCTCGAACGCGGCCGGCGCTCTTCTCCGCCCGCCCGGTCGAGTCGCGAACCGCCGCCGAGCCAACCCAGCATGGAATCGAGCCCCTTCTTCCAGTCGAGTCGCGAGCGTCTCGATCCCGAATCGGTCGACGGCCCGGTCGAAGCCGGTGCGGACGCCCCTGGCGATGCCAGCATCGACGCGCCGACGAAGGACGCGCCCTCGACGGGAGCGCCGCGCAGCCGTCCCGACGGTGCCGCCGACGCGGAACGACCGACGCTCGCCGCTCCGGCCGCGTCGGTGCGCGGCGAGTCCGAGCCGGGTCGTCCGCGCGTCGTCCTCGTGCTGGGCGGCGGCGGCATGCGCGGCATGGCGCACATCGGCGTGCTCAAGGCGCTGCGCACGCTCGGCATCCACTACGACGCGGTGGTCGGCACCTCGATCGGTTCGCTCATCGGCGCGATGGCCGCGGGCGGCTACTCGATCGAGCGGATGGAAGAGATCATCACGGGCATCGAGAAGCAGCACTACTTCAAGCTCAACTTCAGCAAGTTCCTCCTGAAGGGCACGCGCACGCCGAGCATGTATAGCGGGAGGACCTTCCGCGAACGCCTCGAACAGATCCTGCCCGCGTGCGGCTTCGGCGACTTCGACGTGCCGTTCTTCTGCAACGCGGTGCGGCTCGAGACGGGCGGCAGCGTGTTCTGGGGGAGCCCGGGGTTCGGCGACATCAGCGTCGTCGACGCGGTCTACAGCTCCTGCGCGCTGCCCGCGATCTTCGAGCCCTACCACGACGGTTCGTACCACTACATGGACGGCGGTCTCGTGGACTCTCTGCCGCTGCGCTTCGCCAAGACGCTGCGCCCGGACGTGATCATCGCCGTCGACCTCACGGTCAAGCAAACGATGAAGATGCCCAACTACAAGAGCCGTTGGGTGTCGACGATGATGCGTTCGTTCGAGATCGTCGAGGACGCGGTGCTCGAGAACGCGCTGCACATGCACGTCGACTACAACGTCGCGCTCGTGCAGCCCAAGGTCGGTCACCTGTCGCGCTTCGACTTCGACGACGTGCCGCACATCGTCGAGCTCGGCGAGCGCGCGACGCTGGAGGTGCTCACGAGTCACGCCGCGACGCGCGAGCTCGTGCGCGCGACGGACGCGTCGACCGGCGAAGCGGTCGAAGGGCTCTCGTGTCCGGCGCACCCGCGCGACTACGTGCGCGTGCGCATCGATCGCGACGCCTGCGTCGGCTGCGGCCTGTGCGAGATGGTCTGCGAGACCGACGCGTTCTGGGCCGGCATCGGCCGCGCGGGGGAGGAGGGCGATCCGAAGGCGACCGTGCGCAAGCTCTCGAACTACGAGTGCACGCGCGACCACGCCTGCGCGCGCAATTGCCCGACCGGCGCGGTCAGGCTCGGGAACCTGTAGCCGCACGCGGGAACGGCCCGCACCACAGCGGCCGCCGACGGGCGCTCGCTAGCATGCGCGCCATGGTCGCGCTCCGAACCGCCGCCGCGCTCACGCCCCTGACGGTCACCGCTCTCGCGCTGGCCGGTCTCGTGTTCACCGGTCTCGTTCTCACCGGCTGCGCCGCGCCGCCGACGGACCTCGGCTCGAGCGGCGCCGCGCCGTCGTCGACCGGACCCGGTGCGAGCGACGAGGCCATGCCGCCCGAGGAGGGCGGTCAGCCGACGGCGGGCGACCTGGCGTGGCTCGTCGGCGCGTGGCGTCAGGACGAGGTCGGCGCCGTCACGAACTGGGAGGTCTGGCGGCGCACCGACGCCGGGCTCGTCGCCGAGGCCTGGCAGGCCAGTCGCGGCATCACGCGGCAGACCGAGCGGCTCGAGCTCGAACTCACGCTCGACGGCTGGGTGCTGACGCCCGTGTTCTTCGACGAATTCGAGCGCGAGGAGCGCAGCGACCCGTTCCCGCTCGCCGCCTGGGGCCGCGGCTGGGTGCGCTTCGAGAATCCCGAGCACCGCACGCCCCACACGATCGCGTACCGCCGCACGAACGCGGGCCTCGAGGCCTGGCTCGTCAGCGCGAGCGACGCCGGCGCGCCGAAGCGCACGGTGTTCCGCTTCGTGCCGATGGAGGACTGAGCGCGGCGTGATGTGGCTCGGGCTCTTCGCAGTACGGTGCCAGGCACGTTCCTGCAGCTGGGGCCGCCCGCGCGACGCGCGGGCGGCCCCAGCTGCAGGAACGTGCCTGGCACCGTACTGCGGGCACCGTACTGCGAAGACTCACCCGTGACAGGTCCAAAGCGCTGAGCTCAGGACGCGCTCGCTCCATTCCTGGAGTTCCTCGTCGTGCAGGAGTGAGCGTCGATAGGTGTCGAACCGGTATCGCGCTCGTCCGACGGTAAGCCCGGTTCGCTCGGCAATTGCTTGCCAGGACTCGGCGCAGATCGTTCGCAGGAGCCAGACCAGGACGGTCGGCTCCAAGTCGTTGCGGCGATCGCTCGGTTCCGTTGGGCGGAGCCGACCCGGTCGCGTCATCTCCTCGAGCGCTGCGACGACGGACTGCGGACTGCAGAGCCGTTCTCCAGAGGGCAGCCCGTCGGCAAGTTGTGCTTTGCGACACATCCAGGCACGGACGCGATCCGGGGCTGCACCCACGAGATCGTCGAGAACCCTCAGGCTGGCGGCATCGTACCGCTGTCGGTCGACGAAATCGGCGATCGCAGCATCCCGCTTCGGGCCCCGTGGTCCGAAGACCTGCACGTAGGCCTTCGGCGAGTAGCGTCGTGCGTTCGTCTCGTCGCGACAGATCGACTCGATCCACGAGCGTTCGAGCCACGGAGGTCCTTCGAGTCTCGCGTAGGACTTGGCGCTACACAGTTCGTATTCCCAAGCATGCTGGGCGAGTCGGGCGGCGACGGCATTGGCGTCGATGTAGCGGACGACGGTCCGGCGATAGCGAAGGCCGTGCACGCGACGAGCGAAGTAGCGTCCCCGGACGAGTGGTCCGTCGCGTCGCGATCGGCGATTGAAGCGTCGCGAGTAGCTGGTCTGGACCGACTGCATCACCTTCGAGAGCTCTCCACCCGTATTGCGGACGAGCAAGTGGTAGTGCGTGGTCAGTAGCGAGTACGCGTGGACCTCGATCTGCCCGGCGCGAACGCAGCGCGCCAGCTTCGCGAGGAAGTACCGCGCATCGCTCCTCGACTCGAAGAGTGTTCGTCGAGCAATGCCTCGGTTCACCACGTGGTACCAAGCGCCGCTCTGGTCGTCCCGTATTCGTCGCCCCATCGTTGGGCAGACGCCGTTCGGTGTGATCCGTCACCGATTCCGAAGGAGAAGTTGTGCGGGGTCTTCGCAGTACGGTGCCAGGCACGGTCTTGCAGCTGGGGCCGCCCGCGCGTCGCGCGGGCGGCCCCAGCTGCAAGACCGTGCCTGGCACCGTACTGCGAAGAGTGAGCTCGCTCACTCCGCCGCCCGGCGCCGCAGCGGGCCGCGGTAGCGTTCGAGGCGCTCCACGTCGGCGTCGCTGAAGCCGCGGCGCTCGCGGGGTTCGTCGCCGATCGGGTCGCCGTCCACGCTGGGGCGGCGCGCGCTGCCCGGGCTGGGGTCGGTGTCGGACTCGGGCTCGTGGAACGCGGCCGCGTCGCCGGCCTCGGCCTCGCGCGGGCCGGCGTCGGGTCGCGCTGCGTGACCGAACGGCCCGGCCGCGCCACCGAACGGGCCGGCCGCACCGCCGAACGGATTCGCGCCGTTCGCGCCGCCGAACGCGCGCGCGAACGACCCGCCGCCGCCCGCGCCGAACGGACTGCCGGTGTGCTTGATGCGCGTGGTCAGAAGCTCCTTCGTGCCCGCGAACCACACGAAGCCGGCCACGAGCAGCGACAGGAGGAAGCCGGGCACCCCGTACAGCCAAGTGCCCGCGATCACCATGCCGAGCGCGACCCAGCGACCGACGCGCACCGCCGTCTCGGTCGCGCCCAAGAAACCCGCGCGCTTCGACAGCAGCGCGCGCAGCACGCGCCCGCCGTCCATCGGAAAGGCGGGCAGCAGGTTGAGCACGCCGAGCAGCACGTTGAGCCCGATGAAGTTCGCGACGATCGACGCGCCGACCGGTCCGAGCGCGGGCGCGGCGAACAGGAGCGGGGTCGCGGCGGCGGCCAGCATCAGGTTCACGACCGGACCGGCGAGCGCGATCGACGCCTCGGTGCGCGCGTCCTCGGGGATGTCGCTCATGCGCGCCATGCCGCCCAGGTGCCACAGCTTGATGTCGAGCACGCGCACGCCGAACCGCTGCGCGACCAGCGCGTGGCCGAGTTCGTGCAGCACGAGCGCCGCGAGCAGCAGCGCGAGCAGCAGCACCTGCGCCGGACCGTGCGTCGGGTCGCCGAGCATCGCGACGAGCGCCAGCACGAGCGCCAGGTAGCCGAAGGTCGCGCTCACCTTGATCGGGATCCCGAACAGGCGTCCGAGGGTGTAGGTGCCGGGTTCGGGGCTCATGGCGCGACGGTCCGCGTCCATGGCCGCGCGGTACCCGAAGGCGCGCGCGGCGGACGCGTGGCTGGCATTGTCGGACATCGGGGGCGGGGGTCCAGGGTCGGGGCGGGCTTCGTCGGCGCGCCGGGCGGAGCGCGGTCGTTGGGGAAGCGGTGATCGAGGTTGCGGGGCCGCGCGCGTCCGAGGGAGCAGGGGGCGCGGGGCGTCGCGGCCCCGGTGGGGCGCGGTCGATGGTGTCGCGGCGGAAAGGGGCAGCGGTCCAACGGGCCGCCCTCCGACGGGCCGCCGTCCGGCGGACCGCGGTCGAGCGGACCGCGCTCGAGCACCCCGCGACCGAGCGAGCCCCGCTCGAGGGGCGCGGCGCGCGCGTCCGCCCGTACGCTGGCGCCCTCGCCATGCTTCGATCGAGTTCGGATGGTTCGGCGCCGCGCCTGGTGCGCGTGCACCTGGTGGGCGCGCGCGCCGAGCTCGAGCCGCTCGCCGCGGACGCCCTCGCCGAGCCCTGGTCGCGCGCCGCGTCGTTCGGCGGCAGCGCGCTGGCCGCGGCGCTCGTCGGCGCCGAGCTCGAGCGCGACCGCACCGTGCGCCCGCTCGTCCTCGCCGTCGGGGACGCGGTGCGGCGCGGCCTGCCCACGGCCGCGCGCGCGGTCGTCGCGGGCGTCGCGCCGTTGACCGGGCGCTACGGCGAGGGGCAGGTGGGCGGCGAACTCGGGCCCCGGCTCGCCGCGCTCCTCGACGGACTGCTCGTCACCGGCGGTCTGGTGCGTGACGGCGTCCCGCGCGCATTGGTGGTCGGCAGCGCGACCGAGGACGATCACACCGTGACGGCGCGCGTCGTCGAGCTCGACGCGGAGGACGGTCGGTCCCCGGCCGCGCGCATCGCCGCCTGCGCCGCGCGCTGCGGGCCGGGTGCGACGCTGGCCTGCGGCCCGGCGGGGGAGCGCGGCGTGGACTTCGCCTCGCTCGCGTCCGGTTCGCCGCCGTCCTTCGTGGGACGCGGCGGGCTCGGGCGCGTGCTCGGCGACCTGGGCCTCGTCGCGGTGCACCTCGCCGCGCCGGCCGTCGCCCCGGTCGCGGACCCGGCGCTCGAGCGACTCCTGCGCGCGTCGCCGCGCCTCGTCGAGCGCGCGCGCGGCGGCGGCTTCGAACAGGCGCTCGGCGAGGCCGTGCGCGAGGGTGCGGGCGGAGCAGCGGGCTCGGACGCGGTCGCATCTGCGCGCGCGTGGAGCGGCGGGTGGAGCGCCGCGAAGGACGGCACGGTCGGCTGCCGCGGATGTCCGACGCCCTGCGGCTTCGTGTTCGACGGGGCGGTGCCCGGCGCGGGCGCGGGCGTGCGCGGTCACTTCGGCGCGGCGAAGAGCCTGGGTCCGCGCCTGGGGCTCGACGACCGCGCGGCGACGCTCGTGCTGCTCGAGCGCTGCGACGCGCTCGGCCTCGACGCGAAGGAAGCGGGCGCCGTGCTCGCGCTCCTCGTCGGGGCGGGCTGCGTCGAGGAGAGCCGCGTCGAGAACGGCCGCGTCGCGCCGGCGCTCGAATCGCTGCTCGCATGGCTCGATCGGATCGCAGCGGTGGACGCGTGTTCGGACGCGGGCGACGGCGCGGGACCGTTCGGATCCGACGCGGCGAGCGCGGACGACGCGCTCGTCGCGCGTGCGCGCGCGGGAGCCGACGCGCTCGCGCGGCGCCTCGACCGCGCGGCGGACTTCGGCACCGCCGGCCTCGCCCAGCCGGGCGTTCCGCGGCGCGACCTGGCCGCGCTCGCGCTCGCGGTGGGGGCGGGTGCGGGCACCGATCCCCTGCGCTCCTATCCGTTCGCGAGCGAGGTCGGCCGCGCGCGCCTGGCCGCGCTCGTCGAGCCCAGTACCGGCCCGCTGCCGCCCGACGCCGAACGCCCCGACGCCGCGGCGGGCAAGGGCCTGGTGGCGTGGTGGCACGAGAGCTTCGTGGCGGGCGTCGACACGAGCGGCTTCTGCGTGTTCTCCGCGTCGGGCCTGCTCGCCGACGGGGTCTGCGACCTGGATGCGCTCGCGCAGCGCTTGATCGGGGCGGACGGCGAGGCGCTGCTCGCGCGCGGCGCCGCGACCGTGCTCCTGCGCGCCGAGTTGGCGCGGCGGCTGGACCGACCGCTCGAGCCCGAGCCCTGGGCGCGCGACCTGCTCGAGGACGGGCTGCGGGCCGAGTACCGCGCGGCGCGCGGCGTGGACGCGCGCGGGTTCCCGACCGCGGGGGCCCTGGCGGCGGTGGGGTCGGCGCGGCTCGGCCGGCCGCTCGCGCGCGCGGGCGCGGGAGGGAGCGCGGGCCGGGGTGCGGGCGCGGTGAGCGCGCCGGCGCCCGGTGCGGCCCCGGCCTCGTCGGGCGGCCCCGGGTCGGGCGGCGGCGGCCAGATCCGCCTGCGCTGCCTGGCCGGGCTCGGCGCGGCCGGCGGGACCACCCTCGAGCTCGACCTGCCGTCCGGCGCCACCCTGGCGGACCTCCTCGCGGCGGCGGCCGCCGCCCGGCCGGCCTGGCGCGACCTCTTCCTGGCCGAGCCCGGGCCGTCCGCCTGGTGCGCGGGGCGCCGGCTCGAGCCGGGCGACCGGGTCCCCGTCGGGGCCACCGTCGATCTCCTGCGGGCTCTGGCCGGAGGGTGACGGGAGGCTGAGAGGGGGCTGAGCGCCCAAAGAGGACAATCAAGTCCGGATGACGGGGCCGTCACGACCGCGCGCGGCTCCACGGCGTCCCATGGAGGGACCGCCCCGTGCCCGCGCGCCGGGGACCACCCCAGTCATCAGCGAGAGCCATGCGCACCGCGACGCCCCCCCTCCACCGTCCTCGTCCTCTCCTCGCCCACCTCTTCGGCGGCGCGCTCCTGTGCGGCGCCCTCGCCGGTCCCGCGGACGCACAGACCTGGACCGCGAGCGCCCCGGTCCCGACCGGCGGCGAGCCGCGGCTCTTCGGGGTCGGCCTCCTCGAAGGGGGCGAGGTGCTCGTGCTCGCCGGCACGCCGTGGTTCGGCACGAACGACAGCCGCGTCGACGGCTGGACGCCGAGCGGCGGCTGGACGACCCACGAGAAGTTCGAGGGGCCGTACGTCGAGCAGGGCATCGGCATCGACGACCTCGGCCGCATCGTCTGCTTCGGCGGCTACGACGGCGAGGACCCCGAAGGGGACACGGCGAAGACCTACGTCTACGACCGCGACGAGGGGCAGAACGTCGAGGTGTCCGATCGCAGCGCCGCCGCTCCCGACCGCGGCTTCGCCTTCGCGACCGACGACGCGCACCTCGTCTACTCGATCGGCGGCCTGGGCTACTCGACCCACGTGGAGCGCTACGACGGCTCCACCGACACCTGGTCGCTCGTGGCGCCGCTGCCCGTCGGCGTCGATGACGCGACGGCGGTGAACGACGGTGCGGGGCACCTGCTCGTCATCGGCGGACGCACGAGCTCGACGCAGATCACCGATCTGGTGCAGCGCTACGACGTGGCGTCCGGCACCTGGTCGACGATCGCCGTGCCGCCGATCCCCGAGCCGGTGTACGAAGCGCGCGCGGCGGTCGGTGCCGACGGCCGCGTGTACGTGGTCGGTGGACGGACCGAGATCCTCTCCCCGAGCCCGCACACCTGGGTCTACGAACCGGCCTCGAGCACCTGGACCCAAGGGCCCGACATGGCCTCGCCGCGCCGCAACTTCGCGTTCGTGGCCGGGCCGGACGACCACCTCTACGCCATCGGCGGTGACGACGGTCAGGGTGGTACGAACGCGGTCGAGCGCTTGTTCACGAGCGACTGCCCGATCGCGGGCGACGCACCGGCGACGATCACGGCGTGGCCAGGTCTCGCCGCGACGCTGCACGTGTTCTTCGCGGGCTCGGGTCCGATGACCTTCCAGTGGGAGCGCGACGGCGCGCCCCTGTTCGACGGTCCGACCGGTTTCGGCAGCGTGATCAGCGGTGCGAACACCGGCACGCTGCACATCAGCGGCGTCGGCGCGAACGACGAGGGGGACTACCGCCTCGTCGTGACGAACGCGTGCGGCACCGACACGAGCGCCGCGACGACGCTCGCGCTGCGCTCGCCCGCCGCGGTCGGTTCGTGGTCGTCGGTCCGCGCGATGGATCCCTTCGGCATCTCGACGAACAGCGCGTCGTGCGTGGACGGCATCCACGTGTACGGCAACGGCCAGCACGTGTCGCCGTTCCACGGGAACCAGTCGATGGCCGGCGCGTGGAACGCGGCGGGCACCTTCGTCGAGGGGCTCGTTCCCGCGAACTCCGCCGGCTCCTACGTGTCCGACGCCGAGGGCGGTCGCGCCGTGGGGTGGTGGTGGTGGCCGTACACGACGCCGCAGGGCACCGGCTACTACCAGCACGCGGCGACCTGGGACCCGGTCACGCGTCAGCACCACGACATCCAGCCCAGCGGTTGGGAGATCGGTTCGGTGTCGGCGACGAACGGCAGCCAGCACGTCGGCACGCTGCGCTACAGCGACGAGAGCACGACGGTCGACGCCGCCTTCTGGAAGACGCCGACCGGGTACCCGACCTTCCTCACGCCGAGCGTCGCCTGGGGCAGCTCGGCCATCGGCCTCGACGACGAACACCAGTACGGCTCCACGAACATGGGCTTCGGCGTCGTGCACGCCGCGCGGTGGAGCGGTTCGGCCGCGAGCTGGGAGGACTGGCACGTGCCGGGCGCCAGCCGCAGCTACCTGTACGGCGGTGACGCGGGCCTGGTCCACGGTCGCGTGTACTTCGGCAACGACCAGCGCACCTACGTCTGGGGCGACAGCGCCGCGGACCACGTGGAGTTCCTGCCGGCCGGCGCCACGAGCGTGTCGATCAGCGACACCGAGGCGGGCATCCTGCTCGGCAGCGTCACCGACGCGAACGGAACGCGCGCCGCGCTCTGGGAAGGCCTGGACGGCGCCGAGATCGACCTTGCGGCCATCGCCGCGCTGCACGGCTACACGAGCGTCGGCGTGACCGACCTCGACGTCGAGCCCGGTCTCGTGCGCGTGAGCGGCAACGGCTTCGGTCCGGGCGGCGCGACGACGATCGAACCGATCGTCTGGACCTTCCAGGATGCACCGCTCGCCGCGTTGCCCGCGAGCGTCTCGCTGTCGAGCGGTGGGCGCCATGAGCTCTTCCTCGCGGCCGGCACCGCGCGCGCCGGGCACCTGTACCTCGTCGTCGGCTCGGCGACGGGCACCGCGCCGACCGTGCCGCTGGGCGGCGGGTTCGAGGCGCCGATCGTCCCGGACGCCTACACCACCTTCACGCTGTCGGGCTTCAACGGCGTCGTCCTGCAGGAGACGCTGGGCGTGCTCGGTCCGGACGGTGGCGGTCACGCGGCGCTCGCGCTGCCCGCGGGAACCCAGCCGAGCCTCGCGGGGACCTCGCTGCACCACGCCTTCCTCGCGTGGGACGGCGCCGGCGCCCTGAGCTTCGTCAGCAACGCCACGAGCATCGAACTCCTGCCGTGATGGGGCGAGAGCCGTGATGGGGCGAGACATCGCTCGCGCGTGCGAGCACGCGACCGAGCGACCAGCCGGTGCTCTCCTGCGAGGGCGCCGGCTCTCTTCGTTCCGAAGCGGCTCGCGTCGGCGTCGGCCTCAGCCGGCGCTCGGCCCGGAGGGCGGGCGTCCGCGCAGCGCGGTGCGCAGCACGTGCCACGCGGCGCGCCAGATCTCGCTGCGGTTGATCTTGCTCTGCCCGCGCACGCGATCCTCGAACAGGATCGGCGTCTCGCCGATGCGGAAACCGGCGCGGTGCGCGCGCCAACACATCTCCTCGAGGAAGCTGTAGCCCGACGCCGTGCTGTCGAACGGATCGATCGCGCGTACGACCTCGGTGCGGTAGCAGCGGAAGCCCGAGGTGCAGTCGCGCACCGGCAGCCGCAGCAGCGCGCGCGTGTACACGTTCGCGAAGCCCGACAGGAAGCGGCGGTGCAGCGGCCAGTTCGCGATGCCGCCGCCGGGCACGTAACGCGACCCGATCATCAGGTCGTGCTCGGCCATTCCCGCGAGCAGGTCGGGCAGGAAGCGCGGGTGGTGGCTGAAGTCGCAGTCCATCGTCACGACCGCGTCGTAGCCGCCCTCGAGCGCGGCACGGAAGCCCGCCAAGTAGGCGGTGCCCAGTCCCAGCTTGCCCGGCCGCTCGAGCAGGTGCAGCCGCGCCTCGCCCGCTTCGATCTCGTCCCGCACGCTCGCGCCGGTGCCGTCGGGGCTGTTGTCGTCCACGACGAGCACCTCGACGCTCGACGCCACCGCCAGGACCTCGCGGGCCAGCGGCACGGCGTTCTCGCGTTCGTTGTAGGTGGGGAGGACGACCAGACAGCGCATGGGCCGGGCGCGGGGCGGACCCGGGCCGGGGGGGGGAGTTGGCGGGGGCGTGGTCGGCGGCGGCGCGGTGGGGGAAGCGGCGGCCGGAGACTTCGCCGGATCGGGCTGCGGCGGGACCGCGCCGACGGCCGACGGAGCATCCTTGGAATATCCCCGCGGCTCGGCAAGCATGGGGTGCCCTTCGCTCGCGCCTCTCGAGTCTCCCCCCCGATGTCCTCCATCGTCGTCCTCAAGACCGGCGCGCTCGGCGACGTCCTGCGCACCACGTCGATCCTGCCCGGCCTCGCCGCCGCGCACCCCCGGGCGCCCGTGGTCTGGGTGACCGCGCCCGAAGCGGTCGACCTCGTGCGCGGGCACCCGCTCGTGGCGCGGGTCGTGGCCGCCGATCCGGCGCGCGACGACTTCGTGGAGCGCGCCACCGGCGAGCTGCGCGACGAGGACCTCGAGCGGATCCTGTCGTTCGACGACGAACGCAACGTCTGCCGCCTCGCGAGCCACCTGCGACCGCGACTCGTGTCGGGCGGCGTGCTGAGCGGGGCGTACGAGGACACCGAGGGGGCGCTGCGCTACACGCAGGACACCGCGCCGTGGTTCGACATGGGGCTCCTGTCGGTGCACGGCATCGAGCGGGCGGACGAGCTGAAGCGCTGCAACACGGCCAGCCATCCCGGGATCTTCGCGGCGATGCTGGGGATCGAGCCGGGGCCGACGCGGCTCGAGCTCACCGACGCCGCGCGCGCCGGCGCCGCGCGCTTCTTCGAGGCGCACCGCATGGGCGAGGCCGGCGTGCCGTGGGTCGGGCTCAACACCGGCGCGGGCGGGCGCTGGGCGAGCAAGCGCCTGCCGGTCGACCGGACCGCGCGCCTGGCCCGGACGATCAGCGAGGCGCGCGGCGGGCGCGTCGGCTTCGTGCTGCTCGGCGGCCCGGCCGAGGCCGAGCGCAACGTGCGCCTGGCCGCAGAGCTGGGCCCCGACCTGCGCTGGATCGACGGCGGCGTCGACCACGGCGTGCTCGAGTTCGCCGCGCTGGTCGACCGGCTGGACGTGCTCCTGTCGAGCGACAGCCTCGCGCTGCACGTGGCCGTGGCGCGGCGCGTGCCGGTCGTCTGCTTCTTCGCGCCGACCTCCGCCGCGGAGATCGAGCTGTACGGGCTCGGGACGAAGGTGGCGAGCACCGCGCCCGACGCCTGCTCGTACCGCCCGGACGCGGACACCTCGACCCTGACCGTGGAGCGCCTGGCGCCGCCGGTGCTCGAGTGGCTCGAGCGCGGTCGGTCCGGTCGCGGTCGCTGACGATTCGGTCGGCGAAGGCCGGGGGCGGACGGCCCAGGGGCCGAGGACGCGGCCGCACGCTGCGCCCGCGGGCGATCCCTCGACGCCGCGCAGGGGTGTGCGCCCCTCGACGCGTCCATGAAGGTCTTGGTTTCGCCCGTGCTCGTCGAGAGGGGCGCCCCGGACGCGTGCGCGGAGAGCGAACGATTTTCCGGAACCGCGGCCCCGAGCCCTCCGTCGCTCTGGTCAGCCGCCGCCCTGCACCCGATCCGGTCCGCTCCCTTCGGACCACGACCTGGGGCGCATCGACGGTTTAGAGTTCGGGGAGGAATCCCATCGGACTCCCCCAACCATCCCTCGAGACGACCTGGCGACCGCTCACCGCGGTCGCGGCCATCCCATGCACATCCGAAATCTCACTCGCGCCGCTGCTCTCCGTAGTGGTTGGGCGACCGCCATCGCGGCGGGCGCCTTCGCCGGCTCGGCCAACGCGCAGATCTTCATCGACAACCAGTCGGCCATCCCGTCCGGCAACCCCGCCAACAACTCCTACTCGGAGAACGTGGACTTCGGCGACGTCGACCTCGACGGCGACTGGGACGCGGTCTTCGCCGACGGCGGTGACAACGGCAACGACCAGAACCGCATCTGGATGAACCGCGGCGGCCTGCAGGGCGGCCCGATCGGCTCGTTCGTCGACGAGACGGGCGCGCGCTTCCCGTCGGTCCAGGACGACAGCCGCGACATCGAGTTCGCGGACATCGACAACGACGGCGACCTCGACATCTACGTGTCGAACACGGCCCAGATCACGAACCAGGGCAACAAGTGGTGGGTCAACGACGGTGGCACGCAGGGCGGCACGCTCGGTTTCTACACCGACGAGACCGCCGCGCGCTGGATCGGCCTCGGCAACTCGAACTCGTCGATCCCGAACTCGGCGCTGATCGGCGGCACCTTCATCGACTGGAGCTGCGACTGCGACTTCGGTGACCTGGACAACGACGGCGACCTCGACCTCGTGCACTCGAGCTACGGCGGCGCGTTCTCCGGCAACGTCCCGACCCGCCTGTTCCTGAACGACGGCAACGGCTTCTTCGAGGAGTTCAACCCGTCCGGCTTCACGCTCTCGGGCAACAACATCAACAACGGCAACCCGGCGCTGTGGTGCGAAGGCACGCAGTCGTCGAACACGACGAACAGCAACGGTTCGTTCGCCGACATCGCGAGCTCCGCGCTCGACATCGACCTCGGTGACACCGACGGCGACTTCGACCTCGACATCCTCCACGGCGCCCGTCAGGAGCTCCCCCGCTTCTTCGAGAACCGCCTCGAGGAGAACGGCGGCGTGCTCGGCTTCCGCGACGTGACCGGCTCGGTCTTCCCGAGCGGCTACTCGTCGGGTGACGGCCACTACGAGCAGGAGATGGGCGACCTCGACGGCGATGGTGACCTCGACATCTACGGCCTCAACTGGGACGCCGGCGGGTTCAACTTCGACGACCTCACGTTCCGCAACAACGGCAACGGCAACTTCACCACGATCCAGACCCTGTCGAACTCGGGTGACGACGACAACGAGGGCGACTTCTTCGACTACAACAACGACGGCAACCTCGACCTGTTCGTGGCGAACTTCTCGGGTCGCAGCAAGCTGTACGAAGGCACCGGCTCGGGCACGCTGAACTACATCAACAGCAGCACGAGCGGCATGGGCAACGTCAGCAACTTCGTCGCGCTGGACGCCGACGCCTGCGACGTCGATTTCGACGGCGACTACGACGTCCTGCAGTCGAACGACAACGGCTCGCGCAACCAGCTGTTCGAGAACACGACGAACATCCCGGACACGCACGCGCCGTACCTGCCGAACCTCGAGGATCCGGGCACGGTGACCGCCGCCCCCGGCACCATCGCCGTCCGCGCGCAGGTGTACGACAACGCGCCGTACTACATCACCTGGT